>Ga0315277_10004571_pt1 | contig 18453 bp, 14 predicted proteins | sample YL17G05_15_MG_FD_203695 | JGI IMG/M metagenome (GOLD analysis project Ga0315277, IMG submission 203695) | Sediment microbial communities from Yellowstone Lake, YNP, Wyoming, USA - YL17G05_15 | ecosystem: Environmental > Aquatic > Freshwater > Lake > Sediment | place: USA: Wyoming | collected...
TCAAGCGGCTGGGCTGGGCGCTGGAAACCTGCGGCGCGCCGGAGCGCGTCACCGCGCTGCTGCGGGCCTATCCCCTGGGCGCGTACTCGCAGTTGGACCCCACCGGCCCGCCCGGCGGGACGCCGGTTGCCCGCTGGCGTCTGCGCAATAATCTTCAGGTGGAGGCTGACAATGCCCACCGTTGACCAACTGCTGCGCGCGGCAGCCCGGGCGCAGCCCCACACGCCGTTCTGGGTGCTGGAAAAGGATTACGCGCTCCACACCCCCCACGCCTGGGGGATGATGCGGGCGGCGCTATTGCACGGGCTGGACGCCTGGCTGGTGGAGAACGAGTTGTATCGCGAGGTGACCCCGCCGACCATGCTGGCGCAGATCACGCGCGAGGACCTGCAACTGGTCTGCTGGGAGGCGGTGGGATTGTAGCACTTGCCGATTTCTGACAAGCAGGTGCATCATAGTCACGTAAAAGGTGACTATGGTTACAGAAACCACCAGACAAGCAGCATGCCCGCGACCATCTGACCGTGTGACTGGTATGATCTACAGCGTGTACCGTCGCACCACCAGTACCCGGTCGAAGTCGGCGTCGTGGCTCACCAGATCATAGCAACCACACTTTTGCATTGCTGCCATGTGGAGTGCGTCCCGTGGGCGGACATGGTAGAGATGCATCGCTTCATCCATCGCCACCAGGTCGGAAGAGGTCACATCTACCAACGACAGGTTGGGGAACGCTCGTAAGTGGCTCAGAACAGGTGCCAGCGCAGGGCAGAATTCGGCGATCAACTCCAGTTCACGGTCGCGCAGATGTTCCAGGGGAGAACCACCGTAAGTGTCCCGGATCAGCGCCAGCAGCATTTTTTAGGTCAGTTGGTGTCATCAGCGAAGCGCTCCCATTCGGTCACCGTGTCGTATTCCTCGAACGCGGAGAACCCCTCCGGCCTGGGTTTCGGTGCGAGAGCGCCAGCGAGTCGTGCGACGATATCGGGAGGCGATTCCCGCGGTTGGTTCTGGGACAGAACCAACCGCCGCAGTTCCTGTAACTCGTCCACGATGGTGTCAATGCGTCGAATCAGTACATCTGAAGGAACCTGGACCATGGGTTGTGCGTCCATCAGCATCTCTCCTGTTCCGCTTGACCTGTGCGTTCATTATACCGCAAACACCAGCAAAGGTTAAGAAGCCGTAGAGTTGACTTGGCCGCGATTTGCTATAATCTTTATGAAGAGATTCTGAGAATCTCTTCATAAAGATGGCCGCACTACGGGCCAATTCCCGGTGGAACCGCTGCCCTACGCCGCTTTGGCCGATTTCTTTCCGGGCTACCCGGCTGCTGAACGAGTGGCCACCTACGCGACACTGGGCGGCGTCCCCGCCTACCTGGAACGGTTCGACGCCCAGCAGAGCCTGAGCGCCAACATCCGCCAGCACCTTTTCCAACGCCTGGGGCTGTTCCGTAGCGAGCCTGCGGTACTGGAATGCAAGTGGGGAGTGGAAGCAGTAGGGCGCTCTGTGGTACGGGAGTTGGTGGAGAAGACGCCGCTCGTCGTCCCGGGTGACGGATGGCGGGTTCATTACGCCTTTTTCGTGCGTATCGTGATCCAAATCCCCTACCCACAGATGGGCGGGGTACGGTCGAACCAGGGCCTGGCCTGTTCCAGTTGGCCCGCCAGGCGAAACAGCGTCGCTTCGTCGCCGTACCGGCCGACGAAATGCATGCCGATGGGCAGCCCCTCATCGTTCCAGTAGAGCGGGACCGACATGGCCGGCTGGCCGGTGGCGTTGAACACGGGCGTGAAAGGCATGAACTCGAAGACCTGTTCAGCGAGCGCGTCTACCCCGGCCACCGCGTTGATCAGGCCGCCGGCGTTCAACCCGCCCAGCACCTTCATGGCGCGCGCCTGTAGCCCCTGTGGTTGCAGCGCGCCCGTGACGACCGGCGGCATGGCCAGCGTGGGGGTCAGCAGCACGTCGTACTGTTCGAAGAACTGCCCGAACTGGCGGGCACTACGCTTGAGCAGCCGCACCGCCCGGGAGAACTCGGCCGCCGTGATCTGCCGGCCCAGCAACCCCACCACCCAGGTAGCGGGCTCGAAATCCTTGGCGGTCGCTTTGCGCCCCAGAAGAACCTCGGCCTCTTCGATGTCGGCCCGCGTTTCGCCGCACACCATGGTGAAAAAGGCCCGGGCGAATGTCCCGCCGTCAATCTCCGGGGTCGCTTCCACCACCTCGTGGCCCAATTCCTGGCACAGGCGGGCCGTCGCCTCCACCCCCTTGACGCAGTCCTCGTGGACGACGGCGGGCAGGAGCGGCTTGGACGTGAAGGCGATGCGCAGTTTGCCGGGCTCCGCGCCAACCTCGCTCAGGAAGGGGCGCGCGGGGGGCGCTGCGTAGTAGGGAGCGCCCACGTCCGGGCCGGCGGTCGCGTCGAGCATGGCAGCGCTATCGCGCACCGAGCGGGTCAGCACGTGGTCGCATGTCAGGCCGTGCCAGCCTTCGGCCAGGTCAGGGCCGATCGGGTTGCGGCCCCGGGTGGGCTTGAAGCCGAACACACCGCAACACGAGGCCGGGATACGGATGGAACCGCCGCCGTCGCTTCCGTGGGCCAGCGGCACCATGCAGGCGGCCACCGCGGCGGCGGAACCACCGCTGGAACCACCCGTGGTGCGGGCCAGGTCCCACGGGTTGTTCGACGGGCCAAACAGTTCCGGCTCCGTCACCGGCACCAGCCCGTACTCGGGCACGTTGGTCTTGCCCAGGACGATGAGGCCCGCTGCCTTGTGGCGACGGACGATCTCGCTGTCGTGGTCGGGCACGAAATCGCGGTGAAAGCGGCTGCCGCTGCGCGTGGGGACGCCCGCGTAGCCCGCTACCAGGTCCTTGAGCAGGAACGGAACGCCTCTAAAAGGACCGTCGGGCAGATCACCCTCGGCCGCTTTCCGGGCCAGGTCGTACATCTTGTGGATGACCGCGTTAATCTGCGGGTTCAGCCTCTCGATGCGGCTGATCGCTTCTTCGACCAGTTCGGCCGGCGTGACCTCTCTCTTGCGCACCAGTTCAGCCAGACCGAGCCCATCATACCTGGCGTAATCACTAAAGCCACTCATGGTTCCTCTCCTTTCGCGTCATGGCACGTGCGGTGAACGATATGTTCAGTATGAGAGACCTGACAGGTTTCTGAAACCTGTCAGGTCTGATACGCATTACGGCTTCTTTCGCCTCACCAGGCGCCAGGTGCCCCACAAGATCAGGGCCGGTATTCCCACCAGGGGTACGATGACAACCCCCACCCAGATCAAGACCGTTACCAGCGCACGCACGATAGCCCCCATCGTATCCGTGGCCTCCTCGAACGTCTGCCCGGGATTCCACGGCGTGGGCGTGGGGGTGGGTGTCGGGGTCGGGGTCGGCGTAGGGGTCGGGGTGGGGGTGGGCGTCGGGGTCGGGGTCGGCGTGATCTCTGGCAACTCAGGCTCTATCTCAACCGTAATGGTCGAGAACGCCGCCCGGTCGAACAGGTAGTTCATGCGCCCCTGCACCTGTTCGATCTCCTCCTCGACCGCGGCCAGCTTCTCGTTGACGGTCAGGGCCTCTTCGACCGTCTTGGCCTGGTCCAGAAACTCGCGTATGCGGTCCCTCGTCGCCTGCAAGTTGTCCAGCCGCGACTGCAAGTCCACGTACTCGTCGGTGACGTCCTGGCCCGAGGCGTTCTCGTCCAGCACCCGCACGGCTATCCCGCGCAGCCGGCGCAGCGTCCACTCGAACTGCTCCACGGGGACGCCCATGGTGATCGAGGCATACTTGAAGTTCTCTTCGTACCATGCCTGGTACCAGACCCGGGAACTGATGATGTAGCCCCCCGCGTCGGCCACCACCTGGGTCACGCGGTCAATCGCCACCTCGGTGTCCGCCACCAGCAGTTTGACTTCGGCGTTCTTGACGATCAGGCGATTGGGCCGCCCGGCGGTCAACGGTGCCGTGCTGGCCAGATCCTGCTGCGCTGCAGGAGTGGGGACCGGCGTAGGCGGCGCCTCTTTCTGGGGTGCCTGCGTCGGTGCCGCCTCGACGACCACTTCTGCCGCCACTACTCGTGTAGCCTCTACCCGCGTTGGCTGGGCCATCGGCGCACAACTGGCAAGCAGGACGGCCACAGTGAGCATAGCGGCCAGAGTAATCCACGTCCGTTTGTTCATTTCTCCTCCTCTCCTCATCAACCGGGACCACAGATGCTGCATCGTACAGCGTTTCTGATGCAGTATCAAGCGAGGTTCTGCTACCAGGATTCGTTCGTTGGCCTGCGCTCATAAGTCATCATAGCACAAACTCTCCCCCTGGTCAACTACTTTCAAGGATTTCAGTGAAAAGAAATGTCCCAGGAAATCCTCTGCAATTTTGACATAATAGCAAATCCGTGCTAAAATAAGATCACAACGACGTGATGTAGCCCATCGTCGGGCAAGCAGACAAGCTGTACTTGACTTCCGCCAGCTTACCCCTCTCGTTTCCGCACAAGATCATAACAATACGTCTTCTTTGAGCAACTGTTGTTGTATACCCGGTCTCAACCTACAGCACATACCACCGTACCCACAGCACCCGGTCGAAGTCGGCGTCGTGGCTCACCAGGTCGAGCAGCACCCCACCTTGATCATTCCGTAATTTTGGCTATTTCTATGACGTTTCAGAGGGTGTTGTCGAAATCTTGAGCATCGTCTTGAAATCAGAGGCCGAGGCATGGTTAGAGAAAGTGGGAAAGCAAAATGAAACAGGTAACAGTTGCTGAAGTCAAAAACAGTTTGTCCAGATATTTGCGGCTTGCAGAGAAGGAACAGATCGTGATTACCCGCCACGGGAAGCCGGCCGGAGTACTGATCGGGTTTGAGTCCGAAGACGATTGGTTCGATTACCGGCTCGAAAACGACCCACGCTTTCTGCAACGGATTGAGGCGGCACGGCAAAGCCTAAGGTTGGGACGCGGGGTGAAGATAGAAGATATGGATTCGGCTTCTGCCTGATGAGGGACGACGTTTCTGCTGCCACCGCCCGCAAACTGGGCTACAGGGTGGAAAGAGAGTACAAGTTGGTGGCATGGTTCAAAAGGGGCGGCCACAAGGGCCGCCCCAGGGGAAGCAACCACAAGGGTTGCCCCTACTCCATGTGCCACGCCAGGTTGACGAACAGGTGCCGGCCATCCTCCGTCATCCCCGCCGGTGGGCCATCGAACCCCCACAGGACGAAGCGTTCCGTCTGTTGCGCGATAGGGTAGTGAGTCTGGTCGCCGACCTCTCGCCCGATCAGCGTCACGTCCACCGGTGGTTCAGGAATGTGGACCGCCACGTGCGCCGTAGTCGTATAGACCGCGAGGGTGCGCGTCCGGTCCAGATAGATGGGATAGGGATCGTTCCACACCGGGTGGGTCGTGTCCACCGCGAAGACGCTGGTCTCGTTGCCGTGCCAGCCGTTGGGGTAACCGATGAGCAGCCCAATCTGCCCGAAGAAAGCATAGCCCCCTTCGCCCAGTCCGATCACCGGCTTCCCGGTCTCCAGGATCAGCGCGCGTGCGGTAGAGTTACCCCACGTATCGTTGGATCCCGTCTCTGGACCGATGACGAACAACCCGTACGGCGTCAGCCTGGGGAACGAAGTGATGTCACCCACGTCGAGCAGGTCCACGGCGAACCCACTGTCCTCCAACAGTTTCTCGTAGCCATAGGCCGTGGCCATCCCCTCAGGATTGCCCGCGTCGTAGACGTAGGCAATCCGGGGCAACACGTAGAACGAGCGCGTCGCGTAGCGCGTGAATGGCCTGTCGGCGCTGTCCAGCCCCTCGGCGATCGCCTTGACCGTGTAACTGCCGGGGTAACGAATCTCGTAGAGGTTGCCGTAGAGGCCATCGTCGGCCTTCCCATCGCCGTGCTTCCCGTCGTCGTACAGCGTCAGGGCCTGGTCAAACTGTGCCACAGGGGCTTTGATCGTGGCGCTGATGGTTGCCCCGGCGATGGGCCGCCGGTCGGCCAGCACCACGTGCACCGGCAGTGCCGCGCCGACGAGCCGCTCCTCGGGCGGCAGGCCGAACAGCAGCCACATCTGCACGTCGCTGTGGGCAGACAGGACGGCCAGGTATTCCGTCAAGTCCATCTGGCCCAGGTTCCAGATCTCCACCCGCCAGGTGCCGGCCGGGGGCTTCTCGACTCGGAATTGGTCGTGGGTGACGTCCCGCATGTGAGTCACGCCCGGGTCGCCTTCTTTGACGAGGTGCCCGCCGGGATCGTACAGCCTCAGCTCAAGCGCGCCCTGGCCCCAGTTGAGGGTCCAGATGGCCTCCGGTAATTCGTCCGGGACGTTGACCTCGTAGACATCGGGCAGCCGCTGACTGACCGTGTCCGTTGCCTCCCACAGCCGCTGCTGGCGACCATCCAGTTCGGCGATCGAGAGGTAGATGTCGGCCAGCCGGTTGCCCAGCTCCACCGGGAACAGCGCCGAGATGGCGCCCGGCGCGCGGGCCACGGTCGGGCTGGTCTCGCCGCCGGAGGTGTGGAAGGCCTGCCCATCGCCGTTGCAGGCGTGGCTTGAGATGTCTTGCAGCAAGGAGCGCCAACTTGCCTGCGACGGGCCGAGCGCCACCGTGTGCACCTTGATGCTGCAGCCGGTTAAGGCCGCCTGCACGCTCGAGCCAGTCGTGTTCCACAGGGGGCTGACGTTCTCCATGCCGTCGCTCAGCAGGACGATGGACTGGGGATGGCCGGCCCCGCCGGCGGCAAGCTGCTTCTTGGCCTCCAGCAGGCCGCTGCCGATGGCCGTGTACCAGTACGGATCCGGTGCGTCGGGCATGGCGTTCACCGCTGCGCGCGCAGCGGTCAACGTGGTGGTGCTGGTGATCGTCGTCAGCGGCAGGCGCACGCCCACCGTGGTAGAAAAGGCCACCACCCCCACCATGTCCTGCTGCTTCCAGCGATCGATGAAGGCCCGCGCGGCGTTCTTGGCCGACGGCATCTTGCTGTACAGCGCCATGCTGCCCGAGTTGTCCACCACCAGCACCTCGTCCACCGGCCCACGCGCAGTGTCCGAGTAATGCACGGCGTCTGTCTCCGTGTCGGTCCGGGTGGCCTGGAGCGTCACGCTCAGGTCATAGTAGCCTGCCGCGGTCTTGGTCGGTGGCTGGACGATCAGCCAGTACTCGTCGCCGACGCGATAGGGCGGCACCAGGATCGCCGCCGTCGTCCCTTCGACCTTGACCGCAAAGTCGGAACTGCCCAACGTGAGCGACCCGGCGGCCGGCGGGACGGCGACCAGGACGCGCACCAGCAGCTTGTCGGGCGCGCCCTTGTCCCCGACCTCGGCGGTCGCCGTCTTGAGGGGGCTACGGATGTCGAACAGAGGCACGCAGGGGGTGTCGTCCCCGGCGCTAAAGTTGTTCGTCTCGCCAGCGTCCAGCCGGCCGTCATAGTCCATATCCTCGCAGCCATCCACCGTGCCGCCGCCGTCGTTGTCGGGGTCCACTTCTTTGCGCAGGCCATCGCCGTCCATGTCGGCCCCGCCTGGCTTGAGCGCATAATTGCCGGCCGCGTTAAAGTAGACCTCGTACAGGTCCCACTTGTCGGTCACCCAGTCGTCATCCGCATCGGAATCGTTGGGGCTGGTGCTGAAGCGGTTGGCCTCGTCAAAGTCCGTGGCCCCGTCGTTGTCGCTGTCGGCGGAGAAGGTGGCTTCGTCGGAGCGTGGCGTGGCGATGGCCGGGCAGTGGTACTCGCTGACGTTCCAGGAAGCATAGCTGACCCAACTGGCAGTGCTCGTCCAGGGGTCCACACGGTGGGCCAGGTTGCCGTTGGTGTCGTAGCCATCCAGCACCACGCTGTGCGCGTCGTTGTTCTCGACGATCAGGATCGGCCGCCCGGCGTTGATCCAGGTCTGGACCTGGGCGAAAGTGGGCTTACCCCGGGAGCAGGTGTTGGCCGCGCCATTCATCGCCCAGCGGAGAACGTCGTCGTCGCCCGCCGTGCCGGTGCCGAACGTGCACAGTTCGTCGGGCCACAGGCCCACCCCATGGCCCAGGTCGTCCTCCGGTGCGCCGCCGTCGTAGTGATAGTAAGAGATGCGGTCCTGGCTGAGGTTCCCACCGTTAAAGTCCACGATCATCGAGATGGCGGCCCGCGTGCAATACATGTCGTCGTGTGGATTGCTACGCAAGGGGGTGCCGTTGCCCACCACCCAGTCGCCATCGTTCTCGTGGGCCGAGTCCCAGCGATCCTGGCCGGTGCGATTGTGGCCGTCCACGCACAGCATGCGCGAGTCCTTGTGCTGGAGCTGGGGTGTCACTCCCAGCACGACCTGCGCGTGAGGGGCCAGGGTCCATCCACTCACCACGCTGAACACCGTCACCTCGCCCACGGCCGACCAGCCGCTGACGGTACCATCGGAGCGCTGCGCCCGCACGCGGTAATAGTAGGTGCCGTTTGACAGGTCCGCGGCCGGGATGAAGACTGTACCGGTGAGCCACTCATCCGCCACGAGCGAGCCAAAGTCAGGCGCGGTCGCCAACTGGAATTGGTAGCCGGCCGCATCGCGGACGTTGGACCAGCCGAAGGGGATGCGACGATCGGTGGTGTGAATGCCGTCGGGCGGATTGCGGAAGTAGGGGGCGGGGGCCGGGTTGCGTGCGCCCGGGCTCGTTTCGCCCGGCCGATAGATGGCCCAGTCGTCCAGAGAGTTGTCGTCGCTGCCGGGATAGAGCCCTACGGACCCACCCTGCAGCAGTACCTCGCCGCCGGGCACCTGCACCGTCGGGCCGGTGTATAGATCGTCACCCCACAGGCCGGCCATCACCGCTGCGTCGTCGTCGTCTCCGGCTGGAGCGCCGTAGGCCACAAAGTCAACGATGTCCGCCGCGTAGAGCGCCACCTGGTCGGCCACATCCTCCAAGACGTGGACCAGGCCGGGCGGCGTGTGGAGCACGGCCAAGCCGTCGGAAAAGTCATAGTCATCGGCCGCAGCACCCTGCCCGTCGAAGCGGATCAGGACGTACCCCCCAAGCGGCACGGGAGGCAAGGCCTCGGGGATGGTATAGACATTGCCATCTACGTCGCTGATCCCCCAACCGCTGATGTCGGTGGGACCGGCCGACGCTCGGAATGGGCTTATGGGCAAGGTAGACAAGCGGGTGAAGCCAGATGCACCACCGCTGTTCCTGAGGACCAGAGGCAGGTAGACGTAGACGAGGCCAGCATTGCGCAGTTCCACCCACTCGTATTGCCCCGGCGTAGGGTTGGGCAGGACCTCGTTGATGACGATGGCCGCACCTTCACTCGAGCCTGGCACCACCAGCCTCGAGACGTTCCTGTGTTCTGACGCACCTGCGCTCTCCCAGCGTGTGCACACCAGCACGGTGACGAGCGCGAGCGTCAATAGGGAAATTCTCCAGACCTTAGCTCTCATCTCTCACACTCCTTCCCAAGAACCTTCCGCATTTGCGTGCTCCACCGTGCCTGCCGGGACACGGGAAACTGCCCTCGTCGCCTCAGCCACAGATGGGCGGGGTGCAGTCGAACCAGGGTTTTGCCTGTTCCAGTTGGCCCGCCAGGCGGAACAGCGTGGCCTCGTCGCCGTACCGGCCGACAAAGTGCATGCCGATGGGCAGCCCCTCCGTGTTCCAATAGAGCGGGACCGACATGGCCGGCTGGCCGGTGGCGTTGAACAGGGGCGTGAAAGGCATGAACTCGAAGACCTGTTCAGCGAGCGCGTCTACCCCGGCCACGGCGTTGATCAGGCCGCCGGCGTTCAGCCCGCCCAGCACCTTCATGGCGCGCGCCTGTAGCCCCTGCGGTTGCAGCGCGCCCGTGACGACCGGCGGCATGGCCAGCGTGGGGGTCAGCAATACGTCGTACTGCTCGAAGAACTGCCCCACCTGCCGGGCCCCGCGCTTGAGCAGCCGCACCGCCCTGGAGAACTCGGCCGCCGTAATCTGCCGGCCCAGCAACCCCACCACCCAGGTGGCAGGCTCGAAATCCTTGGAAGTCGCTTTGCGCCCCAGCAGAACCTCGGCCTCCTCGATGTCGGCCCGCGTTTCGCCGCACACCATGGTGAAAAAGGCCCTGGCAAAGGCCCCGCCGTCAATCTGCGGGGCCGCTTCCACCACCTCGTGGCCGAGGTCCTTGCATAGTTTGGCCGCCGCCTCTACTCCCTTGACGCAGTCCTCGTGGACGACGGCAGGCAGGAGCGGCTTCGAAGTAAAGGCGATGCGCAGTTTGCCGGGATCGGTATTGACCTCGCTCAGGAAAGGACGCGCGGGGGGGGCTGCATAGTAGGGAGCGCCCACGTCCGGGCCGGCGGTCGCGTCGAGCATGGCGGCGCTGTCGCGCACCGAGCGGGTCAGGACGTGGTCACAGGCCAGGCCCTGCCAGCCTTCGGCCAGGTCGGGGCCGATGGGGTTGCGGCCCCGGGTGGGCTTGAAGCCAAACACGCCGCAACAGGAGGCCGGGATGCGGATTGAACCGCCCCCGTCGTTCCCGTGGGCCAGGGGCACGAGGCGGGCGGCCACCGCGGCGGCCGAACCGCCGCTGGAACCGCCCGTGGTGCGGGTCAGATCCCACGGGTTGTTCGATGGGCCAAACAGCTCCGGCTCCGTCACCGGCACCAACCCGTACTCGGGCGTGTTCGTCTTGCCGAGCACGATGAGCCCCGCCACCCTGTAGCGCCGGACGATCTCGCTGTCGTGGTCGGGCACGAAATCGCGATGAAAGCGGCTACCGCTGCGCAAGGGAACGCCCGCATAGGCCGCGGTCAGGTCCTTGAGCAGAAAGGGGACTCCCTTGAAGGAACCGTCGGGCAAGTCTGCCGCGGCCGCCTGCCGGGCCAGATCGTACATCTTGTGAATTACTGCGTTGAGTTGCGGGTTCAACTTCTCGATGCGGTTGATCGCTTCCTCGACCAGTTCGGCCGGCGTGACGTCCTTCTTGCGCACCAGCGCAGCCAGGCCGAGCCCATCATAGGTGGCATAGTCCCTGAAACTACTCATGGTCCTCCTCCTTTTGCGTGGCGGTACGTGTTGCGAACGATGCACCCAGTATAGCCCAGTTTTGTACGAAAGTCAACAGTTCCCGGCGCCATTTATCGAGGAATCTCCAGGAGGTGTTCGCGTGTTCCGCGTTCCTTTCGCGCCTTTCGTGGCCCAGACCCTTACACACTAGCGCTCCGGCGGGATCTGGCGATCCCGCCGGAGCAGTAACGGGGTAGATTTGTAGTGGCGACTTCAGTCGCTTGAGGCTGGCGTGGGGGTGGGCTCTGGCGTCGGCGGGGGCTGGACGAAACTGTCGCGCGTGTCCTCGACCAGCGCCTGCACGTTGTACTCTGCCACCCGCACGTAATACGGCGATTCGGAGACCTTGACTACGTAACTCTTGTCGGCCGGGTCCTGCGCCCCCACCAGCAGGGTCACCGTCTTGTCGCCGGTCTCCAGCGTGACGGTGGCCAGCGGCGCAGCCATCCCATACGCCGCATCCTCCTGCTTGCCCAACGGCTTCACGAGCGTGACGGACGTGGCGTTGTTGACGAGCGCGGTGACCGCTGAGGCCGCCAGTTGCTCGCTCGCCTTCAACCCCGTCCAGGTCCAGTTGCCCTGCTCGTCTTTGGTGAAGACGAACGTGCCGTGGGCGTTCTTCAACGTCACCCGCGTCAACGTCTGCTGGTCAAGCGTAAAGTAGGCGGCGTTGACCCAGGAGGCAGGAGCGGCGCTGACGTCCCAGGCCGAGAGTACGTCGGTGAGATACGTCTCGTTCTGCCCCTCGAGCCGCAAGTGCGTGGTGCCAAACTTGGGCGAAGAGCCCAGGTAGACCGTGTAGCGGGCTCCGGCCGCCGTCTCGAAGTCAATCCGCCGCATATAGTCCCCCGACGCCACCTTCAATCGCCCGTGGCTGGCCTCCGTGCGGGTCACCAGGCGCCGGGTGTCCAACTGGGCGAGTTTGTCCAGCAGCGGCGTAATCTTGGCAGCGTCGGCGGGGTAGTCACCTGCGGCGGGGAGCACCCACGCTGCGCCCGCCTTGCGCAGGGAGATACTCGCGCCCTGGTCGTCCGTCACCGTCAGGGCGACGACGTCGTCCGCCTTCAAGTCAGGAAAGAGCGCTCCGCCGCCCCCCGTGGCGGCCGCGCGCGGCCAAAAGACGACCAAGCCGAGGACGATCTGCACGGCCAGGACGATGGCCAGGATCATGTTCAGTCGCTTCATCGCTCCCGCGGGTGTACTCGATGTACTCATCGGCGTACTCATCTGCCCACCTCCGCCGATCCGGTTTCACGTTCGCTTTCCTTTCCTGGCGCAACCAGTTCCATCGGTACCTCGTTGCGGGTCCGCAGGTTCCACACCACACCGATGACGACCAGCGCCAGCAGCGCCAGCACATAGTTCGCCCCCTCCCACAGGGATTGCTCACGCTCGCTCATCGGCCGCAACACGCGGGCATAAGTGCCCCGCGAGCGGATGCTCAGCAGGTCCAGGTCCTCCGTGGACCACGAGACGGCGTTTTGCAGGAACTGCAGGCTGTTCAGGTAGCGGTCCTGGGTGAGGGCGGACGAGATGCGGAAGATGATGTCGTCCAGGAACTCGCCGCTGCCGACCACCACCAGCCTGGCCGTTTCCGGCGACATTTCGATGACGCCCGTGGATTGCTGAGACGCCTCTCCTCCCTCTTCCCCGCCAGCCGACGGCGCAGGCTGGCCCTTAAAGGCGCTCTCAAAGACTCCCTGGACCGCCACGGCCAGCACGTAAGACTGGGGCTGCTCGCCCGCCGGGAAACCGGCCTGCGGGTACAGTTCAAAGTTCGGCTGGATGTTCGTGTCGCTTTGCGTCCAGGAGCCCGGACTGGAACGGAGCAGCACCTTGACCTGCCGGTCGGCGTTCTTCACCTCGTCCACCGTGATCGGCGAGGCAAAGTTGACCGTCACGGCGGGCAGGTTCGAGACGATGGGGTTGTCTGCCGCCATGCCGTCGGACCGCACGTCCACGAAGAAGGGATAGTCCAGGGACTGGATCTCCTGCACTTGAAAGTCTCCCACCTGGCGCACGACCGGGACCGGGAACGGCTCGTTCTGGGGGTCGAGCACCAGCGCTTGTGTGACGGTGATGCCGTAACTGGCGAGCATCTCCTGGAGCCCATTCTGCACCGGCTCCAGCCCCAGGCCGCCCGTCATCGGATCGGGGATCAGCGAGTAGTTCCCGGCCGCCACCACGACCGAACCACCCCGCATCACGTACTGGTCCACGGCAAAGCGCTCCTGGTCGGTCATGTTCTTGGGCGCAATGACCACCAGCACGTCCACGTCCGCCGCCACCTGGCCGGTGCTCAGGTCCACCGGGCGCACCTCGTACTCCTGGCCCAGGGTCTCCTCCACCTGCTGCCAACTGGCGAGCGGCTGCTGCGTCTGCCCAAACATGTCCTGCGTCGGCTGCGCGGGTGGCGTCCACAGGCCCACCACCTGGAGGAAGCCCGAGGAAGCGCGCTTGAGCGCCGCTTCGATCGCCGTGCGGATCTCCGCCTCGCTCAGGTCCCCCTGGGGGTAGATGACCTGGGCCTGGTCGCCGATCGTCAAGACCATGTGAAAGTAGTAACTCTCGTTCGAAAAGAGCGAGGCGGCGAAAGGCTGCAGCCCGTAGAGGTCGTACAGTTGCTGCCGGGTGACGGGGCTATCGGGCGCGTCGGGGTTGACGACCCGGTAGACGAACTTGCCGCCCGACTTGCCCGCGATGTCCCCGGCCACTTGCTCGATCGTCGCCGGGACCTCGGCCAGCCATTCCGGCAACGCAGCGGGGGTGAGGTAGAGCGTCAATTCGGCCGGCGCGCTCAGGGCAGCCAGGACCGCGTCAATGCTCTGAAAGCCATAGACCACCTTTTTGATGGAACGGGTCAGGTCGTATTCCAGATTGCGCAGCCGCACGTCCACCCCGTCCCGGCGCGGCACCACCTCGATCAGGTCGTCGAAGGTGAGCACCTCGGACTGGTCGCCGTAGCGGATGAGGACGTCGAAATAGGAGTTGATGACCGACGCCTCGTAGCGGTCCGTGACCTGGAAGGGGGTTGGGCGGATGCCGTAGGTCTGGTTGGCCTCGGCCTCTTTCTCCGGGTCGGTGGCCGGGTCCACGATCTCCAACTGAACCTTGCCGCCGGAGGCGACCTGGTATTCCTGGAGCATGTCGTGGATGGTGGGGACCAGGGGGGCCAAGAGCGGGTGCGTCCTTTCGCTGAAATACCCGCGCACCAGGAGCGGCTCTTGCAGGTTGCCCAGCAGGTCGCGGGTGGCCCGCGATAGGCTGTATTCCCGCTGCTGGGTCAGGTCCACGCGCAGGTTGCGCAGCGGGTAGGCCCACACGTTGACGAACACCAGGTTCAGCGCCAGCAGCACCGACGTGAGCGTGACGCCGCTGCGCTGTGGGCGGGTGCGCTCCCCCTGGCTCCAGCGCTTGCTGACGAGCGAGAGGACGTTGAGGGTGAGAAAGACGCCGGTGAGCGAAACGTAGTAGAGCAGGTCGCGCAGGTCCACCACGCCGCGCTGGATGCTTTCGAAGCGGCTGCCGACGCCGATGGCGCGCAGCACCTCCCCCAGCACGTTGCCGGCAAAGTCGGTCACCCCGGGCGAACCGACCAGGTAGAACAGGCCACACAGCAACACCGTGGCGATCAGGGCGACGATCTGGTTGTCGGTGCGCGAGGAGGCGAATAGCCCGATGGCGGCGTAGGCAGCCGCCAGCAGGAGCGCCGCCAGGTAGCCGCCCACCACCGGCCCCCAGTCCAGGTTGCCCAGCAGCCAGACGGTGATGGGCAGGAAGAGCGTCAGGGCCAGCGCGAGCGCGACCAGCGCCAGCACGGCCAGGAACTTGCCCACGACCAACTGAAGCGGCGAGACCGGCAAGGTGAGCAGGACCTCCATGGTCCCGGAGCGTTGCTCCTCGCTCCACTGGCGCATCGTCAGCGCCGCCACCAGGAAAATCATCAGCACCGGCATCCAGCGGAAGAGCGGCCGCACGTCGGCGACGCCGCGGGCGAAAAAGGTCTCTACCCAGAAAAAGGAGAACAGCGTGACGGCCAGGAAAGCGCCGACGAAGATCAGCGCCATCGGCGAGCCAAAGGTGCCTTTGAGTTCTTTGCGTGTGATCGAAAGTATCTGCTTCATCGTCCACCTCTCAAGCAGCCGTAGCGAGTTCGTTAAAGACCGTCTCCAGCGTGCGCACGTCTCGCCTCAACTCGCGCAGCGGCCAGTTCTGCTCCCGCGCCAACTGGTAGATGGCGGGGCAGAGGTCGCCGCCGGTGGCCTGGGATCGCCCCTGGACGTGATAGGCCGGGAAGCCCTCCGGGGTCTGCATGCGCTCGACGCCGCGCACGCCGGCCAGCTTGCTGAGCGCCGCGTCCACACCCCTGGGCGCGTCCGCCAGGACCAGCACCGCGTCGGCAGTGGCGGCCAGTTCCGAGAGCCGGGCGTCCGCCTTGACCAGCCCGTTGATGAGGATGATGACGCGGTCACACAGCGCCTCGACCTCGGAGAGGATGTGGGTCGAGAACAGGACGGTGCTGTGCTCGGCCAGGCTGCGGATCAAGCGGCGGATCTCGACCACCTGCGTGGGGTCCAGCCCGATCGTCGGCTCGTCCAGGATGAGGAGTTGGGGACGATGGACAATGGCCTGGGCCAACCCGACCCGCTGCCGGAACCCCTTGCTCAGTTGGCCGATCGGCCGGGTGAGGTGGTCTTGTAGCCCGCTCGCGTAGACGGCCTCGGAGATGCGGGCCACCTGTTCGCCCTCAGGGATCTGGCGCAGGTCGGCCATCATCTTGAGGTAGGCCTGCACCGAGAGTTCTGGATACAAGGGGGCCGTCTCAGGCAGGTAGCCGATCTGCGCCTGCACCTGGCGGGTGTGCGTCGGTACGTCCAGGCCGTTCACGGTGACGGTGCCCTCATCGGGGTGCAGGTAGCCGGTGAGGATCTTCATGATGGTCGTCTTGCCGGCGCCGTTCGGGCCGAGCAGGCCGACGATTTCACGGCCAGCAATGCTGAAACTGACCCCGCGCAGTGCCTCGACGGGGCCATAGGACTTGGTCAGATCAGTGACGTCAATCATAGACTCCTTTCTTCCACCTTCCCGAAAGCTCTGAGCTTTCGGGAAGGTTGGTTGAGCTTTCGGGAAGGTCATTTCTTGCTCCGTTTGTGGTCGGTGACGTAGAAGCCGGAGCCTTTGAACATAATCAGCGGCGGGGAGAAGACGCGCCGGATCTGGGTGTGGCCGGCCGGACAGGTCTCCGGGGCCGGATCGTCCACACGTTGCTTGACTTCGAAGTGTGTGCCGCACACGTCGCACACGTACTCATATCTCACCATGGAGGCTCCCACGTCACCAACAGGCTCAAGGCAAAGACAACAAATGGCTATTCTAGTACCCTAACATTAGAAACACGCTAGACAGACGTTGGAGTCTATCACCTTCCCGAAAGTTGGCAACTTTCGGGAAGGTAGGCTCTAGCCAAAGTCCACACACTGACGCTCGTACAGGTCGCGGTAAAGGCCGCCCTGCGCCAGCAACTCCTCGTGGCGGCCACGCTCGACGATGCGGCCATCCTGCACCACGCAGATAAAGTCGGCGTTGCGGATGGTGCTCAGCCGGTGGGCGATGACGATGGCGGTCCGCCCGGCCAGCAGCCGCTCCAGCGCCTCCTGGATCAGCACCTCCGTCATCGTATCCACGCTGGAGGTGGCCTCGTCCAAGATCAGGATGCGGGGGTCGGCCAACACGGCGCGGGCGATGCATAAGAGTTGGCGTTGCCCCAACGACAGGTTGACCCCTCCCTCCAGGATCTGCGTACCGTAGCCATTGGGCAGGGCGGCGATAAAGTCGTGGGCGTTGGCCAGGCGGGCCGCCTCCTCCAAGGCGTGCTCGGACGCCTCGGGCCGCCCGAAGCGGACGTTGTCGGCGATCGTGCCGGAGAAGAGAAAGGGGTCCTGGGGCACCAGCCCCATCTGGCTGCGCAAAGAGTGCTGGGTCACCTGCCGCACGTCCAGCCCGTCAATCCGCACTGCCCCCTCCGTCACGTCGTAAAAGCGGGCGATGAGGTTGGCGATGGAGGTCTTGCCTGCCCCCGTCGGCCCCACCAGCGCCACCGTCTGCCCCGGCTCGGCCGCCAGGTTCACGTGGTGTAGCACCCGCTCGTCTCCCCGATAGGCGAAGGAGACGTCGCACAGTTCGACCCGCCCGGCGATGGGGGGCATCTCGACCGCCCCGGGCCGGTCCGCCACCTCTGCCTGGGTGTCCAAGAGTTGCAGCACGCACTCACCGCCCGCCATGGCCGCCTGCATGGTGGTATAGAGTTGGCTCAGTTCCCGGATGGGCTGGAAGAAGCGGGTGACGTACGAGAGGAAGGCGACGACGACCCCCAGCGTGAGTTCGGCCCGAGCCACCGCCAGGCCGCCGAACCACAGGACGATGCCCGTGGCCACGATCCCCAGGAACTCGACGGAGGGCAGGAAGGCGAAGGAGAGGGACATGGCGGCGACGTGGGCCTCCCGGTTGGCGCGATTCACCTCGTCGAAGCGCTCGTGCGTCGTGTCCTCCTGGGCAAAGGCCTGGATCACGCGCATGCCAGAGATGTCCTCCGCCAGGTCGCCCACGACGGCGGCAATCCTGGAGCGCGTGTGGCGGAAGGCCACCTGGGCCCGCCGGGCAAACAGGATGGTCGCCAGCCCCATCAATGGGAGCACGCTGAGCGTGAGCAGGGCCAGGCGCGGGCTCATGGAGACCATGATGGCGACGATCCCCGCCAACACCAGCGTGTCGCCGATCAGGGTGACCAGGCCCTGCGACAAGAGATCGTTGATCACGTCCACGTCGTTGATGACGCGCGAGATGGTGACGCCGACGATGTGGGTGTCGTGGTAGCCCAGGTGGAGCGCTTGCAGGTGCCGGAACAGGCGGGCGCGCAGCGTGGCCAGCACCTGTTGGCCCACCCAGGAGAGCAGGTACTGCTGCCCGGCCGTAGCCAGGTAGATGCCAACGAAGCTCCCTGCCATCAGCAGCGCGATGCGGCCCAGGCCCACCAGGTCCCCCTGGGCAATGTACTGGTCAATAGCCACCTTGACCAGGTAGGGGGCGGCCAGGCTGAGGGCCGAGGCCATCAGCATCAGGAGGCAGGCGACGAGTAAGCGAGGCCAGTGGGGCCGCAGGAATGCCAGCAGGCGGGCGGCGACGTGGGGGTCGAAGGCGCGCTCCTCTGCCGCCTCGCCAAAACCGCGCATCATGCTGCCAGGCCCGCTGCTGGCAGTGGTGGTGCCGACCGAAAAACTCATACCACTTCCTTCCCCCCACCTTCCCGAAAGTTCACGGGTGTCCCACCTTCCCGAAAGTTCGGAACTTTCGGGAAGGTCGTTTCACGCCTGCGGCTGCAACTGGCGATGATAGATCTCGACGTACAAACCCGAGGTACGCAG
>Ga0315277_10004576_pt1 | contig 18441 bp, 17 predicted proteins | sample YL17G05_15_MG_FD_203695 | JGI IMG/M metagenome (GOLD analysis project Ga0315277, IMG submission 203695) | Sediment microbial communities from Yellowstone Lake, YNP, Wyoming, USA - YL17G05_15 | ecosystem: Environmental > Aquatic > Freshwater > Lake > Sediment | place: USA: Wyoming | collected...
ACCTCGAAGGTTCAGCCTTCGCGAGGCGTTTTTCGAGGGGAGCCGAACTGGCGGCCGCGAGGACTGTCTGAGCACGTAAAGATCGCAGGGAGAGGGATCAGAATGGAGCCAATGAGCAATGAAGACTCTGTATCTGGCAGGCGGAGTTCCGCAGCGCCCAGAAAAATGCCTCGGGAACGGCGTTAAGAACCTGAGCGGGAGCGTGGACATTCCCAAGTTGCCCACCAGACGATTGGAGATGCTTCCATGGCGTCGTCGTTCGGCTGCTACTGAATTCGTTTAAGGGAGAATTCTGGGATGGTTCGAAAACAGCCCGACCCGAGAGAGCGCTTTGTGGTCATCCTGGTCCGGCCGGAGAGCGTCGAGAACATCGGGCTCGCCGCCAGGGCGATGAAGAATACCGGGTTCCGCTACTTGCGCGTCGTCGGCCGGAGCAAAGTCGAGATCGCCTCCTCCCGGACCGCTGTCCACGCCAAAGACATCCTAAGAGAAGCTTCCCATTATAATGACTTGGCCTCGGCGACTGCCGACCTTAACGTCGTCTTTGCTTCCACGGCCAAGCCGCGCCAGAATTTTTCGGTGCTGCCGCTCGACGAGGCCGTGCCCAAAATGCTGGCCTTTCTTCCTGAGGCCAGGATCGGGCTCCTTTTCGGCAACGAGCGGACCGGGCTGACCTCGACGGAGCTTGCCGCCTCCAACTTCCGCTGGACCATCCCCCAGACTTCGCGCCAGCCCCCATACAACCTAGCCGCCGCGGTCCTGATCACGCTTTTCGAGGTTTTCCGGCGCCTTCCGGCTAAGGGAGCGTCCGGTGGCGCAGCGACGCGGGAGGTCCCTCTTGCCCGGAGCGACCAGGAACAATGCATCCGCCTTATCATCCAGAAACTGGAGGAGCGGCGGTTCATCTATCCCACCAACAAACGCCATACGACCCAGATGCTCCACGACCTCCTGGGCCGCCTGGCCATGTCCGACCGAGACCGCAAGCTGCTATTGGCCATGTTTTCTCACGCCGGGCCGAACAAATAACACGGCCATATGCTTTCTGGAGCTGCTTCATTTAGGCGAATTATAATCTGGGGATGGAGAAGCGACCTCTCGGGTCTAGCTTTCCTCATTACTAAAGAGGCCGTATGAATTGTGCCGGAAGCAACTCCGTTTATGTGATGTAGATGCCGACCGAGTGCGAAAGGGTGGCATGGCGCCAGTCCCCGAGCGGCCGAGCGGAATGGTGGCGGGTGGGCGGGTCTTAAGCGAGGACGGAGGGGACGCGCCGTGACAGGACCCATTCCTATAATAGAAAAAGAAGTGCTTATATGGTGCCTGGCATATTGAAATCCAGGGGGTCATGCCATAGAATCAGAAAGTATTTTGTTCGCGGCGATGACGGCCGCTTTAAGGAGTGAAAGATGAGCGAGATGCCCGAAATCAAAGTCACTTTTCCCGGTGGTCTGCGCGTCGATGCCGAATATAAGGGGCACGTTGTCAAGACCGACCAGCCCGTTCACCAAGGCGGGGGAGGGACGGCCTCTTCGCCCTTTGACCTCTTCCTCGTATCGCTCGCCGCTTGTGCCGGCTTCTATGCCCTCGCCTTCTGCAAGGAACGGGGTATCCCGACAGAGAAGGCCGGTGTCGTTATGCGGATGGAAAAGAACCCCGAGACCAAGATGATCGGCAAGATCTCGATCGAGTTACAGCTTCCGGCCGAGTTCCCAGAACGTTACAAGAGGGCCATCGTCAGGGCGGTGGATACCTGCACTGTCAAGGCCCACCTGATGAAGCCCCCGGCCATCGAGATCGAGACTAAAACCTCCGCCTGAGATTCAATCGTTCTTCATCTGCGGCAGCCAGAGGTAGTAGAAGCCGCTCCGGAGCGTCGGTAGCGCGTCGGTGACGCTCTTCTGATCGAAGAGCGAGGGATTCTCCATTTTAGAGGCGTAGAGGTTGGTCTGGCGCTTCGGATAGTAGGTGTAGGCAACGACCCGGGCGGATGGGATCCTGGCCAGCGAGAACACCCGGGCCAGCGCCTCATCGAAATACCCCACCTCGTCGATGAGCTTCAGCTTCAGTGCCTGGCCGGCTGTATAGACGCGGCCGTCGGCCAGGTCCCGGATCTCCTCTAGCGACAGGGCGTCCTTCCTTTTCTCGTGGATGACATCGAGGAACCGCTCGTAGAGTTCGTCGATAATCCCCTGGAAGAGGCGCTGTTCCTGCTCGCTCAAGTTGCGAAACGGGCTTCCGGCATCCTTGAGCTCTCCTGACTTGATGACCTGAACCTTGACTCCGATCTTGTTGAGAAGGCCCTCCACGTCGGGGAACAGGGAGATAACTCCGATCGACCCGGTGATCGTCGAGGGATGGGCGATTATCGCATCGCAGGCTGAGGCGACATAGTACCCGCCGGAAGCCGCTACCCCCATCATCAGGGCCACCACGGGCAGTCCGGTTCTCTTCTTGAACTTGAGGACCTCGCGGTAGAGGATATCGCTCGAGGTGACGTCGCCTCCCGGTGTGTCGAGCCTCAAGATAATCCCGCGGACGAGTTCGTCCTCGCCCGCCCGTTGGAGCCTCGCATAAACCTGGGACAGCATGTCCCCTTCCCGGTTGAAGACGCTTCCCGGAGCCAGCGTGCTGATCATCCCTTCGACATCGATGACTAGGACCTTCTCCTTGGCCGGGCTTTTCATAAGGACCACTTCCTGCATCCTGTCCTCGCCCAGGAAATCGACCCGGAAGGTGCATCCCGCAGCGAGAAGAACCAGGCCGGCCATCCACAGCCAACGCTTTTTCATCGTTCCTCCATCCACCGCCTTCCACTATACCATACTCTTTCTTCTTGGAAGATGACAGCTGGCCGTTGACTTTGCCTTTATCCGGTGATATAAAAACTCCGAATGACAAGGAGGGGAACGGTATGATCCGCCGACTCAAAGCCTTCGCGCTGAGGCATTTCGAGACCACCCTGATCGTCATCATCCTCTTCGGCATCATCGCCATCGCCTTCCTCGTCAACTACAAGTTCGCCTTTCTCAATTTCTTTTTCCTGCCGGTTATCCTGGCCGGCTACTATCTCGGCAAGAGGCAGGCAGTGCTTACGGCCAGCCTCTGCGTCCTTCTGGTCGCGCTCTACTACATTTTTTCCCGGGTCCTTTTCGGTTTGCTTCCCCAGATGTCGCTCGACGAGGTCTTGAACATCGTCACCTGGGCGGGGTTCCTCATCCTGACCGCTGCCGTCATCGGGATGATTGCCGAGCAGAGGGAGACCAAGATGAAAAGCCTGCAGGGGGCCTACTCGGGAGTGCTCGAGATCATGCTCAAGTATCTTGAGGTGGCCGACGAGCGAAAGCCCCGCTCGGTCCGGGTTGCGCACCTGGCCGGGAAGATCGCCGCGGCCGCGGGAATGAGCACCTTCCATATCGAGAACGTCAAGTCGGCCGCCCTCCTTCTCGAGGCCGGCGACCTGAGGTCGAACCTCCACCTTTATGACGAAGTCGCGGCTTTCATGGAGGCAGAGAGAGGGCCGTCCGGTAAGGCCGCCGACGACAGGGCGAAGATACTCCTGCGGACGACCGCCTCTCTGCTCAAGGAAGTGGAGCCCATCCTGGCCAACTACTTCTACCACTATGTCGAGGAGGCGAAGATCCTGGACAAGGACCTGTCGACTGTCCCCATGGGGAGCAGCATCATCGCCCTGGCCGACCTCGTCGACCGGCTGAATACGGACATGCTGCCGGCGCCTTGGAAAGACGAAGTCCGGTCGCTCCAGGATATCCGCGCGCTCTCCGGCCGGGCTTTTCCCGCTCCCGCCGTCCAGGCACTTTTCCAGGTGATTTCGCCCTCGGCGTGATCGGACCGGACGTTTGAGGACAACTTCTATCTTAACGTTGATGCCCTTTAGTCATAATACGTAAGCGCGATGATCGCCGCCTGAGGAAATCTCGCTTGAAGAAAAAGAGCCCGGCCGTGCTCGGCATTGATCTGGCCGGCGTCCCGCACCGGCCGACTGGGATTTGTCTCCTTGAGGACGGCCGCGCCCGAACCACGCTTCTCTACAAGGACAGCGGGATATTGGACTATGCCCGGGAGAGCAAGCCCGTCCTGATCGCCATCGATGCGCCTTTGAACCTGCCTCCCGGACGGAGGTCGATGGCCGACCGGAACGGCTCTCATTATCGGCCTTGCGACCTCGAACTGAGACGCCGCAAGATCCCCTTCTTCCCGATCACGCTGGGTCCGATGAGAAAGCTCACCCAACGAGGGATCAGGCTGAAACGGCGCCTCGAAGCCGAAGGATTCAGGGTCGTCGAGATCTATCCGGGTGGAGCGCAGGATGTTTGGAAGATACCCAGGGCCAAGCGTAACAAGGAAGGACTAAGACGGGGTTTGTCCCGGCGCGGAGCCAAAGGGCTGGCCCGGTCAGCCTCCGATCATGAGCTCGACGCCGCCACCGGCGCGCTAGTGGGGTGGCTTTATATTATGGACCAAGCTGAGGTTCTGGGCGATTTCGCGTCCGGAGCGATCCTTATGCCCGCCGCGGGGCGATGACCCGGATGGCCTGAGGGATGACTTTGACCTCAACCCGGTCTCTTGTTCCCAGGTATTCGCCGTGATACTGGACCGGTAGGTCTTTCCCTTTGAGCACGAGCTTTTTGGCTTTGAAATTCTTCAGCCGTCGTTGGGAGAGTCCGAAATAGGTCAGCGGCAGGAGCAGCGCGTATCTCCAGCCGCTCATTTCGAAGAAGGTGACGTCGAGGTATTCGTCTTCCAGGCTGGCCAGCGGTGCGATCCGGAAGGAGTAACCGAAATAGTTGGACTTGGCCACGACGCAGTCGAGGATCTTGAGCTTTAACGTCTTCTTGTCAAAGCGTTTGCCCTTCTCATCGAGGCCGTCCTCAAGCTCGACCTCTACCTCCCACAGGGGCTGGGACAGCAGTCCGAGACCGGCCAGGGCATGGCCCCAAAAACCCTTGACCTTCTCCCGGAGCTTTTCGTCACTCGCCCCGGCCGTGGCGCCGATGCTTGAAAATCCCGAGACGTAGCCCTCGATCTCCATCAGACTGACCTGCCGCGGTTCCCCGTTTTGGATGACGCGGACGGCCCGGCGGATGTTCTTCGGGATGCCCAGCGATTTCCGGAAGGCGTTGCCGCTCCCCAGAGGGACGATCCCGAGGAGGACGTCCTTCTCCCGGCCCGCTTCACGAATTCCCTGGAGGACGTCGGCGATCGTCCCGTCCCCGCCGAGGGCGATGATGGTAGAAAAGGCCGGACTGATCTTGCGGACGAGCGCGATCATGCTCTCTTTTCCCGCCAGGATATCGAATTTCTCGCCGGGGAGCTCCCGTGCCAAGAGCTTTTTCAGGGTCTTCCGGCGCAACCATTTTTTCTGGGCGGCCTCCGGGTTGATGATGCAGGCCGCGTTCCTGAGATGTTCTCGGATCTCTGTCATCGGCAGATCAAGGGCATTATATCAAGACCTGGAAACCTTTTTATATGCCTCCCCGGGATCGGCCTTCGGGAGGACCTTCTCGGGGAGGAGCGGGTCAAACCGGCCGTTTCCGTCCACATCCACGAACACGGGGTTGGTCAGAGCATAGGGGAGAGTGCCGTCCTCGAGCAGCCCGGTTTCAGACGGGCTCTGCAGCACCGGGAAGAGCGTCTTCCGGCCCAGCGCTTCGACACAGACATAGGTGTCCCTGGCCAAGGTGAAGCCGATCTCCTGGGTGAACTTGTCGATAGAGCCTTCCTTAGCCCGAACAGGAAAGACGATCCGTCTTTCGCCGTTGAAAACCAGCCGCACTTCATCCACCTCTACCCACGGAGCCCCCCAGACACGGAGCGAGAGCACGACTTGTCCTCCCTTGGCCTGAACCAGATCGCCAGGCGCATAGAGCGAGTTGACCTTGAAGGCGATCAGGGGTCCGTTGGTGACGAAGGAGCGGCCCTTCTTAAGGGCGGCGATGAACGCCGCCCGGTCGAGCGGCTTTCCTTTTTCATCCGGGACAGAGACATATGTCCGCGAGTAGCCGGGCTCCTCGCGGTCGATCCCGTGAGAGTCGGATGAACCGACAATCGGGAAGACATAGCCCCTGTTAAGGAGGTGGAACCAGTCCTCGATGGCGGCTTGATTGGAGGAATAATAATAGGGACCGTTGAGGACTTCCAGCATGTCGAAATTCAGGTCCAGCCCGGCCAGGGCAGTCGCCGCCGTTTCCTGGTCGAGATAGAGGTTATTAAAATAGCCCAGCTCTCCGGCCCGCGGGTGGTTCACTTCTAGAATAGCGCCCGGGTTCTTCTGCCGGCTGGCCGCGAAAAGGGGTGTGGCTGTGTCTGCCGCTGCGGTGATCGCGCCGTTTCCCAAATCGCCCAACCGCAGCTCCATGGGATACGTGTTGTAGTGGATGATATCGGGGACTGTGACTTCGCTGCCCGGGATAACGGTCAGCTCATTTTCGAGTCCCAGGCTCTTGAGGACGGGGGAGTAATCGGTGACATAATTGTGGTCGGTGGAGTTGATGACTTCGATTCCCTCGGCCACGACCGACTTGATCCTCTCAGAGACGGAGGGTTCCCCATCGGACGTGTTCGTGTGCATGTGGGGGTCGAACGGAATAAGGCCCGGCGTCTCGACTACCCGATTGATCACCAGGACCAGCTCGGGATTCTCTTCCCTAAGCACTTCGATCACCCGCTGGTCCACCGAATATTCGGGGCCGCGGGAAGCCGCAGCCAGATAGGTCCCCACGGGAAGCCAGACGGTGAGCCCGCCCTCGCCGGGAAAACAGGAATTCTTGAATCCTTCCCAGCTCCTCCCGGTCTCAACCGGGTTGTCGGGTTCAAAATAAGGGGCCTTGGTCGGAGAGATCCCCAGGAAACTGACCTTGCCAGGAACGGCGTTTCCTTGATTATCTTTGAGCCGGACCTTCACCTCGCCCAGCGGGGGGCTCTCCAGGGAAAAGGCGTTTTCCTTATCCGGCTGGACGTCCACTAGCTGTTCGACAACGGCCGGAAACATGTTGGCCTGGAGCCGATAGACGCCGGGTGGAAGCAGGAGCTCCTGATAGAGGGGCTTTTCCAGGACGGCCCGGAAAAATATCGAAGAGGTCAGGGCTTCCCGGACGATAAGCTCCATCCAGTCTCCTTCAAACCCGCTGAACACCACTGAGGCTTTGGCGACAGGTGTCTCGAGCTCCTGGTAGAGGGCCTGGAGAAGGCCCATGGCGGAGGAGCCGACAAACAGGACGTAGCGAACCTCGCACTTTTCGCCCGGCGAAAGTTTTCCCGGATAGCGGGATTCCTCCTTTTCCACCGGGTTCAGGCTGATGATTCCCAGGTGATACCCCTTCTTCTGGTAGGCCCGGAAATTGAGTTTGGGGAATTTCTCTCTGTTGAAGGGATTGAAATAGTAGCGATGGTAGGCATCGAAAAAGAGGCTGTAGCTCAGGTCCTCGAATGGCGCCCGCCCGGTATTGGTGATTATCGAGCTGACCTCGACTTGCCCCTTTCCGGGATGGAATAGATACGTCGTCCGGATGTCTGCCCCTCTCCCTTGGTTGTCTTCGAAAACCCCGACGGCCAGGAAGCTTAACGGCTTGTCTCCGCCGCCGGCCGGGTCCTGATCGAGCCGGGAATAGGTTACATAATGCGTCTTGTCCTTGACCCGGAGGACCGGCGCTCCGAAATTCAGGTCGCCGCAGACGCCTCCTCCCGCCGGGCCGAGGCCGAGAACGCTTCCCATGGCCTGGCCGTGCGGGTAGTTTCCGCTCGTCACCACGAGCCGCGGCGAAGCGCCGAGCAAGATGAGGTATTTCCCGTCGCTGAGCAGATAATCGCCTTTTTGGACGAGCGTGCTGAATCCCAGGGGCAGGTCGGCCGGGGCCTGGACGACTTTGACCTCGAACTCAGCGCCGCAGAGAAACGGGCCGGTCAAAAAGATGGCGGCCAGCGCCGTCAATAGACGCCGCTTTGTTATCTGCATTGTTGACTCCCAAGGCAAAGCCGAGCCCTGAATTCGGACTCGGCTCGAACAGGGCGGTATTATAACATAGGAGGCGGCCTTCGACGAGCACTTAACGAAAGGATCTCTGCTCATATGATGAGCCACCGGAAATGTCTGCGCTCCCACTCAGGTTCTTAACGCCGTGAAGGCTCGGGTATGGGATTCGTCAGCCCGCTCGTTTCCCCAGCGAGGAAACTCGCTTCGCATCCTCCTTCGCTCTTCTCTCCTTTCTGTCGAGAAACCATGCCCGCTCAGTCGTCCACGGACTTCCTCACCCACACCCTTCGCCTTTGTCGCTTAAAAAACTGAATGCTTTAGAAGAACATTTGGGGAAGGCTGAACCTGAGAGGTCGCTTTTCCATTCCCGATGGCTCATCCTAATCGTCATTGAAAAGAGGCAATGGTGAATTTGCATCGGAGCGGGGGATTCGCTACAATCGATGTTCACTCTCGCCTGCCGCCAGAAAGGTTAGGTTGTTGCCTCGAGAGAAGAAAGGAGACCGCTATGTCTAAGATCAGTCAGGACGTTAAGAGCCTAATCCAAGACGCCATCAGGCTGGAGATCAACGGACAGGCCTTCTTCAACGAGGCCGCCGCGATCACTCATAACGAGCTCGGGAAGAAGATGTTCGTCCGGCTGGCCCAGGAGGAGGTCAAGCATCTGGAGACCTTCAGCCGTCTGTTCAGCCAGGTCATCCAATCCGACGATTGGAAGAAGCAGGTCCGGAGCGAGGAGCTCAAGGGGCCCTCACCCGTGATCCAGGAACTGGCCGAGCGCATGAAGCGGGCGGAAGGGAAAAGCGAGGTTGAAGCCCTGCGGATCGGGATGGAGCTCGAGCAGAAGGCTGTTGATTTCTTCACTGCCTCGGCAACCAAGATGGATGATCCCGAGGCTAAGGAAATCTTCGATAAGATCGCCGATGAGGAAAGGTTCCACTACGACCTGCTCCTGGCCCAGCATGATTCCGTGACCGGCTCGGGCTTTTGGCTCGACAGCTCCGAATTTGCAATGGATGGAAAATACTAGGGGGGCGCCCTTCTGATCAAGATTTCGAACCTCAGCAAAGTCTATTCGACCGCCAAGGTCCAGGTGGTCGCGCTTCAGGATGTGAGTCTCGGCCTCGAAGAGGGCGTTTTTGCCGCCGTAACCGGCGCCTCGGGGTCCGGCAAGTCCACGCTCCTCAACCTCCTTGGCGGCCTGGACACTCCGACCTCCGGGACGATCGAAGTCCGCGGCCGGAAGATCTCGGAGATGAGCCGGGAGGAGCTCTCTCTCTACCGCCGCTCAGGGGTGGGGATGATCTTCCAGTCGTTCAACCTCATCCCCGGATTCAGCGCTCTCGAGAACGTGGCTCTTCCCTTGATGTTCGCCGGGGTCACGAAAAGGGAACGCCGGAACCGGGCCGGAGAGGTGCTGGCTCAAGTCGGGCTAGGAGCGAGGATCGCCCACCGCCCCTCCGAGCTTTCCGGAGGCGAGCAGCAACGGGTGGCCATCGCCCGGGCGCTGGTCAACCGGCCGCGGGTCCTGCTGGCCGACGAGCCAACCGGAAACCTTGACAGCCGCACCTCCCGGGAGATCGTGACTCTCCTCGCCGTACTCAACAGGGATCAAGGCCTGACCGTCGTTATGGTTACCCATGAAGAGTCGCTGGCCCGGGAGTTTGCCGGCCGCGGCGTCCGGCTCAGCGATGGGAAGGTCCAGGCCGAGGAGAGATGGCGATGAGGGTTCGAGACCATTTCGAGCTCTCCTTCGCCAACCTCTGGAAGCGAAAGCTCCGCACCTTCCTCACCGCCTTTGGAGTAACTATCGGGATTGGCGCCCTCGTCTCGATGGTCTCTTTCGGCAAAGGAATTCAGAAGAACGTGACCGAGAGCTTCCGCTCGCTCGACCTCTTCAACTCTCTGACCGTCTTCAGCGAGGACTTTTTTATGGGAGAGCGCTTCGATCCCGACCGGAGGCCTGCCGAAGCCCCGCCGTCCGGCGCCTCCCGCGCTCTCCTTGACGATGCCGCGCTGGAGAAGATCGCCGCACTCAAGGGGGTGGATACCGTATTCCCCGATGTCCGCATCCCGGCGATCGTCCGGTTCAACGGCAAGGATGAATTCCGGCTCGTCCAGGTCATTCCGGCCAAGGTGGCATCGTCCAGGATGCTCCGCTTCAGCGCCGGGAAGGGATATGCCTCGGACGAAGAGGGCTCGCTTATCGTTGCCGACTCCTTGCTCCGCCAGTTCGGCGTCAGTGAACCTCTGGCTTCGCTCGGGAAAAAGATGGTCATCTCCTCGATCGGGTTCGATTTCTCCCGGCTCAACCCGGTGGACCTGACGGCGGCGTTGGTCGGCGAGCGGCTTCCTTTTACGACGGAGGACACAGAGCTGACTATCGTGGGAGTCGCCGAAAGTCAGGCCTTTGCCGGTCCGATCCCCGTCCAGAGCGATGTCTTCATCCCGCCCGGGGTTTCGAAGCGGATGAAGAAGCTCCCATTCAGCAATATCTGGGATATTTTCCGGGCCAGGGAGGGGAGGCTCGGGTATTCGGCGCTCAACGTGCGCCTGTCATCTCCGGCCTTCGTCGAGCCGGTTAAGAAAGAGGTCACCGGCATGGGGCTTCGAGTTTTCGCCCTGGCCGATCAGTTCAAAGAGGTCCAAAGGGGGTTCCTGATCATGAACATGGTCCTGGCGGCCGTGGGCATGATCGCCATCGTCGTCGCCTCGCTCGGGATCGTCAACACCATGGTCATGTCCATCCTGGAGCGCTATTCCGAGATCGGGATTATGAAAGCGGTCGGGGCGAGCGACCGGGACATCGGCCGGATCTTTTTCTTCGAATCGAGCGTCATCGGGTTCATCGGCGGGGTTTTCGGGTTTGCCCTGGGTTGGGCGGTGAGCGTGATCATCAACCGCGTGGTCAATTACTTCCTGGCCAAGCAGGGCGTTCCCTACTTCCCGTATTTCAGCTTCCCCGTCTGGCTTGCCCTGGGTGCCATCGCCTTTTCTGTGGCGGTCAGCCTGGCGGCCGGAGTCTATCCGGCGATGCGGGCCGCCCGCGTCGACCCGGTGCGCGCCCTCCGCCATGATTGAGTTCTAGTGCGCCTCTCCCTTGAGGGAGGGGAGGGGTGGGGGTGAATCTAGCTAATCTTCTTCGTCCGGATATAGATCATGGGAACAAGGACAATGAGGAAGTTAATTACAACCAAAGCCTGATTCGTATAGAAGCGGAATAACGTCCGGCCCCAGATCTCGATTAGACTCGTGCTTAAGACCACGAAATTGATGATGAGGACGATCTGACCGGCTCGGGGAAAGTGCCGCCAGACGCTGATAATAAGCATGACCGCTAGCAGGGAATACAGGTAATTGTAGTTCCAGCCGAGAGGGGAGAAGAGGGGAATCAGGATTAGAAGAAAGGCGCTCTCAAGAACTTCAGGATTTTGAGGGGCTGCTGATGCTCGTCCCTTCCTGATCATCCAGAGGACGGCGAGAGCCAGCGCCAGGAAGATTGTCAGGAAGATGGCCCCGGAGGCTTGTTTTGAAAGAGACGGGAACGTTTTCAGCAGGAAACCGTAGAGAGAAGCATTATCATAGCTCGCCAGAAGGCCGGCAGTGGATTTGGAGAGAGTCGCCGGCCATTCTCTGAGGACAGCGAGGTTTCCGCGGAAACCGTAAAAGACTGCTGGAAGAGCAAGCCCGGCGACCAAGACGGCGATCCCGGCGGAGACCGGCCGGAATTTTTTCTTGATTAAGAAATAGGGGAAAAAGACCAGAGCGTAGGGCTTAAAAAAAAGCGAACTCCCCCATAGAAGCCCAGCCCGGATTTCTTTTCCCTTGAGCAGGAAATGAAGCATCAAGATCAGGATGAAGAGGATGAAGAGGTTGACCTGGCCGAGCTCGAGCTCCCGGGCCAGGAACTTGAGCTCGATGAGGAAGGTCCAGATTAAGATCGGTTTCGCTTTTCTTGCCGCGGTCGGTAGCATCCGGTAAGAAAGAAGGAATATCCCAGCCAGGAAGGCAAGCTCTAGGACGTACCAAACAGCCTTGGCCGCCTCATAAGGAAGGAGAGCCAGTGGTGCGAAGAACAGGGCCGCGGCCGGCGAGTACTTGAATTGAAGATGCCCGTCGGCTTCCCGGAAGAGCGTCTCTGCCTGGACGATCCGATGTCCTCCCTGATAGCAGACTCCAAAGTCGGTCATATCTTTGCGGATCTGAAATGTGTACGCGCCGGCCAGGACAAAAACAGCGGCTAGGATAAAGGCCAGACGGACGGCCCTTTGCTTTTTCATTTCGGGAAGAGGTCTCTTCGGGCCGGCCATTCTGTTGGCCTCAGCATAGCAGAGGCCGGCTCAAAGGGTCAACGCGGTTCGAAACGATGTGCTCCTTCCGCCAATGAGTTGTGTTAGAATGCCTCTTCAAGGAGCACCATGCGGCCAAAAAATCAGCCCATATTTTTCTTCATCCTTTGTTTTGTTGCGTTTTCCTTGTTCCAAGCCGGCTGTCGGCCGGAAATCGCAGAAGAAAGCCTGGCGGCCAAAGCCCGCGCCATCCACGACCGGGTTCTGACCGTGGACACGCACTGCGACACGGCCTCCCGGCTTCCCGGCAGAACTTGGGACATCGGCGTCAGGCACGAGCCCGGCGAGCGGGCAAGCGGCAAGATCGACCTTCCCCGTATGGCCGAGGGCGGCCTGGACGCGGAATTTTTCGCCGTCTTCGTCGGCCAGGGCGAACGCACCGAGCAAGCGTATATGAAAGCAAAAGACTGGGCGCTCAAGACGCTGGCTGCGATCCAGGCGATGTGTGACAAGTACCCGAACCTTGTCGGCCTGGCCTTGACCCCGGCTGACGCTTACCGCCTCGAGAAAGAGGGACGGCGCGCGGCCTTCATCGGCCTGGAGAACGGCTACCCGGTGGGAAAAACACTATCAAACCTAGAGGAATACTATAAACTGGGGGTCCGCTATGTCACTCTCTGTCACTCCCGGGACAACGACATCTGCGATTCCTCGACCGACCGGCAGGACACCGAAGACCGGGGTTTAAGCGACTTCGGCCGGGAGGTCGTGGCCGACTGCAACCGCCTGGGTATCATGGTCGATATCTCGCATGCTTCGGATAAATCCTTCTTCGATGTCCTCAAAGTCACCAAGTCCCCGATCATCGCCTCTCATTCCTCCTGCCGCGCTCTCTGCGACAGCCCGAGGAACCTTTCGGATGAGATGATCCGCGCCCTGGCCGCAAACGGCGGCGTTATCCAGATCTGCTTCCTCTCGGGCTACGTCCGCACTCCTAAGCCAAATCCGGAACGGGAGAAGGCGCTCAAAGAACTCCAGGCCAAGTACGGCGCCCGGCGCGACATCCAGGACGAAGCCGTCCGCAAGAAGGCCAGGGAGGAGTACGAAGCCCTCAACGCGCAGTATCCAGAGGAAAAGGCCACGCTCAATGAGCTCGTCGACCACATCGAGCACGTCATAAAGCTCGTGGGCATCGACTATGTCGGGATCGGCACCGACTTCGACGGCGGGGGCGGGGTAAAGGGCTGCGACGACGTCAGCGAAATGTTCCGGGTGACCGAAGAGCTCGTTCGCCGCGGCCACATGAAAAAAGAGATTGCCAAGATCTGGGGCGGGAACATCATGCGCGTATTGGGGCGGGTCATCGCCGTTTCCCGGGATCTGAAGTCCTAGGGATCCCTTCTGCAGCCGGGTCATAACGTAATGTTATGGTTTCCGTCTTCGCTGCTGGGCCAATTTGAGGAGCGTTTGTATCGCGGGCTCGTGCGGCGCGATCCTCTCCGCCTCCAGGCATTCCCGGATCGCCTTTTCGTAGTCCTTCATCTCCAGGTAAAAAATGGCCAGCATGACTGAAACGCCCGCCTCGCCGCGGTTCATCCTTGTTCATAACGGACGCTTCTTTTTCAAGATCGACGGCTCCAAAAAGGTGGCCGAGCTCATGGATAAGCGTCACCCGGTTCAAATATTCGTTTCCCGTCCTTTTGACGAGGGCGTATCCGTGGCGATAGGAGGCTACGCCGTTGACCTCGGATTCACTGCGGATTTGGCCGGTAAAGCCCAAAACGAAATCGCTTTCCCCCCTTTCCATCCGCTCATAGAGACTCCGGAAGAGACCGGAGAGGGTGGCTTTGGAGTTGTCTGAGCTCCAGTATTTCAGGTCCTGAATCTGGAAGGCCAGGCCGAAATTCTTTTGAAAAAAAGAGGAAGCTGCGGTTACCCATTTCCTGGTTTCGAGGAATTGAAGCGGCCGCCGCCTAAATTCTTCATCAACGACAATCTTCACCCTGACCGTCCGCTGCAAGCTGGGATTAACTTCGTGGGAATGGAAAGGAAGAGAATGAGCCCAAAGAAGAAACGCGGCAAGAAAGCAGTTGCTTAAGGCCTTCAAGCAAACCATATCTTTATCGTTTTTTTGCAGCATGAATCATGCCAGTTTTTGGGAGCAGATGACGGGCCTGGGGTGCCTGCTTATTGAATTTTAATGTAAATTCCCTTTACGTTCTCAAACCTCGTCAGGTTATTGCTGTTGGCCAAAATTGTCATAAACCCCAGGCTTCCTATATGTTTGCCTGGCACAAAAGTTGCTGCGGTTCTCCGAGAGATGTTTCTGAACTTCATCTGCTTCCCGGGCTGTATCGGCCCTGACCGAGCGGGATGATTATGCTCCTTGGAAAGTACGAAGTCTTATGCGTTGGCTCAGGTTTCTCTTGGGATGAAGGATCGCTCGTGAGGACGTTGCCGCACGACAGGAGTCTGCTGAGGGAGGGAGTGGAATGAAAAGAAAAGAATTCTTGAGCCGGCTCCTTCCTCATAAAGCTCTGAGCATGAAGAGAAAAACTCTCTTAATTATTGGTCTGGTTGTTCTAGCGCTATGCCTGCCGGCGTGCGAAAAAGATGAAGACGAGGGGAGCCCGTCCTCGATTGTGTTGATGAACGGCACGATAATCGACGGCCTCGGTGGAGACCCGGTCGCCTATGGCGCACTTGTGATTCGTGGTGAAAAGATCGAGGCGGTCGGCCCGCGGAGCAGGGTCGCCATACCCTCGGGGAGCACGATCATCGATCTTCGGGGCGGCACGGTCCTTCCCGGAATGATTAATGCCCACGTTCATATCCGCAATGAAATGGCTCTGCTGAAGGACTGGGCAAGGGCGGGAGTGACCACGGTGCGCGACGTGGGCGGACCTGAAAACTATGCCGGTGCCGATGAAGGCAATAGGGATTCGCATTCGGCCCGCTTGGTGACGGCCGGGCCGATGATCAGTGTCCCGGGGGGATACCCATTCGTCCCCTGGGGGAATTCTAATATGATGGCTGTCCTCTCAGCCGAAGATGCCTACCAGAAGGCGAATCAGCTCTTGGACAGGGGTGCCGATATACTCAAGATTGCCGTTGAACATGGAACCGTATTTGGCCTGGAGATCCCTTCGCTGACGATAGAGGAGGTTTCTTCCATCGTCAGGGCGGCCCACGAGCGAGGGACGCGGGTCTCCGTCCATCTCCTTGCTTCCGCCGACCTGGCGCAGTCGCTCGAGTCCGAGGTGGATGATATCGCCCATATGGTGGTCGACGACCTGCCCGATTCGCTCATCGCCAAAATGGTCGCGAGCGACAAGTATTGGGAGCCGACTCTCGAGCTTTGGCACAATGTCGGCCGCGGTTTCGGCCCCAGGGCCATCCAGAACCTGGCCAAGTTTGTCCGGGCGGGAGGGAAAATCGCCCTGGGAACGGATTTTGGAGGGTACAACGCAGCTTTCGAACTGGGGATGCCCATCAAAGAGATGAAGTGGATGCAAGAAGCGGGCATGACGAATATGCAGATCATCGTGTCGGCCACAAGAAACGCCGCTCACGTCTGCAACTTGGACAATCAGTTGGGCACTCTGGAGCCCGGGAAAATAGCCGACCTACTTGTCGTCAAGGGAGATCCGCTCAATAATATCAGCGCCTTGGGGACGCCTTTTTTAGTGCTTCGGAACGGGGTCATCATCCGCCGGGAAGAGTGATGGCGGACATGACAATTGCGTCCTGTTTATAACTAGCAGAATATGCGACCGGATCCTAGTCATGATAAGATGGCCAGGAGGATTTAGCCCTGCCTGAAACCAGGAGAGAAGTCGGCTCCTCTGCGGCCAGGTTACCTATAACAAACCCTGGCACTGGCATATCGATTCCCTGGACATAGTAATGGCCGAAGTCACGATCGAGCTTTGCGACGGGCGGCCTTCGGACCTGGAAAATAACCTGGTTTACTGGATGGACACGGTCGGCCGATTCTGTCCCTGGTCGGCCCGGCTGGTGGAGCTCAAGGATTATCGATAAGCACCTGAGCAAGGATAAGTCGATGATTTCGCCGCTCATCCGGACCATGCGCAGCGATGATCTCGACTTCGCCGCGCAGTGCACAGCCGGTGAAGGCTGGTCCACCGAGACCCGGCGGGAATTCGAGGGATTCTTGGCGTATGATGCCCAGGGCTGGGGCCGCGTCTCTTCAATCAGGCCATCGTCTATCTGCAGAAGCGCGGCTGCACTTCCATCTCTCTGGATGCCGTACTGCGGGCCGCATCTTTCTACGAATCCTTTGGCTTCAGAAGGATATGCCGTTCACTCCGATTCTCAAAAAGGATAGTCCAGGGAGTTGCTTCCCCGGTGCGGCCGATGGAAACTGTAGAAATTGATCGGGTCTGCTCCCTGGACAAACGAGCGTTTGGCGTCGACCGGTCGTTTTTCCTGCGCCGCCGCCTGGAGCTTTATCCAGAACTGGCCGGCACCCACAAAGAGGATGGGGAAATCGCCGGATACATTTTCGGGCGGCGGACAGGCGTCCGACTATGGGCCGGTCCATGGTGGGTGGCGGGCGATGCCGTCGATCCCACCTCACTCCTCGCCGAGTTTGGCCGCGGGCAGGGGGCTTCGGAAATCAACTTAGGGGTCCTCGAAGCCAATACCCGTGCCGTGACCCTTGTCCGCGAGCTCGGCTTTGAAGAAAAATCCGCTGCCTCAATCCGTATGGTTATGGGAAATGTTCGGGAAGCGCCCGGACTCTCCCCGGATTTGTGGGCCATCGGGAGCGCGGCCAAGGGCTGAGATGCCTTTTTTTGAATTTGTGTTCTACCGGTGCGTCATTCTGGCGATTGCCTCCCGGGTCGGCCGAAAGAGGCCAATTTCCCCTCCAGTCGACCCTGCCACCCCAGAATCCCGTTGACAGCTACGGCGACATATCATTTATAATGGACGCGCATCAAAACTAAGGGATGATCCGTACTTATTTATAGTAAGTGACGTGCCCATGAAAACACTTCTCTATATCCTCCTCATAGCCTTTGTCCTTGCCCTAGCCGGCATCGTCCCGGGGCAGTCCGGCGGCCGGACTCTCCAGAGCCTGATCGAGGCCGAGAGGGCCTTTTCCCGGCTATCCGAGGAAAAAGGGATAAAAGAGGCTTTCCTCACCTACCTAGCGGACGATTCAATCGTCTTCCGGCCGAAGCCGGTCCCCGGAAAAAAGGCCTACGAAGCGGTGCCCGACGATTCGCCGGTCCTTCTGACTTGGGAACCCGCCTACGCCGAGATCGCCCTGGATGGGGACCTCGGTTATACAACCGGGCCCTATCAGGTTAGGGACAAGAGCAAGCCGGGAGACTCCGCCCGCTTCGGCCACTACGTATCTCTCTGGCAGAAACAGCCCGGCGGGCTTTGGAAGGTGGTCTTGGACGTGGGTATCCGCCATCCTCAGCCGGGATTCAGGCCCATGGAGGTTATGACCCGGAAGGAAACCGGCCGGCCCAAGCGGCTGATCAAAGTCGATAAGTTCGGGGAGCTGAATAATCTGCTCCAAGTGGAAGCCAATTTCTCGGCGAAAGCCGCCGCCGAGGGGGTTTTGGCCGCCTATATCGCGTTCGCCCATGATGACATCCGCTTCTATCGCGACGGTTCGCTGCCCGAGACGGGAATCGAAGCGGTGCGCCAGGCAACCTCTGAGAGCCCAGGCAAGTCGACCTGGGAGCCCATGGACGGAGATGTCTCCCGGTGGGGCACTCTGGGTTTTATTTTCGGGACAGTGGCGACGAGAAGCTCCGGCGCAACGGACGCGGCGGCGGCCTCAACGAGCTATCTCCGGATCTGGAGAAAAACGCCGGACGGCCAATGGAAGATCGCCCTCGACCTGGCCGTCCCGATTCCTCCGGAATAGATGAGACGGGTCCGCTTGGGGCACGAACAATGCCGCCCGAACAAACGCCATCCTGATCGAAACAAAACCAAGGTGCTGACGTAATAGAAGTGGGGGTAGAAAGGAAGACAGGATGAGATCGTCAATATTATCAGCCTCAAGACGAAGATATCGTGCCCGGGCTATTTTCTCGTCGGTCGTTCTCTTCTTGCTCTGCTGGCTCGTATCCGGAGCCGGCGTTTCGAGAGCGACAGAATCCGTCGTCTTCGCAC
>Ga0315277_10004578_pt1 | contig 18437 bp, 17 predicted proteins | sample YL17G05_15_MG_FD_203695 | JGI IMG/M metagenome (GOLD analysis project Ga0315277, IMG submission 203695) | Sediment microbial communities from Yellowstone Lake, YNP, Wyoming, USA - YL17G05_15 | ecosystem: Environmental > Aquatic > Freshwater > Lake > Sediment | place: USA: Wyoming | collected...
TGGCGCAAATCAATATTTATTAAGGAGCTTGGTGGCAGGAAAGAAATGATCCATTTTTGTCGAGAAGTACATAATCTGCCAATCGTGGCAACCTTAGAAAAACCATATTCAACCGATCCTAATATGCTTGGCTTGACGCATGAAGCTGGTGAACTTGAAAAATTAACCACGCCAGCTTATTTTGTTGAACCAGGCATGGGTGTTTATCCTTGGAATGCATCAGATAAATCTGAATATGTTACTATTGTTTTTGAAAATGGGATACCAGTAAAATTGGTTATTAATGGAAACGAAATCTCTTCAAATGATTTAGTGACCATAGTGCAAAAAGCCAATGAGGTTGGAGGCAGAAATAGCATCCATATTGGCCTGCATGTGGTTGAAAATCGCTTTGTTGGCATTAAAAGCCGTGGCGTGTATGAAGCTCCGGGGTTGGAAATTCTGGATAAATGTTTCCAATTTTTGCTTCAGACAATTTTGGACCGTCGAGCTAGAAGATTTTATGATGAAATCTCTGTGCGTTTAGCAGAACAAATTTATCAGGGTTATTGGTTTGACCCAGCCAGTCAGATGCTTAGGGCAGCTTTAAATCCGATATTAAAGCTTGTCAGTGGCACAGTTACTGTCCGCCTTTACAAAGGCAATATATTCTTTACTTCAATTACTGATGTGCCTCACAGTCTCTATTCGGAAATCAATTCTTCAATGGAAAAAATCGGTAGTTTTAATCACGAAGATTCTGAGGGCTTCTTGCACGTTTTGAGTGTATCTGCTAAGGCATTATCTACCGCAGGTCAAATTGACATCGAGGAGGAATAGTAAAATCAATCCCGTCGTTTAATTACGGCGGGATTTTTCTTGACAATTTTTTTTAGATCGGTTATGATTTATATTAAGATTTAGTTCGGTACTAATCTTTTTTAATTTATAATGAATTATGAACCACTAAACTATCACCACTAAAGCTCACGAAAATTTAGTGTAGTTTAGTGAAAAATTTTCGTGGTTCAGCAAACCATATGACCAAAATTGCAATCATCAAAACTGGCGGCAAACAATACAAAGTCAAAGAAGGCGATAAGATTGATATTGAAAAACTAGAAGGCAAAGAGGGCAAGAAAATTGAATTTAAAGATGTTTTATTAGTTGCTGATGAAAATGGCAAAGAAGTGGAAATTGGCAATCCAACTTTAAAAGGGAAAAAGGTTTCTGGCACAATTGATAAACAATTTAGGGATGATAAAATTACAGTGATTAAATATAAAGCTAAAAGCAGATACAGACGCAAATTAGGCCATCGCCAGCATAAGACATTAGTCAAAATTGAAGCAATCGCATAAAAATCGTGTCATTTGAAAATGGCACGTTTTTTATCTCGATATTTTTTAGCAGTGATTTACTTGACTAATTTATAATATTTTGCTAAATTTTAATATACTTTAAAAAGCATAAAGGAGGTGCAAGAATGAAAGAAATAACCTGGGAAGAAATTGTAAAAAGAGATGACATTGTGGGCGGTGAATTGGAAACGCAGGAAGATGGTGAAATTTTTCGTGGTAAAATTTCCAGGATTATTTTGAAAAGTGATTTTGTTATTATAGAATCCGAATGGGTAGCTAAACTCGATAGAAATACTGCTGAATGGAAATTATGCCAAAATCAGCCTTTTCCAATTAATGCTGACCTTATTAAACCATCTGATATGGGTGATGGAAGAATATGCTTCACGATACCCCTGCTGGGGTTTGGAGTGATTTTTCCTAAAGGTACAAGTACTCTTGATCCTGCAAAAGTAAAAGGATTGGAGGATTAAAATGCCGAATATTGAGATGTGGGGTTTCGGACCCGTCGGTTCAGAGTTGCACTTTGTTAATCCATTAGCCCATGGAATTTATTCAGCAATTCAAAAAAAGCTAAATAAGGAATCATTTAAAGACGATTTTGTTATAACCATGGTTCCTTCATTTTGCTTCAATGGGAAAGAAAGAAAAATGCCTTTTGTTCGCATATGTTCAAGCGAACAGAATCATAACGAAAGGATAATTGAAATTCTTCAGCAGATTCAAAAAGATGAAGGACTTAAATTTGACATTGAGGTCCAGCCGTTGGCACGTTTTATCCCGGCAATTTAGCTCAAAGAGCTTAAGTGAGAAATTAAAACCCCGAGAATTAATCCCGGGGTTTTTATATTTCTTTTCTATTTTTTAAGGCATTAGATAGGGTAATTTCATCAGTATATTCCAGATCAGCGCCGACTGGCATGCCGCGGGCCAGGCGCGTGATAATTATTTTTTTAAATGGCTGTAACAGGTTTTTTAAATAAATCATGGTGGCTTCGCCTTCCATGTCTGGGTTAAAAGCCAGGATAATTTCTGAAATTTTATTTTTTTGCACTTTAGCCAAAAGTTCATTGATTTTAAGCTTGTCAGGCGTTATGCCATAAAGCGGTTCCAAAACTCCGCCTAGGACATGATAAGTGCCTTTAAACTCATTGGTATTTTCAATGGCTGCCAGATCATGCGGTTCTGCCACGACGCATATTTTAGCTTTATCCCGAGCTTTGTCACTGCAAATAGTGCAGGGGTCTTTTTCAGAAATATTATGGCAAACAGAGCAATGAGTAATGGAGCCATTGATTTGGGAAAAAACTTTGGCAAATTCCTCTTTTTCTTTGGCAGGCCATTTGATAAAAGCAAAAGCTAAGCGTTCAGCTGTCTTAGGGCCAATGCCGGGTAACTTGGTGAATTGGTCTATGAGGTTTTGGATAGGTTTCGGAAATTTTATCATTTAGTTTATTGTTTATGATAATAATACAGCAAATTTACAAATGGGTTCAGGTGTTTGTATATTTGTAATTAATTTGTAGTTTTGTAGTGAAAAAAAATTATATTTCAGGCAAACCAAATCCAGCCGAACGCATTTTTTCTGCCATTATTCTTTGCACCTTTTTTATCGCGTCATTTGTCGCGTCCTTAATAGCTATTTCTAATTTTTCCTTATCATTTGCGCTTAATAACTCTGGCTCAATTTGTACGCTTAAAATTTCCTGGTTGCCATTGATTTTAACTTTAACTTTGCCCCATTCAGCAGAGCCTTCGGCATTTTCTTGAGCCAGCAGATTTTGCATTTGTTTAGCCTGGTCGCGCAGATCTTTGAATTGTTTTAATTTTGAAAACATTGGATAGTAATTAGTAATAAGTAATTGGTAATAAGTAATTAGTAATAGGTAATTAGGAAATTGCATTAATTGGTAATTTAGCAATTCATATCAAGTATTTTAGCTGATTTTTTTAGATTTGACAATTAAATGCCCTGTCGCTATATTATAATCAAATTTAAACTCAAAGGAGGGAGTGGTATGTTGCATACGTTAGCTCAAATTGTAGGCTGTAGCTATGCAGTAATTGCACTAATTGTCTTTCTTGGCTTGTCTACATTACCATTATATATGGAAAAATAGCTTCGGATTAAAAAAGGACGCGAGAAATCGTGTCCTTGTTTTTTGGGGCAAAGTATTGACAATATTAAAATTATTTGCTATGCTGGTAAATTAACGGAAATTTTTGAAAAATATTAACAGCCAAACAAAAGGAGGAAAAAATGGAATTGGTAATGGTAATAATTGGAATGTGTATTTTAACGGTTTTGGGGCTTGTTCTGGTAACTTCGAAAAATAGGGCCGTTAAAGCTGCGATCAGCAATAACAGCATTGTTAAGTCGATCGGCCAGATAAATGCCGAACGGAAACGCCTGCGGAGACTTAAGCGACAGTTGCACTGGGCAAAAAATCGCCTTGTAAATAATCCTCATTGCCATGTTTCGACAAAAATGTCGGCAGTGAAAATTTTGTCAGGGATTTCTTGTCTCGATTCAAAATTCCCCGGCACTAAAAGAGATTTGAAGCGCTGGGCTCTTGAGATCCTTGAGCAAGTCGCTCAAGCCCGAGGGTTGAATAATCCAAGGGTTAGGGAAGCAGCTGAAAAGATCTTAGATCTTCAAGCCTGTGTACCTGAAAAAATTGTCAGGATTATTAAAGAAGATAACGCGAAGACCTTTGCTCCGGAGCTATTACTCGACGCGGCCTAAATGCGTTTATGTAAAAACATAAGAGCGTGCAATTAAGCGCGCTCTTTTTATTTTAGCCAAAATTTGGCAATTGCATGCCCGAACTTGAAATAGGCGGAGGTTCTTCAATTGAAAATTTACCAGCTTCTTTTTCCAGGTTTCTAAAAGTAACTTTTTGTTCATCAAAATAAAGTTTAACCAGGCCAGTCGGACCATTTCTATGCTTGGCAATATGGATTTCAGCCAGATGGCGGCGGTCAAACTCTAAATCTCTTTTATAAACAGATTCGCGATAGATAAACATCACAATATCAGCGTCCTGCTCAATTGAGCCAGATTCGCGCAAATCAGCTAATTTGGGAATTGGCGGCTGTCTGGATTCAACGCTGCGGTTTAATTGGGAAAGAGCTAAAACAGGGATATTTAATTCTTTGGCAATTTGTTTTAAACCGCGTGATATTTCAGAAATTTCTTGAACGCGGTTATCAGTCCGGTATTTGGCTTCCATTAATTGCAGATAATCAACAATTAAAAGTCCCAGGCCATGTTCCATCTGCAAACGGCGCGCTTTGGTTCTGATATCCATAATATTGGCAATGGCCGCATCATCAATAAAAATAGGGGCTTCAGAAAGTATGCCCAGGGCATGGCCAATCCTGGGAAAATCATCGTCTTCTTCACGGTCAGAAAGCCGGCCAGTTCTCATTTTCCATAAATCAACATTGGCTTCAGAACAAAGTAGGCGATCAACTAGTTGTTCTTTGGACATTTCTAAACTGAAAATGCCTACTGGCACTTTATGTTTTGTGGCCACATTGCGGGCTATATCTAAGGCCAGTGTGGTTTTACCAACAGAAGGTCGGGCTGCTATGATTATCAAATCTGATTTTTGCAAACCAGCCAGTAAATTATCCAGGTCATTATAACCAGTTGGCACGCCGCGCAATTTGCCTTTTTCTTTGTGCAATTCATCAATTCTTTCAAATGTTTCATTTAAAATAGTGTTAATGGGCACAAACATCTGTTTTTGGTGGCCTTGGGAAACTGAAAATAATTTTTGTTCTGCCCTGTCCAAAAGATCTACTACTTCTTCCTCTTGGTCATAGCCGATTTTGGTAATTTCAGAAGCAGCTGAAATAAGATTCCTTAAGGTTGCCTTTTTCTGGACTATTTCTGCATAATTAACCACATGAGATGAGGTTGGCACTGCATTGCTTAAAGAAACCAGATAAGAACGGCCGCCAATTTGTTCTAGCTGGTCTTTCTCAATTAAACGGTTGGAAAGAGTTAATAAATCAATGGGCTCTCTTTTACGAAATAAGTCCAAGATAGCTTCAAAAATCATTTTGTGCTTGTCATGGTAAAAATCTTCAGGACCCACTATGTCCGCAATTCTGATAATGGCATCTTTATCAATTAAAAGAGAACCCAAAAGTGATTGTTCGGCTTCTATGTTTTGAGGTGGTAATTTTTGGAGGATGTCTTGGTCTTTCTTGGGCATAATGTTAATCGGAACCACTAAATTTATTCCTGCCTTCGCTAAAGCTATGGCAGGCAGGCACGAAACATATTAAAAGTAATTTCGTGTAATTTAGTGAAAGTATTTAGTGGTTCAGTTATTCTATATTACAATATCTTAACCAAATTATGCAAGTACCAAAATGTTCAGAAAGTGTTGACAAATTTTCTGTTTTAATTTAAGGTTTTATAAAGTTCTTTTTATATTGAAAGGAGAACAAATATGGCTAGTGGAAAGAGGCAAAAAAGGGCAAAAAAACTAAACAATTACAGAATTGGCTTTAACTGTGAAATTTGTCATAGAAATGTTGATGTCTTGGTGCCAAATCCTAATTTTAACCCAATTAAGAAAAAAGAGGCGAGATTTTGCTGCCAAAAGTGCGCAGCAAAAGTTCAAGGTACCCAAAATAAGGTATTTGTTTTGCAAGCTGCCTAAAGGAGGTGGAAAATGATTGAGCGTTATTCTAATCAGAAGATTAAAACTATTTGGAGCAATGAGGAAAAGCTCAAGCGCTGGCAAGAAGTGGAATTGGCTGTAATTTTTGCCCGCGAGCAAATGGGAATTTTTCCACAAGGCATTCATGAAAGAATTAAAGCTATTTTGGAAAATAAGCCAATTGATGTGGATTGGTGGAAAGCTCGGGATAAAGAAATTAATCATGATCTCAATGCTTTTATTGATGAAAGAATCAGGCATTTGCCACCAGAATTGCACCAGTATTTTCATAAAGGCATGACCTCGTATGATACTGAAGAGCCAGCCATGGCTTTGGCGCTTATTGCCTCATTCAATGAGGTTATTGACTTAATTGAGCCATTCAGGATAGTTCTTCTGAAATTAACTAGGCTATATCGCTATACGCCGATGTTGGCCAGGACTCATGGCCAGGAAGCTAAATTGCAATCATTTGGCAAACGTTGTTTTACTTGGCTTTCAGGATTTCAGGTTTCTGTTTGGCAGTTAAGCCATGCTCAAGACCATTTAAAATTTTCCAAATTAAGCGGCGCTATTGGCAATTATCAAGGCTTAAGCCCTGAAGAAGAAGCATTTGCTTTAAAACTTTTAGGGTTAAAACCTTTCAGGGGCGCAACACAAATTATGCCAAGGGGAATTTATTTACCTTTGGCAAATGCGCTGGAACAGCTTGTTGCCAGTTTAACCCAGATAGCTGAAGACATTCGCTTGGGTGCGCGTAGTGGCTTGCCCATTATGCAGGAGCCATTTGGCAAAAAGCAAAAAGGTTCGTCAGCCATGCCGCACAAGAAAAATACTATCACTTGTGAACAGCAGATTGGCATGCTGACCATGGTGCAGAAATTTGCTAACATGTTGAGAGAAAGGATGATTACCTGGGAAGAACGAGCCATTGAACAGTCATGCGTGGAACGGGTTGCCTGGCCAGATTTGTTCCATATAGTCATGCAGTCGTTTAAAAACATGAATAAAGTTTTAAGCGGCTTGCAGGTTTTTCCAGACAACATGATGATTGAAATCATCAATTCCCGCAGCTGTTATGCTTCGGAAGATGTCAAAGACTGGCTTAAGGAAAAAGTCGCTGAATATGGATTGCAGCATGAAGATGCTTATCGCATGGTTCAGCTGGCTGCATTCAATTGCCATCAAGTTAGCTTGTTCAGGGAAAATATTCGCAAACGATCAATTCCATCATTTGATGCTGCCGCCGGACTTTACAGATCTTTATTGGAGCATCTGCGCCATACTGATGATTATGTTACCTTGGAGGAGATTATCAGAAATGGCAAGTTGGTCCCCAGTGAAGAACTGGAAGCAAGTGCAGAACAAGTTGCTCAATGGAATGAAATTCTTTTGCGCATCTTTGCTGATGAGCAAAACCAGCAGAGCTTTAAGCAGCTTTTTACCATTGCCTATCAGCTGCGCAATGAGCATATTCTCTTTGAGGAACTGAAATAGTTTTTTCAAATCCCGTACTTGTAGTGCGGGATTTTAAATTTCATTATATTGACAAAAATTTAATTTTTCGTTAAGGTTTTGACAAGTTCGCACGTTAATAAAAAACCCGCATTGTGGGTTAAAAATTAAAAAAGGAGGAGAAGTAATGGAATCTGAAGCAACTAAATTTCTGAAAGGCGACAAGATAGCAGAAGGGAAAACCAAAATAATTTGGGAAGATGTTGATCGCGAAGATCTCACAGTAATTGAAAATAAATCAGATATTACTGCCTTTGATGATCCAAACTACACCAAGCAATTTAAAAAGAAGGCAGTTTATGCCACAACCACAACTTGTCGGGTCTTCGAGCTTCTGAATAAAGCAGGTATTCCGACCTCATTTATCAAACAGCTTTCACCCACTGAATTCCTTGCAGAAAAATGCGATATGATTCCGCTTGAAGTGGTTGTCAGGCGTTTGGCAGTGGGCAGTTGTTTAGAAAGGAATCCGGAGTTTAAAAAGCTAAAAGGCCAAAAGCCGCATCGATTTCATGGTCTGGTGGTGGAATTTTTTCTAAAAACTACTCACGGCCAGGTGAGTATCGGAAAAAAGAAGATCAATCTCGACACGCCTTTTAAAATTGTGAAGAAAAAGAAAATATATCTGGAAGATCCTTTGATTGAAGATGCCAGCCAAAACGAATGGAATCTGCTCCATCCTAAAAAGCCGCGTTGGAGCGAGGAAAGCAAGCTCAATCGGACCATTTCTGCAGATGAGATATTTCCTAAAAACGATTCCATCTTGGTAATCCAGCTTATGTCAAAAATTGCCCGTCAGACCTTTTTGCTGCTTGAGTCAGCTTGGGGTAATCTTGGCTATCGGCTAATCGATTTCAAGATCGAATTCGGCTGGACAAAATTTGGCCATCTGGTTATCGGGGACGTTATAGACAATGACTCCTGGAGATTGCGTGACCGCGAGTTTCAGGAAGTCAGCAAGCAGGTTTTCCGCGATGGGGGTTCTTTAGATGAAGTGGAAGCGAAATATGGTCATGTAGCCAGCATGGTTTCCCAGTTCCGTTTGCCCAAACAAGCCATTGTGATCTGGAAAGGCTCGCCTGATGATAAATCACCTGAAATTCCTGATATTCCTGGCGTGGTAAAAGTGGAAATCGCAATGTCTGGCCATAAAAAGACGCACGGTTGTCTTCAGAAGCTGGAGGAGCTGCAGCGAGATTATCCTGATGGAGGAGTCATTGTTGCTCCTGTTGGCATGAGTAATGGTTTGGCCCCGACATTATCAAGTCATACAACTTGGCCAGTCATTGCTACACCTACAACAGCCAAAGAATTTCCTGAAGATGTTTGGAGCAGCTTACGTCTGCCTTCGCAAAATCCCATGGCCACAATTCTTTTGGATAAAAATGCTGTTCTCTTTGCGCTCAATATCCTGGCGCAGAAAAACCCCGCTGCCTATATGGTTCGCCAATTGGCAATTGAGGAGCTGGATAAAGGTTATTAAATTAAAGCACCTTATCGTGCCAAAGGGCTTGAAGAAATTCAGGCCCTTTTTAATTTGGTATTATTATCGGTGGCTTTAGCCACCCTACGGCCGCTAAAGCGGCCGATAATTGTACCTTTGGCCGTTTTTAAATTGTTACATATCTACAAATCTCTACGAATATTACGGATTTATTCCAAGAATTATTTGTAGATCTGTAGCTATCCGTAGATTCGTAACCAATATTGACATTCTCCTTAAATTTTGCTAATCTAAAAAAATCTAGTACGGGCAAGGTACTTTGAAAAGGCGAAAGCGTAAAATCATAAGTCCATAGCTGATGGATTACCTAAGCAATTGGCTGATTTTGCAAAACATTAACCAAAACATAGCTGATGTCTAATGACTAGGCGATTGGAGGAATAAAATGGAAGAAAAAATTCGGCAAGAGGAAATTTATTATATTGCGGATAATGGCCTTTTCATACGAGGAATTATCAATAAACCAAGCAGGTATGAGCAAGACCAAGCCAAAATTTATCTGCTATCGGGTCGACCATCCGTACTGGGTGAAAAGAAATATGTGGAATATCGATATGAATATAAGCAACTTAAACCCGGTAGAGATTTTGCATTCCAGCTGGAACAAAAAATTTTTGTGTCCGATGAATATATAGATACTCTTGGGATCCTTAGGGTTTGGGGACTTGATGTAGAAGAATTTGAGAAAATCAAACCGGAAATCATAATTGCCAAAATAACAAATTCCACTACAGAATTTGTAGGTACTCTTTTTCAACATTTACCACTAACCGATCCCGCTGTCATTGTCCATCTTGCTCGCCTTCAAGGTATGATCGGACAAACAAAAGGTCCTGGGATTAGTGAGCTGGGAAGAGAACAAGTATTTGTGCGCCTAGGTGCGCTCATTACACAACAGCTCAAAAAATGGTCTCAAACGATTGGTTGAAAATAATAAGCTCGCTGCTGCCCCAGCGGGCTTTTTTAATTGAATGCGAATCTACGAATCTATACGAATGCTACGAATTTATTATTGGAAATATTAGTAGATTAGTAGCATATTTGTAAATTAGTAACAATTTCTGTTAAAATAAACAGCATGAAATCATATCACTTACATCAGGAAACATTTTGTCCGGAAAAGTTTAAGATAGATTACCAGGCAGAATTAAATAAAGAACAATTAGACGTGGTCCTTAATGGTGAAGGGCCTTGTTTAGTTTTGGCCGGGGCTGGCTCTGGTAAGACCAGAACTTTGGTGTACCGCGTGGCTTATTTGATTGAAAAAGGCATTAATCCTAAAAATATTCTTTTAGTCACATTTACCAATAAAGCTGCCAAAGAAATGTTAAATAGGGTAGAAGTGCTTTTAAAATGCAGGCCCAAAGGTCTTTGGGGCGGGACTTTCCATCACATCGGTAATATAATTTTGCGAAAGTACGCGAAAATTTTGGGTTATAACAATAAATTTAATATCCTGGACCAGGAGGACTCCAAAACCTTGTTAAAAGCAGTAATGGGTGAATTAAATTTAAATTATAAGGAAAAATATTTTCCCAAACCAGATGTAATCCGCGCTATTGTTAGTTTTAGCGCTAATAGCCAAAAGCCAATTGACCTAGTGATTGAAGAAAAATATGGTTATTTAGATCCCAAATTAATTCCGGTCATTGAAATGGTTAATAAAGAATATCAGGAGAAAAAGTTTAAAACCAATGTCATGGATTTTGATGACCTCTTGACTAACTGGCTGAAGCTTTTGAAAAAAGATAAGGAAGTGAAAAATAGACTAGCGTCCCAATTTAAATATATTTTAGTTGATGAATATCAGGACACCAATAAAATCCAGAGTGAAATTATTTATGAATTAGGTTCTGTGCATAGAAATATTTTGGTAGTAGGGGATGACTGCCAGTCAATTTATTCTTTTCGCGCCGCTGACATAAATAATATTTTGTCATTTCCTGAACGGCTGAAAGGAGCTAAAATTTTTAAACTGGAAACTAATTACCGCTCTTCACCAGAAATTTTAAAACTGGCCAATTGTAGCATTACTTATAATTTGAATCAATATCAAAAAGTTTTACAGCCAGTTTTAGAAAATAAACAAAGGCCAGCGCTTGTACCGCTTAAAGATGGGGAACAGCAAGCTGAATTTATTTGCCAGCGGATTTTGGAACTGCAGGAAGAAGGAGCAACTTTAAATGACATGGCAGTTTTATTTCGTTCTGCTTTTCAGGCCATGGAAATGGAATTGGAATTAAATAAAAGAAATATTCCGTATCAGATGCGCGGGGGAATTAAATTTTTTGAACAGGCGCATATTAAAGATGTGGTGGCGTTTTTAAAAATTCTGGTAAATTACCAAGATGAGCTGTCTTGGAAAAGGGTTTTACTTTTAAATGACGGAGTTGGACCAGCCAATGCAGAAAAAATCTGGCAAGATATTAAAGTTACTGAAAATTTAAAAAATGCCATTTCTTGTTTGCTTAAAATTTCTGTTTCAGAAAAGGTAACTCGTAGTTTAGAAAAGCTTAATTCTTTACTGAATACATTAATTGCTCAAGAAAAAGATTTTATTGCCACTGCCATAAAATTAATTATTAAAAGTGAATACGAAATTTATTTAAAAGCTAATTATGAAAATGCCAAGGATAGGATTGAGGATTTAAACCAGCTGGCCAATTTTGCCTTGCAGTATGAAAAGCTGGAAAACTTTTTATCCGACGTAACTTTGTCTGAAGGTTTTAGAGGCGAGCAAATTGAAGGATATCAAGAAGGTCCAGATGAAGCCCTGGTTTTAAGCACTATCCATCAGGCCAAAGGTTTGGAATGGAAGCATGTATTTTTACTGGGCTTGGTGGAAGGCCAGTTCCCGCATTATAAAATTTATGATCATCCAGAGGAAATTGAGGAAGAAAGGCGTTTATTTTACGTTGCTGTTACTCGAGCCAAAGATGAACTATATTTAACCTATCCAATTATTTCTTTTTCTTTTACAACTGGAGAAAATATAAATAGACCCTCCAGTTTCCTCTCTGAATTAGATGATAATTTGTTTGAACCATGGCGAGTTGATAACGATAATAATAATAATAACGATGACGGAGAGGAAGTTATTGATTATGATAGGCCAGAAAAGAAGTTGAGAAAGCAGGAATTTTTAAGGTCAATTACTTATGATGATTTAGAAGAATGATACAGATCTACGAATGGGCTACAGATCTACGAATTAGTTAAGTAATCCCCATGAAATATTTGTAGTATTTGTAGGAATCTGTAGATATGTAACAAATATGGCTTTAGAAAAATATAAATCAAAACGTCAATTTACCAAAACACCAGAACCAAGAGCTAAGGTGCTTAAAAAATCATTTGGCCGTTTTGTTGTCCACGAACATCATGCCAGAAATTTGCACTGGGATTTTCGTTTGGAAATGGAGTCAGGAATTGGCAGCCAGGAAGTGGTTTTAAAATCCTGGGCAGTGCCCAAAGGCCCGCCATTAAAGTTTGGCGAAAAAAGATTGGCAGTGGCAGTTGAAGATCACCCCGTTGATTACATTAATTTCCATGGCAAAATTCCAGAAGGTGAGTATGGCGCTGGTACGGTTAAAATCTGGGATAAGGGCAAGTTTGAACTTTTGAATCGCACAACAAAAGAAATTGAAATTATTTTGCACGGAAATAAGTTAAGAGGTCGCTATGTTTTGGTGAAAACCGGGTTTAGCAAAAATTCGTGGTTGATGATGAGGCTTAAAGAAAAATAAGTAATGAGGTATAATAGAGATATAATATTAGTATAATACCTAACTTTAAAATTATGTTAGACATTGAAATTCAACACGGCGATATTACTAAGGTTACGGCTGATGCTATTGTTAATCCAGCTAATTCTTTTGGCTGGATGGGTGGCGGTTCAGCTGGCGCGATTAAAAGGGCTGGGGGCAAGGTTATTGAAGATGAAATCGTGGCCAAAGCGCCTTTAGAAATTGGCAAAGCAGTCGCCACTACTGCTGGCAATTTACCTTATAAAGCAGTAATTCATGCGCCAACCATGGAAACACCAGCTGAAAAAGCCCAGGATTATAATGTGGCCATGTCAGTACGCGGGGCATTGCTTTTAGCTGATGACCAAAAAATGAAAACCATTGCCATGCCAGGCATGGGTACAGGTATTGGCAGTTTTCCTAAAAAAGATGCAGCCAGGGTCATGATTGAAGAGATTAAAAAGTTTGAACCGATTAGTCTAGAAAAAGTGATTTTAATTGATATTGATGGGGAAATGGTCAAAGAGTGGCAGAAAAATAATAAATAAGATTAAATTTTAGGCAATATTAAATGGCGCTTTAATCGGCGCCATTTTGTTTTTGGGGAACAGGTACCACTTTACATTTTACTGAAATTATTTGGACTTTTGGAGGGAGTCCCGCAGCCCTACGGACTGCTCTTTCTTTGCGGATTCTTTTTTGGGTTAAATTCCACTTGATTCTCCGATAGATTGGCCGGAGCAATAATATACAGATGAAAACAAGACTAGCATAAAAGGCAAGATTCAATAACATTTTTCCTCCTTCTTGTTGAGCGTTTTATTATTAAGATAGTTAATCCTATCATTTTTTTAAGGACTTGTCAATGGTTGAATATTCAAAATAAAAATAGGTATTGATTCCTATTTTTTTATTCGTTCTATTTTGTAAGGGTAAGTAAATTTTTTAAGAGCATGGCCACTGTCATTGGTCCGACTCCGCCAGGCACGGGCGAGCGAAAAGCCGCAAACTTATCAACCTTGGGATTAACATCGCCAATGATTTTGTCTTTTACTTTATTAATCCCTACGTCAATGATGATTGAATCTTTTTTAACCATGTTTGGTTTGATAAATTGGGGTTTGCCAATGGCGACGATGAGAACATCTGCTTGTTTTAATTCAGATTTCAGATTGCGGATTGCAGATTTAGGATTTAAATATTCCACTTTGGATTCTGGCAGTAATTTTTTAAAGGGTTGGCTAAAGATTTCTGAATTGGATAAAATGATAACTTTTTTATTTTTCAAATTAACTGTGGTTTGTTTGAGTAGTTCAATAATACCTAAAATATTGGGTGAAATGACTTTGGTTTGAGGCTGAAAGCCGTCAATATCTTTTTCAGGTTTAATTGCTCTAATCAGTTTATCTTTATTAAATTTTTTAGGCAAAGGTAATTGAATAATAATGCCATTAATTTCTGGGTCATTATTTAAAAATTTTATTACTTCTAAAATTTTTTCTTCAGAGCAATCTTTATCTAGTAAATAGGAACTAAAATGTATGCCGACTTTTTCACAGGCCTCTTTTTTAAGTTTAAGATAAAGTTTGGAAGCCGGGTCGTCGCCGACTAAAATAGCAGCCAAGCTGGGTTTTGTGTCTAGTTTGGCTACTTGTTTTTTTATATTTAGAAGTATTTGGTCTGCGATTTTTTTGCCATTGATGATTTGGGCAGGCATAAATTAAATTTGGAGAAACGCCCTTTGTCATTCTGAGTGAAACGAAGAATCTGCAATTAACAGATCTTTCACTTCGTTCAAGGGTTAAAAGTTCCGACAAAGGGCGTTTTCGCCCTCGTCCGTTTAATACTTTAAATCTTTGTAAATAGAGAACTGGCTAGTTGATTTTTTAACCAATTCTTTGGCTTGAAATTTAATATTTTCATCATTTGGATTTTTCAAAATATCAGCAATCATTTGGCCAATTTGTTTCATTTCCGATTCTTTCATGCCTTGGGTGGTTAAGGCTGGCGTGCCTAAACGAAGGCCAGATGGATTAATTGGGGGATTATCATCATAAGGAATTACATTGGCATTGGTATAAATTCCGACTTCAGCCAATACGGCAGCCGCTTCTTTGCCAGTAATTTTTAAAGTCCGGCAATCAATAAGAATTAAGTGAGTATCAGTTCCGCCAGTAATTAAAGTAATGCCATTATCTATTAAAGTTTGAGCTAAAGCTTGGGCGTTTTTAACAGTTTGTTTTTGGTCTGTTATAAATTTGTCAGACATAGCTTCATTAAAACAAACTGCTTTGGCAGCAATAATATGTTCAAATGGTCCGCCTTGGGTGCCAGGGAAAACTGCTTTGTCAATTTTGGCAGCTAATTCTTTTTTACATAAAATAATAGCGCTTCTGGGCCCGCGTAAAGTTTTATGAGTGGTGGTCATGACAACATCAGCATCGGGAAATGGATTTTGATGTTCGCCGGCAATAATTAAGCCAGCAATATGAGAAATGTCAGTCAAATGATATGCGCCTATTTCATGGGCAATTTCACTTATTTTTTTAAAATCAATTTGTCTGGGATATGATGAAAAACCAGAAATTATTAATTGGGGTTTTTCAGCTTGGGCAATTTTTTTTATTTCAGCATAATCCAGCAAATTTGTTTTAGAGTCAACATTATAATGCACAATTTCATAAATCTGACTGACTAAACTGACCTTACTGCCATGTGATAAATGACCGCCATGAGCTAAATTTAAAGACAGAATTTTATCACCTGGTTTAAGCAAAGCAAAATAAATTGCCAAATTAGCAGTGGTACCTGAATGCGGCTGGACATTGGCATGTTCTGCGCCAAATAATTTTTTAGCTCGTTCAATTGCCAGAGTTTCAATTTCATCAATAAATTGATTGCCAGTGTAATATCTGGCCTTGGCATAACCTTCAGCATATTTATTATTTAAAACACTAGCCATGGCTTCTAAAACAGCTGGTGAAGTAAAGTTTTCAGAAGGAATCATAACTAGGCCTGTCTTTTGACGGTCTAGCTCGGCTTTGATCATTTGGTAAATTTCCTTGTCTTGTTTCTTTATATTTTTCATATGGATACAAATCTACGAATATGCTACAGATCTACAAATAATTTCTGGAAATAAATCCGTAGTATTCGTAGAAATCTGTAGACATGTAACAATTAAACTAATTTTACTAAAAAAGTCCTCTTCGGTCAATTTTAAAGAGGGGCAGAATTACCCCTCTTAGGAATGGAACATGCCAAGCCAGCTGTTCGACATAACAACCACTTGGCTCTTTTGGGAGTTATTTTTATCTTATAGAAAAAATAGTAAATGTCAAAATAATAAAGCCCCGGAAATGTCCAGGGCTTTTTATGCATTAAATTATTCTGTGAGAGTGTATTTAATTTCAGCGCCAGTTTTATCCGGATAATTCAAGGACATTTGGAAATTTCGTATTTTTCCCAATAGAGCGATGGTAAATAGCTGATGTAAACGATAATAAATATATCTTATTAGGTCATTCATCCCAATACCCTTTGGTCTTGGAAGGTCAACATACCTTCCATCGATACATTTGATGCGCATTTCCTTTTCGTCAGTAGTATTTTTTCGGAATTGTATTGTGCCGCAAATTATGGATTTGTCCCTGTAAGAAGATACAATTCCCATTTCGAGCGTTGAAATCACCTGCTCGATATCAAGTAATTCTTCCATGCTTAGGGTTACTAATACTAATCTCATTTTTCTGTCCTCCTTTGATTTGCCCTCAAAACTTGAGGGGATAGCCCCGCTACGCGGGGGATAAAAGGTATCTCTTAAATTAGCGCAGTATTAGATTCTTGTCAATACTCGCTTAAAAAAATTTTACCATGTAGGTATTTTCTAATTGATAGCCTAATTTTTTATAATATTCTCTGACCCCAATTCCAGAAATAACAGCGATTTTTTTAAAGCCCTGTTTTTGCGTAATCTTTTCTGCTTCTTGGATTAATCTTTTTCCCAAACCAAGATGCTGGATTGCTTTCTGGTTGGTATTTAAAGGAATTAACTGGCCATAGGTGTGGACTTCACGAATTATGGCCGCATCTTTTAATTCAGGTAAAGCTTTTAATAATTCTTGATTTGGATTTTTAGAAACTCTCAATCTTAAAAAAGCAAACAGTGTTTTATTGTCTTTTGATTCATAACTTAAAAAGTATTCTAATCCATCAGACGCTTTATACTTTATAACTTTTAACTTTACACTTTTTAACTTAATTGTTTGATTTCTCGCTTCACGACAGCGAATACACTGACACACTTGTCCAGTTCTTTTAAATTCCTCTTGGATTAATTGGCGCAAATTGGAAATTTTATTGCCAGCCAAAATGCTTTCTTTAGGAATATCGCGGATCAAACGGCTGATTCTGACATAAGGCGGAATTATTTTTTTAATTTTAATTAATAATTCAAGCAGTTGTTTGTCAGAATATGGCTTATATTTGCCAAGCTTTAACCATTTATAAAGTTCTGAAGTTTTGGTAACCACACAGGGATAAATTTTAAGCATGTCGGGCTGGAAGTTTTGATCAGAAAATATTTTTTTAAACATGGCTAAATCTTTGGCTGGATTTGAGCCAGGCAAATTAGGCATCAGGTGATAAGAAATTTTAAAACCTGCATCTTTAAGTAATTTGGTGGCTTTGATAATTTGTTCTACCAAATGCCCACGTTTATTTAATTTTAAAATCTTGTCATCAATGGTTTGCACGCCAATTTCCACCCGCGTACAGCCCAGCTCGCGCATGCGCTTTATTTCCGCCACATTAATATAATCTGGTCTGGTTTCTAAAGTTAAACCAATGACTCGGTATTTGGCTGTTTCATTTCGTTTTAGGGCTTGAGCTAGATTTTTTGAAACTCTGTTATTAAACCCGTCAAAACAGCGTTTGATAAACCAATCCTGATACTTTTTAGGTAAATAGCTCCAGGTGCCGCCCATGACAATCAATTCGCATTTATCAGTGTCATGGCCAGTCATTTTTAAGGCAGCCAAGCGCATTTTAACCTGTTTAAAGGGGTCAAACTTGCATAAAATCGCGCGCATGACAGCTGGTTCATTGGCTAAATATGACTTTGGCATTTTGTTTTCAGAGGGGCAAAAAACGCATTGGCCAGGGCATTGGTAGGGTTTGGTTAAAACAGCGATTGGCGCTACGCCAGAAAGTGTGCGAATTTCCCGTTTTTTCAGTAATTTTTCCAGTTTTTCCTGCCTTTTAATGCTTCCATGTTTAAGCAATTTATGATAAGCTGAAAGCAGTTTAATTTTCTCTGGCGGTGCAATCTTAAAACTGCCAGCAAATTGGCGGATTTTGTTGTTTAATTGGCTTTGGCTGGATATTCTTTCTTTAACTAGGTTTTTGATGATTTGTTGATGTATATTAAACATAAGTGCATTGTTTGCGTTAAATGGATACGAATCTACGAATCTGCTACAGATCTACTAATAGTTAGTATGTTAAACTTATGAAATATTTGTATTATTCGTAGAAATCTGTAGATTAGTAACCAAAATCACATGAAAAGCACAGTAGCCGCAAAAATTTTAGCCAAAAACAAAGAGCTCTATGACCAGATTGCGGAGCAGTTTTCTGATTCGCGTTATAAGGT
>Ga0315277_10004579_pt1 | contig 18432 bp, 9 predicted proteins | sample YL17G05_15_MG_FD_203695 | JGI IMG/M metagenome (GOLD analysis project Ga0315277, IMG submission 203695) | Sediment microbial communities from Yellowstone Lake, YNP, Wyoming, USA - YL17G05_15 | ecosystem: Environmental > Aquatic > Freshwater > Lake > Sediment | place: USA: Wyoming | collected...
GCAAACGTTCCAGTGATCTGCCCGCGTTGGCTCAACCCTGTGCTCGCCCACGTCCCGCTGCCATCGTACCTGGCCCACAGGGTGACGCGGAAGATGTGGCTGGCCCCGTCGCTGGCGGACCAGGGGACCGAAATCTTGCCGTTGGCGTACGTTGGATTGTGGGCGCTGGACGCAGGTACGACCGTATCCACCAGTTCCCCCACCCCGCGATATGTGCCGAACCACACGTACCCGCGGCTGTCCATGGTGATGGCCAGGACCCAGTTATCCGCCAGGCCCTCAAATTGGGTGAAGGTGGTCCAGGTGTCATCACCCTTGTCGAAGGGCGTGCCGCCGTCGTCCAGCACGCTCACCCCGCCGCCCGTGCCGAACCACAGCCGTCCCCTGCTGTCCACGGCGATGGCCAAGACTTGGTTGTGCGCCAGGCCATGGGCGGTGGTGAAGGTGGTCCAGGTGTCGTCGCCCTTGTAGAATGGTATGCCGCCGTGGTCCAGCATGCTCACCCCGCCGTGCGTGCCGAACCACACCCGCCCCCCGCTGTCCACGACGATGGCCTCGACATAGTTGGACGCCAGGCCGTCGGCGGTGGTGAAGGTGGTCCAGGTGTCGTCACCTTTGTAGAAGGGGGTGCCGCCGTGGTCGAGCACGCTCACCCCGCCGCCGTAGGTGCCGAACCACGTCGGGTTCCCACCATCCACGGCGATGGTCAGGACGTAATTGTCTGCCAAACCGTCGGCGGTGGTGAAAGTGGTCCAGGTATCGTCCCCCTTGAAGAAGGGTGTACCGCTGTGGTCCAGCACGCTCACCCCGCCGTGCGTGCCGAACCACACCCGCCCCCCGCTGTCCACGACGATGGCCTCGATGTAGTTGGACGCCAGGCCGTCGGCAGTGGTGAAGCTGGTCCAGGTGTCGTCCCCTTTGTCGAAGGGCGTGCCACTGTGGTCCAGCACGCTCACCCCGCCGCCATCCGTGCCGAACCACAGCCGCCCCCCGCTGTCCACGGCGATGACCTTGATGTAATTGTCCGCCAGGCCATCGGCAGTGGTGAAGGTGGTCCACGTGTCGTCGCCCTTGTCGAAGGGCGTGCCGCCGTCGTCCAGCACGCTCACCCCGCCGCCGTAGGTGCCGAACCACAACCGCCCCCTGTTATCCGCAGCGATGGCCTCAACCCAGTTACTCACCAGGCCATCGGCGGTGGTGAAGGTGGTCCAGGTATCGTCGCCCTTGTCGAAGGGCGTGCCACCATGGTTCAGCACGCTCACCCCGCCACCCCACGTGCCGAACCACAGCTGCCCCCCGCCGTCCATGGCGATGGCATTGACGTGATTGTCCGCCAGGCCGCCGGTGGTGGTGAAGGTGGTCCAGGTGTCGTCGCCCTTGTCGAAGGGTGTGCCCCCGCCGTCCAGCATGCTCACCCCGCCGTGCGTGCCAAACCACAGCCGCCCATCGCTGTCCACGGCGATTGACCTGATGTAATTGTCCGCCAGGCCGTCGGCAGTGGTGAAGCTGGTCCAGGTGTCGTCGCCCTTGTAGAAGGGTGTGCCCCCGTCGTCCAGCATGCTCACCCCGCCACCCCCCGTGCCAAACCACAGCCGCCCATCGCTGTCCACGGCGATTGACCTGATGTAATTGTCCGCCAGGCCATCGGCAGTGGTGAAGGTGGTCCAGGTGTCGTCGCCCTTGTCGAAGGGTGTGCCGCCGTCGTCCAGCACGCTCACCCCGCCGCTATACGTGCCGAACCACAGCCGGTTCCCGCCGTCCACGGCGATGGCCAAGACCCAGTTGCCCGCTAGGCCGTCCGCGGTGGTGAAGATTGTCCAGGTATCGTCGCCCTTGTCGAAGGGCGTGCCACCATGGTTCAGCACGCTCACCCCGCCGCCGTAGGTGCTGAACCACAGCCGGTTCCCGCCGTCCACGGCGATGGCCAAGACGTAGTTGTCCACCAGACCGTCGGCAGTAGTGAAGGTGGTCCAGGTGTCGTCCCCCTTGTCGAAGGGCGTGCCACCGTGGTCCAGCACGCTCACCCCGCCGCTATACGTGCCGAACCACAGCCGCCCCCCGCTGTCCACGGCGATGGCCCAGACCCAGTTGCCCGCCAGGCCATCGGCGGTGGTGAACTTGACCTGCTGGCTGGCACTGTAGCAGACCACCCCTCCATCTGTCGCGGCCCAGGTGTAGCCTCCACCCAATGCTCCACCTCCCTCGAGCGCCAGGTCGCGAACATAGTTAGCGTTGGTGTACATCTGCCACCCTTCCTCTGGAGCCTGGGCTTGGGCCGGCCCGCCTGCACCGGGCAGGAGCAGCATCAGTCCCACGAACCACATAAACTGCCTGAACCTCGTCATCTCCTCCCCCCTTGCACACAGGTCCATCGGCGCACAGCCTGCCTGCAGGCCATCGTATCAGTACGTCACTGTCAGATGGTAGGGCTGGGCCGTTGAATAGCTCTGGGTCGTGTACACGCGGACATAGTACTTGCCTGGCCCCAACGAATGGGGACCGAGCGACATGGACGAATGGCCGGGTGGCCCATAGTAACCAATCCGCGGCCCTCGCTCATTCCCAACTACCGGGCCATACAGCGCAACGGTGCCGTTGCTGCTGGTGGGCACATAGTTGGTCACGCTGACGTTGACCGTCGCCGGGGCCGACAGTGCAAAGTAGTAGTAATCTTCGGTATCGTCGGGGTAGGCCTGGTAGGCCCGGCCGGAAGCCAATGGGCCGTAGGCGTCCAGCCAGTGGTCGTTCTCCTCGTAGTAGGCGTCCCAGGTGCGGTAATTCCGCAGCACGGCAGGGAGATAGACGTAGCAGCGCCCGACGCAGGTCGAGCAGTCTCCCCTGCCGGTGGGGCTGGCTTCGACGTTGCCCATCCAGTCCTCGGCGACGGTGGCGAAGGAGTAGGTGCCGTCTCCGTAGGTGGGGGTATAGGTAAACGTCCCAGTGCTTTGCCCCCGCTGGCTCAACGCTGTCTTCGTCCACGTCCCGCTGCCATCATACCTGGCCCACAGGGTGACGCGGAAGATGTGGCTGGCCCCGTCACTGGCCGACCAGGGGAGCGAGACCTTGCCGTTGGCGTACGTTGGACTGTGGGCACTGGACACGGGCGCGACTGCATCTGCCAGTTCGCTCACCCCGCTGTATATGCCGAACCACAGCCGGTTCCCGCCGTCCACGGCGATAGCCCAGACGTGATTGTCCGCCAGGCCGTTGGCGGTGGTGAAGGCGGTCCAGGTGTCGTCGCCTTCGTAGAAGGGCGTGCCGCCGTGGTCCAGCACACTCACCCCCCCGCCCCCCGTGCCGAACCACAGCCGGTTCCCGCCGTCTACGGCGATGGCCTCGACTCGGTTGTGCGCCAGGCCGTTGGCGGTGGAGAAGGTGGTCCAGGTGTCATCCCCCTTGTAGAAGGGGGTGCCGCCGTGGTCCAGCACGCTCACCCCGCCGCCCCCCGTGCCGAACCACAGCCGGGTCCCGCCGTCCACCGCGATGGCATAGACGTAATTGTACGCCAGGTCGTCGGCGGTGGTGAAGGTGGTCCAGGTGTCGTCCTCCTTGTAGAAGGGCGTGCTGCCGTGGTTCAGCACGCTCACCCCGCCCGATGTGCCGAACCACAGCCGGTTCCCGCCATCCACGGCGATGGCCTCCACTTGGTTGTGCGCCAGGCCGTCGGTGGTGGTGAAGGTGGTCCAGATGTCGTCACTCTTGTCGAAGGGCGTGCCATGGTAGTCCAGCGTGCTCACCCCGCCGCCCCACGTGCCGAACCATAGCCGGTTCCCGCCGTCCACGGCGATGGCATAGATGTGATTGTCCGCCAGACCGTCGGTGGTGGTGAAGGTGGTCCAGGTATCGTCACCCTTGTCGAAGGGCGTGCCGCCGTGGTCCAGCACGCTCACCCCTCCCGATGTGCCGAACCACAGCCAGTTCCCGCCGTCCACCGCGATGGCATAGACGTAATTGTCCGCCAGGCCGTCGGTGGTGGTGAAGATGGTCCAGGTATCGTCACCCTTGTCGAAGGGCGTGCCGCCGTGGTCCAGCACGCTCACCCCCCCCGATGTGCCGAACCACAGCCGGTTCCCGCCGTCCACGGCGACGGCATAGGCTTGCTTGTGCGCCAGGCCGTCGGACTCAGTGAAGGCGGTCCGGGTGTCGTCCCCCTTGTAGAAGGGTGTGCCGCCGTGGTCCAGCACGCTCACCCCGCTGTACGTGCCGAACCACAGCCGGTTTCCGCCATCCACGGCGACGGCATAGACTTGGTTGTGCACCAGGCCGTCGGACTGGGTGAAGGTGGTCCAGGTATCGTCCCCCTTGTAGAAGGGCGTGCCGCCGTGGCCCAGCACGCTCACCCCGCCGTAGGTGCCAAACCACAACCGATTCCCGCCGTCCGCGGTGATGGCATTGACGGCGTTGTCCGCCAGGCCGTCGGCGGTGGTGAAGGTAGCCCAGGTATCGTCCCCCTTGTAGAAGGGGCTGCCGCCGTGGTCCAGCACGCTCACCCCGCTGGGTGTGCCGAACCACAGCCGATCCTCGCCGTCCACGGCCATGGTCTTGATAGTGTTGGATACCAGGCCGTCGACGGCGGAGAAGGTGGCCCAGGTATCGTCGTCCTTGTCGAAGGGTGTGCCGCCGTGGTCCAGCACGCTCACCCCGCCGCCCCACGTGCCGAACCATAGGCGCCCCTCGCCATCCATGGCAATGGCCCGAACCTCGTTGTGCGCCAGGCCGTCGACGGCGGAGAAGGTGGCCCAGGTGTCGTCGGCCTTGTAGAAGGGGGTGCCGCCGTGGTCCAGTACGCTTACCCCGCCATCCCACGTGCCGAACCATAGGCGCCCCTCGCCGTCCAAGGCGATGGGCCGAACCTCGTTGTCCGCCAGGCCGTCGGCGGTGGTGAAGGTGGCCCAGGTGTCGTCCCCCTTGTAGAACGGGGTGCCGCCGTGGTCCAGCACGCTCACCCCGCTGGGTGTGCCGAACCACAAGTGCCCATCACTGTCCACAGTAATAGCCTGGGCCTCGTTGTCCGCTAGGCCGTCGAGGATGGTAAACTTGACCTGCTGGCTGGCGCCATAGCAGACCACACCTCCCCAGGTCACAGTCCAGGTGTGGCCACCATCCAGCGCTCCCCCTCCCTCGAGCGCCAGGTCGTAGACTCGGTTGGCGTTGGTGTACACCTGCCAGCCTTCCTGCGGTCCCTGCGCTTGCGCCGGCCCGCCGGCACCGGGCAGGAGCAGCATCAGCCCTATCATCCCCACGCATCGCTTGAGCCTTTTCATGCTGCTCTCCTCCTTCCCTCTTGTGTGTGCCCATTACTACGCCTACGGCGGTGGCCGATTCGTTGGTTCCGGTCCTCCACCTCCGCCGCCCCCACCACGGGGATTGAACCAGAACATCCACTCCGCTGAGGTGGCTGCGCTCTTTCCCCCCTGCATCACAGACACCGTCCAGCGCCATTCGCCGTACCTGTCGCCGGGCAGGTCCGCCGTCCAACTCTGATCGGCCAATAATCCACTCTGGAGCGTGTGGCCACTCTCAGTATGCCGCGCGGTGACCTGGTACGCCTGGCTCGCACCGAGCGCCCCGCGCCACTGGAAGGTGACGGGGCTCCGGTACTCGCCTCCATAGGCCGGTGCTACTGGCTCCGGCGCCGTCGCGCGGGGAGGTAAGGGGGTCGCCGTCACTTGCGGCCGGGGCGTCTGTGTGGCGGTAGGGGTCGGGGGTCGAGTAGAGGTCCAGGTGGGGGCAGATGTGCGGGTCGGGATCAGGGTTGGGGTAGAGGTCCAGGTGGGGGTAGGTGTGCGGGTGGAGATCGGGGGTCGAGTAGAGGTCCAGGTGGGGGCAGATGTGCGGGTCGGGATCAGGGTTGGGGCAGAGGTCCAGGTGGGGGCAGGTGTGCGGGTCGGGATCAGGGTTGGGGTAGCGGTCCAGGTGGGGGCAGGTGTACTGGTGGGCCATGCCGTCGGGACGGGCGTTGGCACCGAGGTGGGCGTGTGGCTGGGCTGGCCTGTCGCCGTTGGCGGAGGGAGTGGCGATTTCGTGGCTGTTGCCTGTGCGGCGTGGGTGAGGGCTGCCGTGGCCGTTACTGCCACCTGATTGGCCTTTGGCGTCGTCGCAGCCCCCTCCCCTCTGCCCCCAAACATCAGCACCACGCCCGCCACCAGTGTGAGCATAGCCAACGCTGCTGCTATGCCCAACCCCCACACTCGGATGGGAATGGGCCTCTTCTTCTTGGTCTGCATGGCGAGAGCAGGCCGGGCCGAAATAACCTGTGTGCCGGCAGAATCTGCGAGTGTACCTGCTAACGCTGCCTGCATCTCCCGCACGCTCTGAAAGCGGTCCTCCACCGCCAGTTCCATCGCCTGTAGCACCACGGCCTCAGTGGAGGAGGAAATGTGCGGATTCAGCGTCCGCGGCCGTTGGAACGCGTGCCGGCTGGCAATGCGCTCCGTTGCCGTCGGGGGGGCCTGGCCGGTCAGCGCATGATACAGCGTTGCCCCCAGGCCGTAGACGTCGGCGCGCTCATCGGTGTGGCCCCTGTCCGGGTGATACTGCTCCGGCGGGGCGTACTCCGGCGTACCCATGCCCCGCATGGCCGTCCGGGTGCGTGGATCGTGAGAGTCCCACAACTTCACCAGCCCAAAGTCCACCAGCACCGCCTGCCCGTCGGGGCGGATGATCACGTTGTGCGGCTTGATGTCTCGATGGAGCACGCCCTGAGCATGGCAGTAGGCCAGCGCGTCCAGCAACTGGCCCGCCCAGGCCAGCACTTCCCTTTCTGGGAGCGGTCCTTGCTGTCCGATGCGTTGCCCCAGGCTTTCCCCCTCGATGAACTTCATCACCAGGTAGACGTTGCCCTCTTCCTCAAAGAAGTCTATTACGCCCACCAGGTGGGGGTGGTCCAGGCGGGCCAGGACGGCGGCCTCCCGCTGAAACTGCTGGCGCAGTGTGGCAAGCATAGCGGGCGGCAGGTCTGGTTGTGGGATCATCTCTTTGATCGCGACGGGGATGTTGAAGTGGAGATGCCAGGCCCGGTAGATCGCCCCCATCCCGCCCTTGCTCAGGAAGGAGATGATCCGGTAGCGGTTTTGTACGACTTGTCCAGTTGCCAGTGTCATACGTCACCCCGTATCAGTGTGCGCGTGATCATGAACCATGCTGGTCCAGCAACAGATGGTGCCATAGCAACGTTGCATCTGATGTTGATTGGGAGTTCAACTTGCCATGGCGGCTGTGATAGGCAGATGACGAAGGTATTGTAGCACAGCTCCCACGCCACGTCCAGTGGCGCGCCAGACGGCCTCCCATCTGTGCTGCCATTTGGTACGCTGTGCGTTTTGCTTCTGCTCACACTTCAAGTATAATTGTGCTATGCTGGCGCTGAACGACTTTTACGCCATCCAGCCCGCGCTGCGGGATGAGATGCTGCTTGATGCTATTCGCGAACGTCACGCCTGGCACTATGCCCGCAACTGTGCCTATCGTGCCACCGTGTCGGCGCGTGGCGTGGGCGCTAGCGTGCGTTCAGAGCAACTGCCGCGCCTGCTGCGGATCAGTGCCATCACTTTCAAGGGATACGTCGAGCAATTGGGCACCCCCTTCCCCCAGGATCAGCCGCGGCCTTTTCTGGAATGGTTGGCAGCGCAGCTCTCCATCCAACTGCCTGTGCAGCGCGCCGTGCACCTGCGTCCCCGGTATCCGACGCTGGAGCGGCTGCTACGTGCCATAGAAACGCTGTACGCCGACCTGGGTCTCGAGATCGTCACCAGCAGCGGCACCTCTGGCAGGTTCACCATCCTGGTACGGGACAAGGCTGCCATCCAGGTGGCCACCCACGCCTACTTCACGGCCATCGCCCGCGCCTGGGGGATTCGCCCTGGGCACGATCTGGTGTTCGTGATGCCGGCGCGGACCCGCGTCGCTATGGCGCACATTGCTCACCTCGGCACGCGCATCCTGGGGTGGACCACCCACAATACGGTGGCGTATACCATGCCGTTCGAGGCCGACCCCGATACCATCCGCGTGCGCACGGGCCGTACGTTCCGGCCCGGCATGCAGGGGCTTTGGGAGCAGCGCGTGCTGCAGCCGGCGATGGTGTGGGCCTATGAGTCGCTGGCAGAGGACCGCTTCATCGGCGTGACGATACAGACCCTGGAGCGATGCGCTGCCACGGGTCACCCGCTGATGCTGCTGGGTGGCCTGGTGCAGCTCGACGCTGTCGCACAGCGCCTGCTCGTCCAGGGTGGGATGGAGCTGCCCGCCGGCAGCCGGATCGCTACGGGCGGTGGCCTCAAAGAGACCTATCCGCGTACCCCGGGCCAGATTTGCGCCAACCTGGGGCGGGCGCTGCGGGGGCCTGGTGGCACGCCAGTGCCCGTGGCCGACGTCTACGGCATGGCCGAGGCCAATTGGGCGGCCTTTCAGTGTCCCGCAGGCAACTACCACGTATCTCCCTGGGTCTACGTGGCGGTGACGGACGATGACGACTGTTTGCTTCACGGCAGCGACGCCACTGGGCTGCTGGCCTTCTGGGACCCTCTGGGTGGCGGCGATATGTACCCTCCTTTCTTTCAGACCACTGACCGGGTCCGGCTGGTCAATGGCAACGGTCACTTTGACCCGGCGTTGGTTTGCCCGTGTGGCGAGGCGACTCCGTACTTTGTCCGCAATACCATCCAGCGCGTAGACTTGATGGAGGAGGCCGGCTGTGGTGCGACCTTATGAGGTCCTCGATGCCTTTTGGTTGCCGGCCTCCCTGCGTGCGCTGACCCGCGATATGGAATGGGAGGTCCATCACGTGGCCGCCGGCCGTCCGGTTCCGCCCGGCGAGGGTGTAGCCGTACGCTGGCCCAGGCCCACCCCCGCCCAATGGCAGGCCCTGTTGGCGGGCCTGTGGGCCGCGCGCGGCCCGGCCGTCCCCGACCTGGTGGCCCGCTGGCAGGCGGCGTTGGGTGCCGTGCCGGAGATCCTGATCAGGCGGCCTGAGATGTTGGAGACTATCGCTCGCTACACCGGCTACCCGAGTGCCATGCTGGCGCTGGCCTTCACTCAGAGCGAACTGGTGCGGCTGGATGCGATGGCTCAGGTGCTGCGAGACGTTCCTACCTGGGCCGCCGCCCGCTCCTGGCAGCCTATGCTGGGAGGACTCCCCGGCGCGGTGCGCTTTTTCCCGGCCCACCCCCTCGACCGCTGGACGGCCGCCCCGCGAGGGCGTGCGCCCTTGTTCCGCCCGTTGCCCCCGGTATCGTGGGCTGTTGGCTTTGCGGCTGGCAACGTTCCCGGCAACGGGTTGCTGATCGCGCTGCTGTTGCACATTGCCAACCACACCAGGCTCGGCGCCGGACCAGAAATGCCCCCGCTTGTCCTGGTGCGCAATAGTCGCCAGGCGCCCTTGCTTGCCCCTTGGGTGCTGTCGGCCATTGAGCAGGTAGACCCCGAGTTGGTGGGCGGGCTGGCCATGTTGGTGTGGGACTATGATGACGCGACGCTCCAGCGCACGCTGCTGGCTCAGGCTGATCTGGTGATGGCCGCTGCCAGCGATCAGGCCATCTCCTCGATTGATGCACATCTGCGAGCCTTGCGGAAACCGATTCGCTTTCATCGTCACGGCCACAAAGTCAGTTTTGCTGTCCTCGGGCGGGCTGCTCTGGGTGAAGACCCCGCACTGTCCGCCCGCCTGGCGGCGCTGGACTCTACCTTCTGGGACCAGTACGGCTGCCTGAGTGCGCGCGTCCATTTCGTCGAGCGAGGCGGTCACTGCGCCCCCACCGAGTATGCGACCGCGCTGAGCGATGCGATGTGCCGGCTGGCCGATCGCCTGCCCCGCGGGGTAGCGCCCAGGCGCTTTCGCCATCGCGCTTACGACGGTTATAAACTCTTGGAATCCACCGGCGATGTGGGCGTGTTGACCGCCTACGACGACGATTACCTGGTCGTGCTAGACCAGCGGGACTGGAACGACGACCAGTGGCGTGAGACGGTCAACCGCTGCACCGGCCGGGTGGTCGTGGTGCGCCCGGTGGATGACCTGGCCCAGGTCGCCGCTCGTTATCTGTGTCGGCTGCCTTCGGCCAACCTGCAGTCGGTGAGCATGGCCGTGAGCGCCGAGCGGACCCTCGAGCTGGCCGAGGGGGCCGGGCGCTGCGGGGTCACCGCGCTGCGCAGCCTGGGACATGCCGCTTTTCCCCAACTGGCCTATTCGTGGGACGGACTGCTGCCCCTGGACCTGGGAAACCGCCGCCCCCCTGGCTACTTCACCACGCTGGAGACGGAGGATCCGCTGGCCGACCTGGCGCTGACCGCGTCTCGTCTGGGTCTCTGAGCTTTGTCGAGGTGGGCATGGAGGCCTTTGGGATGGTAGTGGGAGCCACAGTGGGTGTGGAGAGTGGGCTGGTGGGAGTGACGGGCACCTTCGACTCCAGGAACTGGGGTATCAGGAACAGCAAGGTGGCCAGTATTACCACACCGATCAATACCACTGCCCCAACGGCCACGGCCCAGGGTAGCAGGGGCCGCTTGTGAGGCGGGGCTACCGGTCGCGCAGTCGGCGCCACTGGTTCTTGTGGAGCCGCGGCAACCGCAGGGGCAGCCCTGACGATCAGCACGCTGATGTTGTCGTTGCCTCCGCGGTTGTTGGCCAGTGCGATCAGTTGTTGAATGGCGTCCTCCGGCAAGTACCGGCTCAGTATCTGCTGCATGTCCTCTTCTTGCACGTGCTCCGAGAGCCCATCCGAGCATAGCAGGAGGACATCTCCTGCCTGTAACTCGCCGCTGTAGGTATCTACCTCGACCTCAGGCCTGGAGCCCAGCGCGCGTGTGATCACGTTGCGCTGTGGGTGCGCGCGGGCTTCTTCGCGGGTCAGGATACCAGCGCGGATCTGCTCCGCGACGAAGGAGTGGTCCTGGGTGACCTGGCTGACCTTGCCCTGGCGCATCAGGTAGGCCCGGCTGTCGCCGACGTTGGCCAGGTACAGTTCCCGTCCTCGTACGATGGCGGCCACGACCGTCGTCCCCATGCCGGTTTGGGTCACCACTTGCTGGGCCTGCTGGTAGATGGACGCGTTCGCCTGCTTGATGGCTCGGACCAGCGAGCTGGGGATATCCGGGGCGGGATCGGCGCAGTAATCGCGCCACATGAGGCGCACTGCGCCCTCGCTGGCCACCTCGCCAGCCTGGTGCCCCCCCATCCCGTCGGCAACGATGAACAGATCTCCCTTCTGGCGGCGCTGGTTGGGGTCGGAGGAAATAAAGGCCTCTGCGTAATCCTCGTTGTGGTCCCGGGCGCGGCCGGCGTCGGTACCCTTGGCATAGGTGATCTGGATGGGTTCTGATTGCGCGTTCCTTGACATCCTGTACCTCTGAGGTAGGGCAGCCTTATGCACTGTCCTTTCGCTTCTGGAAGACGATGGTCAAGCCCAACAGGCCGGCCAGGATCAGGCACGTCATAACCCAGCGCGTGGTATAGCTGCCCTGGAAGGCGCGGCCATAGCCCTCAAAGATGGACTTGAACAGTCCCTCGGCTCCGCCGATCGCCTGCTCCCGGTGCCGTTGCCAGTCGGCACGCTCGTCCGCGTAGCCTTTCATCGCGTCCTCGTACTCGTCTCCCTGCTTCTCGCGCAGGTCCTGGTAAGCATCTCCTTGCTCCTCGCGCAAGTCCTGATATTCGTCTCCCTGTGCCTGGCGCAGGTCCTGGTATTCGCCTCCCTGTGCCTGCATATCGTCCATGTAGCCGCCCAAGTCGGCCGGGTTCGACGGCGTAGGCCATGGTGTCATCGTGGGGTAAGGGGTTGAGGTAGGCAGGGGAGTCAGCGTGGGCCATGGCGTTGGTTGTTCCGGCTGAGCCGGCTCTGCCTGAGCCAGTGCAGCTCGTGCGTCGTCCGTGTAATAGTCCTCGTTCATAATGCCGGGGAATTCACTACAGGGGCTGGTGAAGATGCGTGAACCCATGCAGGTACATCCAGCGGCGATCTTCTCTTCGTTGCTCAGGTTGAGATAGTCGTTCCAGCCCAGTTCGCCCTCTTCGCCATACTTGGGCCGATCGTCCCAGCACAGATCATCTACCAGCGGTCTGCCGAACTCGGTGATATTCACGGCCGCCTCGAAGGCCCAGCGGGTGGAAACGACGTAGCTGATGGTCTCGCCGCCGGGGATGAGGTCTAGCGGCAAGAGTCCGCCCGCGAAGAGGAACTGAGGCACGAGCACGACGATGACCAACAGCAGTGCCATGTTCTGATTGGGTGCGGCGGCCGAGATAGCCAACCCCATCAGGTAGCCTGAAATCGCGCCCAGGAACAGGGTGACGTACAGCGCAAACCAGCCGCCCAGGCCCAGCCGGCCGGGGCCCAGGCCGGTCATAAGCCACGTGAATATCAGGAACACCAATGCCTGATACAGCGCCAGTACCAGGCCCACCCACACTTTGGACATGATGTAGGGCACGATCCCAAGATTGACCGCCCGCTCTCGCTTGTATATGTCTATCTCCTTGACGATCTCGCGCACGCTGCCCAGCGCGCCGACCAGGATGGTGATCAGGCCCATCATGAACAGCATCGTGATGATCTTGGCCGGATCGCCCTTGACCGGGTCAAACAGGTCGTGGCCCCACATAAATTCCATCAGCCCGATGAGAGGCGAGAGCGCCAGCATCAACGCCAGGCTGGCTCTGTCCTGGGCCATAATGCGCAGGTTGCGCATGGACAGGATGATGAGCTGGCGCAGCGCCGATACCCGCTTAGAGGCCACCATCCTGCGCAGGTGAGCGGCCGTAGCACCGGTCGGTGCGGCAGCATCTGGCGCCGGGCCTTTGCGTTCATGCAACCGCCTGACCACGCAATCCACGTACTGGGAGGAACACTTGTATCGCTCGGCCCACTCCTCCGGTGTGCCGCGGTTCTCATCCTCCAGGATAGTGTAGATATCGTCGAATTCGATGTCCTTGGTGCGTCGCTCGTGCTCGGTGCGGAACTGGTCAAAGTACGTCAGCGCCTCCTCCGGCGGACCATAGTACGCCAGGTACCCGCCCCGCACCAGGATGATGACCTTGTCGCACATCATCACATTCTTGGTGGCGTGGGTAATCAGGATGATGGTGCGGCCCTGGTCCGCCAGTTTGCGCAGCAGCCGCATCATGTTGTACTCGGTGCCAGGGTCCAGGCCACTGGTCGGTTCGTCGAGGAAGAACAGGCGTGGTTTGGTGAGCAATTCCACGCCGATGGACACGCGCTTGAGTTGACCACCGGACAGCTTGTGGATGGGCAGGTCCTTGCGCTCAGCCAGGTCCAGTTCGTCCAATACCTCCATGATGCGCTTCTGGCGCTCGGCGAGCGTGGTGTCGGCTGGCATGCGCAACTGGGCGGCATAGTCGAGTGCCGTGTACACCGTCAACTCAGTGTGTACGATGTCTCGCTGCGGCACGTATCCCATGTCGTTGCGAAACATGTCGAACTTCTGGTACAGATTAACGTGGTTGATGAACACAGCGCCGTGAGTGGCAGGCCGGAAGCCGTTGATGGCGTCCATCAGAGTGGATTTACCCGCCCCGCTCAGCCCTACCAATGCCACGAATTCCTGGGGATGGATGGAGAGCGAAATGTCCTGCAGCAAGTTCTTCTTCTTGGCGACCCATTTCTGCAGGCGCAGCGCGTCCACCCGCAATCCTTCCTCGGCCATGCGCTGCAACGCATTCTGTCCCAAGCGCAACCGGTAGGGACCGATCTGGATCTCATCCCCCTCCTTGATCCAGGCTTGTTTTTCGATCCGCTGGTCGTTGACGAAGACGCCATTGGAACTCTTGAGGTCCGTGATGCGCTGTCGCTGTGGGCCCAAGCGCTCGATGAGGGCGTGGTAGCGGCTGACCTGGGGATGGTCGAGGACCATCGCGTTGTCGGGTGAGCGGCCGATCGAGACCGTGTCAGTGGTGACCTGGAGTGTCTGGATAGCGAGTGGAGTGGCCCCCTCGGCGTGGGGGGCTATGGGTTGGAAGCCAATCTGCTCGTGGAACTGGAGTGCTACGTCCCCAATATACAACACGTCGCCATCAGCCAGCGTCTTTTGCTGCACACGCTGCCCCTCGAACAGGATGCCATTGCTGCTGCCCAGATCGGTGATCCAGAAAGTGTCTTCGGAGTGCTGGATGTGGGCGTGATGGCCGGAGACCACGGGAGATGACAGGACGACGTCGTTGTCAGATGAGCGCCCCAGCGCGACCGTAGTTTTTTCGAGCACGTGGCGCATCTGTTGACCTGCCACGGAGATCACCAGGCCGGCTGGCCCCGCGGGTGATAAGCGCACCTGGGCGCTGAGCGGGGGAGGCGCCGGTTCGCCGGCGCTGGCCTCGCGCACGCCGAAGGTGCAGTCAGCAATCTGGATGGTATCGCCCGCACCAAAGGGGACAGGCACGCGCCTGGCCAACGGTTGGTCGTTGAGCAGCGTCCCATTGAGTGAGCCCAGATCCATGACCTGCCAGCAGGTCCTTCCGAAGCGAAGCTGAGCGTGATGGCCCGACACGGCTGGACTGTCCAGGATCACGTCGTTGTCGTCGGCGCGTCCCAAACTGAGTTCCCCTTTGGTGAGGGCCATCTCGTCTATCCGTCCAGCCACTTGTACGTGCAGCACCAGGCCCGTACTTTCCAGTTGGTCCGACAGGGGGGCGCTGCTCGTCTCAGGAAACTCCACCCTCACGGTCGTATCGCCCACTTGTATACTGTCCCCTGGGTTTACCGTCCAGGCGACGTGGGTGGGGATGGGTTGGCCATTGACGTGCGTGCCATTGCTCGACCCCAGGTCAGTTAGCGTCACGCTGGACCCGCTGACCTGCATGCGGGCGTGATGGCCGGAGACTTGAGGGTCCTGCAGGGATACGTCGTTGTCGTGGGACCGCCCGATGCTCAATCCTGGGGAGGCTAGGGCGTAGTCGTGGGTCTGTCCGTCGGACGTGCGGACACGCAGGATGTATCTGGTGTTCAAATCTCCCCTCCTACGACACGATCTTGAAGATGAATTCCATTTCGCCAAAGCGCACCGTGGCACCATCCTCGAGCACGACGGGTTCACGGACCCGCTGCTCGCCCAAGAAGGTGCCGTTGGTGCTGCCCAGATCGTACAGCCGGAATTGCCCCTGCTCCAGTCTGATGGTGGCGTGCTGGCGAGACACGGTGGTGTGGTCAATGACCACGTCGCATCTGCGCGTCCGGCCGATGGTAATCGTTGGCTTGGCGATGTCGAATCTGCGTTCCGGGTGCTGGAGGTCTATCAACGACCCAACTATGGACCGCTTGGGCTTGCGCTCAATGATGCGCGTGGCGTCGGCTGGAGGCGGCTGGGCTTCTGGGCCAGCGGAACGTGGTGAGGTGCCCCCGTCAGCGGAAGCGGGCGGTGATGTCGCCGTGGGCGAAGGCCGTGCCCCGCCGATGAGCACAGTACCGGCCTGCCCAGGCGTGCTGGCAGTTGCCCTGCCCACAGCTTCCTTCCCGGCAAAGGCCGGCGCAGGCGCGGCGGGGAAGGGTGGAACTTCCGGCAGCAGTAGGACCTCTTCCTCCTCTTCCTGTTCCCCCCTGCGGATTGCAGCGATAGCCATGATCAGCAAAGCCACGGAAAGCAGCCCGATGGCCGCCACGATCAAGCTTGCCAGAAGCGTGTTCTCGTCTACCCAGTCCCGCAACGTGGATACGAGGCCTTTCGCTGTGTCTTCGGAAGGCTCAGGCGTGGGTGTCGGCGCTGGTGGGGATGTGTCCACGGATGCATCTGCCTCATCAACCGCCACCGTGATGTCGGTGCCCTGGGCACATGCGTGATGGACCATAGGAGTGAGTACGCACCCTGCCAAGATCGCGCTCAACGCCAGTCGCAGGAAGGCCATGGGCCGCATGTTCATGTGGTCTCCTCCTGGAAGAGTTGCAGTGCAGGTGGCCGGTCGTCGCTGGTCACTATACCTGTTTAAAGACCAGCGTGGTCTCTCCAATGAGGATGAAATCCCCGTCGTGCAATTCGTGCCGATAGACACGCCGGTCCCGGTATTCCTCTCGCTTCCCGGCAAAGGTGCCGTTGGCGCTGGCCAGGTCGTACAGCACGAATACCTGTTTCTGTGCGTCTTCCTCGCTGGGCTCGAGGCGTATCTTGGCATGTTGCCCAGAGATGCACATGTCGCCTGCCAGGATCACCTGGCCACTCTTACGCCCAATCAGGCTTTCTCGCTGCAGAGTGAACACCTGGCCCCCTGATGCTCCAGGGCCTTCGACCACGGCCAGCCAGGCCAGCAGGGGAGGCGGAGCAGGTGAGCCCATAGTGACAGTCTCGCCAGCCCCCTGCCGTGACAGCACTGGGCCAAATGGCGCGCTTGGTGTGGACGGCGGCTGGACGGGAGCATGCGGGGCTGGTCGTGGGAGCGGGACGGCGGGAGATGGAGCCGGCCGGCCCTGCGGGCCGATCACATCCTCAATGGGTATCGTGGCAGGGGCCCTGGCTTCTTCTTTACTTGCACCATGATCACTGGATGAATCCATCTGTTCAGTTGGCTGCTCTTCCATCTTGACCTATCTCCTTCACTGCGTGGGATAGCGATGCCCAATTGATGGGTTGCTGCAAGATGGCAACACGGAGGATAATGCCCACGGCCAGTATCCGGCAATGATCACCAGGACTGTCGTGCTCATGGTGTACCAACCTGTGAACGTCAGGGGTACTGATCGCCCAATATTCTCATGGTGTTCTGCTTGTCCGCTTGGCCTAAGGGGGTGTATACCACTACTACGTGCCCAGTGGACTTGCTCTAGTTTAGCACATTTTTTGCAGTTTGTCCACTATCTGACGGGTGGAGGATGTATGATCTGAGATTGGGAGAATCACACGGGGGAGCAGCCGCCGAGAGGCCATCACTTTCAGTCGCTTCCTCCCGCCTTCCTGGCCGCCTCGAATACCTGGTAGAGCGGGATGGCCTGCTCGCGCGCGATGCGGGCGCAGTCCTCGTACTCCGGCGAGACCGCCGCCCGCTCGCCGTTCAACCATTTCTCTTTGATCCGTACCTTGCCCCACGGGGTCTCAACCTCCCGCATGTGCCGTTCCGCCACCCTGCGCTCTAGGGGTAAGACGCGCACGCCCAGCGTAGAGGTCTCGCGCAGCACGACCTGCGCCACGGTTGCGGTCCGGCCTGGCGGCACCAACGCCGAGAGCATGACCCCGGGCCGGTCCTTTTTCATCTGGATCGGCGTGAACCACACGTCCAGCGCGCCGGCGGCGAACAGTCGCTCCATCGCATACCCCAGGGTCTCACCGGTGATGTCGTCGAGGTTGCACTCTAACAGCGTGACCTGGTCCCGCTCTCTTCCTCCCTCCCCCCCGTGAAGGGCCTGAGGGGCATCTCCTCCTCCCTCCCCCCCAGGGAGCGTCTGAGGGGCATCTCCTCCTCCCTCCCCGCCGTGGAGCGCCTGAGGGGCATCTTCTCCTCCCTCCCCTCCGTGAAGGGCCTGAGGGGCATCTTCTCCTCCCTCCCCCCCGGGGAGGGATTGAGGGAGGGGCGCTTCCTCACCCAGCCAGACCCGCACCGCATTGGCCCACGGGAACTCCTTCTGCCCAAAGCCATAGCCGGCCGCCCGCACCCGCATGGGCGGAAGTTCAAAGGTCGCCAGTTCTGCCAGCAGCGCCGCCGCCGTGGGGGTGACGATCTCCGTCTGCGCCGGGTGGGGGCGCGTGGGCGCTCCCACCTCGGCCAGCAGCGCCAGCGTCGCCGGGGCCGGCACCGGCAGCAGGCCGTGTTCCGTTTCGATCGTTCCACTGCCCAGCGGCACGGGTGATGAGAACACGCGCTCTACCTGCAACTGCTCCAGCCCAGCGGCAAACCCAACGATGTCCACCAGGCTATCTACGGCACCGATCTCGTGGAAATGGACCTCGTCCACGGCGCTGCCGTGAATGCGCGCCTCGACCCGCGCCAGGCGGGCGAAGACGGCCATGCTGGCCTCCTGCACCCGCATTGAGAGAGCGCTGCCTTGGAGCAGGCGGCGAACGTCCGGCAGGCGGCGGGCGGGGTGTGCCTGGGCCACGTCCCGTACCAGCAGCCGGATCCCGCTGAGGCCGTGACGGACCTGCCGCTCGGCCACCAGTTCGTAGCCGGCGAGGTCCATCTTCTCCAATTCGGTCCGCAGCGCCTCCAGCGGCAGGCCGGCGTCCAGGAGCGCACCCAACAACATATCGCCGCTGGCGCCGGAAAACAGGTCGAGATACAGGACGGTGCTCACGGTGCACCTGTCTCCGGGGAGGCCCGCCTGGCGGCCGCGGCGCGGTTCGCGATCAGGCCGGCGATGGCCCCGGCCCCGATGCCGTTGTCAATGTTGACCACGCTCAGGCCGGGGGCACAGGTCTGGAGCATACTGTAGAGGGCGGCCAGGCCGCCCCCACCGATGCCATAACCGATGGACGTAGGCAGGCCGATCACGGGCACGTCTGCCA
>Ga0315277_10004581_pt1 | contig 18422 bp, 14 predicted proteins | sample YL17G05_15_MG_FD_203695 | JGI IMG/M metagenome (GOLD analysis project Ga0315277, IMG submission 203695) | Sediment microbial communities from Yellowstone Lake, YNP, Wyoming, USA - YL17G05_15 | ecosystem: Environmental > Aquatic > Freshwater > Lake > Sediment | place: USA: Wyoming | collected...
ATCAGATTCGCGTCCATCTGTTTGCCTACGGCTATCCCTTGGTCGGTGATAATTTGTATAGTACTAAAAAAACCAGGGAAATGAATCGTAAAAATAAGCTGAGTCGGATTTTTTTGGTAGCCAGCAGATTATCGTTTGAGGATTTGTCAGGAAAGAAGCGATTTTTTGCCGTTAATCTTCCGCCAGAATTGGAAAAATTTTTGGCAGGAATAGTTTAACTCCGTTTAATACAAAAACAGTCCGCCCAGGGCGGACTGTTTTTTAGCAAGTGTTATTTGAATGGGTCGTTAATTTTTTCCTGACTGGGTAGCGGCGAGGTTTTTTTATTGATATTTTTGATTAGTTCGTCGAATTTATTAAGATCGATGGTCTCGGTGGTCATACTTTTTTGTAGCTCTAAAATAGTTTGCGAACCGGTGATTGCCGGATAAAGATAAGTTTTTAAGAATAAGAAAATTCCAAGACAGGTCGCTAAAATTGCCGCGTAAAAAAAGGTTTGAACATATGGTCTGATTTTTTTTGCCGTGATTTGCATTTTAATTTGAAAATTTTTGCCTGATTAAAAAATATTACTTTTTTAATTTTGCCAATAAGTGTCAGTTATAATATGCATGTCAAGATTTTTATTTATCTCTCCGCTTGGCGCTTTATCGTCGTTAACAGTAGATATTTCCAGTGTTTTTATATTAAGATAATAATTAAGTGCTTCTAAATTGGATAAATAGCCTATTTGATTGGAGAAATAGCCGCGAGTTTTTGTTTGCATAGGGATTTGGCTATAGTTTCCTTCCTCTAATTTATTTTCCGCGCCAAAAGTGCTATTTGTGATTGGCTCAATGGTCACAGAATTTTTTTCGGCTGTTTTTTCCAAAGTCGTGATAAAATCCGTAGAGTTGTCTTTTTTTATGAAAATTTTGTCTAGTTCGCTAAGCTGCGGTTCAATTATTTTTAAATTTTCTGCCCGTTCTTTTAACCATTTTCCGGTCTGATAATCTTTTTCTACTCGTGCAACCTGGATTTCCGTATCTAATTTTATTCTTTTAATGCTTTCCGTGGCCGGGATTATTATCAAACAAAATAAGCCGGCGGCGGCTAAAAGAAAAATTAAAGCGCTTAAGGCTATTTTATCTTTATAATTCTGGTTGGTTGAAACGCGGTTGTTCATATTTTGGTTAAATCGAACCCTAAGTCAATGTCAAAATCGATATTTTCTTTTTTTAATTTATCCGCGAAGGGGATTTCTCCTACTTTGGTCAAAAAAGGCGCATTTTTAAGATTTTTTTCCAAAGCAAGAAGGTTCTCCCGCAGGAGCGCCCGCCCTCGTATTTTTATCGTCTTGGCCGGGGTATTTATTTTTAAGTAAGAAAAAGATACGCCATTTGGGGCCAGAGCGGTGATATTTTTTAAAAGCTGGGAATAAGAAATGAAGCCTTTTTGAATTTCCGCGACCAGCGCTAGCTTGTCGTTTATTTTTTTGATTTCAAGATTATAATCATCATTGCTTATTTTAATTCTCAGAGATGTTTCGACACCGAATTTTAAGATGTTGGCAGAGAGAACTTCATCGGCTGCCAAAAAAATAATCCCGCTGGTAAAAATAAGCAAAAGCAAGGAAAGTTCCGTTTTTATAAACAGAAAATATAACCGCCGCTGCCTGATTTTTTGTTTTAATTCTTCTGCCAGTAAATTTAAACGTATCATAGTTGATTTGTTGTGCGAGGGGCGGCGTCCGCCATCCGCCAACTGGCGGAGGCGGATCATTCCGCGACCCGAGCCACTTTTGTCGGGGTTTTCTCCCCAATTTGCATTACTCGTCAATAAATATTCCGCGTAAGGCTAAGCCGATGGCGGTAGCATAGGACAAACTTGTATCATGGGAAACTTTAATGGTTTTACTTTCTTTGATTTTTAGTTGTTTAATTTTTTCCTCGGAAAGAAAATCGATGTTTAGGCCGAAAGTTTTTTTGAAATTAGCAAGAGAATTTTTTTTATTTTCGTTGAAATTAACAAAAACGTTGCCGAGGAAAGTGCTAATGCCGGTTTTTTCCTGAATTGTTTTATCTATATTTTTTATATTCGCCCCGCCGCCGCAGATAAATATTTTTTCTATCGGTCCCCAGGAAGAATAATGATGATTGAAAAAATTAATCGCTTCCTTGGTGTGATTAGTTAAATCGCCGACCATTTCTAAAATTATTTTTTTAACCACAGGATGATCGCCTCTTTCATCTAAACCGTAAAGTATTTTTAATTTTTCCGCCTGTCCATGGTCGATTTCCAGCGCCTGGGAGATTTTGGCGGTTATTTTTTCTCCGGAAACAGGCAGGTTTATTGAGAAAAGAATGGTATTTTTTGAATAGACGGTTAAACTGGCATCAGTGGCGCCGAAATCGATAATCGCGCAATTTTTTTTGTTTTCCATCTTGTATTTTGGACTTTCTTCTTCTAAAAGACAGCGGCAAATGGAGACAGGTTCAGTTTCAACGGCAATGGTAGAGAGACGGGCTTCCTGTAAAAGATTAATTTGCTCATCAACAATATTTTTAAAAGCTGATCCGACTAATATCAAATTAGACCGGCTGGAACTGCCGATTATCTGCCAGTCGCAATAAAGACTTTCCATTGGCAGGGGCACGTGTTTTTGCAATTCGTTTTCGATTGCCTCTTTTTTGTTGCTTATTTCTTTTTCGATCTCGATTATTTTCAGAAAGGTTTTATTTTCGGGCAGGCAGACGATCGCTTCCGCCGAAGTTATTTTGCCGAAATCCGGGCGGCTGATTAATTTTTTGATAGCCAGAGCCAATTTTTCCTGATTTTTAACTTCGCCGTTTTCTAAAAGACCGGGAGGAAGATTGATCTTGCCCCAAGCTTGAATTTTTATTTTATTACCTCTTTTTTTAAGCTGGACTAATTTAATCGATAAATCGGAAATATCCAGTCCAATCGGATAAGATAAAGTATTTAAAAAAGACATATCTTTTTTTATACAAGGCTTTATAGGAAAATTATAGCACAAAAAAGAGGAATTGGGATATTGGAAGATTAGAAGATTGGGGTTTTTCTCTATTGATTGATTAAAAAAACACCAAATTGTCAGACACTTTTTAATTGCTCAATTGCCAAATATCCAAATTGCTTAATATTATTGCAATTCTTCCCAAGATAAAGTTGTATATTGGTCGGATGTTAGCGGAAAACTTGGTGGTGGCGAATAGAGAAGATTGGCGTCGTAGATTAAGTTTCTAATTTGATAGCCGGTGCCATCGGTATAAGCGAAGCCATAACGCAGATTGGTGGCAATCATGCCATAAAGAGTCAGTGTTTGTCGGATAACCGTAGAGCCGCAACGGCTGGATCCCCGTGTGTAATAATGACGGCCGGCACGGCCATTTTGCGCTACTATTGCGGCGTCAATCCGTAAAACGTCCGAGCTGTATAAACCGACATTAATATCATTTTGAGCGATTAAAGCTATAACATCTTGGCCATCATAATTGGTATAGAGGAGATTGTTGTTGATAGTTATATTTTTGCGGGAAACTGGATCGTCGGGAAAAATTGCCGCCACCAGGGTAACTCGGGCGGTGTTTATTTGTCCATCAACAAAAACGTTGTCTTCCAAATAAATTAGGCCGTTGCCCGGAAAAGGATAATTGCCAATTAGTGTTTCTGTATTAATACTCCAAGTTCCCCAACCGGCTTCACCGGAACTACAGCCGCTGGGTGGAGCTTTTAAGGCAGTAACTTTATAAAGATCAAAAGTGTCGTTAATTTTTAAAACAACATGATAACCGAGCGAACCAGAACCGGCGCGATAAAAACCAGCGGCAATAGCATCGCTTTTCATCTGTGAAATATCGGCGGTCAGTCCGGTAAAATCAATTACGGGAACGGGAAATTGCCGGCCGGCCAGAAAAACATCTGCGCGGGCAGCCGGGGTATTCGGAGGGGCTTCCAATGGGCGAAAATTATCATTGATGCCGCTGCCCGGCGGCGCATTGACGTGAGTATGGACGCCAAATTCTTTGCCGCCTCCATGGTCCGGGTCAGTGTATTTATTCAGGGCGCTGGTGACAATATTATGGGCGAGGCCGTCAAAACGGATGCCGCTGTTGGAATGAATCGGCCCAAACACTTCTGTCCCTTCGCCAAAACGCATGTTACTATTGGCGGCGACGGCAAATTTAGCCAAAGATGGCTTGGCTAGCCGGGTGATCAAAGTTCTTTGGCCTAAAAAATCGCTATTGCTTTTGCCGGAAGACTTTATAGTGACGATGCTGGAGCCGATTATTGGTGGCGTGATATCTAGAGAGAATTGTCCGATTTGATAGCCGCTTTTATCATAAAAAATATGAACATACGGACCGGCAACGCCCGTTCCGTCCTGATAGTCTGTCGAGGCGTGAGCCAAGTGCCAGCTATAATATTCAAAGCCTGATTCGGCGATTTGAAAGGCCATCTCTTTTTTAACGGCTTGTCTGGCAGCTTTTAGATTTAGGATTCCCCAGCTGACGATACCGCCTAAAATTAAAATGGCGATTGTTCCAAAAACAAGAACCAGGGGTAAAACCATTCCAGTTTGATCATTGATTGTTTTTATCTTCATAATTGGGGTATTAGAGATTGTCTTTTAGATTTCTGATAGAAACTTGAGTGGTAAAATTTACCGCTCCCGGCGCACGGAGAGGGTTAGCGTCGATTAAAATATTAATTTTAATCAGTCTGATATCCGGAATATTGATTGGCGCCGGCAGGGGTGCTGTTGCACCGTTATAATTTTTATCATAATAACTGAAGACAGGGTTGGAACCGTTAGCTACATCGTGGATGAGATTATAAATTTTTTCATTGGCGCTATTATAAATGAGCGGGCTTCCGCTGGGTTTGATAATTCCTTCTTTAATAATATCTCCGCTTAAAAAATAGCGAATTTTTTCTTTTAAGTTATCATGGTCAATATCCGAATAATAAGTAAAAGAAGTCGAGCTGGCAGCGGCGATGGCATAAGATCCAAGACTGGAAAGTGAGGCGCTCCGGATTCCGGCGGTCATTGAAGCAAAAGCTTTTCTAACTTCCATTTGCATGCTTAGGTTGCCGGTTAAAATACTATTGGTGCTTATAGTGTTTTCATACATCACCCAAGCTCCATCAAGCAGTAAAAGAAAAATAAAAAACGCGATTAAAGTTTCAATCAGCGTGAAGCCGGGTTTTGATTTTTGCAGAATAGTTTTAAACATCATTCGGGCATTAAAGTTATTTCCTGCTGCTGCCAGGGCGAAGCAACAGTAATATTTTCAACAATTGTTTGGTAGCCAGGCTTGGAAACGGTTAAAGTGTAATTATCGGAATCCAAGCCGTTGAACATTATCTGTCCCGAAGGCACGCACAGAGAAGAAAAGGTGAAATTTACTTCTCCGACATCCGGAGTTAAAGTTGAGCTGGCGGTTGTCAGATAAATTTTATAGCGGAAGTAGCGGTCGTTATTATGTACGGCGTTTATATTGGAATCGGCCGAGGAATAAAAAGTGCTGTCGGTGCCGTCAGGACCCTTATAGGCCCAGGTTGTACTACCGTTGTTGGTCGCTATTTGGAATCTGACGCTGTCAGCTCCGGTTTCCGCCGGCTGATCCAGAGGCGTAAAAGTAAGCTGATAAAAATTACTGGATGTACCAGTATCGAAGGCCGAAGAGGTTAAAGCGCCGGACGCGGTGTAAAAACCGAAGGTATTTTTCAGTTTTATTTCTCCGGCCGGATCGGTAGTTTCAATGTTTCCGTCAGATTCGTAATATTTGGTCTGATCGATAAAATTATTTTGTCCGGATCCGCCCGACCAGTCAGTCTGCCGCAAAAATCCCCGGCCGGTAATCAACTGTTCAGAGAAGCCTGTTTTTTCCAGCTTAACTTCAGCGCCGGAAATAGGCTGTCCGGTTCCACCCTGCCTAACGCTGATTAAAAGACTCTGCGGATTTTTTGGCGATATAACCACTTTTACATCTTGAGTGCTGCCAGGAGCTAAACTGAAAGGAACAGGCGAGATGGTTCCGGATAAATTATGAGTGCTGTCGGCAACAGTTAAATTATAAGTGTCCCACTCCAAACCGGTAATGTTTTTTTCACCAGAACCGTCAGTGCTGAAATTATTAGTATATTTCAGAACAACCGGATTGGTGCCGATTTGTTTCGCTCCGGCTAAAGAAAAGGAAATATTGCTTACCGGCGCACAGGTTTCAGTCAAACTTTTTATATTAAGCGTGCTTACAGCGTCAATGGCGAAACTAATTTGCGTAACCTGCTGATTCAAAACCGAAGCATGGGCTTTAACCGGATTTGGATTGCCCGGAGCGTCCAGGGGATAAGTTTTTTCCTGGGAATAACTGTTCTTGGTGACGGTGATTTCATAAGCCTCGATTCCCGGCGGCACGTCAACTATTTGCAGATTGCCGTCTTTGTTGGTGACATCATTGATTATTATCGCCGGGGATATTTTATTGTTTTCAATATGGACGCTGGCTTCCGGCACCGGCTGGCCTGAGGCATTAAAAACGCGGATAAAGAGAGCGCCGTTGGTTGAAGAATTTTCTAAATTTTTTGGAGCGATATATTCGGTGTAGCTCTGCGATGTAAAGCGGGAATTTCCCGGGATGGATATTTTTATTTCTACTAATTTATAATCGGCGGGAGAAGTGTCATTCGGCGTTCCACCTATGGTGCCATCAAAAGGATCGTCAATGTTGCGCACAGTTGTTTCAATTAAAAAATCCGCATTGTCGCGGATGATATTTTTTGCCGCCGCCAACGAGCCAGCCGGAATACCGGAGATGATTCCGACATCGGCATAGGGCAAATTATGGATTATTTCAAATTGCTCGGTTGCCAAAGCCGCGGAAGTTATCATTAAATGCGAAATCTGGACCAGGCGCATGGCCGTGGAAAAAGTTTGGTAAACGCTGATGGCAATAATCGCAAAGACCGCTATGCCGACAAGACTTTCGATTAAAGTGAACCCTTGTTTATTAAATTTGCTGGCAGATTTTTCCATGGGTATTAAAAAGGCGTTAGATTGTTTCGGTTAAATAATACATCGGCATGATGATAGCGATGGCAACAGCGCCGACGCCAACACCGAGGAGTAAAACAAGAAGCGGTTCGATTATTGAAGGCAGATTTTGCATTGTTTGATCAACTTCTTCTTCATAAAAGACCGCTAAATCTTCCAAAATAGAAGTAATTTCACCGGTTTGTTCCCCGACCGTAATCATTTGGGTCACCATGGGCGGAAAAAATTTAGGATAATTTTTAACGACTTCATTTATCTGTCCGCCTTTTTTTATTTTTTCGCCGATCTCCGTGACCACTTCGCGATAACGGAGATTCCCTAAGATGTTGGCGGTTATCTGGAAGGCATTAACAATCGAAATGTCGGTTTTAAGCAGAGAGCTGGTTGTCCGGGAAAAACTGGCTAAATTAACTTTTTTAATAATCGGTCCAAAAATCGGCGTGTGCAAAGCAATCGTCTGAAAAAAATATTTCCCTTTCCTTGTCTTAAGAATTTTGATAAAAATAAAGATGACGGCGCCAATGATTAATAGTGAAATTAGCCAGTGGTTGGCCAAAAAATTGCTGACGCCGATTAAAATTCTCGTGGCCAGGGGCAGAGTAACTTTATATTCGGTAAAGACAGAGGTTATTTTGGGGATAACAAAAATCATCATAAAAAACCCGATGCCGATCATTGCCGCTACGACTATCAGCGGATAGGTCAGGGCGCTTTTAATGCGCATTGTCAGAGTATATTGTTTTTTTATTTGCAGGTGAAGGTAATGGAGAACTTCTTCGAGCTTTCCGGAAACCTCGCCGGAATTTACCATATTGATAAAAAGCTCATTGAATACTTTGGGATACGGCCTCATGCTTTCAGTCAGGGTTAAGCCTTGCTCCAGCTTTAAAGATATTTCTTTTAGGATGCGGCGAAATTGCTTGTTTTCCGTTTGTTCGGCCAGAGTGCGAAAAGCGGCAAGCACCGGAATGCTGGCTTTTATCATGACGGAAAGATTTTGGATGAAGATTAATTTTTCTTTAACCGGAACGCCGAGTAAATCCAGAAAGTAATTAGCCAACCGAATGCTAAAAGTTTTATTTTCCGGCTTTGAAACACCCAGGTCTAAAGGATTGATTTTTTTGTCAGGCATGATTAAAGGCATAAAATTATTCTTTAGTTACGCGTATTACTTCTTCCAAGTTAGTTAAGCCGTTGATTGCCTTGATAAAACCGTCTTCAAGCAAGGTTAGCATTCCTTGTTTTTCCGCTTGTTTTTTCAGAGCAGCGCTGTCAACGGTGTTAACCATTAATTCGGCCATTTCCGGGGTCATTTCCACTGCTTCGTAAACACCGATTCGGCCTTTATAACCGGAATTATTGCATTTTTTACAGCCTTGACCATGATAGAAAGTAATCGATTCAAGTTTGTTGTCGGCGGTAATACTTTTTTCTTTTACCAATTTAGCAAGTATTCCGGAAACGTTCAGCTGTTTTTCAAGTTCTTCGATGGATTTTTTTGTCAAGTGATAGCCTTCTTTACAGAAGGGGCAAACTTTTCTGACTAGGCGCTGGGCGATTATTAAATTGGTAGTTGAGGCGATTAAAAATGAAGGGATGTTCATTTGCGCTAGGCGCGGCAAAGTAGTGATAGCATCGTTGGTGTGCAAGGTTGATAAAAGAAGGTGACCGGTCATGGCAGCGTTAACTGCGATTTTAGCTGTTACTTCATCGCGGATTTCCCCCACCATAATAATATTAGGGTCTTGTCGTAAAAGAGCTCTTAGGCCGACTTCAAAGGTAAAGCCGATTTTAATGTTAGCCTGGGATTGATTGACGTGCGGAATGCGATATTCAATAGGATCCTCGATCGTGGCAATATTGACCTTTGGCGTATTTAAAACACTGAGAATTGAATAGAGGGTGGTGGTTTTTCCTGAACCGGTCGGGCCGGTGACAAGGATCATGCCATGCGGTTTCATGATATTTCTTTTGATGATTGGCAAAACCTGGGGTTGAAATCCCAAATTTTCCAGACTCAGGGCCTGAGCTTTTTCATCCAGCAGGCGGATGACGATTTTTTCCCCGTCAAAAATAGGGATAATGGAAACGCGGCAGGAAACTTTATTTTTGTCAGTATCGATTTTAAACCGGCCGTCTTGCGGCAGGCGATGTTCGTCGACTTTAAGATTGGAAAGAATTTTTATGCGGGCAACGATTCCGGGCTGGACGTTTTTGTCCAAAGTCATTAAATTATAAAGAATGCCGTCAATGCGGTAGCGGACGATAACATCTTTTTCTTCCGGCTCGATATGAATATCCGAGGCGTCTTTAAACAAGGCATATTCCAAAAGATCATTGACGATTCTGACTATCGGCAAATCGGTGGCGATTTTTTCCAAATCTTGCCGGCTGGTTCCGATTCCGCCTTCTTCATTTTTTTGGTCGCTGAAAGAGCTCAACTCTGTTTTAATGGTGGAGCGGTACTGTTTTAAGCCTTCTGTGACGCTGTCGGGGGTTGTTAAATAAACCTCAATGTTTAAGCCGGTTTTTTTTCTGATGAAATCGAAAATTTCCAAGTCTTCCGGATCAAGAACCGCAATTTTAAGAACGCCCCCGCCCATTTCAAAAGCAATCAAATTGTGGGCGACGGCAATTGTTTCCGGCACAGTGTAAAGAGCTTCCTTCTGGATAGTTTGGTCCTTTAAATTTATAAAGGGCACTTTAAGATGTTTGGCGATTTCGCGGAATAGATTTTCCGGGGAGATAATTTTTTTTTCGGCAAGAAGATCGTCCAACTTTTTATTGTTTTCTTTGGCCTCGCGGGATAATTTTTCAAAATCTTCCTTGGAGAGGATGCCAGCGGAAATCAGAATGTTTTTTAGTTGTTGTTCGTTAAACATATAAACAGAATAATTATTTTCCCCTTTTTGTATTATAACATAAATTTTGATTTTCGGCTGTATTTGAAAAGTTTTAAAAAAAATGTCAGAATTGAGTAATATAATATGAAATATAGTTATCAGGCAATAATAACGGCGGTGAAAAAAATGGTTAAAGAAGCCAATGATTCGCCGCGCAATAAATACGGCGATACGGTTTGGAAATATCATTTGGAATTGGTTGTCAGATATGCTTTAGCGATGGCGACAAAGTTAAAAGCCGATACTAATGTGGTAATTTTGGCCGCCTATCTGCACGATTATGCTTCCCTTTTGAATATTAAAAATGCCACCAAGCATCATGCTGAGGGCGCGAAAATAGCCGGGCAGATTTTAAAGAAGCTCGGCTTGCCGCCGGAAAAAATAAAAGCGGTTAAAGATTGTATTTTTTCCCATCGCGGCAGCGTGCGGATAAAAAAGCGCACTCTGGAGGCGAAAATTATCGCTTCGGCCGATGCGATGTCGCATTTTTATTATATTCCCGATATGTTTTATCTGGCTTATGGAGTGCACAAATTAAAAACTGAAGAAGGCGCGGTCTGGCTGAAAGCCAAACTTCAGCGCAGCTGGGATAAAATTGTTCTGCCAGTGGGCCGGGAGATTATTAAAAAAGACCGAAAATTATTTTTGGAAGTTTTAGATCAAATTTTAAAATAAAAGTATTCCGAAAAAATCGTCTAAATAAAAAAACCAATCGTTTGATTGGTTTTTTTTCGTTTAATCGGTTAATTTAATCCGGCAGCACCACAAGATTCTTTTTCCGATTGATTGATTCGTATTGATTCGCGGTACCGGTCTTCCAGAAAATTAGTAAAAAAATTGACGAAAGAGCTTTTGGTGAGCGAACTAAACGAAGTAACAAGGATTTCGCCGTTGAGCGTTTTTTTCGTCAAAGAAACAAAACACCGATTTTCTTTAGCAAAGAGCGCGTACCTTTTTAAAAAACTTCTTGTTAAAGCTGGCGCTCCGCCAACTTTAAAAGTAATAGTTCCATCATTCATTAAAACCTCCTTGGCGCGTTAAAGATGTTAAAAGTTTTCGATTTGTTCAATTTGATTTCTTAGTTCCCTTAAAATGGAAATTTTTATTCTGATTATTCCGGCGGAGGAGATGAAGCGATATTTTTTGTTGCCGGTGATTATTTCTTTGGGAATAACAATGTTTTCAAGCACTCCTTTTTTCGGCACTAAAATTTTTACCCGGCATTCGCCCGGTTTTTTCCCGGGGCCGACGATTTTTACAAAAACATTGGCGCTTCCGAAGCAACTCCCTTTTTTAATGGCCATGAAATCCTCCTTAGGGGTATAAAGTTTTAATAAGGTGCTTTAGTTTGCAGCTATATTAACACGAATTTATAAAAAAGCAAAATTGGCGTTTTTGCGCTTATTTGGCTTTATTAAGGTTTTTCATTAAAAGATTCTGATGTGATAAATATATTTTATAAATATCAAGCCAAAGAAAAAACCCGTTAATCAGTTGTAGCTGACTAACGGGTTTTGAGCGGCTTTGTCCTTGTGGGTTTACGCCGCTTGTCTGACTAGCTCGAACGACTTCTGCTCCTGTCTGGTGGCGCTCAGCCGTTTCGTCCGCGACTCGGCGACAACCGCATTGGCCGCGGCTGTCAGAAATGACAGGGTACAGCGGAAATCCGGCGGGGTCATTTCCAGAATCTTTCCGGCCAAGATCGAGGCGTTCCGGTCGGCAGAGTTATGTTCCGCAAGGTACACCTTGACCAGACTCTTGGCTTTGTTGAAGTTGTCCGCCTTCTGTTTTTCTTGCGCCACGATTCGTTCGTGCGCCAGATCAATCGCCTTGACGATGAGCTTCTCGTCCATCAAACAAAAGAAGCTGTTGGTCTGGCGGATTGCGGCTACAAGCGCTTCTGTCGTGCCCTTTCTTGTGCGCAGAATGTCTTCGGCCGCATCATCCAGCGTTTGCGTCAACCCAAAAGGCAGTCGTCCGGACCGCATGCTTTCCTTGATCTTGATCGCCCCGGTCAAAGCTCCGTGTCCGAATTCCTCCAGGCATTTTCCGCAGATCGTTTCGCGGGCGAGTTTTTTCCCGTCTCCCGCGCACTTAATCGTCGGACAGAGCAGGTGGCGTTCATCATCCAGGGAGAGAAACACTTCTCCGGCCAGAACTTTGATGTCAAAGAATGACGACATGTGGCGCAACCTTTCTAAGCTCTTTTTCAGAGCTTATTGTGGATGTTGAAGGTACGGGACGAACTTCCAAGTACATTCCGCGGCCCTTGCGTGAGAGAGAATAATCCCTATCATCAAGGGCGGCGAAGATAATTGTAAATTATGGTTTAAGCATCCCGGATAGCTGCAAAGCACCTGAGAAAGCTTAACAAGATATAATAGCATAAAATTACAAAATTGTCAATATCACAAGTTTTAGAAGCGGTCGGGAGTTTTGCGAATAAATTGCCACAGGGCTATGGCCGCCACGTAACCCGATAATGAAAGTAAATTTTAATGACAAGAATTATCAAATTTGCTAAAATATAATTCACTTTAGTTTATGAAATATTTGGGAGGGAAAATATTTTTAATCTTGAGCATTTTATTATGTTCAGGATTTTTTATTGCCCAAAAATGTTTGGCCGCCGAAGCGGGCGCGGTCGTGATTAACGAGATTGCTTGGATGGGAAGCGCATCGAGTTCCAACGACGAATGGCTGGAATTGAAAAACATCGGTCCGGCGGAAATCGATTTAAGCGGTTGGACTTTAAATGCCGCCGACGGACAGCCGAAAATAAATTTAAACGGAATAATTCCGGCCGGCGGGTATTTTTTATTGGAGCGAACGGGCGATGAAACCGTTCCGGGCGCGGCGGCCGATCAAATTTATACCGGCGCTTTGGGAAACAGCGGCGAAATTTTGGAATTAAAAGACGATGCCGGAAATTTAATAGATAAAGTTGACGCGGCTGGCGGCTGGCCGGCCGGAGATAATACGACCAAACAAACTATGGAAAGAAAGATTGATGATTCTTGGCAAAATAGCGCGGCGGCAGGCGGCACGCCAAAGGCGGCTAACAGCGGACAAGACGGCGGGCAGCCGCCGGCCGAGCAACCGCCGGAAGTTGTTCCCGAGCAACCAAGCGGCACAAGCAGCGGAAATGATAACAGCGCTGTTTATGGCGATGTTTTGATTAATGAATTTGCCAGCAGCCCGGAGGCGGGAGAAAACGAATGGGTGGAATTATACAATCATGGCGGGGAAGAATTATCGTTAGACGGCTGGACAATCGCCGACGGGTCGGGTGCACAGACTGTTTTATCTGAAGGCTTTAATGAAGATAATTATTATTTTTTTGTCGTTGAAAAGCCTAAAGGCGCCTTAAATAACGATGGCGATGAAATTATTTTATACGATGACAAATATACTTTAATCGATAAAATAGTTTACGGAAAATTCGGCGATCAGCCGGAAAATAACGCGCCGGCGCCAGGCAAGGGCGAATCGGCCGCTTTAAAAATTGATGGCCAAAAAAGTTTGCGTGATAAAGATAGTTTTGTTGTCACGGCTACGCCGACCAGGGGAAAACCGAATATTATTTTGGCGCCGGAAAATAGCGACGGCGTTACTTCGGATACGGCTTTGGCAACAGCCGGCGGCATCGCCATTACGGAAATTTTTCCCAATCCGGCCGGCAGTGATCGCGCTGGAGAATTTATTGAGTTTTACAATTCTTCGGATAAAGAGACCGATTTGACCGGCTGGCGGATTGAAATCGAGGGCGGGAAAATTTTTGAATTTGGAAAATTTTTTAATCAAAGCCGGGTGTTGAAAGCGGGCGAATATTTTGCCCTTTATCGTCCGGAAAGCAATTTGATTTTGGATAATAACGGCGGGAAAATCCGCTTGTTCGCGCCGGGCAAAAGCAGGGCCGCACAGCTTTTGGAATATGGCCCGGCTCTGGAAGGAGCAAGCTTTAGTGATACGGAAAACATCGATTTGAAAAATGTTTCCAGCTCTACCAAGATTTTTTTACGCAATTCATTAATGCTTAACCGCTGGGTATGGAGCGCCGAACCAACCCCCGGCCGCCCCAATCAAATTAAAACCGCCAATTATCCGCCTAAAATAAGTTTTTCCGCGCCCGATAAAATAATTACTGGCGCACCCATTATTTTTGATGCCTCCGATTCTTTTGACGAGAACGGCGACGCGCTTTCTTTTTCCTGGGATTTTGGCGACGGCACGCAATTAAATCTGGAAACGCCGGCGCACTCTTTTTTAAAGCCGGGAAATTATAAAATAAAATTAGCGGTTAGCGACGGGCAAAATTCTTCGCTGGTTGAAAAAATTTTAAAAGTCAGCGGGGTTGATTTTTCATCCCAAGAAAATGTTGCCGCCAATAAAATCCCGATCAGGCAGGAATTTAATTTGCCAGAAAAAAAGATTAATCGGAAAAAAAATTCCATCGTCGCTTCTGCCGGTAATAAAATAATTTCTCTGCCAACCGTTGCCGCGGCCGTTGTTTTGCCGGCTTCCAAACAAGCGGCCGAGGGTACTTCAATAAATAAATTAAAGCCCGGCGCGGCCTGGAAAATTTCCGGAACAGTTATTGCCCTGCCCGGAACTTTTGGCGTCCAGTATTTTTATATAATCCCCGACACGGAACAGCCGGCTGTTAAGATCTACAATTATTATAAGGATTTTCCGGCGTTAGCAATTGGCGATTCAATCCAAGCAAGCGGAATTATCGGCGGTGCGGAGGCGGATAAATATTTAAAAACAAAAAGTAAAGCCGATATAAAAATTTTAGGCCAGGCGGAAATTCCGGTGCCGGAAAAAATCACCGCCGCCGGATTTAAGGAAGAAAATTTGGGAAAATTTGTGCAGGCCGAGGGAGAAGTGGAAAGCAAAAGTACCACGGAAATTGTTTTAAACGATGGAACCGGAAAAATTAATCTTTATTTGAAAGCCGCCGCCGGAATAGACAGTAAAAAAATAAAAGCCGGCCAAAAAATTATGGCTATCGGCTTATTAAGCAGAGTTTCCGGCGCGCTGGCGATTCTGCCCAGAGGCGGCGCGGATTTAATTATCGCCACCTCTTCCGGGAGCGCTGAAGCCGGCCTTGTTTTAGGCGCCGCCACCAGTTCATCGGCTTGGACAATGCCGGAGAGAAAAAATAATTCCCAAACTCTTATATATGTATTAGTTGCGGCCGGAGGAATAATTGTTATTTTAGCCGGCCTGCTGATTAAGAAATATTTATCCAAATAAACGGCCGAATCAATTTTAAAAAATTCTGCCTGAAAAAACGTTGAAGGCCCCGGAATCTTTCCTTCGGCAAGCTTAGGACAGGCTATTCGATAAATTCAGGGCAAGCCGTCTAAAGATTCCCTGATGGTTAAAAAACCTCTTTTTTTATTGTTTTTTTTGTGTTATTATATTAAAAGAAGGAGGGATGAAAAATATCCTTATTTTTAATTTTTAATTGAATTCCGTATGGCCCGCCGTAAAAAATTCAACGCTTTTGATCATGTTCCAGATATGGAAATAAGCTCCGAAACCTGGAAAAGTCTGCTGATTGTTTTTATTTTACTTTTAGCCTTGCTTTGCTTGTTCGGTTTTTTTGATCTTGCTGGTCCGGTTGGCAGATATCTCGCCCGCGTCCAAGAGCTGGCTTTCGGCTGGGGAAAATGGCTTTTCCCGATACTTCTTTTTTGGTGGAGCTTCCTTTTATATAAGAAGGATAGGAAATATTTTCGCGGCGCCGGAATTTTAGGAATCTTTCTCGCTTTTATTTCCATTCAGGCCTTAATGCAAATTTTTATTCCGGCCGCCGAATGGAACGAGGATATTAAGAATGGGATCGGCGGCGGATTTGTCGGCTTATTTTTGGCTTCTAATTTTGTAAAGATTCTGGGTTTTTGGGGAGGGCTGAGTGTGCTTTTGGCCCTGCTTTTGGTTTCGGCCATGCTGGTTCTGAATACATCGCTTTTGAAATTAATTGGCGGTGAAAGCCTGGTTGCCAGAGCCACTAATTTTTTTCGCTCTTTGTTTGCCAGATTTTTTGGCACCCGGAGCGATGAAGAAAAAGAAGAGGCTTTTACTAAAAATAAGGATAATAAAGAAGACGAGGAAAACGCTTTTGTTAAGAATAGCGTTATTGAAGAAGGGGGAAAACTTGAGTTTGTCGAACCGCCAGCTGACAAAGATGAAAATGAGGAAGAAGAATTCGCGCTTAAAGAAGAACAACCGGCCAGACGGAAAAGCGAAAGAGAAATTTGGAAAACCAATAAAGTAAAAATTGATTTGCCCCTTGACTTGCTGGATAGCAATAATAGCAAGGCAACTTCGGGCGATATTAAGGGCAATGCTTTAATTATTCAGCGGACATTGGAAAATTTCGGCATCCCGGTGACAATGGCCGAAACCGCTGTCGGACCAACGGTGACTCAATACGCCTTTCGCCCGGCCGAAGGCGTTAAGCTTTCTAAAATTACCACTTTAAGCAATGACTTGGCTTTGGCTCTTTCTGCTCACCCGATCAGAATTGAAGCTCCGATTCCAGGCAAGCCGCTGGTCGGCGTTGAAGTCCCGAATAGAACCAAAGCGATTGTCGGCTTGAAAGAAATTTTAGAATCAAGCGAATTCAAATCCAAAAAAAATAATTTAACCATTGCTTTGGGCCGTGATGTTTCCGGAGCGTCTTGGTGCTACGATGTTGCGCGCATGCCGCACTTGCTGGTCGCCGGCGCCACTAATTCCGGCAAATCCGTTTGTTTAAATTCGATTGTTATCGCTCTTTTATATCAAAACAATCCTGAGGATTTGCGTTTTATCATGGTTGATCCAAAACGCGTGGAATTAACTGTTTACGACGGCATCCCGCACTTGCTTACCCCGGTTATCACCAATGTGCCGAAAACAATCAACGCTTTGCGCTGGTGCTTGAACGAAATGGATCGGCGTTTCGAAGTTTTGCAGAATTTTAAGAAAAGAAATATTCAAGCTTATAATGCGGTGGCCAAGGAAAAAATGCCCTATATCATTTTTATTGTTGATGAGTTGGCCGATTTGATGGTGGCGGCCGGGCGTGATATTGAGGGCGGTGTTATCCGTTTGGCACAGATGGCTCGCGCTGTCGGCATCCATTTAATTTTGGCCACACAGCGCCCTTCCGTTGATGTTATCACCGGTTTAATTAAAGCCAATATGCCGGCGCGCATTGCTTTTTCAGTCGCTTCCAGCATTGATTCCAAAACTATTTTGGACGGCATGGGCGCGGAAAAATTGTTGGGCAAGGGTGATATGCTTTTTCAAACACCGGAAATTTCCAAGCCGAAGCGCCTGCAAGGAGCTTTTGTTTCCGATACCGAAATAAAAAGAATCGTTGATTATATTAAGGAGAAGAGCGGAGATTTCGAATATGTGGAGGGTGTAACGGAAAAACAAGCGGTTCACGGCCTGGCTTCAGTTGGCATTGATGGCATAACCGGCGATGAAGATGATCTGCTCGCCACGGCCAAGGAATTGATTATTAAGTCTGGTAAAGCTTCGGCGTCTATGCTGCAGCGCCGGTTATCCGTGGGTTATGCCCGGGCGGCGCGCATTTTGGATGAATTGGAAGAAGCCGGAATTATTGGGCCGTCTAACGGCGCTAAGCCGAGAGAAATTATGATAACAGAGGAGCAATTTTCTGCCCTGGAAAATCAGCCGACGGCTGGGGCGAATTTGCATAATCGTTCTGAAACGAAAATGCCAGAGAATTTTTTGGGCGGTGAAAATAGTTTAGGCGAAGCGCCGGATGATGACACAACTGTTTTTGCGGCTGAAGAAAAAAAAGAAATAGCCGAAGAAGGCGATGAAGAGGAAAAAGAAGTTGAGGAGGAAGAATTAGCGCCGGCCGAAGAAGAAATTGAGGAAGAAAAAAATGCTCCGGAGCCGGAAGCCGCGGCCGAAGAAGAAGCTGTTGAAGCGGAAGAAGATGAACCTGATTTTGAAGTTTCAGAAGGGGCGGAATCCACCTTTGCCAAGGATCCGGCGGACAGGGAAAAAAAACTGGGCATACCCAGAGTGAAAAAAAATGATAACCTGAAAAAAGGTGAAAAAAATTTGGAAGACATCGAAGACGAAGGAATGTTTTTCTCAAAATAAATTTCAACAGGAATATTTTAGATAAAATTATTTTTAAATTTCATGGAAAGAGGGGGCAGTTTTAATTATTTTAACCCAGCAGTGAAGGCTGAACGGGGACAAGAAGATATTTTGCCGCCTGATTTGGCAAGAAAAGAAACAGATAACTCGATAAATAATTTAGATAAAGCTTTAGTTGGCGGACTAGGTGATAAGCTAGTTCCTTTCTCCGGCAAAGTGGCAGTTATTAAAAAAGAAGAACCGGAATCGCAAGCTGAAACGGAAAGTTTCGGTCTGGCGGAATTGTCGGAAATGTGGCGTAAATATTTAAATTTAAAAATCGA
>Ga0315277_10004584_pt1 | contig 18415 bp, 32 predicted proteins | sample YL17G05_15_MG_FD_203695 | JGI IMG/M metagenome (GOLD analysis project Ga0315277, IMG submission 203695) | Sediment microbial communities from Yellowstone Lake, YNP, Wyoming, USA - YL17G05_15 | ecosystem: Environmental > Aquatic > Freshwater > Lake > Sediment | place: USA: Wyoming | collected...
TCCGATAACTGCTGCTGGATCTAGAGTTTGATTTACTGCTGTTCCTTCAAAGGCTGTCAATGAGTTCCTGGCCATATTATCTACTATGGTCAAACTTATCAACAGAGTCAAAGGTATGGCTACTAAGCTCATGACTAAAAGCTTTGGATCCATTCATCACACCTCGGATCCTTATTACTCGATTAGTCGGCTGATTCCAAAGGCTGCTAATATAACACTTATGATCGTTACTGCAATCAACACATAAGGCAATAAAGAGCCTAGCTTATATCCAGCCCAGGTTTGAGTGTTGATTGAATCATATGTGGCGTTAGCGTCAGTTGTCCATCCAGCTCTGCTTATGTTAGTTCCAAAGTTGGTATATATCGCAGTGGATAATATCAAAATCATAGGAACTACTAGCAAAGCATATACTAGGTTGTTCATGTTTTTTACACCAATAGATAGAATCTCTTTTATGGTTTATAAATGAGTGTTTAACAATTATCTCTTCAGGTTATTCTTTTTAAGGAATCTCAGGCCATTCTCTAAGGCATCCTCTATAACTGCAGATCTGGAAGGATAATATCTTTTAAGGAGATCTATCTCTCTGCATAGGCTCTCATCAACCCTGGATCCCAAATATCTTTTGCTCATGCTAATCCCTGGATTTAACTAGGCTGTATATCATAGAAGCGATTCCAAACAGCATCAGGCCAAACCAATACTTCTGATAAGCTGAAGAAACCAAAGGCATCAGAACTGAGGAAGTCATGAACAAGACTAATGAAACATATTCCACTTTTTTTGATTTGTAATAAGTGAAGAGCATGGCCATTCCTATTAAAATCAGATACATTATTTCCATAGATACTCCAGCATTTACAAAAGGATAAAAAACAGCAGTGAAGAAATCTCCTGATAATAATGAATCTATCCCAGCCATTTTATTCAACCTCCTTTAAGGATCTTCCCAGGATGAACTGAGCTAATCCTATTCCTTCAACAAATAAAACAACAACTCCAACCATTAAAGCGAAATCTTCAGGAACTCCAAAAGTGGTAAGCAGTATAGGAATCCAAAGGATATAATCTTCCAGTGGAGTCATGACAGCATTAACAACTTTTGTAACTGCTTTATAGCTTAATCCCAAGACATAACTAACTGGATCTTCTCCAGAAACTTCCTCAGTGGATAAGGCTCCCTTAGTCTTGTTCTGCATTTCAGAAATCTGATAAGTTCGATCTTTATAGAATTTGACTCCTCCAGTGAATCCCAGATCACTCTGGGCAAAGCTCCAGAGGAATCCTCCAAATAACTGGATGATCAATAAAAATAATGCAATTTCATAAAACTTCATGGCTGGTTCCTCCTCAACTTTAACTCTATTAGAAATGCAAAGAACAAGCCCAGGCCTATTGCTGCAGCTGAGAGAGAGTATTGCTTCCAATAAACTAGAAGGCCTATAAGAACAACAAAAACAAAGGCTCCAACTCCTGAGAACTTTTCAGTGAACAGCATGGGAACAGGAAGGATAAAAATGAATGTCAACCAAACAATCCCAGATCCTCCCAGGTTAGTTATAATTGCAACCAGTGGAAAAACAACTGGATATAACCAGGATCCTGATAAGCTGGTTATTACTTCATAAGTATCATTTCCAAATAGGCCATGATGAATAGAATATTTTACTCTGTAAGTTCCATTAGGATCAGGAACTATGTAAGTGAAGCTGACTCTGGATCTGTTTGTTGAAGAGGCATAATAATACTGGGTTCCATTAGTGTCATTATAAACCCAGAACTCCACTAAATTAGTATTCGATCCAGGATCCAGCCATGTAAAAACTATTGCTCCTCCAGTAAGGTTAAGATAAACAGAAACATTTCCCTGGGTTATATTTGTTGTTGTTATATGCCCAACAACCACAGTCTTAGAAAGATCTGAAGCTTCAATATATAAAAATCCAACTCCTCTCTCCTCTTCTCCATTATCCACATACAGCTGATATTTTTCTCCATTCACCAGGTAAGCTACTGCTTTGCTTTGTGCGTCAAAATTCATTTCTGTTATTGTTTGCTCGGTTCCTTCCATCCATTTTTTGATCTTGAAAATGGATCCAGAAAAATCTCCAGTATTATCCTGGAGAGTGAAAACCATTTCTACAACCTGATGAAGATTAGCATCTACCAAATAGAAGTTTTTATCTTCAACTGAGGATCTTGCTATAAGATTTCTCCAATAGATTTCTGTTGAAGAATAAGTCACAGTGATTTTAATATCTGCTAATTTCTCAAAGGCTGCAACTAAAAATTGGGTGTCATTAATGTCTATGGTTGTAGATCCTCCTGAGCAGTATAAGGATATTGAGTTGTTGGCTCCTGGAGGAAATAGATAAGTTCCTTCCAGCTCATCAAACAGATCTATATTGTAATAGGGATTTACTTCCTCATAAGTAGTGAGAGTATCATTTGATCCAGCAACTTCAAAAGTATTGTTTGGATAAGAAACTCTGTTTATATAATTACCAAAATAAACATAACCAGTTCCAGCTAATCCTGAATTGTTTATTATTATCAGATATCCGTTAGTTACATTCTTCCAGATATTAGGAGCAGTTGCATTAATCCAAATATCAGAAAGATCTGATCTGACTAAATGGTTTGAAACTAATGTAGTGAAATTTAAAACCAAAATAGGCTCTGTTAGATCTATGGATTTTCTAAATGCAAAGGTTGTATTATCTGAGCAGCCAAAACCTCCAGAAGTAACTGCTAGATTATAATAGGAAGATCCTGGAGTATAGTTCATATTATCGGAAGCAACACAAGTGAAATTATAATTCCCATAAGTCAGGGTTGCTGAATAGGGATTTGAAACAGTTATTCCATTCTTATATAAAATTCTTGTTAAAGGAGAGTAGATAGAGCAGCCGATAGTAACTGGAGTATTCTCTGCAACACTCCAGGAAGGAGAAACAGATAAGACTAATCCAGAATCATTTTTATTCACTGTTAAAAATCTAGTTACTGGAGAGGCTGTATAATTTTCATGAGTGTAATTGATAGTGAAGTTATAATAACTGGCTCCCAGTTTCATCAGATAAGGATTTGAAACAACAGTTCCGTTTTTAGATAAAACATAACTATTAGTTAAAACAGAATCCCAGCCAGTAACATTTACTCCAGCTCCATAAGGTATAGTTGTATCTGCATTAGTTCCATTAAAAGTAAGATTTAAAGTTGTTGGCTGCTTCAACACTTTTATATAAAGAGTTGCAGAACTGGAGCCATGACTTGCATTTCCTCCAAAGTTGGCCTTGATCTCAAAAGTATTATTTTTAAACCAATTTATATTAGTCATGTTATAGGAAATCGTGGTATCGTTGTTAAATAAAATAGCGTTAGAAGTCATTTCAACATTCAGATTAGTTACATTTATTTTGGCTGTTATGTTTACAATATCTCCATAAGTCATGGTTAAATTACTGGCTGATCTATTAAGCCATAGATCTATTTTTGTCGGAGTTCCTAGAATATTATTTTCTTCAGCTCCTAATCTTGTTGCATTATTGATTCCATTATAATATTCTTGCTGCAATTCCAACTGAGTCAATGATGAATTGTAAATCCTCACTTCATCAATGGATCCTCCAGCAAAAACTTCTCCTATTCCCCCTCCTATCTCCAAAGGCTGAGTTGTTCTGGGATCTCCTGTTATACTATCAGCAACAGAGCAATCCTCAACCCCATTAACATAAAGTTTTAATGTTGCGCCTTTTTTATAAACCATAGCAACATGGTTCCATGTGTTAAGAGTTATAGCATGGGTTCCTGTGCAATAAGGATTTCCAGAACCATCATACATTTGAACTAGAAAAACTCTACCAGAACGAGGGGCTAACTGATAATTATATTTGCTCCCAGAGGCTTTCAAAATCCCCTGGCCACTTGCATCAACTGTCATATTTATCCAATAACTCACAGTAAAATCTCCAGCCAAATTCAATAAAGGAGCATCAGGGATCCTAATAATTGCTGATGTTGTTCCATCAAAAGAAATGGAATTATTGAAAGGAGAATGAGCATATTTATTATAAGTAACAGAACTGTTGCTCAAACCATTCACACTATCAATAACAGATCCCTGTTGGCCAAAGTGATAGACTGCAACAGCTGAGGATCCAAAAATTGAAGAAACACAATTCCCAGTTCCAGAATTTTCATTCTCCCAACATTTCTCAGTAGTTGCATTAGCTATTTGCTTATTTCCATTAATACAACCAGCATTAGAACAGTAAGCATAATTATTATTGGATCCGTTTATGGAACTCCAGATTATAGTTTTACCTAATCCAAAGGAATCATTTATGCTGAAAGGATATTGATTATTTCCTGAAGTTGTATTAACCGTGATTTGATATCTATAATTATAAGCTCCAAACCATGCAGAAGCGTCAGGGAAAGATAAGACTAAGAAAAACCCTAAGACTAACAGAGCTATTTTCAATTTCATTTTCTTTTGCTCCACAGTGGATCTGCTATGCTCTATAGCAGATCTGATAGATTTGTTGCTCTCTGCTTTATTTTTTTAACCTGGCCAACTGGCCTGGGTATCAAAGCTGAATGTGTTCCATACAAAGCATTAGATATTGCTGCATGGTCAGGCCTTAAGAATCCTTTTTTAATTGCTCCTCTGAATCTTCCTCTAGCTCCTCCTTTGAATCCTCTTTCTCTTTCCTGTTTGAATTGAGCTTTGACTTGTTGCTCCAACTGTTTTCTGTATTGCTCGGCATAGATCTTTCCATAATGCTGTTGAAACTCCTGTTTTCTGATAGTCGATTCAGCTATTTTTCTAGCCCTGTTTTCATCCGAACTTCCTTTCAATTTCCTGTATAGATATCCTTTCAATCCCATTTTTTAACCTCTATAAACATACATAGGCTCTTTCTTCTGGGTTGCTGCTATGATCCAGATTCCCAAAAACAGCAGCAGAACAAAAGGCCAGTATCTCCAAACATTTCTAACATACTGGATCTGATTAAAAGCATTAGTCTTTTGAGAAGAGTTGGTTTCATTTATGAAAGTAATTAAGGCTGGAGTCATGGTTGCTAGAACTGGACTCCATAGCTGGTATAAAAAAATAAATGCGTAGATCATGACAAAGCAGAAGAGAATGACAAACAGAGCCATCAGGTTCATTTTAATCCTCCTCCTTCTGAGCTACTATTATTCCAACCATCAGGCAAACTACCAGCATAAAAACTGGAAGAGATTTCCAGATCTGATATAGCTGGGTTTCTGTTAAAGCTGAATAAGTTGCTATGTCATCAGTGGAAGTGTTGGTTAATCCTTTTAAGGAATCCCTTCCTGATTCCATAGCATAATCTATCCCAGCATAAAATATTCCAAAGCAAAATAGAAATGTGATGATAGCTAGATAAAGATAAGCAGCCATTTTAACTACCTCTTCCTTTTTCTATGAGATTTTTTCTTGCACATTTATTATCATTATCTCTTCTTTTTTTTCTTTCCAAACCCAAAGGCCATAGAGATTTCTTCTGGAGTAGTTGCTACTGGCCAGTTCCTTTCAAAGTATCTGTAGAACCCAGGCCTGAATTTTCTCTTCCCAAACATCAGGCCTTCCAATTCAAACTCAGGTCTTATCACTCTTCCTGGAACCCTTCCAGGATAAACCTTTCCAACTTTCCCAACTCCAGTCACTCTAGTTCTTTGCTGGGTTGCAACATTATATCTTAAAGCAGTTTGGAGAGCCTGTTGTTGTTTCTGTTGTTGCTGCTGTTGAGGAGGAGCAAAGATCAAACCTCCTCCAGTTCCACTCCTGGATCTTTCCTTCTCTCCAACTCTTGTTTTTACTGCTCCTATTCCCATGGCCTTCATCATCTCAGCCTCTTGTTCTTCCCTGGTTAATTCTCTCTGCTTTGAGATCACCCTGGTATCATAAACATACTTAGGCTGAGGAGTTCCAACCCTGGAAAAAAAGGCTCCGACATTTGAAATAACTGGAGGCCTCTTGGTAATTTCAGGTGTTGCTCCTGTCAACACCAATTCAGCTGGAGCTAACTGCATAGGATTCCAGGCTGATTTAACTACCTGGCTCCTGGCCAAACTGGGAATAACTTTGGAAGTCAATATTCCTCCAATAGAGGAGGTTGAAGTTTCTCCAACAGTTCCTTCAACTAATGCAGTAAAAGATTTGGTTGGCCTCATCAGATTTCTTATGATATCAGTAGGAGGAGGAGCTTCTGCTGGAGGAGTTATTTGAAAAGCATGAGATAGAGAAGTTCCTTCACTGGTAGTGGATTTTATAACGGATTCAATAGATCCAGTTGGAATAGTTATGGCTGGTTGATTTCCTGGAGGAGTTTGAGGATAAAATTTATTTCCAGTTCTTCCAAAATCGTCAAAAGTTGTTATTATAGGCTGGGTTGTTTTTGCTGCAGCTCCAGTTATATCCACTGGCTCTCCTTTTATTCTAAACCATTTTAATCCTAAAACATTCACTTCCTCCTGGGTTGCAGCTCCTCCTGATATTTTAACATCAGTGAATTTTGGATGAAGTGGATTCTGTTTGCTATAACCGATTCCTTCAACAACTGCTTCAGTTGGCTCTCCTTCTCCAGTTGGAGTAACTCTTATTTTTCCCTGGATAGTTTCTATTGCTGCTTTTTCAGAAGGGATCAATTCAGAAGTTTGATAAGTATTAATCTTTCCAGTTGCTATGGTTTCTCCTTTCCTTAGAAATGCAACATTCTCTCTTCCAGTTGCAATATCAACATCCAAACCTTTCACTCCAGCCCTTTCTACAGTTTTTCCTTTCTGGGTTGAAACCAAACCAGCTTCAATAGATTCAGGAGTTATTTCTCTTTTGGCCTGAATGTATTGGATTCCTCTTCCAGTTGCTATAACTGTTGGCCAAACCAAAGCTCCAGCCAAAGTTCCAGCAACTCTCTGAGGATTCTTTTTAACATAACCAGGAAGCTCTTTTATTTTCCTCCATAGTTCTTCCCTACCAGCTTTCATTATAGGATCTTCCCTGAAGAAATTCAGAGGATCTTCCCTAACACTCTGGATTCTATGAGATATGGCCTGGCCAAAAATATCTCCTAAATTCCAGGATTTAACTATTGCTGAAGGCTGAACTGGAAATGTTTCAACAGCTGTTCTGAGAAAAACTTTATTTAAAGGAACTTCTCCAGCTGCATTTTTTCCTAATCCAATTTTCTGAAAGAACCCTTCAGAAATTGCTTCTGCTTTTTCAGTAGAAGTTTTTATCCTTTCAGCCTCAGTTGGATATAATAAATTTCCAGGCTGCTGAGCTTTTTGTTTGTAATATTCTCCTTCCTCTAATCTATAGTAAATATCAGCTGCTCTTTTATCTTCAGGAATATCTGCCTCCTTCCATTTCTCCTTCCAGGCTGAAGCAGTCCTGACATCTTCCTTGTTGACTATATAAAAAACAGCTGGATCATTCTTAACGGATTCATATTCAGTCTTAGAAATCAAACCAGTTTTATAAGCAATACCAGGAGAGACTGAAGTTTCTTTCCCAGCTAAAATCTTTGGAGGTTCTTCTGCTTTTGGAGTCGGCTGGGTTCCAGCAGTTAATATATTTCTTCTGGGAGCCTGAGCTATTAAACTTGGAGATAAAATTGATCCTTTAGCAGCCTGTTTTTCTATCCACCTGACTTTCTCCACTTTCTCTTTCAGGGTTTTAGATAGGATTGCTCCCTTCTCTTCCTGCTGCTTTATCCATTCTAATTTCCTGATCTTCTCTGCTTCTGCTTCTGCTTGTTGCTGCTGGGCTATGACATCTTCCCTTGTTGGAACTTCAGGAGTTATGTAACCCCATTCAATTAATTTAGAAATCCTTTGCTCTTTTGGAGTGTTTCTTAGGGTGAAATACTGCTCCCTAGAAACTTCATACTGCTTTCCTCCAGCTCCATAACGATAAACCATGAATTAAATTTCATTTCTGTAGTTTAAAAATGAATTTGAATTGCTTTTCAGTTATGGCTCCTCTCTCCAGAAAAACAGATCTGAGTTCATGGGAAAAAAAAATCTCCTTTGCCTCTCCCAGCCTGATAAATCTTTTTAATATCTTGGAATCCTTTTCATCTCTCATCAGGATCTCCTGGATCTGATAGTCAAAAAAATACCTGGAACATAACGGACAAAGAAACCTTTTAACTAACTTGTGGCCTCTCTCAAAAGGTTTTTTACAGTGTGGACAAACTATAAAGTTTGGGATCCTCATGTCTTACAACTACACACTTCCTTTATAGTTTTTAAGATATCAACCATCATGGCCTTTTCAATAATAGTATAGTTCCTGTTTCTGCTCCATAGAAAATAAACTATTGTTGCATTCATCAAAAGAAACAACACTATTAAAAAGATCAACCATCTTTTTTTAAGGATCAAATACTCTTCTCCAAAAACATCTTTCATTCATTCAACCTTCTTTTTCTCTTTTGGAATTTTCGGGAGAAAGGGATAATTCTTTTACAGTAATAGGTTCCTATGAGCAACCTCAATACTAACTTCCTTTTCCGATTCCAAAAGAGATTTTAACTCTGATATCCTACTAAGATATTCTCCAATTAAATCGGGATTTTCTTTTAAACCTATTTCAAGTTCCTTAATCCTTTCCTTTATCTTCCCTGTTTGGCTGTTCAACTTGGATTTTAACTGGTTGATTTCTTCTGATTGTTTGTTTATCTGAGTATGAAATTCTCCTATTTGCTCTTCACTATACCATCTCTTACTTGATTTCAATCTATCAATCTCATGTTCCAATTCCTTTATCTTCTGGTTATATTGGTTAGAGGTTTCTTTCATAATTTCTGTTAGAGTGATTATCATAATCGGTTTATGGTTTGCATAAAACTTCTTTAATTGTTGTTTTCCTTCTTTTGTTTTCTGTATGCTTATTAATCTGTTTAGCACTGTTTCAATAATCATCATTCCATCTATATTCTCAGTTTTAATGGAACTTTTCCTAAAAGTTCCCTTGATTTCTTTATTTGATTTCATTTTATCAACAATTTTCTTTTTTTAGCACATTCGTTGCATAAAAATTGCCATTTAAAGCTGGTCCATGTTTCACGAATTATTATCACTTTAGATTGCTTATCACATAGATCGCACATTTGGTTTATTGATAATTCAACATTCATTTTTTCTCTTCCTCCTTCTCTTCTGGAGCTGTTTTAATAGCCAAACCAACTCCCAAAAGAATTAAAATAATTATCAGAATAAATAAATATTTTGAATAAGTAATGGGAGGAGCAGAGCAGTATTGAGCAGTTTCAAAAGCAGATCCAATTAAAAGAATAGCTATGACCACTCCAATTATTCCAAAAGCAACATCTATTTTTTCCATTCTCTCCAGTTCTCCTCCATAGTTCCTCCATACTCCTTCTTCCATTTTTCTATCCTCCTTTGTTCCAGCCATTCTCTCAGCCTTTTAATCACATCAGGAAGGTTTATTATGATGAATCCCATGATCAAAAAAAATTCAACTGCATAACTAAAACAAGCAACACTCATAGCTTCACTTTCCTTACTATATTGCAGCATCTACACTGGAAGATATTCACATTCTTGTTAGCGTCATGGCCTATAAATTTCATTATGAAACCACAACATATAGGCTTAAACATCTTTTGTTGGCCTCCAGCTGCTATAAGTTGTGCATGACTCTGCATATCTCTGCAACCTCATGATGAACCAAAACCTTATTACACTCCCTGCATACTGAATCAAAATCCAGATCCAGGATCTCTATCTTCCTATGCTTGCAGTGATCCTGGTAAAATGTCATTTTATCATCCTCTTCTTTTTGGATTATCCAGCTCAGCCATTATGGAATTAAGCTTGTTCCTCAGGGAGTTGTGGTGGCTCGATTCTGTTTGAGCCAGTTCTGAGATCTTGTTCTCAAAATAGGATTTCATGTTCTTCTTTGAGAGTTGTTTTTCCAGATCATCTATGTCCTGGTTTATTTTTTTGAATTTAGCTCTGAGCTTTGAAAATTCCTGATCGAATAAGATTATCTGCTTTTCAATAGGAATCCTGGTATGCTCTGTTATCAGCTTTCCTCCAGCTTCTATTAATTCAGCCATTCATGATCACTACTCCTATAGCATCAACTACATTTCCCTGGAATTGCCTCTTAGTCAGCTGCAGATAGATCTTCTTCCCTATCCATCCGTCAGTTTCATTTCCATAAGCCTCCGTAATAATCTGAGCATTAGTCTTGTTAAGAGCCAGTTTCTTCTCTATCTTATCCAGAGTCAGAACGATCTTCTGCTTTGCATGGGTATCTCCTCCGATCATCTCAACCTCAGCTCCCAGTATTACTATAGGCTTGTTGACTAATTTCTCCAGCTTCACACTGGCTGCATTTAAATAATTTCCTCCATAGATCTCATTCACATCTACCATTTCATAACACCTCATTTTTTTTCAATTCATATAAAGGATTCTATATCCTTGTCATGTTTAACAAGCGCCAGTAAAAAATCATCCCAGGTTATCATGTGGCCATGCAGCAACTCACTTTTAGTCTTTCTTTTGAGCAATTCAGCCTTAGTGGTTTTATATACGGAAATCGAATCGTGCTTATGGGATTTCATTTTTTCCTTAGGCATGATAAGATTTTTGATTAATATATATTTAAAGGATTTATATGATTTAATTTATTTATCATTTCCATCTTATAACTGGAAATCCACACTCAGCACAATCTATTCCTGTATAATGTGCTTTAAAACTATCCAGGAAATTTTCCTGAAAATCAATATACCAGCCACATTTTCTGCATCTAAACCTGATATTTTCTTCTTTCAACCCATGCTCTTCTTTTGGATAGACTTCTATTGTATTTGTGAAATCATTCTTTAACATATTTTCCCAGCCACATAGCGACTTTTTCATTATCAGGATTTAATGTAAACATCAGGGTTGCTTCATTATAAGAGCCAATAAAAAATCATCCCAGGTTATTGACTTTCCAGTTTTCATTTCAATCCTAGCTTTAGATTTAATCATCTCTTCGAGCGTTTCTGGTTTAAGAGATAATGTTGTCCAGGGATATTTTTTATTTTCCATAACATTTATTATATAGTTAATTTATAAATAGATTTATATTTTCAAATAGATAAATTCTTTTATAAGCTATTGTTCAAACTTTTGATTATGACTAATTTTTTTGATGAAAATGATGATGGTTGCTGTTTGATATGTGAGAGTGCTGAAGAGGGGTGTCTTTGTTTCAACTGTAAATGCACTCAGTGTGATGAATATAATTTAGATGGTTATTGTAATATAGCAAATGAATTTAAATTTGAAAATAGAAGAAGGTGGGAAAAAACTAAAAAGGAAATGTTTGAAGAAAATAGGATATTAAAATTTTGCCCTACTTGTAGGCAAAAAAGGTTTATGAAATTTTTTAAGGATGATGAAATCGCAGATTATTATTGTTTTAATTGTCAGCATTATTTCACAAAAGAGTTCCTGGGGGGGATGAGATGAAAAAAAATAATAAAACCAAAGAAGAACTATTTTTTGAGGGTTTGATAAACATTTTAAAAAGATATGTTGAGATGGAGGAAAAAAATTACATTATTGTTGCACTCTGGATCATAGGAACTTATTTCCATGATAATTTTAGAACTTTCCCTTATTTGTTTATAAATGCTCCGAAGGGTTCTGGAAAAACCAGGCTGTTGAAATTGATCGCATATCTATCAAATAATGGGAAGGTTCTAGGCCTACCGAGTGAAGCATTTATATTCAGAATGTCAGAAAAGATGAGTTTTTGTTTGGATGAGATGGAAAATATTGAAAGGAAAGAATCAAATTCCCTGAGATTGTTGTTAAACAGTGCATATAAAAAGGGGATGTTTATTCCAAGAATGAAAAAAACCAGAACTGGAGAGATGGAGCCTGAGATGTTCGAGGCTTATGCTCCAATTTGCATAGCTAATATTTGGGGAATAGATGATGTTTTACAGGATCGCTGCATATCAATAGGGTTGGAAAGGTCAAAAAATACATCTATAACAAGAAAGATTGAGGCATGGGAGTTTGATGATGATGCTAAAAAGGTAAAAGATTTTATCACTATTGAGTTAAAACAGTGTAGTTTGTGTAGTTATTTGTTATGTAGTTACAGTGTGGAAAAGATATGGAATGACTTATTAGAAACTACACTAACTACACACACACACATACAACACAAAACTACACAAACAGAAGTAATAGAGTTTAATGAACGCTTTAGTCAAATGAATTGGTTAGGAAAATATAATATTGAATGTTCACAGGAACTTCATGATTTTTTAGAGGGAATTTATAACAGCAACATAGAGGGAAGAAATTTGGAGATTTTCTTTCCTCTATTTAGCATTTCTTTCCTTTTTGGATATGATATTTTTGAAAAAATTATAAACATAGCAAAGGAGGATAGTGAAAAAAAGAAGTTTGATGATATGTTTGAAAATAGGGATAGTATGTTATTACATTCAATTTGGCTTATATCCGATGATGAAAAAAAAGAATGGATAAGCATCAATAAAATTAAAACAGCATTAACAGAAACAATAGGAGAGGAGAAAGAAAGGAAAGATGGATCTATTATGAAAATAACACCTGAATGGCTTAATGCAAAATGGGTCGGTAGAGCATTAAAAAGAATGGCTATAACAAAAAACAAGAGAAGAGTATCATCAGGAATAGAAATAACATTAAACATAGAAAAACTCAACAGGCTTTGTAATGTTTATGGTATTTCTTAATTTTTTTTAACAATAGAAATTATATTAAATCTTCAAAATCAAAGCTTATTCATGAATTTAGTTCCAGGCCTCCCTCCTTATCATAAGTTTTATAATTTTGTTGATGTGTTGAGGAACCAACAGATAGAAGAAGACATGGATTGTTTGATAGGAGTTTCTGGGATCAAAGGAATAGGGAAGAGCAGCTTCTCTGGAGGAGTTGGAAGATGCTTTGTTGAAAAATACATAGAGCCAAAGTTCTCCTGGGAAAAATATACTGCTTACACTCTGGATCATGTCTTTGAAAGGATAGATAACCTTCCTGAGTATTCTGTTATAATTGGAGATGAGGCTGTCAACTTTGCCCTGGGAGAAGATTGGATGAGAAGGCATAATAAAGAGCTGAAGAAGATCTTCACAAAAGTAAGGGATAAGCATTTCATCTTCTTCTTCAACATCCCTGATATTTGGTGGCTGGATAAAAAGTATCGTGAAGGCATGATGAACTTCTGGATCCATGTAGCCAGGAAAGGCCTGGCCATGCTGTCACTTCCAAACATAGCTCCAGGGATAGAAGACCGTTGGTATAGAGGCTGGTTGCAGAAGACATTCAACAAGAAAATAATCAATTACTTCACGCCTCAAAAGTTGTTATTTAAGCTGCTGAGCCAATATCCTTGCAAGTGGGATATATTCCAATTCCCAAAGCTTCCTCAACCGATCTATGATCTTCACTTGCAGTTAAGAAACAAATACTCTGCAGTGAAGGAGAGCCAGGAGGAAGATTTATTGAAGCTGGAGTGGAAGGCTATTCCAATTTTTAATCTTAGAAATAATTTTCCTAAAATTGCTGAAGCAATAATTAAGGCTGCTGAGAATGGAGGATCCATGACTTATGAAGAAATCGTGAAGAACTTTTATTATAATCCTTTTACAGAACAGCCTTTTATAACTCTTGCTACAGCCCAACAAACTCATGATAGATTCAAAGCTCTTCTTAATGTTTCTAAATTAAAGTAAGCTTATAGTATAATTTCATTGTATAGCCATATTCTATTATCTAATAATAGCTAAAAGAAATATTTTTAAAAATTTAGCCATTTCCTCCCTGTTTATCAGTATAGAGTGCTATACTCATACTCTCCCAGGAGTGAGCCTTTATCTGCAGAAAACTCCTCTGAGTTGGCCTGGATCAATTAAAAAGCCTGGCTAACCAGCTAACTTTCAATACAGTAGCACTGCTCAGCTGCAGAATCCCAGTAATAGAACCCAACTCCTTTCTCCCGGGAGCAATAGGTTCCACAAGCTTCCTCTTTCCTTATGACTTCCATCCCTAAGTTGATAAGATAAACCAGCAACCCAGTTTCAATTACTACTATGATTAATAATATAATAGATACGATCTTCCAGTTCATTTTCATAAGTTGACTCCTCAGTAATTTCCTTTTTGGTGGTATAGTCTTACTCCTGTTTCCTCTCTTTCAAACCTCAGTTCATTTAATTTATACACACCATAACTGATAAGCACGAAACCAAATATGAGAGTTATATACCCCATTATAACATTCAATGTAATCACACCCAAACCAATGAGCAAAATAAGAATACCTAATGATATGCTTATCCCAGCTCTCACCTTTCTCCAAAAATATTCTTTGTATTCCATTTTTAATTCCCTGTTACTTAAGTATTTATAATTATCTCATAACCTTATAGCAGCCAGTATTCCTTAGGCTTTCTGGGTTCTTCTTCCCTGACTCTATATCCCAGGATCTTCCATTTCCTCATGTTCCAGATATTTGTTTGGGTAGCATGAATATCTGCTCCCAGCTCCTTTGCTATTTCCCTGATTGTCAGAGGCCTTTTGATCCTCATCATAAGAGTTATTATTTCAGCCTGGCTCATTAGGATCCTTCCTCCTGAATTTCTCTACTACTTCCCTGGAGGCCTCCTCCTTCTTAATGTCATCCAGATACTTTGAAGTGGTTTCTATAGACTTGTGGCCTAGGATATTCTTAACCAGGAAAATATCCTTAGTCTTTGAGTAGATATCTGCAGCCAGGTTTCTCCTGAAGTCATGAGGCCTGAATCTTTCCAGGCCTTCAACCTCTTTAGCAGCTTCAGTCAGCTCATTCAGATAATACTTATAGTTGTTATCTACCCAGGTAGTCAGCTCACTGGAAGGAATTCCTCTAAGGAATAGAAATTCATCCTTCAGGGTTGCTATGGAAAGAACTATTTCTGCAGCCTCAGGCATGGGAATCATGAATGTATTAGGATTTAATCCTTTTGACCTTCCAAAGTAAATGGTCAGGCCATTCTCTTTAATCTCAAAATCATTTCTGTTTAAGCTTAAAACATCCTGAGGCCTGGCTCCAGTATAATACTGGATCAGAGCAACAGTTCTATAAACTGGATCTCCAACTTTTTCAACCAGCTGAAGCTCCTTCCTGGGAGTAGTATAGATCCCATGCTTTTCCTTTGGTTTCTTTTTTTGTTTAACTACATCTAAGTAATCCTTCTCTTTATTCAGGAACTTCAGAAACAGCTTGAAAGGGAATCTATAATAGGAGATATTCTTTCCAGCCAGGAACTTATTTATATCTTTCATCTCTGTAGAATCATCAAACTTTCTCAGGAATTGATTGATCACTTTAACATACTGCTTTCTTGTTCTGGGTAGTAGAGCTGAATTGGATTCCAGCCATTCTCTAAATTCATCAGAAAGGCCTTCAATAACAAACTCATCCTGATCCTTTAACATGGATATCACTCAGGCCTCCTGGCTGCTCATCTATGAAGGTTTCATCTTCTTCTGGAACTGGAGCCTCCTCTTCCACTGGAACTTCTTCCTTCACTGGTTCTTTCTCTTTATTCTCTTTCTTCAAAGGCCTGAGATCCTTTTTCTTTGGATTCAAAGCATACATCCTTAAAGCTTCATCAATCCCTTTGATTCCTTTTACTTCTGTTCTGAAGAAGAACTTCCTCTTCTGCATGAAACCTATGACTAATTTTTGCAGATAATCCAGGATCTTCAGGAGAACCAGGCATATTGCAAACACATTAGGATCCTCAGCAAAGAACAACTGATAATATTGCTCATAGAGATCCAAATGCTGTTTGATCATTTCATTTTCCTTATCCTCAAACAAAGGAAAGACATTATTATATATCCCAGTCAGGACTGCATGGAAGCTCTCTATGTTTGGAACACATTTATTACTGTAAGCATCTATCCTGATTTCATCCAGTTTCATGAACATAAGATCCAGCCTTCTGTTAGTCAGGAGTGAAGAGTGGCTGGTTACTTCCTCATTCTCCAGATCTATATCGTAAGGATCTTCAATCTCAGCATACTCTCTTTTAGTAGTCATAAGATCATGTTATTGCTGTTGGAACTGGAGATATTGTAGTTGGAGGAGCTGTTGAAACAACTCTTAAAGGAGCTAACAGATCTTTCAGCTGGTTTATATTAACTGAGTTGGATCCTCCAGAACTGTTTACAGTGGAATTGTAAATAGCTAATCCTAATAAACCACAGAAAATCAATATCCCAAAAGCTATGATCCATTTACTTTGGCCTGAAGTTCCTTCAACCTTCTTTAATTCCTGGGAGGCTGTTCTCCTATTTATCTCAGCTTCTATCAGATCTGCCCTGTCATTTCTGTTGAAGTAATTATGGATCTTATCCAGAGAAACTGTTTGGCCTAGGATCTGGATCTCAGGAACTGGATAAGCTGCTGGATTCACACCAGGATTTTTTTTAAACCATTCATCATAATCCTTTTTCATCCCTAGCAGAAATTCATTCAGGTCATCATTATTTTGGATTCCTAACAGCTGCAGCTTATCTACAGCTCCAGCCATCTCTGAATTTATTGGTATCGAATGATTCCCATAAGCAACAACCATAGGAACCTTTGAGATCTTCTCAAAAAAAACATCATTAGGATCTGAAAGATAATATCCCTGATCCTTCACATGAAGCAAAGCTCCCATCCTTTCAGCTGGTTTGAATCTCAGGAACCTATCCTCAGCTGGATTCAATATCATGACTCTTTTTTTGAATGAGGCTTTTAGAAATGCTAGAGCTGGAGTTTTTATCATGAGGATAAACAGAAAAATAATTGACGCCCAGAGGCCAAAAAATAAAGTCAATCCTAGAGGAGAAAGAAAAACCAATTCTATTGGAACTTCAGGGAGGCCAAACATTATTTCAACTCCATTTTATTTTTAAAATCTTCCTCTACTTTTTTTGGATCGATTCTATTTAATATGCTAATGAAAGAAAATATACCAACTATCATAGAAGCTACTGCTAGAGGTATAATTACAACTATAAAAAAAAAGAAGATTTCACAGAACAGAAATAAAAATCCCAGGATTAAATCAACTAAATTTAAATTCATTTTCCAAACATCCTCCTGAAGAATCCTGACTTGGCTGGAGAATTATCTCCCGACATTAGTTGCTTGAACTGGGTTTGCTGGATTATCCTTTCATTCAATTTGTTTCTGTCAGTTGTTCCTAATGATCTCCTTAAATTAGCATGAAATATCATTCTTGTTTGGCCTATCTTCAGATACAATTCTGGAGAATGTTTTGAAGGAGGAAGGGATCTCAAATATCTGCAGATCTCGGCCTCATATAAATTCTCCTGGATATTAACATCCCTATTATCAAAGAAAGTCAACTTATAGGTTTTAGAAGCAATAACAAACAGAGGAAAATCCTGGAGGTTCTTTTCAACTATGTGGTCATTTAACAATTCCCTGAGAGATCTTAAACTTTCATTTCTGAGGAGGAGATCTTCAGGAGAATCATAAAACCCTGAAGCTCCTGGCTGGGTAATTGGAGGTAATAATAACTGAGGTGGAAAATAATCTTCAGCCATGAGTATATCTATGAGATAATTGGTTTATAAATATTACAGTTCGTTGTGAGATAGTTGCTTCCTATCACTTTCCAGCTGCTCACCCCAGCCCCAGAAAGTCATGACTATAGAATAGATAAGCATTATAAGGCCTAAGCCAACATAAAGATAAGAAACAGAATCCTCCATTATGACTTTGGAATCACACTCCATAGTGGAATTGGTATAAGGGAAATCACAGTGGTTTATTTCTATATTGAAACTGGCTAGAGCCAGGAAGAAAAATAATACAGCTGAGAGATAACCAAAAATAAGAAAGTCTTTTCTCCAAATTGAAAGGATCATGAAAATAAAACTCAGGATAGAGAACAAGATCCACAATTCAATTAACATAAATTAGAATTATGTTTCAGCATTTAAAAATGAAACACTTCCAGAAAAACAACCATTCTTTCATCATGGATCTGATTTTAGATCTAGCTAAATGAATCAAACATATTCAAAAAAAAAGAAAGAAAAAAAGAAGGCTTAAATTAATTTGCTAACTGCAAAGGCTCCCATGATCGTTGTAATTATTGCAAGAGCAATCATGACATAAGGAACCATAGATCCTATTTTATTTCCAGCTATGGTTTGGTCATAGACACTTTGATAACTGCTGAATCCTGAAGAGCTGTAAGGAGTGCAAGTTAAATAAAGAGTTCCTTTCATAGTTGCATTATTGGTATCTACTATTGTAAATGGCTCATTGAATCCAGCATAG
>Ga0315277_10004585_pt1 | contig 18409 bp, 12 predicted proteins | sample YL17G05_15_MG_FD_203695 | JGI IMG/M metagenome (GOLD analysis project Ga0315277, IMG submission 203695) | Sediment microbial communities from Yellowstone Lake, YNP, Wyoming, USA - YL17G05_15 | ecosystem: Environmental > Aquatic > Freshwater > Lake > Sediment | place: USA: Wyoming | collected...
TGGCGCTTTCACCCTCAATATCCAGAACTGCGCGCATTTCCTGGCTCACAGGTATGGCTTTCGCGGAACGGTCGAAGATGCCGCCTCCCTTGCTGATCAGGGAGGTGTCATAAGCGCGCCAGGTAGATCTGGGGAGATCGAAGAGCCGCTGGCGTTCCCGATAGCTCGTCTCCGGGTCCGGATTCGGGTCGATGAAGATGTGCGCGTGGTTGAAGGCCGCCACAAGCCGGGTGGTACGGCTCAGAAGCATCCCGTTGCCGAAAACGTCTCCCGCCATGTCACCAATTCCGCAGACGGTAAAAGGCTCCTTTTGGATGTCCATGCCGAGATTGCGGAAGTTGTGTTTGACGCATTCCCAGGCCCCACGGCCTGTTATCCCCACCTTCTTATGGTCGTAGCCGACGCTTCCCCCTGAGGCGAAAGCGTCTCCCAGCCAAAAGCCATACTGAGACGACACGCTGTTGGCTGTGTCCGAGAGATGCGCCGTGCCTTTGTCCGCAGCCACGACAAGGTAAGGATCGTCCTCATCGTGACGGACCACCTCGGGCGGGTGAATAATCTTTCCATCCACCATGTTGTCCGTGACATCCAGCAGGCCCGATACGAATTCTCTATAGCGGTCGATGAGGTAGGCATCCAGCGCCGGACGTAAGGGGACGTTTCCCTTAAGCACGAACCCGCCCTTTGATCCCACAGGCACGATGATCGAGTTCTTGACCATCTGCGTTTTCATGAGGCCAAGAACCTCGGTGCGGAAGTCATCGTGGCGGTCGCTCCAGCGGATCCCTCCACGGGCGACTTTCCCGCCGCGCAGATGGATGCCTTCGAGAAGCCTGGAGTGCACATAGATTTCGAATATCGGCCGCGGTGTCGGCATCCCGGCGACCTTGCGGCTGTCTACCTTGACCGAAAACACCGGACGCTCGGGTTTCTGGAAGAAGTTGCTGCGAAGCGAAGCCTGGATCAGATTGTATAGGGCGCGCAGCACCTCGTCTTCGGCAAGACTGGTGACCGATTCGAGCGCCGTCTGGACTCCCTTCCTGGCGTCTTCCATGGCCGTTGCCCGATCTGCCGAGAGGTAGGGATCAAAGCGAGTTGCGAAGTAACAGAACAATGCCTTGGACACCGCGCTGTTGCGCAGCAACACCGCGTTGACCGTCTCCACGTTATAGCTCGTCCGAATCTGCAGGAGGTGGTTCCGCACGGTTCGGAGCAGCTCCACTTCGCGGTAGGTCATGCCTGCGGCAAGAATCAGACCGTTCAGCGGATCGTCCGTGGTCCGCTCCTCGTCCAGCGCGCGCAACGTGTCGACGAAGCGATCCTCTCCCTGCGTCAGTGCCGAGATGAAGTCGGGGGAACTTTGAATCTCGAGCCGGTAGAGGTAGCCTTTCCTTCCTTCCGGAAGCACGAGTGGAACGCGCATTTCCTCGGTGACGGAGAGACCGAGGTTTTGAAGCGTTCTCAGGGTGCTGGTGAGTCCCAGGGCTTTCATCGAATAAAGGTGAAGCATGGCCAGTTCCGCCGACCTGGGCAATACGCGCACTTCCAGCCGCGCTTCGAGGTTTTCCAGATGCCGCACGTCCTCAGGAACTAGTTCGGGCGGAGTAACTACGCGGTAAAGCCCGCTGCGGCTTTCGGGCCGTATATAGCGGCGGAAGAGCCGCCGCCCTTCGCGCTCGCCGAACGCCGCCTCGAGAACACGAGCGACGCGCCCCTCCCAAGTCGTTACCAGCGGCACGGCGATCTTGCGCACTGCCTCAATCTCGACCGGATGATCGAGCCGCGCCGTGTCGAAGTAAAAGAGCAATAGGCTGACGGCAGCGCAGTCGGCTGAGGTGTGGAAGGAAACGGGGCCAAAGGCCGCCGATAGGGCCTGGCGCAGCTGCTCTTCGATGCCGTAGGAATACCGCAGGCGCGAGAATGCAATCGACAGGGCGACGTAGCCGGATCCGCTGCGACAGTTTATTACAATGTCGTCGTCCCCCATCATAAAGACCATGGGCTCGATCAGAGCCTTGAGCGACGACGGGGGAGCATAGAAGAGCTCTCTCATGGGAATGCGGTTGAAGATGGCGCGAATCTCACGGTAAAGGTGCGAGAGCGGTATTGCTCCGCTTTCCCTGAGTATCCACTCTACCTTCTCCTTCAGGAGCGGGATTCTATCCGCCCGCTGTACGAACGTTCCACGCGCGAGCCTGCCGAGGAACAGAGTAAGTCCAGCCAGATTTCCGTCTTTTCCCCATTCCCGAATCACGATGTTATCGATTGGTTCCAGGTGATAGATGGCAGAGGCGTTTTTGCAGTAGTCCAGGCCGATGATTCGATCGTCATCGGGCGCCGGGCAAATGTGGGACTCCACTTCTTCCACGAGGCCAGGGAAGACAATCGGAAGCAATGTTGCATCAGTAAAAACGCCGCTTACGCTGTCCTGGATCCGGTCTGGCAGGCCGTCGGGTCCCAGACAATACCGGGCCGTACCAAGGAAGATGTAGTTCTCGTCCACCAGCCACTCGATGAAGGAGCGTGCCGAATCAACCTCCTCCGGGCTGCCGCGGCGGCTGCGCAAGCGGGGCACGAGGTCCAGGGGTATTCTCCCCATGTTCTCGAAATCTTCGACCGCGAGAAACACGGCCTTCAGCACGGAGAAAATCTCGTGTTCTATTCTGCGCTGGCGCTCCCGCGAGTCCACAGGCTCTATCTGGAAATGGCAGTAGACCTCCTTAGTGCCGTCTTCGTGGGGTCCGCCAATCCAGACGACTCGCTCCCATTGCCGGCGGACTGTGAAGATGGGATGAACGGCGGAGAAGACGCGCAGTCCGGCCTTGCTGAAGTAGTTCTTGATGCTTTCGAAGATGAAAGGGGCATCCAGCGTGTGGGTTTCCACGATGGTAGTCTCTAAAGGCAACCCGGCTCCGCCGCCAATGGCTACGGCCTCTTCCTCACCCGGATTCCTAACCGAGACGTGGATTCCCGGCAAGCCTTTGTAAAGCTGGATCGATGGGGGAATTACGCGCGCGACAAAGCGAAAATGCCGGAGAATCCGCTCTGCCAAAGCCTCAGGCTGCAGTGTGAATGCGATGCGGTCTGGAGTCTCCGCCAAAATGACCGGCGCGAGGGCGAGGACCAAATCCCTGTCAGCAGCGGAAGCTCTGCGATTCAAGATTTCAATAACCTGGGCGAGTACCTGAGCTTTCTTTGCAGTATTGGAAGTAATCATGACTTTGCGGACCCTTGCTTATGCAGATGCAATCGTTCGACGCCGTCCATTCACCGACCATGGATTTTACACTTCACGGAGGCATGAAGTCGAGTCTCACCACGGAGACGGGTGCAATTAGAAGTGCGAGTCAACATTGAGTGCTGAGGGGAAACCCCCATGATTCGGCCGCGTAGCGGCCGTTTGAATTTAGGCCGGCCTTTCAAGGCCGGCATCGAGAAGAATGATGAATGAACGCGTCGCGTAGCGACGCTTGACCAAGCCTTTCAATCGTCGCTACGCGACGGAATAAATGGTAAATCGTTACCCCCCGGCCTTGAAAGGCCGGGCTAAAGTCAGTGGCCGCTGACGCGGCCCTCGAGTTGACTCGCACTTTGGATTGCATCCAACGGAGACGCAGAGGCCACGGCGGCCTCCGTGATACCCGTGTCTCTGTGGCTAGAATGATGACGCCTTCAATTCGTAGCTTTTGCCACGCTCGGCCTTCAGCTCGACGACTTTTTCGCCGTACCGTACTTTGTACGTGCCTCCCAGGCTCGAGCGAAGCATCGCGCTGCTCAGGCTACCCTTGTCCCACCGGATGTCGACCTCGAAGCCCCCGCGCGCTTTCAGCCCTTTGACGCTCCCGCCAGGCCAGGCGTGCGGCAATGCCGGCAGCAACTCGATCTCGCCGGCGTGGCTCTGCAGCAGCATTTCGGCAATTGCGGCGCAGCCGCCGAAGTTGCCGTCGATCTGGAAGGGCGGATGGTTGTCGAATAGGTTGGGGTGCGTGGACTTCGCCAGCAGCTCGCTTACCATCTTGTATGCGTGATCGCCGCCGTGAAGCCGGGCCCAGAAATTCACTTTCCACGCCTTGCTCCAGCCGGTTCCGCCGTCGCCGCGCAACTCCAGCGTCTTCTTCGCTGCTGCGGCCAACTCGGGCGTCCCACGTTGGGTGATCTGGTTTCCCGGGTGCAGAGCGAACAGGTGGGATACGTGGCGGTGCTGGGGTTCGGCTTCCTGGTAATCCTCCAGCCACTCCATGAGCTGGCCCCGGCTGCCGATCTGCCGCTTGGGCAGACGCTCGCGCGCGGCTGCAAGCTTCACGCGGAGATCTGGATCTAGGTTGAGGAGTTCGCCGGCCGTGATGACGTCGTTGAAGAGGGCGAAGAGAATCTCGGAATCCATTGATGGCCCCATACACAGCGTGCCCTTGGTTCCGTCGGGCGTGATGTACGCGTTCTCAGGCGAAAGCGAGGGGCCGGTGATAAGCCTGCCCTTGGAGTCCTCGACGAGATAATCGAGGAAGAACTCGGCGGCTTCTCTCATTACCGGATACGTGCGCTTCGCGAGAAACTCCCGGTCACCCGTGAACTCATAGTGCTCCCAATAGTGCAGGCTCAACCACGCCGCGCCCATGGGCCACAATCCGGAACGGCTGCCATCGATGGGCGTTGTGTGACACCAGAGATCGGTGTTGTGGTGCGCAACGAAGCCGCGCGCGCCGTACATCACGCGCGCTGTGCGGCGGCCCGATTCACGCATTCGCTCCACGAGGTCGAAGAGCGGGGCAGTGCACTCCGAGAGATTGCACACCTCCGCCGGCCAGTAATTCATCTCCGTGTTGATGTTGATCGTAAACTTGCTTTCCCACGGGGGAGTGAGGCTGTCGCACCAGATTCCCTGCAGATTTGCCGGAAGCACGTTGCCAGGGCGGCTGGAGCCCATCAGCAGGTAACGGCCGAACTGGAAGTAGAGTGCCAGAAGACCGGGATCATTCGAGTTCTTTTTAAAAGCCTCGAGTCTTTCGTCTGTTGGCAGCCTGGTTGCCTCCGGGGAGTTGCCAAGATCGAGCGTCACGCGGCGAATGATTCCTTCATGATCCGCGACATGAGCGCGCCGCAATTGATCGTACGGCTTGTCGGCGCCGGCGAGGTAGTCCTCGCAAAGACGGACCGGATCCTTGCCGCCGTAATTTGTGCCGGCCACGAGCAAAAGCGTGGCTGCATTCGCCCCTTCGACCACTAATTTGCCGCCTTGCGCCCTCGTCTTGCCGCCTTCAGTTCGCACGCGCACGGAAGCCTGGAACTTGACGCCCCGGTAAGCCTCGCCGATCATCTTCAGCTCCTCGGGGGAAAAACGTTTTTCCGGGATGCTGCACTGGCCGCGGAGAGCAAGCAAATCAGGGCTCAGCGCCTCCACCGTTGCGTCCCTTTCGCGGTCCATTGTCACGGCAAAACTGATGCGGCCAGGCTTATCGGCTGAGATACGCACAACGAGCACCTGGTCAGGTGCGCTCGAAAAGGCCTCACGGCTGAAGCGTACGCCGCCGATGCGATATGTCACGGAGGCGATTCCACTCGCCAGATTCAACTCGCGCCGGTAGTCCGAAGCCTCGCCGATGACCTGGTTTTCCAGCCAGAGATTGCCCAGCGTTTGGTAAGGCGGCTGGCGCAGCGGTTTGCTCATGATCTTGGCATCGGCCAGCTTGGCCGCCTCTATTGGCTTGCCTGCAAACAGAAGCCTGCGTACCTCGGGCAGAGCCTGAAGAGCTTCGGGATTGATTGGATCCCAGGGTCCACCGGCCCATACCGTTTCCTCGTTGAGCTGTATCTGTTCGCGCTCGATGCCTCCGTATACCATGCCGCCAAGACGGCCGTTGCCCAGGGGTAGGGCTTCGACCCACTGCTTTGCCGGCTGGCGATACCAAAGTATCAACGAGTTGGTTTGACTCGAAGTCGCGCCCAATGAGGTCAACGCAGCAACCAGTATTCCAAACACAAACAGGAATCTCCTACACATGGATTACTCCGATGAACTGACAACACGATGACACAATGAGCACAAAGATTTCATTGTGTCCTTCGTGTCATTGTGTTGTCCTGTAAGACTGCATTATGAAGTCCTCTGCCAGGATTCTCTCCAGCGTTGAAATAAATCGGTCAGCGTCGGATTCGGTGAACACCATGGGCGGTTTGATCTTGAGAACATTGTGAAGAGGTCCGTCTATGCTCACCAGTATGCCATGCTCCTTCATCCTTTCGATGACATAAGAAGCTTCAACTGCCGCCGGCTCGAGGGTGAATCTGTCCCTTACCAGTTCGATTCCCAGAAAGAGTCCCAGGCCGCGTACATCGCCGATGAGAGGATGCCGGGACATGAGTTGCGCAAGTCCGGCCTTGAGCCGTGTGCCCACCTTGAGTGCATTTTCTTGCAGGTGCTCGTCTTCGATAACGCCTAGAACCGCGAGCCCCACGGCACAGGAAACCGGGTTTCCACCATATGTGTTGAAATACTCCATGCCGTTGTCAAAGGAGGCCGCGATCTTGGGACTGGTTACGGCTGCGGCCAGCGGATGCCCATTGCCGATCGGCTTTCCCATCGTGACGATGTCCGGCACAACGCCCTGTGCTTCGAAGGCCCAGAAGTGGGATCCGACGCGGCCGAAGCCAACCTGCACTTCGTCGGCGATGCACACGCCGCCGGCATTTCTTGTGTGGCGGTAAGCTTCTGTGAGGTAACGCGGCGGCAGTACTATCTGGCCTCCGCAGCTCAATATGGATTCGCAGATGAATGCACCGATTTCGCCGGAATTGCGACTCGCCTCCAGAATTGCCTCTTGTACATGCATGGCATGTTTTTCGGATGAGAGTGGATCATTCCTCTTATAACTTCCCCTGTAGTCATCCGGCATCGGAACCTTGCGGACATGAGAAGGAGCGCCGGATCCTCCAGGGCCGTCGAACTTGTAGGGGCTTATTTCTATCAGCGAAGTCAGGTTTCCGTGATATGCACCGTCAACCACCACAACGCCCATCCGACCCGTATGCGCTCGCGCGAGGCGCAGCGCGAGATCATTCGCCTCGCTGCCCGAGTTGACGAAGAAGCAGACTCGAAGCGGCTCCGGCAGCGTCGCGCACAACCGCTGCGCGTAGCGCACCAGGTTCTCGTGGAGGTAGCGCGTGTTTGTATTCAGGACGGAGGCCTGCTCGCACAAGGCGCTCACCACCCGCGGATGATTGTGCCCCACGTGCGCGACGTTGTTTACGGCATCCAGGTATGCCCGGCCCGATGCGTCGTAAAGGTGCTGCATGAATCCCCGCACGATGTGAAGAGGTTTCCTATAGGAGAGACTCAAGGACCTTCCGATGCTCTGCTTCCGAAGGTTGAGTATTTCTTCGGCGGCCAGTCCGGACGGCGACAGCTTGGATTCGGGTATGCCCAGAATGATGTTTGGATCGGGGCTGACGCTGAGCCAGATATCCCGCGCACTTGGGCTGGCGACGCCGGGGAAGTCTCCCTCTTTGCCCAGCATGTCGGCCATGATCTGAAAATGCAGGTGTGGCGGCCAGTCCCCGTTCGCCGGATAATCTCCCACTTTCGCAATCTGCGCGCCTTTCCGTACGGGCATGCCCAGGTAAAGACCTTCGAGTGAATCCAAACTCAAGTGCCCGTAAAGAGTAAAGAAACTGCCCAGAGCATCCGGCAACTCGTGCTGGAGAATGATGGTCGGCCCGTAATCGTATTGCCGCGCGTTATCGGCGAAGCTTTGGACGGTCCCGTCAAGCGGGGCGAAAACGGGTGAACCTGGCGTAAGGAACAAGTCGATTCCGATGTGAATCGTGCGCCACTCCGGAGAATCGTTCGAATCCGCTCTGAATGCGTCGCTTGTGTAAACAAGACGAGCTTCGTTGTATCGGCCGATTCCCACCTTCGCGTTAGCCGCGCGCATCCGGCCGAAAAGCAGTTCAGTGAACTTTTGCGTATCTGTGAGCTCGGCAATATTGCCGAGCGCGGGACTTCCAACGCTCAGATCGAGCAGGATTGCATCGGAGCCCTGGAGGTCCGGCTCGACCACCCGTCCAATCCTCCCTTTGTTGTTTCGCAACCAGGCGAGAAGTGTCGTGCTTTGAGGAAAGGGAACCATTCCGCAGGCGTGCCTGAAGGAATAATGCGCAAATGAGGGGCTGACAGCGGCGAGTTTTTCGAGAGCATCCCATGCCTGTTTCTCGCTAATGGAAAGGTACGGGTTATCCGGCTCCTCCCGCTGCTGATACGCGGAGAGGCAAACGCTGGTGCAGAGCCGTATGGCGATCAGGGCAAAAAGAGTCTCCACTTCTGTCTCAGTGAGAGGAAAGGCTTCGTGATAGCCCCCGATGACGAGGGCGGCCGCCGCGACTGGATTCGCTTTGCCGAGAATCGCATAGGCCGCAGCGACGGCCAGGTCGCACACAGTGTAGCAGTGAAGCAAGTCGCCGAAATCGATGATCCCGGAGACCTCCCGACTCCAGGGCACACCGCCCGTTCGAACCATGTTGGAGACGAGAACGTTGAAGTCGTTGCCGTCATTGTGAATGACACTCGTCCGCAGGCGCGGAAGAACAGGCACGACCTCTGCTTCAAATCGGGAGAGGAAATGCTCGGCGAGTCGTCTGCGATCACGGTCCACGATGTCGTCCACGTGGGTGCGGATCACCGAGCTTGCCTCCTTCATACTCCACTTCAAGTGCCGGTGCGCTGCGGGATGCGCGAAGTCGAAGAGGGCTTTGTCCATGCGGCCGAAGAAAGATCCGAGGCTGCGCAGAAGTTCGGGGGTGTGCGGGCCGACCTCGGCAAAAAACCTTCCTGGGAGATAAGTCAGCAGGCGTACCAGATGCGTTGCTTCGCCCGGCACGGCCACCGGAACGATTTCTTCGCCGGATTTTGAAGGGCAGACTCGCGGGCAAAGGAGCGAGGGATCGCGAGCCGCGATATGTTGCATTGCCTTGTTTTGAAGATCGAGGATTTCCTTGCTGTCTGCCGTGCTCGCGATCTTGAGGACGAAAGACTGTCCCGATTCATCCTCGAGATAGAAGTTCTGGTCGCGCTCGCTCGACAGCTCTCGGGCGCCGGCCGAAATGCCATATAGTTTGGCAGCGATCTTTTTGGCTCGCTGCGTCGAAAAGTGAGGCCGATTCTGTGCAATAGTAGACATTGGGCAATTGTAAAAAAAACTGCCACGAATTACACGAAATACGCGAATGGTCTGAGCGACAGGATCGCTTAGCGGTAGAAGAATAAAACTTTGGGAACAAAAGTGCCTTCATAGGCCTTGACGCGGTCTTTCGACACCACGAGGTAGTCGGCTCGCGCTTGCCACACGATGGAGCAGATCGCAGCGGGGTCTCCCTTCTGGTGGTAGCTGGATATGGCCAGACGCGGTTGCCAGCGCACGAGTAGCTGGCGTGCTCCATGAAGCGCTTTTTGCTCAGCGCCTTCGATGTCCATCTTGATGAAATCCACGCGCGCCAGCTTCAAGCTCACCACGAGAGCATCGAGCGTGGTCACCTCAATTGTTTCCTCCTTGGCTGTATTTTGAGGGATGACCGCGCTGTGCGAGTCCCCAACGGAGGAAAGATGGAGGGGGAGCTTTCCGGCCGTATCCCAGACACCTTTTGCGGCCAACTTTACCTGGCCTGTCTTCATTTCCTGTTTAAAGTTTCTTCGGAAAGCGACAAGGTTTGCCTCTTCCGGTTCGATGGCCACCACCACACGTGCACCAGCGCGGAGCGCGACGCGGGTAAACGCACCGATATGTGCCCCACAGTCGATCACCACATCACCCGGACGAACATGAACCAGGGGATGGTGATAAACCTTCTCAACCACTTGCTCCCACTGCAGGTGTTTTATGACGTATTCTCCGGGACTGGGTATCCAAAGCTGTCCCAGCATGGTTTGCCACAACTCCAGCCCTGCAGTGGTGTCGTCCTCGAGCCGCTGGACAGGCGTCTCACTTGGACTTTGGAAGGAGGAAGCGGATGCAATCGAGGCAAGAAAAACGAACAACACAAAAACAGCAGTTTTTCTCATTCAGCACACTGATTCATCTGCTGCGCGAACGATTTGCACAAATCGTAGGAGCAGGATAGTAAAGGGGGGCTATGATCACTGGATCTCGCCGGTTCTCCATCATCGGCCAGCCCCGAACTTGGAGTGCGAGTATAGGATTGTCGGCGCGAGGAGGGAAGGGGATTGTGGGCACACTGCCAATTTTCCGCTTAATGCTTATTGACTTAGCTCATAACGCCGCAAAGCCGGAATCAATGATGCAAACCGCAAAGACCGCAAAGACCTCAAAGGCTCCATGATCTCCCAGCTCGCACCGTTGATGAACGATGCCACCAACCAGGGGCAGACCCAGGTTGAATATGACCGTGCAGCCGGAGGCCCCCTGCGGATGCACGGTCACATCCAGCCTCTTTCCACGGACTTTGAGGTCTTTGCGGTCTTCGCGGTTTGCATTTTTTTGCTCAGGTGATCTGGATTAGAAGCTAAGTCAATAAGCACTTTCCGCTTTTTCCCGACGAACCATTGCTGCTCGGCCGATTGGCTGAAAAGTTCACCCGGCAAGTCCGGGTGTGCGACAAATTTGTAGGTGAAGTATCAAATTTCAGCCTTCCTGCGACTGTCTGAATACTGTAAGAGCATTCAGACTCTCACGAGCGCTCGGTGTCATCCCCATTTGCAGCAAGGCCCGAAGGGCCGTCAGCACATAGCCCCGGCCGTCGGGCCGGGGTAAGGTATGCCGAGGAAAGAGCGCCGAAGGCGCGGCACAGTGCTTGCGGCAGTGTCGCGCCTTCGGCGCTCGATTCTCCCTTTTGCCTCTAATCCCGGCCTGACGGCCGGGCCTAGGCACTGTCGGCCCTTCGGGCCTCAAACTCATGTCAAACCCACCCACAAATTTGTCGTACACCCGGCAAATCCGGGCGGGAAGACTGCCTGGCCGAAACTGTAGTACAATCGCAGACTAACAAATGTGCCAAAGAGACAGAAGTCGTGTCCGTGAAGAGCATCGGACACTTATCACAGGAGGGATTGCATATGGCGATTTCCGTGAAAGCAATCAGGCTATGGCGGAGTGAAGTTGAAAACAAGCCAGGAGTGCTGGCAAACACACTTGAGCCGCTGGCCAAGGGTGGTACTGACCTGCACGTAATCATGGGATATCGGTATCCCGGCAACGAAAGCAAGGCCGCGATTGAACTGTATCCGGTCTTGGGCAAAAAGGCCACGGCTGCAGCGCAGGCAGCGGGTTTGAGTGCCGCGCCGACTCCCGTCCTGCTGGCAGAGGGAGACAACAAGCCAGGTTTAGGGTATGCCATCGCAAAAGCGATTAGCGATGCGGGCATCAACACTGCTTTTTGGGTCGCACAGGTGATTGGCAAAAAGTACTCAGCGGTCTTTGGATTCGAGAGCGACGAAGACACGCGCAAAGCTGCAGCCCTAATCCGGAAGGCGGCGGCAGGCAAGAAAAGGTAAGGACTTAGTGTCCACATTGGGGATGGTCGAAACCCCTCGCCTTCAGGCGAAGAATGGGGAAGCGAAGTCGACGCAGTTGACGAGCCAGGGTTGTTCGCACACAGCTACTTCAAACGCCTGGAATTCGGCGTGGCGGTACGGCCACAGCAGATAGCTCGAAGAAAAAACGGGACACGGATTTGCACGGATGAACGCGGGTACCATTCCGTGTGAATCTGTGTGGATCCGTGTCCAGCGCACATGGGCCGCCCTCGGGGCGGCCTGTCAATCATCCCGCTGAGCCTCTGTGGTTTAAACCAGGCCGAATTGCCTCAGTAGAGAGTAAGCGCCCAACAGCGCCATTATCAAGCCAACCACGCGCTCGTGATGTAGCGGTCTGATGTTCACCTTGAAATAGTTGTTTAACCAGGCGGCTATGGGTGCTCCGATAAACGCGCCTGCGGACATGGGGAGCGTGAGCCTCCAGTCTATGCCGCGAAGGGCCGCCCACAGAAGAATGGAAAGCAGGCAACCTGTAGCCTTGGCCAAAATAGTAGTTCCTACCGCTAGCGCTGCCGGCAGTCCCAAGAGCATATAGCCTGTGGTGCTGATCGGGCCGTAGCCTCCGCCGGAACTGGACTTGTTGAAGCCGCAGATGAAGCCGAGGGCGATGATCTTCCACGTGTGGATCTTTTGCCTCTCCGTGGGGGGTGATGCCTTCTGACGAATGGACTTGAGGATAACAAAGACACCCATGAGGAGAGCTATCACGCCGATGTAGAGCCTGGTGAGAGTTGCAGAAAGAAACACCCCGATGAAAAGCACCGCGGCCGGGATTCCTATCGCGCCGCCGAGCGTGGTAAGCAGAAACACTCTGATATTCACGTTGTGGAACTTCAGGTGCCACGCCCCGGACCAGTACTCGCTTACGGCCTCGCTGAAAAGGATGGCAGGGATGACAACGTGCGGAGGGTAGCCGAGCAGGAGCAACACGGGTCCGGTGATTGTGCCGTAGCCTCCCCCCAACGCATCATTTATGAATGCCGTCACGAACGCGACCAGTGCAAGTCCTATGGGCTCGAGCATAAGGGAAAAATAGCATAATCGATTGGAAAGCTCGGACCAAGTTCATATCACGAGGGGGCGTGCGATATATTTGCAGGTAATGAAACCAGCCAATCGCGCGAGCCCTTAGCTGGCAGGTTGGCCCCTGCGACGGTCCCCCCCGTCTCACTGCCTCGGCATGAATGTGGCTACCAAAGATCTCGGCTTTTTCGATCTCCCCAATGTAGGTGGTCGACTCCTCGTCAAATGTAGCCGTCCGGTAAATCCACGCCGGGCACACGCAAAATGATCAGTGGCGCGCAAGCGTCATTATTCCCTCACTGAAATTGCAGGTCCGTCTGGACTGTCACCGACTGGTTGGAAGTAGTCTCGGAAGTTACAATCACCAGTCTATATTTTCCTGGAGTCGCCTTGTCAAAAAGCAGAGGAATACCAACCATGGCTTCCGTTTTACCGGTGGGGAAGACGTTTTGGTTCAGGGGAGTCGAAGGTAAAGCCTGAGTTTCCCCCTTTTCACCCAGCAGTTGAACTTTGGCCACGAATTGCCGCTGTTCCGGATTGCCGCTGAGGTTGTAAAGCTTGAAGAAGACCTGCAGGGGAGAATTGATAGGCAGCTGATTGTCGGCCGACGGGGTTATCTGCAATCCGTTGAAGGTCAAAGGATCGTTTTCCTCCAACAGTCTGGCCTGAAGGCCTTGAATCAGATCCGGCAGCCGAGATACCTGATCCGCAACAATCAGGCTGCTGGCTACCAAATCGTTCTGCGGCATGGGCGGAATCATCAGGGATTGCTCCGCTGACCCAATCTTACCTTGCTCATCGGAAACCGCCAGCCTCAGCTGATATTTCCCTGGGTGCAGTTTGAAATAGTTGCGATAGATCAGATTTCGTTGGCGGAAGGTTGCCTCTGATTCTTTATCGATAAGCAGGTGCTGGGATTCGCTGAACCGGGCTGAGATGCTGCCGTCTTCGGCATAGGCAATACCCATGATGTTGATGTCGCCGCCCAGTTGTCCGCCCTTTTTCTTGATTTCAATCGCCGCTGCGCGGATCTTGGCTGAGACGGGAATCCTTGCCAGGTCTGGTGATTCGTAGATGTAGGCTGCCCGCAAAGAAACGGGTAACTGTGTCGCCGGAACGGGAGAAGCCATGGCATTAATCAGGGCTCTCTCCTCCTTGGAACTGGCCAGCGCATCCAGTGGGCGAGGGTCAAGGTAACCATCCCGGTGCTTGATGGTTGCCCCCTTCACGTCCGCTTTGACCTCCAGCACCCGGAATCTGCTGTCCCGTTTCGGGTTGTTCGATTGGAAACCCAGGACATAATAGTTGCTCAGCTCTTTGTCCACTTCATTGAGCCGTTGGTTGAAGTGTTTGGAGCAGGGTGCGATTCCGATGTTCCGTTTCATGAAACTGCACGGCCGCAGCTGAGCGGGAATGATTTTCCGCAATTTCTTCGGCGCCCGGCTGGCCGCGAATCCCCAGACAGTCTAGTGATTCCTCGCGAGCTACATCCAGGGACTGTTGGCCGAGGACGTCACTCCGATTCATGGCAATTCGCTGAGCCTGGAGATCAGTCAGTGTAGGGCATGTCGACCTCGGGACTGCTCCAAGGTTGAGGCTCCCAGAGAGAGTGCGGATTCGCTCCAGCAACAGCTGCCTGTCATTCGAAAATGGATATTGAAAACGGCCGGAGCCTGTCAGCAGTGCCACCTGATCCCCAGGCCCCAAGTCCCGTTCAACGAATCGCTCCGCGGCTTTTGTCATCGGCCGGTAATAGTCGCTGGCCGGAGAGGTAACATCATCGACGACAATGGAAATCAGACGCGGCTGGGTGTGATTGGGCGCCTCTGCTGCGGCAGCCGCGTCCATGGGTTTCAGGCCGGCTGCGTTCAGCGGCTTTGTTGCCTTGTAAGACTCCAGGGCGAAGGTGTGGATGGGTTGCGGCTTGCCGTCTTCGTAAATCTTAAAGTCGTTGGCCGTCAGGTCCACCACCGGATTGCCCTGTTTGTTGGTGACGGTGGTGTTGACCACCACGACATCGACGGGGACTTTGAGCGTAAGCTGCGCCTGATCGGGTTTTGAGGGCTTTTGTTTGGTTTTTTTGTCTTGAGATAGAACGGAATAGAAAGGAAAGAGAAGGAGCAGCGATACGATCAGCTTTCTCCATCCAAGAGTTCGCGCAGTCATTGTCCGCTCGTCCTAACAACTTTCAATGGTCGCTGCGCCGGCATTGTACCCGCACACGTGCCCCTTTGCACCCATCACATTGGCTCACGCATCCTGTTAAACGCCTTCTTTGAGAGTGCAGATGTAAGATTGACCGGTATAGTTCGGTGAGTGAAGCCGCGATTCCGGAGGTGGGGCGGAACCTTGGAGTGCGGCAGCGCTTATGACCTGCAGGTGAAATAGGAGAAGCGGCCCAGCCACAACACTCTGCTCGAGTACTGCTCTATCGAGCCCTGGAAGGCTCCTTGGCCTGGATTGTCCAGAGGTATATCGGAACGTCGCCAACAGCGACCTCTTTATCGGGCTTCCAGTCACCCATGTTCCAGGTTTGAGAGACGACGCGTGTGCCGGGCTTCAGTTCCCGCCACAGCTTCGGGCGAAGTTTTAAGTTTACCGACTGAAACAAGAAGAGCGTAACCACCGTCGCTTCTTTGATGTCCGCCTCGAACAGGTCCTCGTTTCGGAAAGTTACGCGATCCATCACCCCGGCTTTGCGGGCGTTCTCAAGCGATTCCTTGATCCTTTCCGGATCGATGTCGATGCCGACGCCGCGGGCCTCGAACTGCTTCGCCGCCGTGATCACCAGGCGCCCGTCCCCGCAGCCGAGGTCGTAGACCACATCGCCCTTGTGAACGTTCGCCAGCTTGAGCATCTGCTCCACGACTTCCCTGGAGCTAGGCTCAAAAGGCACGTCCGGCGTGCGCAACTTCTTCTCCTGCGCAAGCGTGAGCGAAGCGTGCAGGGTGATTAACAGGCACAAAAGGCATAACTTTTTGGCACATCGCATGGGTTTACAATTCCTTCTATCGCAACTGGGCCGAAGGAGCAAGCGAATTTCCTGTCTGAATGACAGCTAACCCGGGGGCAATTCAACCGTCAGTCTCATTGCGCACATGCTCCGTCCCCAAATATGTGCGTTGAAACCAGCCGAGCTCCACTAAGTCACCTTGCGCCCTCTGCAGGGCTTAGTGTTTACATTGGGGATGGTCGAAACCCCTCGCCTTCAGGCGAAGAATAGGGTAGCGAAGTCGACGCAGTTGACGAGCCAGGGTTGTTCGCACACAGCTACTTCAAACGCCTGGAATTCGGCGTGGCGGTACGGCCACAGCAGATAGCTCGAAGAAAAAAACGGGACACGGATTTGCACGGATGAACGCGGGTGCCAATCCGTGTGAATCTGTGTGGATCCGTGTCCAATTATTTATTGAGAAAAGCAGGGAGTACCAGCAGCTTTCAGTCGGCTTCAGCCGACACAGCACGAACCCCTCGCCTTCCAGGTGAGGGTCGTTCCGTTCTTCGCCCGTTTCAGTGGCGTTGTGTACAGATACAGGGTATGACTCGCGTTGTCCTCGTTTGAGGTCACCCGAATCTCCTTGTCCGCTTCGATTCCAGTCAGACCGTAGGCATGAAAAACCAGCCGAGAACCGGGCTTGAGTTTTTCGAACTGCGGCAGGAGCTTATCGTCAATAGTGGGCAGGAGGTATAGCGACAGCACGTCGGCATTGCTGAGATCAAGTGTGAAGATGTCCGCCTGGACAATCTTCACCAGGCGCTCGACCTGATTTCTCTTCACGTTCTTCAAAGCTGCAGTGACTCGCTCCGGATCGATGTCGTAGCCTATTGCCCTGCAGCCGTACTTTTTGGCAGCCAGCACGACCATCCGGCCGTCGCCGCAACCGAGATCGTAGACCAAATCCTCTTTTTTCACTCCCGCCAACTTGAGCATCTTTGAAACCACGTCGTAAGGAGTACCCACATAGACTACGTCGGGCGTGTGCGTTTGATCCAGCTGCGGCCGCGAATCATCGGCTTGGAGGCCCGCGCATAACAGAAACGCTGCCGCGATAATCGTCACCTGTGTTTTCTGGAACATGGAGAATCCCCCGTTGTTGCTCTATGGGAAAATGGACAGCATGGGCAGCTTTTGATTGAGCTCCTCAATGGCCTGGTCGCTGAGATTGCAGTCGGCTGCGTGCACGATGCGGAGGTTCGGCATGGAAGTGAAGTGCTCCAAGTCTTTATCGGCGATCCGGCAGTTGCTCAGGTTCAACACGTTGAGCTTTGCCATCCCCTCCAGCTTGGCCAAGCCGGCGCCGGTGACCTTTGTGTCCTGCAAGGCGAGAACCTCCAGACCAGTAAAACGGGCGACCTGAGTCATATCCTCGTCACCGATCTCGTTGCCGCTGAGATTCAAGACCCTCAGCGTGCCGCCTGGCTTCAGATGCTTAAGCCCCTTGCCGGTGATCCCGGTGCGCTGGAGCGAAAGCGCTTCCAGGCGCGGGAGATTGGTGAGGGTGGCCAGGGCGTTGTCGCCGAGGTGGACATCGTGCACATACAGCCGCCTCAGCGCAGTGCAGCCTTTCAAGTGCGCCATGCCCGCCGCGGTTACTTTGCCGCCGCCGATCTCCAGCCATTCCAGCATCGGTAGACTGGGCAAGTTACTCAGCGCTTCGTCGTTGAACTCACCGTGGCCCGCCTCGATCCAGCGGACTCGACCCAGGACGTCCCGCTGCAGCGGTACGCCCGGCTTCATCAGTGCAGCAATTGCCCGCGCATCGTCGCTGCGCTTGTCGGCCGCGCCGCCGATCGGCGTGGAAGCGCGTCTGACCTGGCGGCCGCCGGACATAGGCAGGGCAGAGCCCTCCCAACCGCCGGATACGGTCACTGCGAGGGCCGTCAGGAACACAATCGTTTGCAGCACCCGCTTCATCGGGACCTCCTCTTCTTAAATGCCAATCAAATCTTGACGCGCACGATGGCAGCGGCCACGGCGCGGGTCGCACGCAGGTAGTCGGCGGGTGAAAGCAGGATCTGAGTGCCGCGCCGGCCGGCGGAGATCGAAATCAGGCCCCACAACCCGATCGTCTCATCGGCATACACTGGGTAATCCTTCTTGCAGCCCAGTGCGGTGACGCCACCGCGGATGTATCCGGTCAGAGGCAGAACCTCCTTCAGCGGTACCAGCTCAACCTTTTTATCGGCGGTTTTGGCGGCCAGTGCCTTAAGGTCCAATTCATAGTTGCCGGGGATCACCGCCAGGCAGACCCCGTGGCGGTCCCCCCGCGCGACAAGGGTTTTGAAAACCTGTTCGGGAGGGAAGCCGATCTTGGCAGCAACGTTTTCTGCTGTGAGCTCTTCGGAATCGACAGCGTATTCACGCAATTCATAAGGAATGCCGAGTTGGTCGAGGATTCGAGCGGCGTTTGTCTTCATGGCGCTAGTACGGCAGCACGGCGAGGTAAAGGCGCGGAGTGCGCCGCAGCTTGCTGGTCCAGTCGAAGATACGTTTCATCCGGTACTCTTTGTTGAGCAGGCGGTTGGCGGTCCGGGCATCCTCGGGTGAAAGGATGTGTGCTTCGCCCTCAATCCACTCTCCCAGTGGGTTGCCTCGAAAGTCGCTGGGCACGGCCCGCACGCGCGGGTTGTTACGGATGCGCTTCACTTTGCCTGAATTGGCAAGCGTGTACAGATACAGCTTCCCGTCTTTTTCGGCGAACCAGACCGGCGTGCATACTGCAGCACCGCTCTTGCGATAGGTCTCGAGGCTAAGGGCTCGCGCAAGAATTACTTGGCATTTTGCTGCTGGCCCCCAGGCCCGCTGGCGAGACGCGAGCGACGAGCTATACCCGAGGTGGTATGTGA
>Ga0315277_10004586_pt1 | contig 18408 bp, 11 predicted proteins | sample YL17G05_15_MG_FD_203695 | JGI IMG/M metagenome (GOLD analysis project Ga0315277, IMG submission 203695) | Sediment microbial communities from Yellowstone Lake, YNP, Wyoming, USA - YL17G05_15 | ecosystem: Environmental > Aquatic > Freshwater > Lake > Sediment | place: USA: Wyoming | collected...
TTATGTGTGTGATGACGACCCCTCCCCCCGGTCAACGATATGAGCCAAATATGATTTGAGTAGAGATACGCAAGTCATTCATAGATTCATTCAACACGTGTGCTGTGGTTGGGTTTGCGCAGGTCGCGAGCCGTGAAAGCGAAGCAGGAGAATCGAATTGATGGCAGACGCACGATTCAATATTGCGACGCTCAAAGAACGGAACTTAGGAACAGACATGCGCGCTAACAGGCTCTCGCCTCAATTCTGGACCGCGTCCAACACAAGCCGAAACCGTAAGCTCTAAATCTCTTAATGGATGTTCTCTTCAGAGAGAAAATCTTCGGGCCGGTAGTTCAGTCTGGTATGAACGCCGCATTCGCAATGCGGAAGTCGTGGGTCCAAATCCCGCCCGGTCCACTGAACCCTTTCTGACGAAGAAACTTTCCGAAAAATCGAGTTGTAGTGATTTTGAGATTTGAAAAAGTCCAAAATCGATAATTGCAGGCGCATGCTATTCTGTCCGATTTTCAATTATTTGGGCATTTGCCAAACTGACACATAACTATCAGAGGCTTTGCCGATTAAAATATGGATTAAACGACACACAGAACTTTGTTCTAGAAGTTAGTGTCCACAAACCATTTTAGGCATGACGTGAAAAGCGTGATAGATAGAGAGGTTGGCAGCAGCGGGAGTATATGGCGGAGTGGAGATAGGAGAAATTCCAGACCGAATACTCTGTGCCACCATCCTCGATAAGTTGCGAGGATTCCGCTATTTATATGTCTAACTCTTTTGTGAGATATATTTCGCATTCTTGTTCATGGTGGAATAATCTTCTACAAGAACGTTGCCAAGGATGAATTCCGATGCTACTCGGTTGGACGCGGCGGCTTTACTCGCACACAATAGGGTTCTAATCGAGCCTTAGGCTTCTAACACTTGAAAGAAAGCGTGATGATTCAGAGGCGTGAAAGACTTGGCTAACTGGGCTCGATTTGTGTTTGCATCGTCGCCAGCGCGTGCCGCTCAGAAAGTGGCCAGCAGAGGATAGGATTTGGTTTGAGCACTTTGGTGTTCGCAGTTTGCGTGAGCTCGTTGGGCCGGCGCGTTTGGGAATAGAAGTTTCTTCTAGAAGAAAGTTTCATAAGGCATTTATCCAGACAGAGGGCATTGGAACTCTTAGAGAGGAAGGTAGCAGACCGCAATAACTGTTGGAGGTAGGAGAAATTCTAGTTTTCTCTGCGTTTCTGCCACTTTCCTCGCTAACGTAGGCTGGTCTTGCTGCTTATATAACTTGACTTTCGTGAATCTGTTTTTTTGTTTCTTTTGAAAAGACGATTCGTGCGTTCAAGATGCAGTGCGTGCCGTGGGCTCAACGTCAGCATGGTGTGCGCCGCGCTCGACTTGAAAGAACACGTTAGAATATCTTTAGCGCGCGCTGCATCTTTGGCTCTGCTGCCTGTTTCTTAACCCTTCCCCTTTCGTCTCACATACCTTATACTCTTGGAGATTCAGGCTGCTGCGGGCCTCTATTTGAAAATCAACAAGCTTGAAGATACGAACGGCAACTCCAAAATAGGCAGAATCTTCCGGATGCTCACGATATCGATAATCATGCTAATCGTGCTTTTCCTACTGAACTATTCTCTGCGTATGATGGATATACTCATTTAGGGAATTCGTTGAACGCGCGTCGCCCGCTTTGACGCGTCCTTTGGGGAGTTAGTACGCGTGTTGTGGTTCCGTGCGCGCGCATGTGTATTGGTATCTTTTCTCAGTCGGTACCCCTTCTTGTAAAACCCGACTGTGACCCCCAGAACGACAATTACTACGATTCCCACTATGGTGGCAATTCCGAATGGAGTTTCAATGAAAGGTGTGGCTGATTGACTTAGGTTTATGGTAACATTGTGAGTGCTGTGCTGGTAAGTGAAGTGTAACAGCCATGCAGTATCACTTGATGTGGCTGTGTAGACTTTTTGGTTTCCGTCTAGATATACTTTGAGCCCTGCCGTTTCTGTAATCAGATCCTTTGCTATCGTCACGTTTGCGAAGCCCGTCGTGCCTGAAGGGCCTTCTAGAGTGAAGCCCAAGATTTTGTTTGTGGAGTTGAATGCTAATTCAGAGACGGCTGAGTCAGAAATCACTGAAAAGACATACTTCTCTTCCACTGTAGTGAAAGCTAGGTTTATGCTGGCTTCGGCTCGCGTGAAATCTTCGTTGCCTTCCCAACTGACGTTTATTGAATAGTTTCCTTCGCTGGCAGGGGGCACCCATTCGGTATAGTAGTTCCCATCGACTGTCGTATTGAATGAGGCTATGTCTTTGGGTGATCCTCCGCCAGTCGCGTAAGTCGCCAACAAGCTGGCTCCTGAAATGCCTAGCCCATTTGCGTCTGCTAATCTGCCACTTATCTTGACCTTGTATCCTACATACGTGGATAAGCAATCTACCGCAACTGTGATCGAAGACTCATTCGTGGCGGCTGAGGGGACTGACAGGTCGAATCTTCTTGCACCTCCTGATTCGAAGGTTGCTGTTTGACCAGTCAATTGGATTCCACCAACAAAGAATTCAATTGTGTTACCAGTTACGCCACCATCCTTTCCAGATATCTCTGGGTCATCACTCGGTATCCAGAACCCGTCTGGCAGGCTGCTTCCCTTGGCTGGCCACCCGTAGGTTCCGTTCTTCGTTTCCGTCGTGCACGCGAGCGTGGTGCCGCTTATCACTGCTTCGACAGTCAAGCCGTCTCGCGCCGGCCTCCCACCAACATACACATAACCATAAAACGCGCATGGGGGCAAAGGCGGCGCGGCAAATACGCTGAGGATTGGTGTAGAGATTAATAGAATGATTATGCACTTTAGAAAAATCTTTCCTATCATAACAAATCACAAACAAAAAAGGGGGGATTGTAGATTTACAGCTTTTCTGCTCTTATGGCGCTAGGTCTCCGTTTTGGAGCTTGTAGTTCATCCAGAAGGCGTTCGTTGGCCAGAGCATATCGGGGTTTCTTATCCAAACGCGCGCTGCGGCATTGTACGTCCATATTGGTCCCACTGCGCTAGCAATGGATCCAGAGGGATACGTGCCTGGGCCTGTGGCAAGAGATTCCAGGTAATCCTCGGTGTTCATAGGTACGACTGATGTGAAGCCCATCAAGTTCCAGCTGTGGTAGACGGGGTATTCAGCAGGTACGAATGGAGCGTTTTCCATCGCTACTCCGCTGAGTTCTAGAGTGCAGGGCTTTTCAGCTTTGATCCAGTAGCCAACACCGTCTGTGAAGTATTTGCCTTGGGGCTGTGTGCCGTCCAATGCTGGGATGTAGTGGTTCCACTTCTTCAAGCCCGCGTCGTACCACCATATTGCTTCTATGGTGTCTGTTGCAGAAGTCATGCCGAACAGAAGTTCCATGGGTATGCCTAGTCCCAGGTCGTAGTGTTTAGTGCCGAACATCGGATACACTGGAGACGATATCAAGTTACATCCTACGTATAGTGGAATCATGACTTCATACAGTGGTCCGTCGAGCTTTATGCCGTCAGGTTGTGGGCCTCCCAGTTCTGGCGGTAGCCATTGCAGGAAGGGTGCAGGCATAGAGATACCAGCATCGCCGCTGGCGGTGTTGTTGTAGCCGCACATCAGTGTGTGTATGGGCCAGCCTCCTGTGAACAGGACTGAGTTTATACCGTCGAAAGTAAGCTCTATCCAGGCTCTAAGATTCATTGCCGGACGAAGGAATGGCGGAAATGTTTCATCTGGTGGAACGTTGGCATCTACGACTACTTTGAGTGTCCTGGCATTAGTGTCTGCAAACAACCATGTTTCGGCTGTAACGTGGCACAATTTAATGCTGATGTCGTTTGATGGTTGAATCTTTCCAGCACTTGTGTAGAAGTTGAGAATGACGTCGTCATGTGCATGAACAAGGTTGCCGTCTACATCTCTCAAGGCCACGATGATGCGTGCCTTGCCATACTGCGACTCTGGATTAGCCAAGATATCGTAGGCGTCGGGGTGAATTGTCAAGTGGTCGATAAAGATGCCATACTTGAACAATTCTGTTTCAGGAAGAGGATGAGTGAAGACATAGAACTCCTCTTGCGAATCGGTCCATGCTTTGCAGACGGTAGACCATACGTTGGTATGCGGAACTTCGACTATTTTGTCACCTTTCACGAAACTAACGCTTTTGATGATCTTGTTGCCGTGTTCGTCGAGGCCTTCAAGCCAGAAAGTACCTGGATTTTGTGCGCCACTAGTTGGAAACTCGTTGTCATCGATTTGTAAGTCCTTATCAGAATCCTTCCAGTTGATAGCGACTTTGAGCTTTTCCGGATTCATCGGTTCGACAGGGAAAGCCTGTGTTGTAGCTAGCGGATGGTAGTTGTGAGTTGGGTCATGTAGCCCAGTAGCTATCAAATACTTGGCACCAAACCATGGCGAAGATGGTATTGTGCCAGATAGAAAGACATCTTTGTAGTCGAAGTAGCCCAAGAAGAGTTGGATACCGTCGAGCCAGGGTTCTGTTAATATTTTGATGATCGTGCTTTCTGTTCCGTTCTGCTGGAATATGCGATCGATGTATGCGAATGCCACTGGCATTGGCGGTGTTGTGTGAGTGTCGTTGAACATAAAGTATTCTGATTTACTGGTGCCTGCAGGTATGTCTACTTTGGCTTCTATGTTTTGACCATAGGTGTCTCTGCCTTGGATGATTATTCTGGTATCGCTGTGAACATCAGTTTCGGTTTCTAGCTTGAGGAATTCAGGATTCCATGCCAAATCGCCTGCAGCAGCTATGCCACCGGGTTGCCAATAAATGTAGGGTGGATTGTCTGCGGATGGAGGAACATCTACTGCGTGGACTGTGGATGCTGCGAGTATTGGTACAAATATAGATACTGTCAATAGCAACATTACAAATATAGCTTTCATTTTCATTTGAATTTCTCCTATCTCCTTTTATTTTTCTTTCCTAATCTGCGTCTTTTCTCTTTGTTAAAAAAGATATATATACTTATCTGAATGACGCCTATAGAAGATAGTTACATCGACCCAGATGCCTTTCTGCGGTTAGAATCTGGCTCACGCATATAATAATTTAGCTCCAGGGGTAAACCGCATAGTTGACTAGCGCGCGCGTATTTCCTCCTTAGGAGACAGTGTTGAACTGCAACGCTCTTCCTCACCATGACGCTTGTTATGCCCTTGTCATTCACTTTTCTGATCCTCTAGCACGCGCTATTGCTTTTTGAACTGCACAATCATCTTGGGCTCTTTCCAAGGTATATTATCTTCTTGATCGGTTGCGCAAGCAAGGTGAATCTAACGTAGAGGTTGGCAACAGAAAGGAACACTCTGATTAGGCTTTCATGGCGCCTGCTCTCTTCAAACGTGATCAGCGACCGACTGAACTTGCCCAGTATGGCTCTGTCATCCACTTTGTCTGCTCTTACTCTTCTTCTGGAATAGAGTCTCAGGTCAAACAGGAAATCCTTGATTGCCTTCAAAACTGATGGGACTGCATGGCATTTGCCATGGAAGTAGAGTAGGTAGAAGGCTTGAGCCGTTTGGGTTAGGGTTATGATTGGAAGCAGTCGGATGAAGATGGACAAATCGAAGATTTCAAACATCGTTGCCAGTAGATTCTTTGTATATGGGTAGAGGTTGCGCTCGCTCAACCCGCCAAGTGTGGGACTCCTAGCATGGCGGACTACACAGTTTGGGGTGTAGACTACCTTGTACCCTGCCTTCCAACATCTGAGACCAAAGTCCACGTCTTCAATTAACATGAAGAAATCTGGGTTTAGAAAGAAGCCAATCTCATCAATCACCTTCCTCCTTGTCAAGAATATCGCGCCGGGCGGATGAGTGACCTCATCAAAATCTGAAAACTGTCCGACATCAACCTCACCTTCACCTCTGTCCCATCCTTGGCCCAAGACGTTGATTGCCCCGCCACATCCGTCTAGCATTTGATCCAATAGGAAGGATTTCTTTCTAGGACATACAGCAGCTACGTTTTCATCACGTTCTAGAACGCCTACGAGTTTATCCAACCAGTCAAGATTGACCATGACGTCGTTGTTTAGAAGAGCTACGTATTCCCCCCTCGAGTTCTCAACACCTATGTTGGCAGCTTTGGCGTATCCAACGTTTTTCGAGAGTGCAACTAACTTGACTTCGGGAAAGGTTTTCTTTATTGATGCGAGATCATCGCCAGACGCGTTGTCCACTATTATTATTTCTAATCGTGAGCGAGGGTAATCCGTGGCAACTATCGAAGGGAGACACTTGGGGAGCCAACCTCTCCCGTAGTTGACAATGATAACGCTCACAAAAGGCGACAGACTACTCGAACTGCGCGCGTGCACGCTAATACTTCCCATTTTGAAAGAAGAGGCTCATGAAAAAATATTAATGTTTTGCTGGCCTGTCTGAGTAGAACAAACCGTGCGTCAATACAACCGAGTCGAATCGAAAGTCTTTTACCAACATGTACTAATCTAGAATGCAATGTTTGACCTAATTTACCTGATCCTGATCCCTGTATTGTCCGTTTATGCATGGTCCATCTACAACCTGCCCATATTGGTGGCAGGCGTCAAACATCTACGCAGAAATCGAAAGAAGCTCGCAAAGGTTCCGAGCGAGGAGAAAGAAAGCTCTGACCTACCGAGCTTTTCAATTATCGTGCCCGTGAAAAACGAAGAAAAAGTCATAGGCCGACTGCTCGACGCATTGGACAAACTAGACTATCCCGCGGAAAAGAAGGAGATTATCATCGTTGAAGACGGGTCAACAGACAAAAGTGTCGACATCTGCGAAAAGCACGCCGAGAAATGTAACCTTAGCCTCAAGGTTTTGCACAAACCATCTTCAAGCGGTAAGCCCTCAGCCTTGAACTACGGTATAGAGCATGCCAGAGGCGACATCATCGGCGTATTCGACGCAGACAGCCTTCCCGTAAACGATTCATTGTTGAACGTGTGTAAGTATTTTGAAGACGGTGAAGTCGCCGCTGTTCAAGGAAGAACATTGTCGATCAATTCTGAACAAAACATGCTAACCAAACTCATTTCATACGAAGATGCCTACGACGAAGTCTATCTGCGTGGCAAGGACACGTTAGGCCTCTTTGTCAATTTGAAGGGTAGCTGCCAGTTTGTCAGGCGGAATGTTCTTGAGAAACTGAAGGGTTTTGACGAAAAAACACTGTGCGAGGACATGGAGATCTCTGCGAGGCTTACAGAAAGAGGTTACAAAATAAGATTTGCCCCTGACGTGCGTTCATGGCAGGAAAGCCCTGCTGATTTGAAACATCTTTTCAGGCAACGAACGCGATGGTACAGAGGAACGATTGAGGTTGCCCTTAAATACGGTAGGTTAATGGCTAAACTCACCAGGAAAAGCTTTGACGCTGAGGCAACTCTTTTCGGACCCTTCGTCTTGATCGCGTCAATCCTCACATACTTCGCAGCGTTCTACGCGGTCTTCATACCGTTTTCAATCAGCCTTCTGCTGCAGGTCATAATGCAATCCACGACATTGATCGTGACGCTCACAATCTTCCTCCTCGGTATGGCATTGATATACTCTTCAAAACCGAGAAAGGCTTCCAACCTGAAGTGGATCCCATTCATATATTTCTACTGGAGTGCGCAAGTGTTCATCGCACTGTATGCCCTCTTCCTTATACTACTGCACAAACCGCGAAAGTGGTCAAAAACAGAAAAAACAGGCGCAGTCAATGCTACCTTTGAGCGCACATCAACCTAGGTTAAGAGAGTTATGCAGTTTGCGCGCGCTCCGTAATTGTGTTCTATCTCTCGCAGAACTTGTTTCAGCACTTCTTCATTTTGAGTAAAGCTGAAGATCACTAGGAAATCCGATATGACGTGCTTACGTCGTTCGTTGTCATTTCTCAAATAGGATATCCAATCAGTTAGGGTTCTGAGAGTCTGGTCTTGGTAGCGCGCGCGCTAAAACTTATCGAACGCAGTTATCGCGCGCGCAGTTCTCAAACAGGTCAAAGGCTTAGTCGCCATTGCGAAAGATTTAAACAAAAAAACCGTGGAGTAGAATAGACCAAGATTTGTTACGCCGTCCAAGTCTGACTGATCCCTCAACCAAGCTCGTAATTCTGGGCCTGCTAATCCGCTTGGTGCCAGCTGCCTTCACAGCTCACCCAACGGACATGCAATCATGGAGGACCATAGGTTCAGCCATCCTCAACGGACAAAACCCGTACACTTTACCAGCATATGGACTCGTTTACCCGCCTCTTTGGGGCTTGGTATGTACGATTGCCTACGCATTCTACGCGCCCACGCAAAACCCATTTGTCTTCAACTTTTTGATAAAAATCCCCATCATAGCTGCGGACATGGCAGTTGCAGTAACCATCGAAATAATAGTTCTGACGTTAACGAAGAACCGGGGAACCGCCCGTCGTGCAATGATGCTGTATTTGTTCAACCCTGTAGCGATAATTCTGTCGTCATTTTGGGGAATGTTCGACGCACTTCCAGCCTTCCTAGTCTTGCTGTCCATGATTCTCTTGAACAGAAAGCAGTATTTGGGGAGCAGTCTCGCATTAGGCGGGGGGATAGCCTTCAAAGGATTCTACCCAGCACTATTGCTTCCCCTCTTCATGTACACGATAGTGAAAACCAGGAGAGAGTTCAAGAAAGCATTTGGATATCTAGCGTTATCAATTCTACCGCTTGCCATGACCTCAATAATTTTCCTCGCCGCAGGTGCGGCATCATTTGTTAACATGACAGTGATCCATTTCACGCAAAGACCAATCTCGAACTTGACGTATTGGTTTCCGATACATCTTGTATTCAAGCAAAGCGAAAACATGATATCAACAATTGGCTTCATAATATTCGCAGCCGCATTCCCAGCGATCTATGCATGCACACTCAAAAAGGCAGGTTCGAGAACGATAACCAGAACCATGACCCAAATAATACTGGCATTCTACCTGACTACACTGACGGTAAACGAACAATATATCGTTTGGCTGTTGCCGCCAATGATCATATACGCAGCAACGGAAAAGCCAAAGATGAAAATCTACTTGTACGCACTGACCGCGATAGTCACGATCTATCTTATGGCGAACACGGGAACTGCGTTCTTCCAACCGATAAGTTCGCAATTGGGCCAATACCAACATTTATTGCCTGTTATGGTGATATGCAGCCTGCTTTTTCCAGCATTCTCAGCAATCACACTGCTGAAAACGATGAAAGAAAATGGGAGAGAACTGGGTACTGGCCAGGGGAGCCAAGTTTGTGACGCCTAGCGTGCGGCAAAAGCCAAGACAAAGCGACGAACATTTTTATAGAAGATTCTTTCAGAACACCCTTCCATAAACTGTATATAATTCGTTACGAACAGTTTCTTGCGCATGCGCTAAGGCTTCAATGCTCCCCAGTGGGGTTGTGAAGGGAAAAGAAGAATGAGAAAAGGAGACGGAGGTAAGCGGAAGCTCTCGGTGGTCCTGCCAGTTTGCGATCAGGACAAGATACTGCGAGGTAGCGTTTCTACAGTCTCCGTTCTTCTACCTGTGTACAACGAAGCAGAAATCGTGTCAGACATTCTCAAGACTTATCACGAGGAAATCTGCACGAAAGTGTCAGCAGAGCTTGTTGTAGCCGAAGATGGGAGTACTGATGGAACCAAGGAGGTTTTGACTTCTCTGCAGAATGAGATTCCTATAGTGTTGCATTCTGACCCCAGCAGAAAGGGCTATGCCAAAGCCGTTAGTGACGCCTTGAAGAATTGCAGGAGTGATTGGGTTTTCTTCTCTGATTCGGATGGGCAATATTCTCCGGCTGACTTTTGGAGGCTTTGGAAACAGCGCGACGATTTCGACATGATTATAGGCCGCAAAGTACACAGAAGTGAGGGGGCTCACAGAATTGTTTTGTCAAAAGGTTTTCATAAGCTAGTGAATGGCACGTTTGGTCTGAATTTGCATGATGCGGACTGTGGTTTTAGGTTGATTCGTAAAGAAGTTATTCGTTCCGTTATTGACAAAGTCAGGTTTCTGGACTACAGTTTTTGGGCCGAATTCACGATTAGGGCTTCTCTCGAAGGCTTCAGGATTTGTGAAGTGCCAATCAACCACGCTAGCCGAATACGTGGCGGTAGTCAAATCTATAAACCCTCCAAGATTGCGACTATAGTCCTTAAACAGCTTGAGGGTTTAGCTCGTCTGTACGTGAACTTAAGGAGTGATAACTAGCTTTGCCTGCTCAAGATACGATTACTAATACTATTTACAGTAATGGGAAAAAAGTACGTCCACAAGCAACTTACAGCGTGGTTGAGGAAAACATGATGCCTAAGGTGCTTGCGGTAGTGCCTGTGTACAACGGTAAGCAGTTTGCTATTAGAGCGATAAGAAGCCTCCTTTCGCAAAAATATCCGAATCTAGGCATAGTGGTAATAGATGACAGCTCTGAAAACGATCCGACTTCTTCAATATTGGAGGAGTTTTCTGGATTTCCTCAGATTACGATGTTAAGAAACAAGAACAACGTTGGTCTCGCTCAAACTCTTAACAAAGCTCTTGAGCTCGTCACCGACGAAGAATTTCTCTTGGTCTTGGAGCAGGACTGTGAACTGCTGACTGACGATTACGTCACGGAGGCTTCTAAGCAGTTACGTCATAATGACGTTGCGCTGGTGACTGGGGAAGATTATCTGCCAGAAGGCAGAGAACTGCCACTGATGAAGAAAATATTCGTGCATCATCTGTGTGAAGACGTTTATGACACTGGCATCGTTGAGACAGGGTTTACATTACTCAAAGCAGACGTTTTCAGGGTTGACGTGCTTAGGAAGATCGGCGGTTTTGAATCATCATCTGAATGGAAACTAGCAGGAGAAGAACACATTATCTCATACAAGATCAGATCATTAGGCTATAAGATAATCAAAGACTCGAACCTGAAGTTCACGGCCCACTGGGATGGACAGGAGAAACTGAGGCAAAACCTCAGGAAGGAAGCCATCTACGGTCGAGGTCTGGGATGGGCTCTTGCCAGAACGAAATCGGACCTAGGGGTTGGAGGGAGTAGGCAGCTTAAACGCAAGAAGCTTAATAGACTTGTTCAGGCACAGTACGTTTTTCTTACAGTTCTTTCGGCGTTTCTCTTTGGCTTGGGAGCGGTTTTTTCATACAGTTTGTTGATACCTCTGGGCTTGTTGTCCCTAGCCACTTTGGTAGAGCTTGGCTATTTGTGCTTTAACACCTCGGTTTTTGAAGGTGCGAAAGAGAAATTGTTGTTCATCATTACGGGATTTCTGAGAAGCTGGGTCTACATTCCGAACTTCTTCCTCGGGTTCTTTTTTGGTTTCATGCTAGACATCAAGGAAAGAATCCAAAGAGTTAGTCTTCGTAGCATTTCCTGAAGTTGGCAATTGGAAAGTCCAGTCGTCAATAATGTTGTAGTTTGGACAAAGCTCGGTGAAACCATACAGAAAAAGCAGAGTGAGCAAGATGGGCAAATCCTGAACGGCAAGAAGGAGAAAAGAGATTTACTGAGAAATATCGGCGGAGATGAAGACACTTCAAAGAGGAGAGACGTGCGCTAATGCTTTTCGCGGTTATGATTTTATATAAGCAAGCACTTGAACAAATACTCATTCCCCGAGGTGACTGAACGTTGACAATTAAGGTTGTCATGATTGGGCCCTACGCCATCTACCCCAATGGCACAGTACCTCTTAGAATGGTGCCAATGGCAGAAGCTTTACATTCGAAAGGTTATTCGGTCAGTATAATCTTGCCTCCATATGACAACATGGCAGAGTCGGGCAAAGAATATAGTGTGAGAGGCGTGAAGATTTACAATGTGCACATCCCTAAAGGGTTCAGCATCAGAACATCACCTCTGACAAAACACATATCGATCGCAAATAGTGTCGTTAGGAAAGCGCTTGAACTTAAACCTGAACTAATACACGTATTTGTTCCTACAGGAATGAGTGGGCTTAGTGCCATGATTTTGCTTATGCGCAAATGGTTCAGATTGGTGAAAATTCCTATCGTGTTAGATATTGATGACTGGTTCGGATATGGAGGTTTCTATGATAATTTCCTAGTGCAAAAAAGTGGCATTCGCTACCGGCTTGTTAAGCGTCAGCAGGACTGGCTTCTTAAGCACATCAGTGTCATTACGACTGGCAGCAAAACTCTACAAAGTCTAGTATGGAGTTTGGGCGTCTCTTCAGACAGGGTCTTCTACCTACCAAACGGACCTCATCGATTTGAACCAGCCAGCAATGCACTCGATATAGAAGCCATACGTCAGACATATGGCTTGAAAGACAAACATGTAATCTTATTGTACACCAAGTTTTCTGAACTCAGTGTCAAAAAAGTTATCGATATACTAAGGATTGCGAAGAGCGAGTTGGGAAGTTTGGCTCTTCTTGTCGTAGGCAAAGGTGAGCTTCGTGAAGATGAGGAGCTTCTGCAACTGGCTGAAAAGAGTGGGTTGAAAGAATCCGTTGTTTATGTAGGGTGGGTCAGAGTTGACAAACTGCCTTCGTATTTGACGATTGGCGATGTGGCGATTTACCCGTTTAAAGACACACTATTGAATAGGGCTAAATGTCCTGGAAAACTTGTGGAACTCATGAGTTTGGGCAAAGCTATTGTGGCTGACAAAGTCGGTCAGATCGCAGAATATATTCAAGATGAAAAATCAGGCATATTAGTGGAACCAGAAGACACCAGAACGTTCGCTCAGAGTCTGATCAGGGTGCTTGAAGATGCCGAATTAAGGAAAAAACTCGGCCAAAATGCACGAGAAAGAATATGGCGTTCTTTCAACTGGAATGAATTAGTCTCAGTAGCGGAAGAAGCGTACGAAGTTGCCAACTCCATGGAGATGGGATCATAAAGAAGGGAATGATACAACATACAAGGGAATAGTGGGTGCGTGTACGATGGAAACGAAACGATTCAAAGATTCTGTCCTTCCACTTTTCATAAAGCACAGGGCTTTGATTGGCATAGTAGTTTTTTCCTTTGTTTTTAGGTTGCTGTGGCTTCAAACCACAATTGAGGGAGATGAAGGATTTTCCGCGTACGCTGCTTGGTTGTGGAACAAAGGATATGTACCATTTTCTCAAATCCTCATCAGTAAAGGATTGCTCCTATCATTGTTGGAGCGAATACCCATCTATGTTTTTGGTAACACTATAGTGCCTATTCGAATTATGAATGATGTTCTGTTTCTATTCTCAATTGTCGCTTTGTATCTTATCGTTGAGGACTGGTATGGCAAAAGGGTAGGGCTCATTTCAGCCTTACTCTATGGCGTATTTATGAATATGCCCGCTTTCGGGGCTCAACAGGTAATGGTTGAGTCGGTCTCTATGCCTTTCGTCATATTTTCCGTCTATTCTTGCAACAAGTTTCTGAAAAACAAGAAATGGATCCTATTGTTGATTTCTGGACTTATGGTATCAGCAGCTTTCTTCGTAATGCAGAGCCAAGCTATAATTGTTATTCTTCTTTTGTCGATGATTGTCTTTTCTCATGATTCCTCAAACAGGCGCTCAGAGGCTAAGCTTCAATTCGTCAAAAGTTTGCCAGCGAACATGTCGCTTCTGATTGCAGGCACAATTCTGCCTCTTGTAGCGTCCATTGTTTACTTCTGGAATCAAGGGATATTGTCTGCGTTTATCGAAAATTATTTTCTTTTTTTTCTACCAGGGGGGCTTCATTCATCGATTCCGAATGTGCCCTTGGGCATTCAGTTCTTAACGATATTTGAGGGTCTGCCGTTATGGCTTTTTGCCTTTTTTGGGGTTATAGTATGCCTGTATCGGAGGAAAGAATACGCTGAATCTGGCGTCTTTTCTATGACTTTCATGTTTCTGCTTCTTCTCGCAGCCAGTATCCAGCCAAACTTTAGTCACCACTTCGCAGTCTTAATCGCGCCAGCTTCAATTCTTGCAAGCGTTGCTTTGTGTTCTATACCGATAATTCCAAAAGGAGATGGGAAAAACATTACAGGGGTTTTGCTTGTTGCGTTGCTGGTAATATCGTTTGTACCTGTCTTTTTCCTAGCAGTCCAGCAGTATCCTGATTCAAATATCAATTGGCAGTTTGTCATCTGGTACGCATCAGGCGATTGGTCCATGAAGGACTATAATCAGCAATTGGAAGTAGCCAACTTTCTCAATGCTAACACGCCAAAAAGTGGAGAAGTTTTGGTCTGGGCAAATTGGGGAGCGGCAACCATTTATTGGTTATCAGGGCACAATTTCCCTAGCAAATATGTTTCGGTAGAAAACCCAGTTATGGAGGGTATCCCAGATGAAGAGTACCAGAGAATAGTAAACATGGTAAACGACGGTGAATTTGACTACGTTGTTCTCTTCTCGCCAGATTTCATAAGTCTTGAAGGAGTGCGAGGCACTGACTCCATTGTTGATATTACCTTGAGCAAATATTGGTATGTTGAAAGCATCGATGGTGCTAACATTTTTGGCAAGTATAACGCGCAAGGAGAATGGGCTTCGCATAGTTTCGTTCGAGAGTTCTCTAATGCTACGATGGAATATGATTTGGAAACTGGCGGAAAAGGAAACACAGAGAAGGCTTTTGGAAATGAATCGATATTTGTACCTCGTCTGCTTTCTTTGACGGTGAATAACGAAACGCAAATGTCGATTTTCCAGCAACCTCTTATAAGCAATGGTTCATTTATTCCCAACTCTTACATCTGTTACTCTAACGTTTATTTACCTCAAAATTCAACACTCAAGTTCAGCATAGCCGAAGATCCTTCTGTTTGGAATACAAGCAGCGAAGACGGCGTTCAATTTGAAATTTTCGTAAAGGACAATCAAGCCTCTCATCAGATATTTTCTAAATCAATCAATCCCCGACAGAATGTTGAAGATAGAACTTGGCTCGACTACGAAATCAGCTTAAGTGACTACGCCGGTAAGAGCGTCACCATCTGTTTTGCGGATAATGCTGGCCCAACAGGCAACGCCTACCACGACTGGGCATATTGGGGGAATCCTGTTATACTGCAGAGGGATAGTTGAAGTCAATGGTACAGAAAAGTGGGTTCCAGTCAAGTGAATCTCAGTAGGACTTGATTATTTCAGAAACGAAAGCACATTTTGCACGAGCACATAGTTTGAAACCTGATCCTATTGGAATCGATACCAAAGTGCATGTTTGTGAGATAAGCTAATGAGAGGAGCTGCAATCAGTCAACAAGGGTGAAGTCAAAAGTCACTATTCGTCCTTTCTTGCTTTTGGCATTTTCCAATTGTCGAGTTTATGTCTTAGCCTTATTCAGAAACACTTCTGTCAAAATCTATGGGTTCGATAACGCGACTTTGAGGTATTTTACGCCGATTGTCCCAGGTCCCATGAGAGTTATTTGGAAATGAGTGAAAGGCTTCGAAATACTTCCTATCTTTTCAATCTGTAACGGAACATTATACCTGTGATCACTCCAATATATACCCATGCTTCTCGCCTTGTAGTCTGCGTTTATGGTAACATTAAATTCGTTCGGCAGAGTAAACTGCCCAAGTAGAACGCCGTAACTGTAGTTCCCAGGAAACGCCCCATAGCTGTACATCAAGCTTCCCTGTTGATACCAGACCATGGCCGTTAGAGACTTACCCTTTTCCAAAGCTATCCAATTCTCAACAACTAACGTCGGGATTTCTCCTTCCGGTTTTACGAAGGTCACGTCAGCATGGTATTTCCAGAAAACCGGTAACCAAGGCTGACAATCGCCTTTCTCGTATGTTGGAGAACTCCACTTCATTCCAAAACCAACTTGGTAACGGTTGTTAGATTCGATTTTGAGCATCCCGTTCTCTATGTAATGTGTTCCAGAAATCAATTGTGGGTCAACAACCCAATACGATGCGTTTAGAACGCCCAGCTCCCCCTGGGGAAATCCGGATTCGTATACGTATGACGTTCCAGTCGAAACTGCGTCCACTATTTTGACAGAGGCCGGGGACAGAGTGTAGTATGTCAATGCACTTATCATTGAAACCATGGCAATTAGTGCCATGTTTATGCCCACTAGCATGCGCACAGTCGACGCCACTTATTCAGCCACCTGCCAGAATAAGTATACAGCACCAATGCTCATGCATAGCATTTATGAAGACACAATATGATTTTGAAATTCAGGCTATCCAGAAGCATGATACCATGTTGAAAGACAATTTTGACAAGAATCCACCGAAAACACGTGGATAACGGTACTCACCGTGCACGACTGCAACCCAGAGCCCGTCTTGGCGCGCCAGACTCATGAAGTGCCGCTTGTCAGCGCGTCGTACAAACCAAAGGGGGGCATTGGATGTGATTGAGCTAACGCGTCTTGGCCATCAACTGCTGCTTGGAGGGAGACTCTTGGCTACATTGGTGTTCTATCCATTTGTAAGTTTTGGCAAGGCCTTCTTCGAGACTCACTTTTGGCTCCCATCCCAACACTTTTCTTGCAAGACTGATGTCGGCGTTTCGTCCTCTTACTCCCTGAGGTGCGTTTAGGTCGTGACTCTTGGTTATGACCTTGCCTGATATCTTCGTTATCATGTTCGCAAGTTCATCTATGGTTACTAGTCTCTCGGATCCTATGTTCATCGGCTTGTCATAGTCGGATTCCATGAGCTTGACCGTTCCGCGCACGCAGTCATCGATGTAGCAGTAGGATCTGGTTTGTTTTCCGTCTCCCCAAACTAGTATTATCCCGGGGTTTGAGGCTTCAGCCACTTTCCTGCAAAGGGCGGCGGGTGATTTTTCTCTTCCACCCTTGTACGTGCCCTCGGGTCCGTAGATGTTGTGGTATCGAGCGATGCGAACGTCAAACCCATGGTCTCTCTGGTATGCTTCGCACATTTTCTCGGTCAGCAGCTTCTCCCAGCCGTAGAAGTTGTCAGGATCCGCTGGATACGCATCCTTTTCCTTCAGGCCCTCAACATCAGAGTTAGTCTGTTTAAAGGTGGGATAAACGCAGGCTGATGAACTGAAGAAATATCTCTTCACCTTATTGCGTCTAGACGCTTCCAGCATGTACGTGTTTATCAAAATGTTGTCATGCATCACTTCGGCGCCGACTTCAGTGATGAACCCTATGCCACCCATGTTGGCTGCAAGATTGTACACCTTGTCCATATCTTTCGTGACGGCAACGCAGTTCTTCCACTTTCTCAGATCCAGCCTCAAGTCTTCGCTGCAGTATTTTCCTTTCATGTACTCGTTCGGATTCACATCCACGACTCTGACAAAGTCTCCTCGTTGCAGCAAGTACCTTGCCAAATGGCTTCCTACGAACCCGTTACCACCAGTGATTAGTACCTTTTCCAACAGCCCACCTTCTTTTCCTGAGGCATGCGCACACGGCTAAGATTTGGACCAAGGACGAATATAAACATCTTCCACAATATGCACTCTAACTCCGGCTTTTGCACTTTCACCGAGAACCAACAGGTCAGAGTGAAATAAAAACACCGATAGAAGTAACCTCTAGCCCTTGCTTACTGTCAATAGTGCCTGCTAGACCTGCATGACTTATGTCAACGTTCGGTTCGTTCCTCAGTCCATCAAATCCCCGAAAATCTATGGCAGGACAAAGGAACAAGTTGAAGCGTGGTTCGAGTGTGTTATCTATATGGATGAGAAAGAACTATTCAGAAGACGAAGATGTAAACAGCATGGACACGGATGGAACTATGAGCCGCAAACGTTACTGTAAGATTCTCCACCTTATTCTCAATACGTACGTGTAGCTCTTCACATGGATATGTTTTGAGGATTCGCTATGTTTATTTATCAAGAAAGGCACTTACTAGCTCAAGAAGATGCGGAGAGACAGGGATGTCTAAGAAGATTCCATCGAAAGACGAGGCGTTGGAAGCACTGGACTTCATAGTGAGCGTTCTAAAAGAACATGAAAAGGACCTGGATCGCTTGATAAACGAGTTGGGAAGCGTGACTGAGAAGATGGGCGACACCGGGGAACTAAGCGGCAAGGTGGAAAGAGTGGAAGAAAGACTGAGCACGCTGCAGAACGAGATAACGAACCTCATAACCTACCTTTCAGCCCCTCATGAAACGATGCCAACGTCGTCACCGCAGCCAATGCCTACCGGTCAGAAGAATGAAGTTGTGCAGGTCAAAGAAACACATGGACCCCCAGTAATCCTTCGCTGCAAACAATGGGAAGACTTCCAGGCAATGGCCGCGGAGGCTCAAACAATGTCTTTCATGTACCGAGAAGCTGAAAAAACGTTCCAAGTCGACGCAGTGAAAGACAACCAAATCATAACTTACAGCGGCGAACTGCCCAAATACAACACGCTATTGAAGGCGTGGCTCTCCAAACAACTGAACGT
>Ga0315277_10004593_pt1 | contig 18388 bp, 18 predicted proteins | sample YL17G05_15_MG_FD_203695 | JGI IMG/M metagenome (GOLD analysis project Ga0315277, IMG submission 203695) | Sediment microbial communities from Yellowstone Lake, YNP, Wyoming, USA - YL17G05_15 | ecosystem: Environmental > Aquatic > Freshwater > Lake > Sediment | place: USA: Wyoming | collected...
ATCACTTTTTCTCTTTAAGCCATGATTCGATAGCCTCTTTAATGGCTCTGCTTAGTGCGCCTCTTTCCCCACCATAAAGGCGCGTAACTTCTATTCTGAACTTCTTTGCTAGCTCCTTCTGTATCCGAACATGAATGATTCCCTTTTCATCTGTCATTGTCACATATCCTTCGTTGCTTACAACAATGCTATCACGCAACATTTATATTTAATACTTGTGTTAATAGCAACCATTCAACAATGCAACCAAACAGAAACGTGAGAACCAATGAACTACAACCCAAAAAGAGACATACCACAATTCGCCAGAGAATTAAGAAGTCTTTCTCCTTCAAAGATAGCACATCGCATATTGAACAGAAGAAATGTTGAAAGAAAGCCCGAAAGCGTTACGATGTGGTTCAAAGATCATGCCGACATCAAAGATCAGCTTAAGAAGGAGATCGTAGACGGTCTTCCGACGGAAAAACAAGCCGTTGACCAATCAATCTTTGAGAACCATAGTTTTGAAGAAATCCCAAGCATCAAAGAATGGAAGCTTGAAATGAACGCCCGCGATCTTGCGCCCGACTACGTTACGGCGAGAATCAACATATTAAAGCAGTTGTGCCAAGGCAAATTTCCAAATCACGACATAGACTTAGTAGCTGAAGGAAAATGGGACTTCAAGCATCCTGACCGTTTCAACCTAAAAGACGCTATGGAGATCATTCAAACGCTGAAGGAAAAACACTATGTCGACACTACAGGCTACAAGGGAGCACTGAAAGATTTTCTGATCTCAAAGGGCGAAGTTATTGGGAAAAAGATCGCTGTCGGAAGATCAAGAAGTTATGGGAAATATGCGAAACTCTACGTTCCTAAGGAAATGGTAATAATGATGCTCGCATGGATCAAGAGTCAAAACTTTGAGGCTTTCGTATGCGATCTCTTCATGCTCACTACTGGAACACGAATACAAGCCACGCTTGACGCACTCTTAAAAGCGAAAATTGATCCTGAAACCAAGATCAGACGTGAAGGTCTTAGAATCCTTGGGAATCATGGAGAAATCACGGTCTATGATAAGGGAAGACGTAGCAAGTATCCGATAGGGCATCCTTGGGACAAGCGCGTGAACCCTGAGCTTCTAACTGCGATTTTGACGCTGGCGAATGGACGGACGCAAGGAAAAATCTTTCAGAACCTTGACGACGAGAAACTAGCGAAACTGAACAAGAAAGCGATAGAGCTGTTTAGTCCTCAAACGCTGAAGGACTACCCTGATCTTTGCCCGAACCACTTCTGGCGACACCTATTCTATCAATACATTTTGCGACAGACAGAATGGAACTATGCGATAGCTGGAGCATTAGGGGGAGCGAGGCCTCAGAGCGTAGAAGAAAGCTACGGTCAACCACCTGACGAGACTGTGAAGAAATGGGCTGACAAGTTCAGCGTAGACATAACGCTTCAGATTCCTTTGGAAAGAATATAATGGAGTTACATCGTTCTTCATTTCAGCACAGATGTATCAGTTTTGCAATCATCGAGTTCCTTGGTTTCTCTCTCTTCACGCACATTTGGCGATTGAGCACATTCTTGAAGGATGCTGGCAACTGCTTTTTGGCCAATTTCCATTCAAAAGACTATTGTTTGTTTATGATACTCTTCATGGCATAATTTGCGGTCGGAACATGAAAGAAATCTTAGAATGGTGGAACGCAAGAACAGACGAAGGAACCATGTTATAAACAGCGCGCGCGAGCATGTGGACGTTAATCTTATTAACGTAGAATATAACAAGACAGTAGCGAAGAGTTTTGCCAAAAAAATCTGATAAACTGTATGGCGCATCGTCCTTGATCCTCTTGGGCATTATCGTATTAGCTTCACTAGTTACTCTGGGTTTTCCAAGAGTCTCTAGTGATCTGCGGGCATCCATGTTTGACAATCTGATAAGGCTCGATGGCATTCTTTTTGGTTTTTCCGCCGTGATGTTAGGTTTGTTTTTCCGCGATCTCGCTAAAATGAGTGAAAGAACAGCTTTTAGCTGTCTGGTTTTCATCATGGTATCATTTTTCGGTTACATCATCTCAATTGGTGCATCTTTCATAGGAATGGCAAATAGCTCTCCAGACTCCTTTCCTAGTCCCTACTTCTGTTTAGCTTTGACAATTTCCAGTCTCGCTTGTTCCTCCATCTATATTCTCATGATTCTTGTTGACGAGTACTATCCCCCTGAAAAGCCAAAATAGATGCGCGCTAGTATCCACAGCAACTTTCAAGGACTTCACGCAAAAAATCAAATTAGAAACGTGCGCATGGTCTGGGTATTTCAACGACCCTAAGACTATTGATTTTGAAGGGTGGTAGAAAAATAGGGTGGTTCTAGTAGTGGTATGTTATTGTTACGGTTTCAGTTGCTCCGTTGAGCCAGTTTGAATTTCCGATTCTGACATCTACGCTTGAAGAAGGCAAAACGGGAAAGACTGCAGTCCCGCCTGTTCCGACACCTATTTGGTTATCATAGTTTACGCCATGTGACGTGTAGATAACTCGAACATATGTGTTAGAGGTCGTTGACGTGTGAACTTGAACTGAAATGTATCCAGCATAAGACGTTGAGAATGCAGGGCTCCAATTTGTGTAAGAACCTGATGGTTGATTCAAGGTTTCGTCATTGACCCAAACTGTGGACTTGCCTAGATTGAGAGTGCTAGTGATGTCACTCACTTGTGAATTTAACGAAGAAATTGTGTTGTCTTTTCCGTTAATTATTGATGCGTAATTGGCTATCGCCCCTACTAGACCGACTGCTAGAAGGATACAGATTATCCCTAATCCAATCGCTACGCCTCTACCGACAACTTTCTTTTCACTCATTTTTGAACCCTAGTGCGTCTTCTGTTCTTGTGCCGATTTAAGATTTCTGTCTTAGCGCGCGAATGCTGACTAGCGGGGCGGGGCTTCGCCCCTTTCATTTTCCGTTTTTCATGTTGCACGGGTTCATGCAACACTCCCCAAAAAGCTTAGGTTCATACCCTAAGATTCTCCATCATTCAGCTTAGTTTTCGGTGTTCCAGATAAGACCTATCCTGGGGGCCTCACGAGTATCTTTGGCGATGAGCGGCTATGTTGGCTGTTCAGTCACTTTCCATGGAACCATCAACATGCAGATAGAACTTGAGTCGAGCACGCGCTGATAAGAATGATGAGTAAGTCATATTTCTAATTCATAAAAATCTTATCTGGTCCATGTCAAAATGTAAGGTTGCAGCGGACGAAAAAGTGGAGGTGTAGTGATTGAATGAAAACATCCTAGTCGTTGATGATGACGCTGGGGTGAGGAAGACCCTTTCTTCAATCCTACTAAAGGAGGGATACTTAGTTGAGGCTGTGGAAAATGGCAAGCAGGCGATCAGAGCCTCCGAAAAAGAGTACTTTGACGTAGCCCTGGTTGACATTGAGCTACCTAACATGAAGGGAACTGAGCTCCTCCTTGGGCTGAAGAAGAGGCAGCCCGAAATGATCAAGATAATCATTACGGGGTTTCCGTCCATAGAGAACGCTATGAAGGCGGTCAACGAGGGCGCCGACGGATACGTTTTGAAACCTTTCGATGTGCCAAAGCTGCTTGAGATGATCAGAAAGCACCTGGACGAGAGGGCAAATGATCATTTTCGCGCCTGGACGGAAAAATCTGAAATGGAACAAAGAGGCGCACAATTCTCCGAACAGTTCAAAAAAACAAAAGGTAGCATTTTCACGAGTTAAACGCGTGGCAGGTTCAAAACGGCGTTGCGCGCGCACAAGACACTCGAAAGGGAAGATAGACTAATCAAGGCAGGCTTTGACCTTGTCCGTTACAATCATAAGGAACAAGGGGTCACACACAGAAAGAGGAAATAAGAATTCCACTGTTTGATGAGAAGTCACATTGGCTTGAAGTGATATCTAGGCCATTGGAGATTTCTCCCGCACAATCCCCTCTTTTTTGTGTGTTTTGGTTGATGCTTTTGTATACAGGTCAAAATCGAGGACACAATCAGCTTAGGACCTTAACAGGAGAGTCGAGACTATGAAACGTCAGAGGTGTAAGAGCCTGGTTGAAAAGAAGAGGCTCAAGGACCTGGAGATCTTGGATAACAAGTTGAGTGTTGAATACTGGAGGCACGTGATCAGTCTCATAAGGGTTGAGGCACGCATGAACCGAGAAGCAGCCAGGCTTGCGAAGACTCGAAGCAGACGTAGGCGCGCGCGCCTAGAATGTCTGTGACGCAGTTTACGTGTTTGATGTTTTGTTGTTTGTTGTTGTGTGTTTGTGCTACTGTGCGATTGCTGTCGTTGAAGCCATCAGGATCTTTGAAGTTTCCGCTTCGCCATTCAAGCGCGCATGTGTGTTCCTGAAATGGTCAAAAATGGCCATAATTCCGTTTTGCACATTTCTGCCAGTGCTCAAGAAGACAGTTACTCAAAGAAATCAAGAACAGATACGAAGCCCAAAACCTTCCTTAGATCATGGAAGGCGAATAAAAACCATTTTAGGCCAATTTCGGAACAAGCATGCGCGCGTCCTTGATGCAGACAAAAACACCTGTTGTGGAAAGAGAGAAGGATTTGAGAACGCCGAATTACTTTCTTAGCCATCGAATCTGATGCAGGCAGAATGGGTAAAATGAATAGAAACTGCAGATGAGGATGATCGCAGAAGATTCTTTCATAAACTTTTTATCGGAACAAGTTGATTTAGAGTCTAGAGAAGGGAGTTGAATTGTTTAGGAAACCTGCTTTTATAATCATGCTATTTTTACTTGTAATCAGCGCATTAGCATTGGCGTATAACGTTCAACCTGTCAATTCGGATTATGTTTGGACCGAAACCATTTACATAAGGGCTGACGGAAGCATAGACCCGTCAACAGCGCCGATTTCCAGTGTTAACAACGTGACTTATACGCTGACAGACAACATCGCCGGAAACGTTCTAGCCGGTTACGCCGCAATCATCATAGGAAGAGACAACACAACAATAGACGGAGCAGGCTACACGCTACAAGGCCCAGGAGCTTCAAGCGGAGCAGGAGTAGGAATAGATTTGGTGGGAAGAAGCAACGTAACAATCAAAAACATGAAAGTCACAGCATTCGACTATGGCATCTATATCAGTTATTCTTCTTCTAATAACAGCGTAAGCGGAAACAACATAACAGCAAACTACTGGGCTGGCATCAATCTCTATTCTTCTTCTAATAACAGCGTAAGCGGAAACAACATAACAAACAACGTGTATGGCATCTGGCTCTATACTTCTTCTAATAACAGCGTAAGCGGAAACAACATGGCAAACAACGGGGCTGGCACCTATGTCTATTATTATTCTAATAATAACAGCGTGAGCGCAAACAACATGGCAAACAACGAGTATGGCATCGATCTCTATTCTTCTTCTAACAATACAATCTACCATAACAACTTCATAAACAACACCAGCCAAGTTTATTCTTCAAACTCAACTAATGTTTGGGATGACGGCTACGCTTCTGGCGGAAACTATTGGAGCAACTACAACGGGCCAGACTTGTACAGCGGTCCCCATCAGAATCAGACAGGCAGCGACGGGATAGGAGATACACCATACATTATTGATGGGAGCAACAGAGATCATTATCCGCTCATAGGACCGTGGGCTACAGGCGTCACCAGATATCCATGGCCCATGTTCCACAACAACCCAACGCATACAGGCTACACTGAGAGCCCAGGCCCACAAACAAATCAGACGCGATGGGTGTACTCGGCAGGCGGCAGTGTGTATTCATCCCCTGCTGTTGTTAATGGTAGGGTCTATTTCGGATCAATGGGGGGTTATGTTTACTGTTTGGATGCCATGTCCGGAGGGCTTATTTGGAACTATATGACCGAGGGTGATGTATACTCTTCTCCTGCCGTTGTTGATGGCAAAGTCTACGTGGGGTCGGAAGACCACAAGGTTTATTGTTTGGATGCCTCGTCTGGGGCGTTCATATGGAGTTACGCCACAGGCTATGACGTGCTTTCATCTCCCGCCGTTGTCAATGGTAAGGTCTACGTGGGCTCTAGGGACAACAAGATCTATTGCTTGGATGCTTTGTCTGGAGGGCTTATCTGGAACTACACAACAGGAAGCCTGGTTGATTCTTCGCCTGCAATTGCTTGTGGTAGGGTCTATTTCGGATCAACTGACGGCAAGGTCTATTGTTTGGACGCTCTGACGGGAGCCGTAATCTGGACTTACCAAACGTATTCCCCCGTTACTTCGTCTCCCGCCGTTGTTGATGCCAAAGTCTACATAGGTTCCGGTCCGATAAACTCTTCTTTACCTGGAAAAGTTTATTGTCTGGATGGTTTAACTGGAGCACTCGTGTGGAGTAGCCCGCTGGGTCCTTATGGATATATACTAGATTCTTGTCCTGCCGTCGCTAATGGTAGAGTCTACGTGGGCTCAATGGACAACAGGATTTACTGTTTGGCTGCCTCGACTGGAGAGCAGCTTTGGAACTACACCGCAACGGTCGACTATTCAATGCAATCTTCTCCTGCCGTTGTTGATGGCAAAGTCTACGTGGGGTCGGAAGACGACAACGTTTATTGTTTGGATGCCTTGTCTGGAGCAGTTATCTGGAAATACCGTACATACTCGTACGTTTTTTCCTCCCCTGCTGTTGCTGACGGAGTTGTCTTCATAGGTTCATGGGACCATTGTGTCTACGCGATTGGCAGCGTCATCAGAGTCCCGGAAGATTACAAGACGATACAGGGTGCCATCAACGCAGCTAATCCCGGGGATACTATCGTGGTTGGTCCTAGCGTCTACCATGAGTCTCTGATCATCAACAAGACTCTGACGATCCTTGGCAGAATGGGAAGCGAGCCCGCGTTTGTCGGAGGCGGGTCTGGAATAGCTATGCAGTTGCTGCATGGCGCATCAGGCACCGTTGTTGCGGATGTTCAAATAACAAACTGGGCTCAAGGCATACTCATCGTCAACGCTAGCAACTGCAGGATTTACGCTACCACGATGTCTCAGATGAGCAATAACGCGATAGCCCTGACGGGGACAAACGCAATAGGCAATCAGATCTACAGCAACATATTCCAAAGCAACGCCGTCGCTGTTAACTTGACTGCTTCTTCAACGGGCAACGCCTTCTACAACAACATCATCGTCTCCAACACTATCGTGGGCCTCAACCTACAATCCAACGGAAACACCATCTACGCAAACACCATATCACAGAACCAAATCGGCATAAACATGACAAACTCGAACAGCAACACAATCTACCACAACAACTTCATCGACAACACGATTCAAGCAAACATCTTGGCGTCTGCAAGCAACACTTGGGACGACGGTTATCCTTCAGGAGGAAACTGCTGGAGCGGCTACACTGGCCAGGATTACAAGAGCGGGCCGTACCAGAACGAGACTGGAAGCGACGGCATAGGAGACACCAGCTACGCGATCACAGTCAACAGCGTAGACAGATACCCCTTGATGAAGCCCTTCAACCCATGTGACATAGGAATAGCAAGCCTCTACACGGAAAGAACCGTCGTGTGTCAAGGCTACAACATAAGCATAAGTGTGAGAATCCTAAACTACGGCATCAGCAACGAAATTTTCACGCTAACCATCAACGCCAGTGCAGCAATCATAGGCATACAGACGATCGCCCTCCCAAGCAGAAACTGCACAACCATCACCCTCACCTGGAACACTGCAGGGTATGCAAAGGGAAACTACACGCTGAGCGCCTGCGCGACATCAGTCCCTGAGGAGACAGACACTAAAGACAACAACTTCACGGGCAGGTGGATCGTGGTATCGATGGTTGGCGACTTGACTGGCGGCTCTGCTAACGCTTGGGATTTTGTTCCCGACGGACTGGTGGACGGCAGCGACCTGTCCATAGTCGCCAAATGTTATGGCTCCTGGCCTGACGCGCAGCCGCCGATGATTTGGAACGTAAACTGCGACGTAACCAACGACGGCGTGGTAGACGGCTCGGACCTATCCATAATAGCCAGGCACTTCGGAGAAGGCAGCCCATAACTCCCTCTTTTTCTTTCAGAAGAGACAGCAAGATAGCGCGCTCGCTTCATCGAATGAACCAGTTCATCACCTATATACAGTAATCACGGATCACTGTGTGTGCGCGTGCGCTTTATCAACTCAACCAGACTGGGACTTTTGCAGAAATCATTCTTTGGCCTTGCTGTCTCTCCCAGAAAAGTGGTTTATGGACGGCGCGAGCGCTAATCTATGGATGGCATTCGGCCGCCACCGCCGCTTGCTGGAATGGCAAGGACCTCAACTGTGCCACCAACGTAGGTGTTATCGGCTGTGTCTGCTTCGCCTGGAGCGGGGGAAACATAGGCGCTTATTGTGTAGTTGCCCACGGCGAAGCCAGTAGCGTCCCAACTGAAGACTACTGTTCCAGAGTTTCCGCCCGTAAGGGTGACACTTTGCGTAAAGATGGTTGTCGCATTGGCATTTACGATTACTTGGAATGTTTCATAGTCCAGAGCTTTGTTTGCAACTGTTACATTGATTGTGGCAGGGTAAACTTGTGGCATTGCCGCCTGACCTTGGAACAAGCAAAAACGTTCAACCTTCCCGAAAACCCAGAGAGACCAGGGCAGTTTCAATGGGAAAGCCTCAGCGACGAGCAAGCTGCCAGCCTGATTGTTCCGGCCTTAGAGAAGTACGTTCAAAGTTTCGCCATGGCTACAAACTAGGGAACAGGCACTCAGGAATCGTTGCGTCCATGCGATTCAAGAGATCCTCGCTGAAGAAGTCGAGGCCGAATGATTATGAGAATCAAGCTTGAATGGCAAGAAAGCCAAGTCTGGCATTCAGTCATGGCCGAGGTGGCTGTGTCCAGAAATGGCAACTACACTTTCAAGCATGATGGCAAAGTCTACGTTTTCAAAGAGAAACGCGAAGGCGAACAGATCCTTGTTTTAGACTGTGGAAGATGGGTCAAAGTTGACCGCGTGACTCGCAGCGGCATATTCGTGGGAGAAGGAATCAGCAGTGACGAATACTATCGCAGTCCGGAAGGAATCAAAGCCGCGCAAGAAACACTCCAAAGCTTCTTTGCTAGCAGAGGGAGATGAAAATGCAAGAGCAAAGATCTGACCTTATTTGTTTCTGCCCTCGACAAAATCAGCAGGTGTTGATACTTTCAGGAGTATGTTTTTCGAGAGGCAAACGTAGAATGTGCTCAGGCCGCATTTACGACCGCTGCCATGTTGACGCGCAGCTTCTGCTTTCCGAGATGTGTTCCAAAAACTGGAGAGTAGCGCATGGTTGAGACTGAGGGAAAAGCTGCGTTCCACGCTCAGAACTCTGAGCGCATACTTGACAAAAAGCGGCTTAACAGTGGGAAGTTGGGCCAACGAGCAGCCCAGCCGCAGCAGCTCCCAAAACAGCCTAGCCAATGTCCCGAATGCGAGTCTCGGCAGCTCTACAAGGATGGCCTGCGCTACACGACTCAGGGTTCTATCCAGCGCTTCTTATGCAGAAGTTGCGGCTACCGCTTCAGTCAATCTTCGATAAAGCTCGATGTCCATGGCCAGATTTTTGAAGCCCTTGATTCTGGAAAGAACAACCATAAGCAGCGGATCGTCACGCTTAACTCCACTGTCAAGGAAGCTCCTGATAACTTGCCTCTCTCTCGTGGTAAAGATGTACGAGCGCATGACCTTACTATTATAGAAAAAAGCTTGAATGCTTTCCATTACTTTAATAGTAATCGTCAAATATGCGAGACCTTAACAAGAGGCTCGAAAAACTTGTCTGCAACAGAATCCAAGACTGTTGCGGGAAAATCTCCAATAGCAGAGCAAGACGTTAAGGGAAAAATCACAGAATACCTTTGGCACCTAAAGAAAGAAGGACGCAAGGATCTCACGATACTAGCACACAGAAAAGTTCTAACCAGACTTGCTGGACACGGCGCGAATTTGTTAGATCCTGAATCCTTAAAAGGCACTATTGCAAATGAACAAATTCATGTCAATTCCAAAGCTCACTATGTCATAGTCTACAAGAGCTTTGCTGAATGGCTTAATCTGTATTGGAAACCACCAAGATACAAGTTTCAGAGGAAGATTCCTTGGATACCGACAGAGACAGATTTAGATCAGCTGATTGCGGGGTTTAAACAACGGACGGCAGTTTTTCCTATGCTTTTGAAAGAAACAATGGCTAGATCTGGGGAAGTTTGGGACCTCAAATGGACAGACCTAAATGTCAACATTCTGACCATCAGCACGCCTGAAAAGAACAACGATCCAAGGCAATTCAAAATCTCGGATAGACTTGTTGCTCTGGTAAATGCGCTGCCAAGGAGGGACAAAAGAATCTTTGGATCAGCAACGAATCTGAACAACTTCAGAGGCAACTTCACTAAGAGGCGTCACTGTCTTGCTAGAACGCTTGGGAATCCGCGGATTGACCAGATAACCTTTCATACCTTTCGCCATTTTGGCGCAACAATGTTATACCATAAAACTAGAGACATACTCCTGGTCAAGCAGCAGTTGGGGCATAGGTACATTGAAAACACGATGGTTTACACACAGCTGATAACCTTTGAAAGTGACGAATACAACACCGCTTATGCTAGATCACTAGAAGAGGAAGACAAGCTGATCAAGGCGGGCTTTGAGTTTGTGCGTTACAATGACAAGGAACAAATTGCCATATATCGAAAGAGGAAATAGAAAAATGCCAAGGTATTATAGCATGTTACATTGGCTTGAAGTGATATCTTGGCCATTGTGGCCACTGCACGGTTGGGCTGCAGGCTTCGAAAACTATGGACAGTGGCATACCTATTCTTATTTTGTCAAGTGGCGCGTCTTTGATCATGCCTGGAATCTTCAGTCCGTTGTCTAGCCTGATGATTCCCATAGCATATGGTGCCATCGATTGGAACTGTGCCGGTGCAATGTGGATAATCGTGTATGTCAACAGTTTTCCCTCGGTCGGAATCTGAGTCCACTCGAATTCCTTCGACAGGCATTGGTCACACAACGGTCTTGGTGGAAAGTGTATCTTCCCGCATTTCCTGCATTTTCCACCCATCAGTTTTCCTTCGCCCATGAACTTGCACAGTTGCTCTATAGTGAACGGCTTTTGCGCGCTCATCTATTCCCCCCTGTAAACGTGCACCGCGGCAGTGGCACCCGAGCCCCCGACGTTGTGTGTCAAACCGATTTCTGCGTCTTTGACTTGTCTCCTGTCCGCTTGTCCCGTCAACTGCAGATATATCTCGTAGGCCTGAGCTGTTCCAGTTGCGCCGACGGGATGCCCCTTCGACTTCAGTCCGCCACTCGTGTTCACTGGAATTCTTCCGCCAAGCCTTGTTTCTCCTCTCTCGGCGAGGCCGCCCCCTTCGCCTGGCCTGCAGAAGCCCAAGTCTTCATAAGCGATTATTTCGGCAACCGTGAAGCAGTCGTGAACTTCAGCAACGTCCAAGTCTTCAGGCTTGACTTCAGCCATGTCGTAAGCCTGCTTTGCCGCAATTCTTGCCGCAGCAAGTGAGGTGAAGCTGTCTCTTTCGTACAGACCTATGGTGTCGCTGGCCTGGCCGCTCCCGATTATGTGAACGGGCATATCAGTGTATTTCTTAGCAAGCTCCGGCTTTGTCAGGATCAAGCAACTGGCACCGTCAGTTATCAATGAACAATCATAGAGTTTCAAAGGCCATGCCACGACGCGTGAGGACAAAACCATTTCAAGCGTGATTTCCCTCTGCATATGGGCTTTCGGGTTCATGCTCCCGTGGTAGTGGTTCTTCACGGCAACGAGTGCCATGTCCTTTTCAGTCGTGCCATACTCGTTCATGTGTGCGGTGGCCATCAACGCATACAAACCTGGGAACGTTATCCCCTGCCACTGTTCAAACGGAAAATCTGATGCCATCGCCAGATACTCAGTGACCTCAGCCGTGGTTCTGTGTGTCATCTTTTCGACGCCGCCAACCATGACGACATCTGACAGGCCAGAAAGCACGGCTTGAACGGCTGTTCTCAAAGCCGCGCCTGATGAGGCGCAAGCCGCTTCCGTTCGGGTGGCTGGCACGTGCAGAATACCAGACCAGTCAGCCATCGTCGCGCCCGTGTGGCCTTGATGCTCATAAGACTCGCCCATGTGTCCGACAAAGAGAGCCTTAATGTCCTTTTTAGGATCCAAGTTTGGACAACGGTCATAGGCTTCTTTGGCCGCTTCTGCAAAGATTTCTCTAGCATACATGCCTTCGAGCTTTCCGAATTTCGACAGACCTGCAGAAACTATCGAGACAAGCGGTTTACCCTTCAAGCCTTAAATCTCCTACGGAGACCAGCAAGAGAATGCAAGAATCTGCTTGAACGACTATTTAAATTTCTTCGACACTTTCCACATTTTCCAACGGAAGAAATCGACGCAGAAAATCCTGAAAAAGGGATGTAGTTTTGAATGATTCGTTCGGCACTACTTCGTTCCGAATGTTTTCTTGACCCATGCTCGTGTGCGATCCATGTCTTCTCTGAAACGTTTCAGTTCTTCAGGCGTTCTTTTTGGTGCGACGGGTTCTTCTGCGGGCGTTGCGTAAACATCCAGAAGGTCGCCTTTCGGCTTTTTCTCGATGTGTATGTTGACTTTCAGGCCGATGTTTGCCTTTTCTGGGTCGATTTCTCTCATCGTCATGGGCAAGCACGTGTTTGTTCCGTCGATTCTTATCATTGCGCCTACTAGCGGTTGAAGATGCGCCATAGAAGGCCAAGCAATGACCATGATAGTGTACGAGTGAACCTCTCCTTGCTTCGGAAGCTCAATCCACGTTGTTTCTTCAAGTCTGCACTTCGGGTTGAAGCAATGCGCCCTTGGAGGGCAATAGACAAGCCCGCACTTTGGGCATCTTGTGCCATAGAGTTTTCCGTCGAAGAGTCCCATGAAGAATTTTGAGACCTTGCCGTAACTGTGATGGAACATGCTGCCATGCGGCCTGTGCACAATCAGGAATTTTTCAGGTTTCAAGCTGTTGAGCGTTGGCCCATCGTTCATTTCCACTATTTTCCATCCTTCGGGCCTCCAGCCGCCTTTGCGTTCCCATTCGTTCCACGATTTTTCGTCAATGGCAGCTTCCTTAAGGGTTTTCTCAGGTCCAGGCTGCTTCATATTTTACACCTCCAACACTACGGCGCCTGCTTGGCATCCGGTGCCGCCGTGCCCATGTATGAAGCCTTTTTTTGGTTTGCTCAGCTGTCTGCTGGGTGCACCCCATTTTTTGGCGATTTGGTTGCTCAACTGCCAATATACGTCAGCAACCTGAGCAATCGATGTTGAACCGACGGCATGCCCCTGTGCTGTCAACGCTCCGCTGAGTTGGCAGGGGAGCTCTCCATGAGGCTGTATTACGCCGTCTCTGACCAGTTTTTTGCCCTCGCCTCGCTTGCAAAAGTCGAAGTCCTCCAGCCCTGCTAGGACAACGCCAGCATAAGGATCGAAGATTTCGACCAGGCTCATTTCCTTTCGCGGGTTCTTTATCCCAGCGTCTTTGTAGGCCATTCTTGCAGACACTCGGAGCGCTCCGAAGTTGACGAGATCCGGATACGGTGACATGGGTTTTGGAATATTTTTCGGCCAGATCTTCTCGTCTTCCGGATACAGGCCCTTCCAGGCAGGATTATCTGGGCGGTCTCCCGCTCTCATAGTGTCTGAGCCGAAGCCTACACCGCTTATCCAAACAGGGTTATCAGTAAATTTCCTAGTTAGCTCTTCATTGGCCAAGAGCAACGCAGATGCACCCTCGCTCGTCATGGCACACTCGTGTAGCCTATACGGCCAAGATATCAGTCGGGACTTGTAGACATCCTCCAATGTGATTTTGCCAAAGCCGTGTTGAGCCGGCCACTGCGCGTACGGGTTGTCAAGTGAGTTGTTGTGGCAAAGCATCGCAACTTCGGCTAGGTCCTCCTCAGTGTCTCCGTAAACATGCATTCGTCTGGCTTCCATCGTCGCGTAGAACGCGTTGTAGGTGAAGCCTGACACGAAGTCCCAGTCTGTGTCGCCGGCAATTGCGATGGCTTCGTTGACTTTCTGAATTGGAAGCTCGTTCATCTTCTCCCATCCTACGACAAGAACCATTGGGAACATGCCGGAGCGAATCCACAGTGCTGCGTTGACCACGGCGTCGATCGGTGTCGCTCCACCTGATTCTACTCTGTATGACGGAACGCCGCTCAAGCCCAAATAGTCGTTGATTATCCAGTGCATACATTGCTGCTGTTCCAGGATATCGCTGAAGTAGGAATAGCAACATGCGTAGCCCTTTTTCACAAAGTCGCCAAGCTCAAGGTCTGGAACGTCGTCTAATATCATTTTCACGGCTTCTGCGCACATTTCCTCTTGCAAAGTGTGTCTTGGGTTGTCGAATCGTGATATGCTGCCGGCGATTATTCCAACTTTCTTCAATTTTCCACCTCAATTTTAAAAGATGTAGTTAGTAAATCCAACAACTATAAGCCTTTTGTGGTTCTAGCCAATTATCTTCCTATCGTTGATTTATCCGGATGTCAATATGCACTGCAGTCGTTGTGCCATGATGCAGTGCTGTTTTCGCAGGCTCTTTGAGCATGCGGCCGCTATCTTTGCTTTGCGACTTCCTAATATCGCTTCTTGTCTGGTTCTTTGTCGAAGAAAGCATTACCCAGCTTGTTAAGGAAGCGAATCCACTTTCTTTGGTTCTGTTGCTAGCGAAACGTGATTGTCCAATCGCAGATCATTTGTGTATCTGACTTCGCCGTTTATGCGGCAGTGTGATTCGATCGTTATGGTTTCACCATAAACATCTTGTGCTTCTGCGCCTGTCTCAAGCAGGATTTTCTTGCCGTAAATGCTTTCCGCGCGTGCATTTTTACCTATGACGACCTCGTCTGCTTTTATCGGTCCCTGAACTCTGCCTCGTCTTCCTATTTCGACGTAACGACCTATTGCCCCCTCTTTGGTCGTGATCGCCCCACCGACTCTGATGCTTTCTTCTGCCGTTGCTTTTCCAGCGTTCAGAAGTCCGCCGACCTCGATTGTTTTGGCAGAAACTTCATTGTGCACTTCTACCTTGCCTCCTACTTCAAGACTGCCCGTGATTTTCAATGATTCACCTACCTCCAATGTTCCTCCCACATCTATCTCTCTTCCAACACCTGACCCTGTTATCTCAACCCTGCCTCCCACAGCTATCTCTTCGAATTCCACATCCCCCTCAACTTTGAGCGAGCCTCCCACATCTATGCTTCCTCCTTTACTCTTGCTTCCCAGACGTACGGTTCCGCCGACATCAATTTCCCTAAACTCCAATTGACCCGTGGACTCGAAGCTGCCTCCGACGTCTACTTTCAAGACTTTCCCACTCGCTACCTTCGCAGTGCCGCCAACATCCAATTCTTGGATGTTCGCCTCAGACTCTAACGCAACGCTTCCTCCGACATCCACTTCCTTGCTCTCTGTCTCTCCTCGAGCCACGAAGCTTCCCCCAGCATCTATGCTTTCTGTCTTCACTTTCCCATCAACTTTCAAGCTACCCCCTACGTCAACATCATCAGCTCGCAGGTCTCGGCTTACGTACAAAGATTCGTCGACATCTACCCGCCTCGCGATTAGGTTGCCATAGACTTCCATCTTGCCGTCCTCAACCCGTATATCATCTGCTACCGTCATGTTTCCGCGAACCACCAAATCACCCTCTGCTTCAAGCTTCTTAGCCGAGAGATCACACTCAAAAAGATCGTTCCCTTGACAGTAAACCTTGCCCAGCACTTTCACCGCAGCTTGTGTTCCGGTGCCGCTGACTACTGTATCCCGACCGACTGTCAGATCTCCTTCGACAGTGTCTAACGTTCTCTTGGTTCCGGAAGGCACACTTATTCTGGCAGTCATGATGTTTCACCTGCAAGTTCATGATTAGTCTGACACTTAAAAGCGAGACTCACGTATTGTGACTACAACTTGAGATTATGTCTGGCCAGCATTCTGGTTACGCGGTGTTATGGACCCCTACCGTGCCGCACACACTAAACTAGTTAACTACGCGCTACCACCTTCAAGCCAAAACATTCAAACTGTGCCATCTGTCAGTTTTCAGGTTTTGAAAGGCATTTCGTGCTCCACGTATCTCTGGTTATGCATTTTTCTTATTCTTAGAAACTTCTCTAGACCCACACCCGATTCTTTTTCGTAGATGCTGATTTCGCCTTCAAACAAACCTACAATAGCTTGCACTTCTTCTGAAGCATGCATGTACGGATTCATGACCGCCAGCGTCGTAAACCCTTTTGACTTCAATTCTGGAATTAGCCCGTTTAACCATTTTCGCGTTTGAACAGCATGGTGTTGCAAGAGAACGTCAGAGACAATTTCAATGCAGGCTCTCCTGGATTTTCTCGCTTTTGCATCGAGTTTTCGAAGAGCTCCAGCTAAAGCGATATTGATGTCGTTGAGATTTTCGATGCCCTTCAGCGCAGACGCGTTGGGCAGGTTTTTGACGATTGTGTCTGCTTGAGGGTTGCACAACAAGAGGTAGAAGTTCGATTGATATCTTTCCGACAGAGTCCTCACTTCATCAGGATTGGCCGTGATGTAAAATGTAACTTCCCCGTTTTGACCCCCAGCTTCGAGGAATCTTCTCACCAGCATCTCCCTTTCATCACATGAGGGTGAGGCAAGTATGACTGCATAGTTCTTCGGAATTCCTCCGAGTAGCAGATCGTCTAGACCTCCATATCCGGTGCTGACGCGGTCAGAAAGGACAGATTTTGGAATCTGGATCGTCACAGGTTCGCTTAATGCGGCGAAGAATTTCTGCATTCGCCTATACGTCTCCAGATATGCCCGACCCCATTTTGTTGCCTGGTATTTCTTACGATCTGCGATATCGATCTCTCTCACGAATCCATGTGAGACCAGCAGCTCCAGACTCTTCTTTGCCCTATCAACTGGAAGGTTTGATGCATATGAAACCCTTGTCAAAGAACAGACTCCTTTCTTCATGATCACGTCTACGATGTCCGCATAGATATCGTACTTTGTCCTCCTTCCTTCACTCAACGGCCAAATTCTCCAATTTCCTATGAGAAATAATCGTGAAAACCTTAATCTCGTTTACGGTTTGAAGTGGCGCACACCTTTCATGCCGAAGGCTCTGCAAGCAAATGCAATGTCTTGAGCCATTTGGAGACTTCACGATTCGTCACAAATTGAGGTGCCCGTGCTATGAGACAAAGGGCGGCAGACTATAAGTAGCACGTTCTCCGCTGTCACTTTGGCTTCTGCTCTTCTTTTGTGAGAAGCAGTCCGTTTTCCAGATACTTCTGGTTGATCATTTTCTTGATCTTCATGTATTTTCCCAGTTCTGCTAACTCTTAGGGTCTTAAGACGGTTTTGGAGAGGTCTGTTAACTGGCGGGGCTTTTTCATTATGCATGAGTCTTAAGGCTTATATCGCACAGTACGACAGATAAACTAGGGGTTGAAGAATGAGTGAAAGGAAAACAATCAGAAGAGATGCTGCTATCGCTATCGGAATGATCTGCATCGTTCTTGTGGCTGGTCTCATCGCCACGATTGCAGTTTGCACTTCGACAATCTCCATATTAAACTCTCAAGTCATGAATCTGCAAAATCAATTGAACGCTCTGCAAACGCAGGTTAATGACCTTCGGAATGTGACAGCGTTCGTGACCATGGATGAAATCAGATTAAACCCATCTCTATGGGTGAACAGGACAGTCGCGGTTGAGGGCAAACTCTCTGGCCCTTATACTGGATTTATCCCAGAAGAAGGTCCGCCACCATTCGACTACAAGCTTAATCGTGTCAACGAAACCTATGATACACTTCCAAAGCCTCCTTATGAGCTTAATGGGTTTCCAGTTTCCATCTGGGTAGATTGGAATGGCACTGGTGACTACTGGTGGACGAAAGTAACAGTTTTCGGAGTTGTTAAAGAGTCGGGCTTCCTCTACTACATCAGAGCCCAAGAAATCTATTTGCTATGATATGGTGTAGAAGAGGTAACTTTTGAATGAACTGAACGTTAGCGTCGGTTCAAGAACGCACGCGAGGATTACATATGAAGAGGTAGAAGTTTGACTGAAACTCCTGTGCCGGGGATTCTGCATCACCCGGGTCGACAGCAAGATAGGATGTGACTTCACCTTTCCTGGCTCCCGCCTCGAGAAAGCTCTTAGCCAGCAATTCTCTTTCGTCACATGAAGGGGTGGTCAAAGCAACTGTAGTTTTCAAGTATCCTACCACACAACAACCTGCGAAGGTCTCCACATCCAGTAACAATGCGACCTAGAACGGCCTCCCAGAC
>Ga0315277_10004594_pt1 | contig 18382 bp, 13 predicted proteins | sample YL17G05_15_MG_FD_203695 | JGI IMG/M metagenome (GOLD analysis project Ga0315277, IMG submission 203695) | Sediment microbial communities from Yellowstone Lake, YNP, Wyoming, USA - YL17G05_15 | ecosystem: Environmental > Aquatic > Freshwater > Lake > Sediment | place: USA: Wyoming | collected...
GAGCGACCTGCTGCCGCACCGGGCGGCTTGCCGCCATTATCCATCGGGCCGCCTGGGAGCAAAGCCGGAAATCGGCTTGTGGAATTCCCGGCAGCAAGCTGCCTGATCCGGCAAGTATGCGATCGCCGAAGCGGCGATGAATCGCCGCACTCCAAACGGCTTGCCGTACTTCAACTTCGTAATCCGGGCTTAAGGGAATAGAAAAGAGCACCTTGATAGAGTCTTTCGCCTCGGAGTCCAAATCGGTATCGGAATCGGCGTCGACATCGCGATTGATATTGCCACTGTCTTGTTGATATTGTCGATCCCGACTCAAATATCGATTGGGGTACCAATTCCGACCCCGAGGTTTTCCGGAGTCTGTGGCCATTTTCGAAGCAGGGGAAAGGAATGCCTGAATATTCGCGACGGGAGTTGTTGAAGCTGCTGCCCGCAGGGGCCATCTGCCTTGGAGCGGGCAGCCTCATGCGATCCGCTTTGGCAGCGTGGCCGGAAGCAGCGGCCCCGCCGCTGAACTTCGTCTTCATTCTCATCGATGACATGGGATGGCGCGATGCCGGCTGTTACGGCAGCACTTTCTACGAAACGCCTAATATCGACCGGCTGGCTGCCGAAGGGATGCGCTTCACCGATGCCTATGCCGCCTGCCCGGTCTGTTCACCCACGCGCGCCAGCATCGTGACGGGGAAATACCCGGCTCGCCTCAAACTGACCGAGTGGATCGGTGGCGACAAAAACGGGAAACTCCTGTCAGCCGATTATCTCCATTATCTGCCGCTGGAGGAATACACCCTGGCGGAGGCGCTGAGGGCCGCCGGCTACGCCACCGGTTTCATCGGCAAATGGCATCTCGGCGGCCCGGAATATTACCCGGAGAAGCAGGGATTCGATCTCAACATCGCCGGCAACGACAAGGGATCGCCCCCCAGCTACTTTTATCCATACCGCAATGGAGACTACGTCCTGGACCTGCCAGGAGGAAAGGAGGGCGAGTATCTGACCGACCGCCTGACCGACGAGGCCTTGAAGTTTGTCGAGGCCCACAAAGACCGCCCGTTTCTGCTCTACCTCTCCCACTATGCGGTCCACAATCCGCAGCAAGCGAAAGCCGGGATGGTCGAAAAGTACAGGAACAAGGCCGCGGCTCAGCCTGCGGCCGGCCCCAGCCACGCCATGGATCTCGGCCGACAGGTGCGCCAGGTTCAGGATCACCCGGTGTACGCGGGCATGATCCAGAGCATGGACGAGAGCGTGGGCCGGGTAATGCAGAAACTGGATGAAATGGGACTGGCGGCCCGCACCGCCGTAATCTTCATCTCCGACAATGGCGGCCTGTCGACCTCGGAAGGGACTCCGACTTCCAACGTTCCGCTGCGTGCCGGAAAAGGCTGGCTGTATGAAGGCGGAATCCGCGAACCGATGATCGTCAAGTGGCCCGGAGTGATCCGGCCGGGCAGCATCTCCAGCGTTCCCGTTATCAGTACCGATTTTTACCCGACCATGCTCGAGATGGCCGGCCTGCCCCGGCGCCCGGACCAGCACCGGGACGGCATAAGCCTGGTGCCGTTGCTCCGGCAATCCGGCGGTCTGGCGCCGAGATCCTTGTTCTGGCACTACCCCCACTACAGCAATCAGGGCGGCCCTCCTTGCGGCGCCGTGCGCTCGGGAAACTACAAGCTGATCGAATTCTACGAGGACGATCACGTCGAGCTGTATGAACTGAACGGCGATATCGGCGAACGGCGCAACCTGGAAAAACTCAATGCCGCAAAGACTGCGGAGTTCCGCGAACTGCTCCACAGCTGGCGGAAATCGGTCGACGCGCGTATGCCCAGGATCAATCCCGCCTACAAGCCGCCGAAATAACGGCAGGCAAAGCAGCCGGACCGCATCGCATCTGCCGACCATTTTGGAGTGCGGCAACGGGGCCTGCACCTTTGTGAGCAAAGCCAACAGAGCCGCGACCGTAAGGGAGCGGATTGCGACGTGCGAATACCACAGAATGCAAGATTAGCAACCAATCCGCTCCCTTACGGTCGCGACTCTGTACTGGGCGGCCAGCGAGTCGGCTGATTCTTCGTGAATAATCCGGATTAAGTGTTTGCTTTTCGTGTCATGCCACAATCCGGCGGCTTCATGACTAATCCGGATTACGGCATCTTTGACCAGAGTTTGGCAGTAGCCCGCCTGAGTTCTGCCTCGATCAGCTTCGGATCCATCGTCTTTTCCGGCATATTCTCAAAAACAGCATAGGGGACCTTGTGTCCGCGCACGTGGATGAAGTCAGGATCCTCGGCCTCGAGCCGTTCCCAGTCATTGGTCTTGTAGTAGAAGTCCATTTTTTCATCAGGGAGCGAATGGTAGAGGATCGAATCCTCTTCGCCTTTGCGGGCCCGCCGGCGGTTCTTGCGCACCGATTCCTCATAGCTGACGCGGATGTACATCATCGCCGCCTTGCCGAGCATTTCATCGGACAGGAAAGTGAGCGCATGGCGGATCGCATCCTCCCCGCCGCGCGCGAACTCGACGAGGGTCGTCATCCTGGCGTGGTATGCCGGATCTTTCACGATCTTCTTTTGATAGTCCAGTGCCAGCCGCTTCATATAGAGGTCCCAGATGTACGGGTCCTTGAACCAGTATTTCTCGTCACTCCAGACGCGCTCTTTTCCCATCTGGGTCATCAAATCGTCGAGCTCGAATGTTTCCCAGACATAGAGAAAGTCATCGAGCTCCTCGAAGTTGGCGATGTGAAAATTCTCGAGGCGCACGATCGGGTCGCACTTTTTCAGAAAATCGATGACCTCGGATTTGCCTGCCGCCGGCCGGCCGGTGATGATCAGGATCGGGAAGTGATGCGTCATGATCAAACCTCTCACAATGGGTGGATGGTGGAGCCACGAAACACTCGGAACCATTTCTTGTGGTTCGAATGTTTCGTGGTCTCTGCAAATTACTTGGCCAGCATTCTCATGGTGCCGGTCAGCTTGATGTTCCGGCCCACTTTTTCACTGCAAAGCATGTTGCCGGTTGCGGCCCCGGCCTGCACCGTAAGATTGATCGCCGTGCAGCCGAATTCCTGCTCTTTGGCCTGGAGCTGTTTCAGGTAGGCGGGGTCGCTCATTTTCTGAAAATCTTTGGTCATGTTTTCCATGATTGCCTGCATCTTCGCCACCAGCTTATCGCGATCGGCATCCGAAATATTGGGATTCTGAATCTGCTTGCCGATGGCCTCCATTTGCTGTTGTGCGTTCATGCTCGATTCATCCTGGTTGCTGATCGAGAAGTAATAGCTTGGGGGATCGGATTGTGAGGGGTGCAGCGTCGCGCTCCGCTTGGTGAACGGCGTGGTTTCGGCGCCCCGGAAGAACTCCAGCATATATGGAAACTCGCTGGTCTGGCGCCCACCGGGCTCAGGAAGCACGGAATGCGCCTTGACGGTCCAGCCGTTGGCGCCTTTCAGTTCCCATGCGAAATTGCCGGTGACGGATATGGCGTTGTTCCGGCTGTTGCTCTTGCAGCAGACGGGCACGAAAGCCGCCACCGAAAGATTTTCGGGGCCGCCGCCGGGTGTGACCTTGATGGTGGCCTTATACGAATTGGCGGCGCAGGCTTCTTTCACCACTTCGATGCTGTCCGATTGAAACAAAAAGTTTGTTCCGGCAGGAAATTTGCCGGTGATGGTCACTTCGACGGTATCGCCCGGCTTCACCACGGACGGCGAAACCAGCGCGATTTCCGGCGTATTGCATTTGGCCGCGAGCTGCTTCTGTTCTTCCGGTGTCAACTTGTCGCGGGCCGCCTTGCATGCCGCGAGGATTTCCTGCCGCTTCTGCTGATATTTGCTGAGGTAGGCATGGGTCACGCCCCAGGCAAGCACGGCGCCTACCACGGCCGGTAAAGCGATTCTGCCAAATCTGCGCATCACTTCGATCTCCTTTGAAATTCAGGTTTCTTGAAAAACTCCGCCTGTCCGGCGGTGCCGCCGTCCCCACTCGGCATCCACAGAAGGGCCATCAGCACCCAGAAGAGATACAGTTCCGTGGGTCGATGAAAGGGGAAATCCACTACCGCAATTGCGAGCAAGGCAACAACCGATGCAATGATTCCAGATTCAAACGCGGGAGTCCCGCCGGGATGGAAAAACGGCACCAGGAGAACGACGAGGAGCAGGAAGGCGGACACGCCGATGATGCCGTAATCCACCAGGAACTCGAGAAAGTCGTTGTGCGCGTGATCCTGCAGCCCTGCGAACGATCGGTCCGGGCTTGGCTGGTTAATCCGCAAGTATTCCGTCTCCCATTGGGCAAAGTGCAGTTCGAACGCACCAGGGCCAAAACCGTACGCGGGGATTTCTCGAATATGATCGCACACGATTTTCCATATATGAAACCTTCCGGCAATCGTCTTGTCAAGAGGGCGGGCGGGAGAAAGCAGGATCAGAATCGCGTTGATTGCCAGGACCGGCAATGCAAATCGCACCCAGGATCGCGTCGTGCGCAAAAGCAGCCAGGCGCCGCAAGCGACGAACCCGGGCACAGGAGCCCGGGAACCCGTAGCGGCGATGGCCCCCGCCTGAAGCAAGGCTGCAAGGATCAGGAACCGCGTGCGCGATTTTCCTAAGTCGCCGCCGCCTTCAGGGCGGAAAAAGATCGTGAGCGGCAGAACAGCGGCCAAGAAAGCAGCCACAAAGTTCGGATTTCCCAAGGTGGAAAAAATCCTCATCCTCGAGCTGCCCTGCAGCGAACCGGTGAGGTTCAACAGCAGGAAAGGGTCGAGGCGTACAAATTGCAGAAGCGCCACGGCGGCAACCACCGTCCCGCTCAAAATCAGGGCCAGGACCAGCTTTTGCGGTTTCGGGGAAATCCAGAGAAGAACCAGGAAACTGCCGCACGGAAGCAGATTGCGGATCAATTCCTGGAGAGACACTTCCCTCCCCAATCCCGCGGATAGGGAGAGTGCCATAATCCAGATTGCGACGGCAGACACGACTCTGAGCGGAAGTTTCCTTCGGCGCAGCATGCCGCTTGCGGCCGCGAAAACGAACCCGGTCAGGACCCAGGCGCCAAGCAACCACTCCTTGGCAGTCGAAAACGGCGACTCCGACGGCGGCCAAAAAGCCAGCGGCATCAAAAACGCCAGCCCCACCGCCACACGCCTCATCACTTCACTGGGATCGGACCACAACCATTTTAGATATCTCAACTCCTGGCCTTCATACAAATAGGACAACGCTTCTCGCAAAAATCCGGATTACACATGCTGACCTGCCGCAAGATAATCTTACCGGACAGAGAGGGAGAACTGTCTTCCCGTACAACTTCAACACCTGAGCCAGCCGCGATTTCCGACGCGATCATCAAACCACAAAGACCTCAAAGACCTCAAAGAGATAATATCAGTTTCTTTGCGATCTCCGCCCTCACCGCGCGCCTGCCGTGAGCCGCAGTCGTGAATCGTCGCGCGCAGGCGGGTTTTGCGGGCGGGACGCCCAATGCCGCATAGTTTTTACGTATGGCGCCCATGGCGCGTTTGGAGTGCGGCGACTGGTCGCCGCTTTCAACATCCTGGTGCTGCCCCACACCGGCAGCTTGCTGCCGGGATTGCCGCGGTGCGCCTGTAGCCAAGCATTGGTCTCTCCTGAAAACGGCAGCAAGCTGCCGTTGCCTGGCCAGAACACGATTTCCAGAGCAGCGACGAGTCGCCGCACTCCAAACGCGCCCTTCAGGTCTTGAATCAGGCCATTTGGAGCAAAAACTATGCGGCATTGGGCGGGACGCCCGCGCTCCTTTGGCGGCCGGTTTTATTGCCTGACGGCCCTTAGGGCCTAAGCGGCGAGTGAATATATGGACTCCGGATGATGGCCAGAAGGCATCATCCACCCACGGTCTTAAGTGTGTTCCGAGGCGAGGTTTTTGCCGGAGGTCCGTGACTATCGGAGCGGGGCGCGCATTCTTCGCTGGCGCTTGTTGCCGCGGGATCCGATTTTCAAAGGGTGCAGCGGAGCACAAAAATCATTTCTTTGCAGATCTCGATCGGGTCGCGGGCGAAGCTGCCGAATTCCTCTGCAATCCGAAAGCCACACTGTTCGAAGAGGAGCAGAAGCTGCGGGTAGGCGTAGTAACTCATTTGGAGCGGCTCGCGCTCTTCTTCTACTATCTGCTCTCCGTCAAAGGTGCGAAAGATGAAATGCCCCTTGAAAACCTGGTGCAACTTGTCGATCGCTTCGCGCACGAAGTACCGTCGAATGATGCGACCAGGCTTGTCCGGGTCAGGCCATTCCAGGTCGAGACGCTCCTCGCCTTGATCCTCTTCGAGCAGGCGATAATTCGGATAAAAGAGGTCGAAGACGAAGAGTCCGTCGGGAAGAAGATGTTTTCGTACCGCGCGAAACGCCGCGATCTGGTCCGCAACCGTGTACAGGTGCTGCAGCGGACGAAAAGGCGCCGTGATCATTCGGAAACGCCGGTCAAGTGCGAAGTTGCGCATGTCGGCACGGTGGAGGCGGATCCGATCCCGAATCCCAGGCGCAAGCGCGTGGAGCTTCGCTTCGAGCACCCGCAGCTGATCCTCCGAGAAATCCAGCCCTTCAATTTCAATGCCGCGCGCCGCAATTTCCAGCAACACCCTTCCGGTCCCGCACCCGATTTCGAGCACCGGACCGCCCGTCAGTTGCGCCATTTCGACATAAAAAGGAACATCGCGCAGGTCTGCTTTGGAGCTATAAGCCGAGTCATAGTGCCGCGACAAAATACGATAGGAATCCGAGTCCATGGTCACCTCACCATCCGCCGAGTCACCGCCTGGAAATCCAGGAAGTGAACGGAGGCAATCAGACCTTTGTTGACATTGGCCGGCAGGGCGCCGTCGCCCACGATCCGGCAGCAGGCCTGCCGCCGTGCCCGGTAAGCCCAGCTACACGAAAGGAAATACCGTTCGATGAATTCGCGTGAAGCAAAACTTCAATATTCCCCTGATACGCAACATGGCCGTAGCCGCTTCTCCCCAAGCCTGCTTCGATGAGCCGGCTTGATATGGCTACAGTATTGGATATTGTCACATTATACGCTCCCAAAGAATAGGATTGAGGCGCCCGGTGTGCCCAAAGACTCAGTTCGGCGACATTTCAATTGCTGCAACAGCAATAATCACAAATATTACTATTGATTATGACATTGACTTGCAATATCATACAAGAGACCGATCCTGACGGCGTGCAGCGATCGCAGGACAGGCATTGTCGTTCCCATCTTCAGGAGGACCGTATGCGCACAATGATCAGAATCAAGATGCCGGTGGAAGCAGGCAACAGAGCAATCCAGGACGGATCCTTGCCAGTAACGATCATGGAAGCGATCCAACGGCTCAAGCCGGAGGCAGCCTACTTCTTTCCCGACGGCGGCCTTAGAACAGCGATGATGGTCGTGGATCTAAAGGAGTCGTCGGAGATACCGGCGATTGCGGAGCATTTCTTTTCGCGGCTCAACGCCGCCGTCGAGATCTTCCCCGTAATGAACGCCGAGGACTTGAGGCAGGGTTTGGCCAAGATCGTACCAAAAACCTAGCTGGTTTCTGTCGCGAAACTCCTTAACCCTCCGTCCTGGACTTGGACTCAACCTTGACGTGGACCTGGACGTGGAAATGCACAGATAAAGGGCGATCTGGTAAATGTTATGTCGGAAAGTTTGCCTCAGACAAGACCGTCCAGGTCCACGTCGAGGTCCAAGTCCAGGTCCAAGCTGCTGACTTCCATCTTTCTCGCTTTTGAAGATTCGAAAATGCGCTCATTGAGGTGGTTACTTCCGCCGCCTTGCATCCAGGCTCCACGGGCCGGCGCCGGCGGCGGAGAAGTAGAGCCAGACAAAACAGTAGAGTGCGGCGTTCATGCCACCGTTCATGGTGGGCCAGAATCCACTGGGAAAGTGGAACTGGAAATACGCCACCGCCATCTCGCCGGCCAGAATGAACGCGACCGGACGGGTGAAGAGGCCGAGCAGGAGCAGGGCGCCGCCGACCGCCTCCAGGAGGCCGCCGACTCCGAACTGGGACATAAGCGGCACGGTACCGCCATGCGGGGGGACCCCTGCCGGGAAAGCAAAGAGTTTTGTCGTGCCGCTCAGCACGAACATGAATGCGGCGACGATGCGGAGCCCGCTCTGCAGTTGCGGCCCCCAGGCCGACCACCTCGCGACAACATTCGATGCGCTCATGATTCCTCCTCAACCAGCATTATACCGACACTGGTGCCTGCCAGGGACAGCAGTTCACGTCAGTCAGCGGAATTGCCGGATCGTTTCGAACATGGCCATGACATTCTCGATCGGCGTGGTTGCCACCACGTTGTGGGTGGCGTTGAAAATAAATCCGCCGCCGTCTGCAAAGACTTCGATGCGCTCGCTCACTTCCCTGCGCACATCCTCGGGGGTGCCGAACGGAAGTGTGCGCTGTGTGTCCACGCCGCCCCCCCAGAACACGAGCCGGCTGCCGTACTGCGCTTTGAGCCGGCGCGGATCCATGCCCCGCGCGGAGCATTGCACGGGATTCAGGATGTCAAATTCCGCCTCGACGATCGCATCGAGCAGCGGCGCGATCCCGCCGCAGCAGTGCATGAAGGTTTTCCATGCGGTGTGCTCGTGAATCCAGCCGTTCACCTTCTTCTGATACGGGAGGTAAAGGTCGCGGTAGGTCGCCGGCGAACAGAATGGGCCGTTTTGGGTGCCGAAATCAGTCCCGTTGGTCTGGATGACGCTGATGCGGTCGCCGACGGCGGCATGCAGCCGTGTCAGGTTCTCGACCGCAATCTCCGCCTGACGCTCAAAGATCGCCTTGATATAGTCCCGGCGCGTCACCGTGCTCATGTACCATTCCGCGATGTCGCGAATTCCCCTGGGACGCTTCAGAAACGTCGCGGGGACCAGGGCGATGTCCCCGAAAGTCAGGCCGCCGAAAGTGCAGAACAGGGCGCGATCCGATCGAGCACAAAGCCGTTCTGTCTGCTGACAGTAGTGTGCGATTTCAGCATCGGAAATCGGGGCGAATTCCTCCAGATTGTCGGCCGGATCCAGGCGGCTGTCGTCGATCGGCTCCTGACGCAGGATCGCATCGAAGAAATGCCCTCCTGACGGCATGCGGCCGCTCGCGGCCGACGAACGGTCGCCTTCGGGGTATTGCAGCAGGTCGCCGTTGGATTCGTATTGGGTGTTGAAGTCGACGGGAACGAGGACCGGTGTGCCGTCCTGCAGCCGCCATTCCTTGAATTCGCTCGCGGGAAAGCCGAACATCGTGCCCGTGCCGTAAAGTGGAACGGTGTCGATCCCGAGCACATCCCGGAGATCGTCGCCGATCTCGCCAAGCATCTGGTACACCTCGACCACTTTCACCGGCGTGCCCGACGGGTCGAGCCCAAGCCGCTGGCGCAGCCGGTAGACCATGCTGACCGCCATGCCGGTTTGAAATCCGCCGCCGAAGTCCACCGGCAGTCGGTCGGGAGCGCGGTGGTCGCATGCCGCCGTAATACGTTCACGAGAGATCATCGTGATTCCCTGTCCCTGAAGTTATTTCAACAACTCGCGCTCGAGCTGCTCCAGGGTTTTACCTTTGGTTTCCGGGAGCCGGCGCAAGATGAAAAGGAATCCCGCCGCACAAATCGCCGCATACAGACCGAAAGTTCCTGCCGGGCCCAGCCGCCGGTTCAGCAATGGAAAGGTGTAGGTCAGGACGAAACAGGCGATCCACAAAGCGGTCACCGCCACTGACATCGCCGCGCCGCGAATGCGGTTGGGGAAGATCTCCGAGATCACAACCCAGGTCACCGGAGCCAGCGACATGGCATAGCAGCCGATCGCCGCGAGCACGAGCATCAGGAGCGGCCATCCCTGCACGTGAGCCCGGTAACAGAGGGACATCGCAAGATAAATGACAGCCAGCCCGGCCGCGCCAAAAAGCATCAGGGGCCTGCGCCCGCGGCGGTCCACAACCCCCAGGGCAACGAACGTGAATGCCAAATTCACGGAACCGGTCCAGGCGATGTTCGTCAGCACGTCGGAAATGTCATAGCCCGCGGCCCGGAAGATCTCTTCCGCATAATTGAAAATCACGTTGATGCCGCACCATTGCTGGAAAACGGCCAGCCCGCATCCCAGCACCAGCACCTTTTTCATTCCGGGATCGAGCAGATCGCGAAAATGGACGCGCTGAATCTCCTCCTGCGCCAGTGTGGACCGGATGTCGGCCAGTGCCGCATCCGCGTGCCGCGCGCCGCCAATGCGCGTGAGTATCCGGCGCGCCCGCTCCGGCCGGCCGTTTTTGCTCAGCCAGCGCGGGCTTTCGGGCACGGTGAACATGCCGAGGAAAAAGAGCAGCGCCGGCAAGGCGGTCAACCCGAACATCCAGCGCCACGCGGACTGGCCATACCAGGACATTTGAATGAACTCGGCGGAAGCACCGGGAGGCAGGTTGCGGGCCAGCGCCCAATTGACTGCCTGCGCGGCCAGAATACCGATGACGATCGTGAGCTGGTTGAGCGCCACCAGGCGCCCGCGCAGTGCCGCCGGGGCCACTTCGGCGATGTACATGGGGGAGAGGCTGGAGGCCAACCCGATCGCCATGCCCCCGCCGATGCGCCAGAATACAAAAATCGAGAAGCTGTGCGCCAGGCCATTGCCGATGGAGGTAACGGCGAACAGGAAGGCAGAAAAAAGCAGCAGCCGCTTGCGACCGAACCGGTCGCTCAGCGCGCCGGCGATCAAGGCGCCGGCCAGGCATCCCAGCAGGGCGCAGCTGTTCGCCCATCCGCTCGCAATCTCGTTGTCGAGCGCGAAGTATTTTTCAAAAAACGGCTTGGCGCCGCCGATCACGACCCAGTCATAACCGAACAGCAGGCCTCCCATGGCCGCCACGATGCAGATCAGCCACACGTAAGCCGGATTGTAGGCGTCAGAGGCCGAGCGGGAGCCGTTGGTCGCAGGCATCGTCCCCATGGTGTGAGCGCATCCTCCTTGAAGAAGCCGGAGGCCGGAATCTCTGCGTCGAGCTCATCCCGGCCGGCGATTCAAAACCTGGCTTTGGGGGCGAATCCCTGCACGTTAAACCCGATTTTCTGGACATTCAGGGATGGCGGCCCACCGAATCCAGCAGGTGCATGATGCCCCCGCCGGAAACCAGAAACACGTCTCGGACTCCCCGATTTGCCAGGAACTGAACCACGTACTCCGATACTTTCACGGTGTATCCGTCTCCCGGCACCAGGCAAACATCCTGCGGATGCCTTCTTCGACAGAAATCCAGGGCCGCAAGCCCAATTCTTCCTCCGCCCGCTTAGTGCATGGGACGTAGCGCGGCGGAAGCGCTCCGGGATCCGCGGGGGCGGCGATCTCGATGCCCGTCCTGGGAACGGTTGCGCGGATGGCCATGCGCGCCAGCTCTGCGATCGTCAGCGGCTGGGGCGAGCCCACATTGTAAGGCCGCGCCGGCCTGCCGGTGAACAAAATCGTCCAGAGCCAGATCGCCAGGTCGGCCGCATACAGGTAGGACCGGAACGGCGTGCCGTCGCCGGCGATGCGCACGGGGCCGCCCTCAATCAGGTCGCGAATGAAATTTCCTATCGCGAAATTGGCATCCAGAGGCAGATGCGGGCCCGAAAACGCGAACAGGCGCGCGATCAGGGCGTCAAATCCGTACACGCTGCCATACCGGGCGCACATGAATTCCGACACCCGCTTGGCTTCGCCATAGGCGGAGCCCGCGTCGAGGGCCGACGGCGCGCCGCCGTACTCTTCCGGCATTTTGGCCAGCTCCGGGGGCTGTTTGCCGTAGACTGCCCCTGAACTGGTGAACAGAAACCGGCGCGCGCCGTGGCTGCGGGCGAATTCGAGCACGTTCCGCGTTCCGTTCACGTCCGGATCGAAGGTCCCAAGGGGATGCCCCGCGTCCGGTTCAAATGCACGCTCCGTGGCCGCATGGATGACCCAGGGAAAGCGTCCCTCGGGAAAATCGAACGCGGCGGCGTTTCCGTGCAATAGCCGGATCGCAGGATGTCCGGCAATATGCGGTGACCTCTCGCAAAACCGGGACGGGTCACGAGTGAGCACAACCACCGAGACGTCCAGGTCCAACCGGCCGGCAGCGCACAGAAGGCTCTCGAGCAGCCAGGTGCCGACAAATCCCGTTCCGCCCGTGATCAAGATGGAGTTGCCGCGCAGGTTTTCCCAAAGCCGGTGAGTGTGACTGAGAATGTGATCCAGATCCTGCCGGGGGAGAGGAGGAATGCGAATTCCCGCCGAGGCCCGCAGCCGTGCGGGCGCAGGAGCGGATGGGGGGGAGGAATATTCCTTGTCTTGCATAAGCTCAATCACTCATTCGGGTGCGCCGGGCCGGGACCTGGGCTGCAGGCCTGCGATAGCTGGTGCTGCACCTGAGGCCCAGGCTTTCCTGCCATCCATCGTTTAACTCGCGGGATTCGCTCCTCGGTTTCCACCGCAAACAGTCCCGCAAATGCGGATTTTACGCATTATGAAAGGGCGCCCGCAAGATGCAAACTTGGGCTACATACGGAAGGGGGGGTGATGCTATGCTTTTGCCGTCAGCGGCCAAATGATCTCCACCAGGACGGCTGTCAGGACGCGACCTGCAGTGAAAGTCGTTTCGATGTGTCCGATTTGCGGCTCAAGCGAAATGGTATGGGTTGAGTGCAAAGTTCCATCGGATCGAATTGGCTGAACTTGGAGACTGAGAACCTATGAATGGAGTTGCAGAAGAATTGCAGGGCGCCGGCAAAATCATATGCGATGGGATCGAGATAGGCGAAGTCGCCTATTCGATTCGTGTCCTGCGCGCAGGTCCGAGAGCATGGTTGTATCCGTTTGCCCGGTTTCATCAGCGGGGATATCTCCAACTCTTCGATTTGCTGAACAAGCCTGTTACCCTCGTTCTCGAGGATGGACGACGTTGGGATTGCCGGCTCAGCAGCCTGGACGGCACCGTGGTGGCGGCGGGCCACTGGCCAGAGAAGGCAGAAAAGCCTCTCGGGTAAATTCGAGGTTGAGTAGCCTGTCACGGTAACCTTACAATACCGGGCAAATCCCATGACCTTTTTTTCCGGGATCCCAGGGGGCGGCTGTGGCGAATCGATCCATGAATGCACCGGCACCGGAGCTCGGGCTTTGGATGTGCACGGCCCTGGTGGTGGGCAACATGATTGGATCGGGAGTTTTTCTCCTGCCGGCTTCCCTGGCGCCTTATGGGGTTCTGAGCATTTTCGGATGGTTATTCAGCACGACGGGGGCCGTGTTGCTGGCGCTGGTGTTTGCGCGGCTGAGCAGGATGGTGCCTCAAGCCGGCGGGCCCTATGCTTACACGAAGGCCGGCTTCGGCGATTTCGCCGGTTTCCTGGTGGGGTGGGGCTACTGGATCAGCATCTGGTCCGGAAACGCGGCGATAGCGGTGGCGTTCATCTCCTACCTGGGTTTCTTCCTGCCTGTACTCAATACCAACGGGGTTCTGGCAGCGGCTGCCGCGATAGCTACCGTTTGGGTGCTCACCTTCGTCAACGGGCTTGGGGTGCGCACGGCAGGAATGGTGCAGCTGGTGACCACGATCCTGAAAGTAGCGCCCCTGGCATTCGTCGGTATTTTCGGCCTGTTTTACATGCATAAGGAAAATTTCGCGCTCGCCCATACGGGAGTGGAACCGGTTTTCACGGGCATCACTTCCGCGGCGGCGCTGGCCCTCTGGGCTTTTCTGGGTCTCGAGTCGGCCACCGTGCCTGCGGATAATGTGATCCGTCCGGAGAAGACCATCCCGCGCGCCACGATCCTCGGCACGATTCTGGCCGCGGTCGTTTATATCCTGGGGACCGTCGCGGTAATGGGCGTGATTCCCCAGGCGGCGCTGAAGACCTCCACCGCGCCGTTTGCCGATGCGGCGAAAGCCATGTGGGGGGATTGGGCGGGCTATGCCGTCGCTGCCGGCGCTGCGATCGCCTGCTTCGGTGCGCTGAACGGATGGATCCTGCTTCAGGGGCAGCTGCCCAGGGCAGCGGCCATCGACGGTTTGTTTCCGGGCTTTTTCAAACGCCTTTCTGCACGCGGTACGCCGGTCGCCGGGCTGGTCGTATCGAGCATCCTGATCACGCTCCTGGTGATGGCGAACTACACCCGGGGCCTGGTCGGGATGTTCACCTTCATCATACTTCTCGCCACGCTGACGACACTTTTTCCCTACGTGCTCTCCACCATGTCGCTGCTCATGATTTTCCTCAGGGAGCGGGAACGGTTCCGGTACGAGCCGCTCCTGGGATCTTCGATCATCGCGGTGCTGGCCTTCGCGTATTCCCTCTGGGCCATCGGCGGATCGGGCCAGGAAACGGTGTTCTGGGGTTTCCTGCTCCTGATGGGAAGCGTGCCGGTCTATGTCTGGATCAAGCACTCCCCAAGAACACCCTGAGAGTTCGCGCAAAAGATTTTATTTCTCCGTGTTCTCCGTGCCCTCTGTGTTCTCTGTGCTTCCATAGGAAGCCTTATGAAACTTCACAGTTGAGTCATTGCTCTACCGAATGAGAATGTCGATCCCAAGGCGGCCAGCGCGGTAGCGCGTGCGGTGGCAGACCCGAGATGTTTTTGAAGCACAGAGCACACAGAGTTTTTAAAAATTTTGAATGTTGCAGATACGACGCCCTTTTACATAAACTGCTGTTCATGTGAATGGGCTTGCTAACCGGCAAAGGAGGGCACGTGTTTGGAAAACGATTATTTTCGCTGATTGCAATCATTCTGCTGGCAACCGTGTGCGCGGTGGGCGCCGGCCAGGGTTTCCCTCAGTCTCAGGACGATCCCGTCCTAAAAAAAATCATCGAGCTCGGCACCAAAGACAATCAGGTCATGACATGGAACGACTATGCCAGCAACCGCTTCGGCGGCCGTGAAACGGGCACGAACGCCTACAACGACGCAACCGAGTGGGCGGTCTGGCAATTCAAGCAGTGGGGCCTCGACGCCGAGCTTGACGAAGTCGGAGAAATGCCGGTCGGCTTCAACCGCGGCCCGTGGTCCGGCAGGATGGTCAAGCCGGCCGAGAAAGCGCTCTTTTTCGGCACGCCGAGCTTCACCGCGGGAACGAAGGGGTTGCAGCGCGGACCGGTGGTGATTCTCAAGACCGATCCGTACTCGATCCCGGGACGCAATACCACGCCGGAAAACGTGGAGAAGAAGCGCGCCGCTGTCAAGGCGGCAATCGAAGAAGTCAACGCAAACAGGAGCGCCTACAAGGGCGCCTGGGTGCTGATCCCCGGTGACAGCACCGGCTTCGGCCGCGACGGCCGCCGTCCCACGCCTGAATACGCCGACGCACAGCTGATCCCCGCGCTTACCAAGGTGATGGTGGATGCCGGGGCTCTGGGCACGATCCAGTCTTCGCCGACCGAGCCATTCCGCATTCTGGACGGGCATGCGGAATCCTGGGACAAGCTGCCGGTGCTGCCGGACATCAAGCTGGCCGCGGAACAGTACAAAGAGATCAGGGGATTGGCCGAGAAGGGCACACCGGTCGAACTCGAGTTCGACATCCGCAACTGGTTCAAGATGGGCCCGATCAAGTACCACAATGTAGTGGCAACGATCCGCGGAACGACTTACCCCGACGAATACATCGTCATCGGCGGACATTACGACTGCTTCAGCGGCGCGACCGGCGGGGTCGACGATGGATCGGGTTTTGCCCCCGGCATGGAGGCGGTCCGCCTCATCAAGGCCGCCGGCGGCCAGCCCAAGCGATCCATCATCATGATGCTTTTCGCTGCCGAAGAGAGTGGCCTGCTTGGCTCGCAGTCATGGCTGAAAAAACACCCCGGGATCCAGCCGAAAATCGTCATGATGATCAACCGCGACGGCAGCCCGAGCACCATTACCGGAGCGACGGTACCGGAAACCTGGTATCCGGATTTCCAGAAGATTGCCGCTCCGCTCGCCAATCTGAATCCGAAGTGGCCGTTCCGGCTTGAATTGAGCATGCCCAGGGCGCACGCAACCAGCCCCGGCGGCACCGACTCGTCTTCGTTTGAAATGGTAAGTGTGCCGACACTGAGCTTCAGGACCCAGACCAATTACGTATATAACCACGCGTGGCACACGCTCTTTGACCTGTACAGCGAGCTGGTCCCGTACACGGAACATCAGCAGCATTCCGCGCTGGTCACCGCGGTGGTCGCATACGGCGTGGCAAACCTGGACAAGCCGCTGCCGCGCGAAGGCGTCTACCTGGCCGACGGCATATACGCGGACTTCACCGTCGGAACGGCGGAAGCGCCAGCCCATATCATGACCACGCTTGATTATGCGAATGCGCCTCTCTATGCGGCGCAATTCATCCGCATCGTGGAACGGCAGGCCGCGCAGCCGGGTGGCGCCGGCGGCCGCGCCGCTGGTCCCGGCGGCGGTGGCGGCCGGGGAGGGGCGGGCGGGCAAGCGCCCGCGGCTCCACCCATCGGCAAGATCGTCGATGTCGCCATGAATGTCGCGAGCGGTCTGATTGAATCCGAGATCCAGAAATCGGTTGCCGGGGTCACGCTGCTCAAAGAGCTCAACATGGTGCAGCATCACGATGCTCCCGGAGTCCTCGGCATGACCGGTGAAAACCAGATTTACCTGACGCTCAAAGCCAGGCCGGATCTCGATAGGATGTACCCTGCCATCGGCAAGGTGATCGCGGGCTCGTCGGTTCTGGAAAAGCTGGCGAAGGGTTCTGAAATCCGAAACGTAAGGATTGTCCGCGTGGGCAGGGCGGCAACCGACTTCAAGACCGACAACGAGTCGTTTCAGAAGTTATGGCAGGAGAAGGCCAAGACCCTGTCTCCAATCAAAGGCAAAGTTCCGGTCAAGAAATAGGCGAACGTTCGGCGCACGGGCTGAAGCCCATGCCTGGCAATTGTTCCACCTCAGGTTCCAATGCCGATTGCGATAGCGACCCCGATCCCGATCCTGAGAATGTTTTGCTCTGGCTCGTGGCGTCCAAAACCAACGACGGCTCGCCGGAACGGCTGAGCCTTTCAGGGTCGCACGGCCAGGGGCCGTATTTTTGGCCTGCAATAAAAAATCATCGGACATGAAGTCGAACGGAAGTCGGCTGTGCGCAAAATCGAACCATGCCCGTCCCCATTGGGGCTTATGGGGCCAAAGCCCTCCGGTTGCGGGGATGGGACAAGCAAAAAGCCCCGGGGATTGATTCCCGGGGCTTGGTAATTTTAATCCGGCGGCGACCTACTCTCCCACATCGTTGCCAATGCAGTACCATCGGCGCTGGAGGGCTTAACTGCCGTGTTCGGGATGGGAACGGGTGTGACCCCTCCGCTAGAGTCACCGGAAAGTCGAAAAGTCGTTTTCAATCAGGCAACGGGGGCAATAAATCCCTCGGTTGAATCGGTGTCAGGCACCTGAAAAACGGTGCCGGATACCGAATGGAATTTCAAGCAGGGTAAATTTTATGGTCAAGCCTCACGACCGATTAGTACTGGTAAGCTACACGCATTACTGCGCTTCCACATCCAGCCTATCACGTGGTAGTCTTCCACGGGTCTTTAGTCCCCCGAAGGGGAAGGGATATCTAATCTTGAGGTGGGTTTCACGCTTATATGCTTTCAGCATTTATCCCGACCGAACTTAGCTATCCAGCTATGCCGTTGGCACGACAACTGGTGCACTAGAGGTTCGTCCATCCCGGTCCTCTCGTACTAAGGATAGATCCTCTCAAATATCCTGCGCCCACCACAGATAGGGACCGAACTGTCTCGCGACGTTCTAAACCCAGCTCACGTACCGCTTTAATGGGCGAACAGCCCAACCCTTGGAACCTTCTTCAGCTCCAGGATGCGATGAGCCGACATCGAGGTGCCAAACCTTGCCGTCGATATGAACTCTTGGGCAAGATCAGCCTGTTATCCCCGGCGTACCTTTTATCCGTTGAGCGATGGCCCTTCCACGCAGAACCACCGGATCACTAAGTCCTGGTTTCCCATCTGCTTGACTTGTATGTCTCGCAGTTAAGCTTGCTTATGCCTTTACACTCGATGGCTGATTTCCAAACAGCCTGAGCAAACCTTCGAGCGCCTCCGTTACCGTTTAGGAGGCGACCGCCCCAGTCAAACTACCCGTCAAGCAATGTCCCCCGCCCGGATTACGAGCGTAGGTTAGTACCTCAGAACGCTAAGAGTGGTATCTCACCGGCGGCTCCCTGCAGGCCGAAACCCACAGTTCAAAGCCTCCCACCTATTCTGCGCATAGCGCACCGAAATACATTGCTAAAGTGTAGTAAAGGTGCACGGGGTCTTTCCGTCTAGTGGCGGGTAACCGGCATCTTCACCGGTATTACAAATTCGCTGAGTCACTCGTTAAGACAG
>Ga0315277_10004595_pt1 | contig 18380 bp, 16 predicted proteins | sample YL17G05_15_MG_FD_203695 | JGI IMG/M metagenome (GOLD analysis project Ga0315277, IMG submission 203695) | Sediment microbial communities from Yellowstone Lake, YNP, Wyoming, USA - YL17G05_15 | ecosystem: Environmental > Aquatic > Freshwater > Lake > Sediment | place: USA: Wyoming | collected...
CTTCGCACGCCGTCATCGGCTGAAGCGGCAGGTGGTCGTCGAAGCGGTTGCGAAGCCCCGGGCCGAACCATATCGGCAGGTCGCACGACGCCGCGTAGATGATGTTCGGGTCCGTCGGGTGCGCCGCCAAGCCGAAGGGGTAGGGGATCGGCCTGTCGTGGTTCAAAAACTCCCACGACTCGGCCCCGTCGGCGGATTTGAATATGCCGCCCGGAAGCACCCTGTCGCCGCGGCTTCCGGCGCTTACCGCTGCTACGAGGGTCCCGTCCGCGAGCATTATGACCTGCCAGGCGTTAAGGTTGTCCGTGAAGCCCAGCCCCTTGTTTTTCGCCGCCCACGTTCGCCCGCCGTCGGCCGACTTGTAGACGCCCTTGGTGAACATCGCCGCGTAGAGCGTGCGTTTCCCGGCCGGGCTTTTCGGGTCGAGCATGAGGTACGTGCACGGCGCGTCCGCGAGGCCCGACTCGGCGCACTCGCGCCAGGACTCGCCGCAGTCGTCCGACGTCACGACGGTCCCCGTCCAGCCCTCGTAGCCCCTCGAAACCATCTTCCAGTGCGGCAGGTCGTGAATCGGCGTCACCGCGCCCCATATCTTTCCCTTGACCTCCGGGTCGAAGACGACGTGGTAGAAATTGCCGCGCCACGGGGCCTTTTCCGGCGCGAGGCCCACCGCCCATTTCCACGTCCGCCCGTTGTCGATCGACTTGAAGAGCCCCGTGTCCGTGTACGTGATGAAATGCGTCTTCGCGTCGAAAGGGTCGACGTTGTACGAGTAGCAGTTCGTGACCTCCCAGCCGATCGACTGGCCGCGCTTGCCGCTGTGCACCTTCGAGTACGCGGGCTCCCACGTGCGCCCGCCGTCGACTGTCCGGTATATCTGCCCGTCGTCGGTGAAGAAGACGACGTCGGGATCGGTCGGGGCAATGCCGATCGCATTCGGCAGGCCGCCCCACCACCAGCCGACGCTCAAGGGCAGCCACGCGGGCTTATAGTTCACCGGCCCTGCGGCGGGGTCGCTGTTGAGCGCGACCTTGAACGTGTCGCCGCCGTCGGTCGACTTGTACACCATTGACATCCATTCAGGCTCCGGCCCGTGGCGGCTCAACGGCATGTAGACGATGTCGGGGTCTGAGGGCGCAACTTCGAACGTCGCCCACTCCATCTTAGGTGCGGGGCGCTTCGTGCGGACGTTAAAGCTTACCGACAGGTCGAACGAATGGTTGAGGCTCCGCCACGAGGCTCCGCCGTCGTCGCTTCTGTAGAAACCGCCTATGACTTTGTCGCCCTCGATCGCGGTCTTTACGAGACAGTACATTCTCGTCTTGCCGTTCTTTTCCGCGACGACCGCGTCGAGGAACCGCCCCTTGGGAGTGGGCACTTGTTCCCACGTGCGGCCGTCGTCCTTCGAGCGATAGAGGCCGGGCGTGCCGCCCGTCGGCTCGTGGGTGTAGTACCAGTCGAGGCAGGTCGCCGCCGCGTAGAGGTGCCCTGTGGATTTCTCGACAAAGAGCCGTCCCACGGTCATCGCCGTCGGCCAGCCGCCCATTTTCCGCCACGTGGCGCCCGCGTCGGCGGACTTGACGACGAATGAATGACGCAGTTGATCCATGTGGTCGACTGCGGCGTAGACTGTTTCGCTGTCTCTCGGGTCGATTGCTATCGCGCGGGGGATCTGGACGAAAAAGCGGTTCACCTTCCCGAAGACCTTCTGCCACGTGAAGCCGCCGTCGGCGGACTTCATCACGCCGCCGAGGATTCCGGCGTACATGACCTTCGGGTCGGTCGGGTGAAACACCGGCCTGCACGAGATGGCCCGTATCTTCATGCCGTCGAAAGTGCACCAGGTCTTCCCGCAGTCGTCGCTCCGGTAGAACCCCTGCATGTCGCTCGCGCTGAATACGATGTTTTTGTCGTGCGGCGAGATCGCCGGCCAAATCCCCGTGCCCCCTCCGCCCGGCCCCACAGGCTTCCACGCCCTTGTGAAAACGCTTCCGCTCGATCGCGCCATTTCACTCTCCTTCACATGACGAACAGGGATATTCCCGATTCTCCCGCACAATCTTGTCAACGGGGACGCCCTGCGCAAGTGAATAGGGGACGGCGACTCCGCGTGACGCAATCCCGACCCGCGCATGCCTTCCGGCTTCGCCCCGCAGCCGAGGACGACTAACCCAGTCTGTTCACCCAATTTGCGAAGGTATGAAAAAGGCCGGGCGCCGGCCGGCATCGAAGCAGCCGCGCTGCTCCATAGACGAGAGCGCCGATTACCGCAAAAAGGACTATCTGAATTGGGAGTTGCTTCACGCGCTCTTCCCGCACGTAGGTGCGTATATGCGCAATCTGAAACTATGTCTCGCACGCGCCGTCGCGGCGCCGCGCGTCAACCGGCGCGTCAATCGTCCTTCACCACGACCGCGGTGCCGTAGCACATGATTTCCGTCGTCGCGTGGACGACGCTGCAGGTCTCGAAGCGCACGCCGACGACCGCGTCTGCGTCGAGGAGTTCAGCCTGGACGATCATCCGGTCGAGCGCCTGCTCGCGCGCCTCGGCGGCCATCTTCGTGTACTCCTCGAGTTCGCCTCCGACGAAGTTCTTCATCGCGGCCACTATGTCGTCGGTAGCGGGGACGGCGCGGACGGCCGTGCCCTTGACGATGCCGCGCACCTCAACGATTCTCTTGCCGGGGATCGTATCGGTCGTGACCGTTATCATCGCTTGATCTCCCTGTACCTGTCCGTGCGCCGCATCGCGATCTTCTCGCGCGCCACCGAGGCGAATAGCCAGGCGAGGCCCAGGAAAAAGACGAATATCCCCGCCTTCGCCCACCACGCCATGCTCGAATCCTTGAGGACGTACGTGACTAAGCTCATCGCGGCGTACGCGATTATAGCCGCCGCGCCGGCGCACACGAGTATCCAGGTGATCCCCCGCTCGAGGCGGTTCGAAACCCTGCTCCAGTAGATGTCCCATTCCTCGGGATCGACTTCGCGCATGGCGACCTGGGACGTGGCTCGTGCGATCTTGTCGTATTGTGCGAACGCCTTTGCGCAACTCTCGCAGGTCTCGAGGTGCCTGTCGAGTCTGGCCGAATCTTCCGGGCTTGTCTCGCCGTCGAGCCGCTTCATCATGAGCAGTTCAAACTCGCCGCATCCCGCGTTCGACGCCTTATCCGTGTCTTTCATGGGTCCGTCTCCGTTCTCGCGCGCGGCGGGCGTCTCACGGCGCTCTTGCCCGGGTTCACAGGTACTTCTCCATTCTCGCCCTCAAGGCCGCGCGCGCGCCGAAAAGCCTCGACATCACGGTGCCCTCCGGAATATCAAGCAGCCTCGCGATCTCCTTGTACGAAAGGTTCTCGAAATGCCTCAGGTAAAGTATCTCGCGTTTATCCGCGCCGAGCGCCGCCATCTCGCGCGCAAGGATTTGGGACATTTCCTTCTTCTCAACCGAAACAAAGGGCCCCTCGTCCGGCGCCGCGACGTCAAGTTGCGCGGCATCCTGGTCGTCGGGAGGGGAGAGGCTTCTCGTCCTGATGCCGCGGAGCTTGCGCGCGCGGTTTATCCAGAGGTTCTTGAGCGTGCGGTAATACCAGGGGAAAAACGGCATCGAGGTGTCGAAACCCTTCATGCCGCGATAGGCCCTTACGAACGCTTCCTGCGACAGGTCCATCGCCTCGTGGTGCTCTCCAACGATAGCCAGGGCGGCGTTATACGCCCTTTTCATGTACCGCCTCACGATGATGCCGAACGCCTCCTTGTCGCCTGCCTGCGTTCGGACAATCAGTTCCGCGTCTGAGGGATCCATGGCGGATTTCTTGCCTCTGGTGGTAATTACAGCGCCCGCGAGATTCTATTCGACCGCGCGCGCCGCGAAAAGCCGTTTGTGGGCGCAAATGGCCCGTCAAACGCCGCAATTTCTCTGAAGCAAAGCCTTTTCTCGCCCCGCCGGTCTAAGCGAGATCGAACCTTACCGTGGCCACTTCTTTCGGCCCAAGCGCGAGGCGGATGGTTTTCCCGCCGCGCGTTCCGAGACGCGCCAAAGGCTTCTCCTCGAAATCCGTGCGTGACGCCCGTGCGAAAGCAAAACCCGCCGTGATTGTCGCGTTTGTCCTTCTCGTCCCGGGGTTAAAGACCCTGGCGACAATGGCCTTGCCGTCTTCCGAGGCCTTCACCGTCGAGATCGCCGCGCCTGCGTCAATGTCCACCAGCGTGGCCTGCGCGGGCGCATGGCCGGCCTGCGTGGCCCGCGAGTACGAGAAGAGCGGCAGTTTGAAACGGTCCACCTCGGCGAAAATGCCTGCCGGCACCCCCCCGCGTTCCGGCGTGAAGGGGGCAATAGCGTACTCGAAGACGACATCCCCGAGCAGTTGGCTGTCGACGGTGATTTCGTGCAGCAGGTTCTCTCTGAACGCGCGGAAAAGCGTGAGGGCAAGCGTCCTCTCGCGGTCGTCGCGAACCGCCGCTTCGTTCAAGCCTTTCGTGAGCACGGCAAGCCCCGCGCGCCTGTCCGCCGCCGCGGCGAAGCTCTTTATCACCTGCCACTCGCGCATCTCTTCTTTCCACCCGGTCGTGTCGATGAGTTTGACCCTGCGCTTCACTACGTCGAACGCCGAGTCGCTGTACCACGCGTCGGTCTTGCGCCGCGTCGGAAAAAGCACCCGCAGCCGATGGCACTCGGCAGTGTTCGTTACCGTCGTCAGGCAGTCGACGCGCCTTTCTCCGGCGCGGAGCGTAAATACCGTCTCTATGCCGAGAGTCGCAAGCCTGCTGCTCCTTGCGGTCCTGCGCTCGCGGCCTGTGAAGGCGCGCCCGGTCTCGGCATCGACCAGGTCCGCGGGCACGCGCATCTTGAACGCGACCCTGACGGCCTTCGAGAGCTCGCCCCCGTCTTCGACCCTTATCGACACGGCGCCGCGGTTCTTGCGCAAGGTGCTCAGGATAACGCGGTCTCTGGCGGGGGCCTTGTAGTTCCAGCCCTCGCCCGCGTCGCCGCAATCCTCGAAGACGTGAAGCCCCTCGTAGCGCGTACGCGTGACCTTGTCGAAGATATCGATGCTGCCGTCGGACTTCGCCGCGATGCGAAGGAATTCATTCTCAAGCGCGCGCGCGTCCGCGTCGGCCTTAACGGCCTTGATGCATCGCGGCCGCCGCGCCCGGTTCTTTCGCGGCTTGAAGAGGACGCGCCATGTCTTCATGCCAAGCGCCGGCACCGCCGCCGCCGCCGCGACGTGCCACCTGTCCACCGGCCAGAAGCGCGGCCTGTACGCCGGCGTCGGGACAGCGGACCTCTGCGGTATTCCGGGCACCACGCCCTCGAGGCTTTCAGTGATGAAGGCAACCGGCTTTGCGCGCGTCTTCCGCTCGACCTTCAGAATCTCAAGGCAAACGGGCTTGCCGTCGCCGTCGAGAAGCGCGGGCGTGAGGCCTTTCGATTCCTTTTCCGCCGCAAGCTCCGATTTCACCTCGAAGGAAAAACACGTCACCGGCCCGGTCGCCGCGGCCGACGGGTTGAAGACCGTGACGACGGCGTCGCTCTCGCCCAGTCGAGCGGTGTCCATCGCGTCGCCCACGGCCTGGATGCTCTCCGAAATGGAGTCCGTCGCCACGAGGCGCGCCTGGTCGAACCTGTACGTCATATCCCTGTGCACCTGGTCGACGGAACAGCCGCAGATCGAGTCGTGCGGATGATTGAGAAGCAGGTACCGCCACGCGAGGTCGAGAAACGCCTTCTGTGACTGCCCCCCGCAAAGCACCGCCCATGCGTGAAGCGGCTCCGCGACGCGCGCGAGAAGTTGCTCAAGGCCGTCGTTGGCCTGCTTGAGGTAGGGGCGGCTGGAGCCGAAGCCGTTCATTACCTCGCTCCATTGGCCCTCCTTGGCCGGGATATTGAGTTCGCCGGCGAAGCGCTTGCGTCCCCTGGTCCAGTTCTTCCCGAGGGCCTTCCGGAGCGCCGCAAGATACGCTGGCATCGACGAATGCAGGCAGCGGATACGCGTGAATACCTTGTTCGCGCGCGCGATCTCTTCGGGGATGTCCCACTTGGCGCTCTGGTGGTCGTTGCCGTCGAGGGCGTAAAGCACGTCCGTCGTCGCAAGGGCGAGCTTTCTCTTCTCGTAGGCGCGAAGCTCGTCGTCGGTCCATTCGCGGAAGGTCAGGAAATCGTTGTAGCCCGTGTACTGGTAAACGGCGATGAGAAGGACCTCGCTTCCGTCGGCGCCTTCCCAGACCATCTCCGACTTCTCGTTCGCGCAGGAAGTGCCGCGGTGGAGCATCGCCGCATCGATCCCGAATCCCCGCAGTATCTGCGGCATCTGCGACACGTGCCCGAAGACGTCCGTCACGTACCCGATGGGCATCGGTTTGGCGCGCCACTCGCGACAGATTCGTCGGCCGAGCATCAGGTTTCTCACGAGGCTCTCGCCCGAAAGGAGCCTCTCGTCCGGCATCACGAACCACGGCCCTATGAGCACGCGCCCCGAGCGGATGTGCCCGGCGAGCCGCTCGCGCTCGTCGCGGCGCACCCGGAGGTAGTCGGACAGAAGGCATGTCTGGCCGTCGAGGTGAAACGCCCTGAACTCGCGCCTCCTCTTGAGGAGGTCGAGCATCCTGTCCATCTGGAAGACGAGCCTTTGCCTGTACCCCTGGAAATCCTGGTACCATTCCCTGTCCCAATGCGTGTGGCTCAGGACGTGCATGATGCTTTTGCGCTGTGTCACGCGTAGCCCCCTTGCGTTTCGGTCTTGGCTCCCCCCGGCGGGCGCAGAGTGCCGTTGTTTCGAGCCGCACCTATATTGCGGAGCGCACGTCGGATAGTCAACGTACGTCTTCGCGACGCGTCCGAAAAGCCAAGCGACGTCGACCGCCGGGAATTTGTGCTCTCCTTCGCCTGTCTCATAGACACGAAGGCAGGCGACAGGCATAATCGTCTTGGCCTGCCGGCAGGGCCTCCTGGTTCGCACCGGCCCCTTGCCAGAAAGGAGCGCCTGATGGCCAATGAAGTGGTTCTGACCGACGCGAACTTTAACGACGAGGTGAAGAACACAAAGGGACTCGTCCTGGTCGACTTCTACGCCGACTGGTGCATGCCCTGCAGGATGCTTGCTCCTACCATCGAGAAGATTGCCGAGGAGTACGTCGGAAGGGTGAAGGTCGGCAAGCTCAACGTCGACGCGAACTTCGCCACCGCCTCGCAGTTCTCGGTCAGCGGTATTCCCACGATCATGCTCTTCAAGGACGGCGCCATGGCCGAAAGGCTCGTAGGGCTTCAAACCCTTGACGTACTGAAAGGCGTCATCAACAAGCATATCTCCTGAAGGCGCTCAGCTCGACCGCGAATCTTGCGCGGCTATCCAGTATGCGCTGAGCGCCCTCGGCAGACGGGTCACTCCGGAATCTTCCGCTTTTCGCCACGAAATGCCCGGAAATCACGCGTTTTCGCCACGCCTACGAAAAATCTGCAAAATTCCGAAACGATTTGCTTGACAGCACCGTCTAAGGCGGTATATTGCAGTCTTGCGTATTCTGGCGCAGTACGTAGCACAGAGGGTAATGATGGCTGAGATAATGACCCTTAAGGACCTGGCCGAGTACCTCCGGATGAACGAGCGGACCGTGTCGAAGCTTGCCCAAGAGGGGAGAATCCCGGGTTTCAAGGTCGCCAGCCAGTGGCGTTTCTCGAAGGAAGCCATCGACGCGTGGTTTGCCGCCCAGATGCAGACGGCGGGCGCGGTCCAGGACGGTGCGGTGGAGAGGCCCAGGGTGTCAGGCCTTCTCGCGCCCGAGGCGATAAACTTGGGGCTCGCCAGCCGCACTAAGGACGGCGTGCTCTCGGAGATGACTGAGATGCTGGTGAAGGCAAAGCGAATTACATCGGGGTCGGCGCTTCTGTCGGCCCTGCGCGAGCGCGAGAAGCTCTGCTCGACGGGCGTCGGGCGCGGCATCGCGTTGCTTCATCCGCGACACGCCGTCTCGGACATCGCCAAGGAGCCGGTCCTTGGCTTCGGGCGGTCGGTCGAGGGGGTCGACTTCGATGCCGTCGACGGCGAGAAGGTGCACATGTTCTTCATCGACTGCGCGACGTCCGACCGGGTGCACCTGGCGCTTCTGGCGCGGCTGTCGCGCCTGTTGGCCGACGAGGTCCTTCTCGAAAGGCTGAGAAGCGCCTCTACCGCCGACGACGTTATGGAAGCGATTCGCGACGCGGAAAAGAGACTGGTCGGAAACTGAAAAGCGCGAAACTTGACTGAAACGACGACAGGCCGTGGGGCCGTCCGGCCCCGGGGCCTAAAACAAGGGAAAGGGTGGGAATATGTCTAACGGAACTTATGCCATAAGCGTATCGGGCGTCTATAAACTCATCATGGATGCCAGCGGCGTATCCGCTGATTCGCGTGGCGCAGTCAAAGACGACGGCGAGCTTGCCGACGCCGCCGCCCAGGCGTATATGCTGACAATGCTTGCGGTTGGCGCCGGTAACAGCGCCTCGGCGGGCGCATGGGGGACGATCCTGTGAACGTGTCCCCGGCCGCTTCGCCCTGCCGGCCGCACGCAGTCCCCGGCGCCGCCAACGTCTCTTCGGCTTGGGAGTGCTCGAATGGTCACCATCGCGAAGCTGCGGCTGGCGGAGGTCGTTTCCGCTAAGAACATCGTTCCCGAACTCAAGGCGGCGACAAAAGAAACCGCGATCAAGGAATTGGTCTCGGTGCTCGCCGCAGGCGGGGCCGTCCCGAAAGCCAAGGTGAAAGAGGTGACGCGGGCCGTCCTCGAACGCGAAAAACTCGGCTCGACCGGCATAGGCAGGGGCATAGCGGTGCCCCACGTCAAGTTGCCGTTCGTGAAGGACCCCGTCGGCGCCGTCGGGAAATCAAGAGCCGGCATAGACTTCTCCAGCCTCGACGGCGAGTTGACTCACACGGTGTTTCTATTCGTGTCGCCGACTGACCCCGCCGAGAAGCACGTGGCGCTCATGAGCAGGTTCGTGACGCTTATCAGGAAGCCGGACTTTGTGAGTTTCCTCGGTCAGACCGAGGGCCAGAAGCCGATCTACGACTTCTTGAAGGAAGTCGACGAATGGTAAGGCCCCGTTGCGCCTGAAGGCGCGGCCCTGAACGGGTGACCGCCGGATGTCGGCCTGCGCTGCTGAAAACAACCGGCCTTTTCCCAAGGCCGTCAAACAAACGCGCTCGTTGCGCGTATATGCGGTTGAAAGGCCTGAAAACAAAACTCATTGCGCAAGGCCTCAACCAGGCGCCCCCTGGGCGCTGCCTCCTTTCTCACGTTGCGGGGTTGGCCGCACCCCCGGATTACCCCCGGCCAACCCCGCGATTTTTTTGTCCAGACGTTCCTTGACAGCCCCCTCTCCAGTCTGGTAAACTGCCGCTGGGGGCTCCTGCCGAAAGTCACATAGAGAACTGCGCAACGTGTTTACCGCCAAGGTGATAGAAGTCAAGGCACCGGCGAAGGTGAACCTTTTCCTCGAGGTCGTCGGCAAGCGCCCTGACGGCTACCATGACCTCGAAAGCATCGTCCAGGCTGTCTCCATCTACGACGAAGTGAGCGTCAGCCTTGACGCCTCCGGCGCGTCAACGCTCGAATGCAACATCAAAGCGCTCGAAACGCCCCAGAATCTTGCCCTCAGGGCCGCCAGCGCCTTCAAAGAGGCCGCCGGCCTTTCCGCGGGCGTTCACATAAGGCTCGAAAAGGTGATTCCCATACAAGGTGGCCTTGGCGGCGGGTCGAGTGACGCCGCGGCGGTCCTTCTGGCCTTGAATGACCTTGCCGGGCTCCCTTTGGACGCCGGGCGCCTGCTCAAAGTTGCCGCCGGCCTTGGCAGCGATGTGCCGTTCTTCATCAAGGGCGGCACGGCCCTCGTTACGGGCCGCGGCGAGCACGTCGATACCTTCCGGCCCGGCGCGTTTTTCCACTTCGTGGTCTTTTTCCCCGGATTTGGCATTTCGACCGCCGAAGTTTACAAAAATCTGACTTTGAAATTGACAGAAAATCGGCGCAACGCTAAGGTATTACGGGAATTATTGACTGGGGGAAATCTCCCGACTGCGCAGGAATGCTTCTTCAACCGCCTTGAAGAGACCGCGTACGAGCTGGACCGGCGCCTTGGGCAGGCCAAGGCGGCGATGCAGGCCCGCGTCGGCGATTCTCGCATAGTGCTTTGCGGCAGCGGGGCGTCGCTGTTCAGCGCGTTTGTGGATTACGATACGGCGTACGGGGCGTACAGGGCAGTAAAGGGGTTGAGGCAGGGCGAGGTTTTCCTTGCCAACGGCATCCGGGGGGAATGAAGCACCGGAGGCGCGAAAGGAGACAGCTGTGGAGATTTCGGAGGTGAAGGTTAAGTTGATGGGTGATCGATCGGACAGGTTGAAGGCCTTTTGCTCCGTCACCGTCGACAAGGAGTTCGTCATCCGGGATCTGAAGATCATCGAAGGCACCAATGGTACGTTCGTCGCGATGCCGTCGAGAAAGATCACCGACAAGTGCCCGACCTGCAGCGGCAAGAACCATCTGCGGGCCAAGTTCTGCAACGAGTGCGGCGGCAGGCTCAACGAGAACCGCGCCGGCCGGGACCTCGACGGGCGCACCAAGCTGCACGCCGACATAGCGCATCCCATCAACTCGGGATGCCGCGACCGCATGCAGAAGAAGATCGTAAAATCTTACGAAGAGGAGCTTCAGAAGTCGAAACTCCCGGGCTACAAGCCTACCTACGACGAGGACTTCGACGAAACCGAGTTTGTCGACAGCGGGACCGGCGTTGAGCGCGAGCGGCGCCGCGAGGAGCGCGCCCGCGACGCGACGCCGACGACGGAGCCCGGCGGGAAACCCGCCGACGCCGACGATTCCTTCGCACAGGGCATTCTCTGAGCATCGATTATTCTCTTGTGGTTGACGCGCCCCCGTGCTTGAGGGGCACCTGCGCAGCGAAAGGCGGGATACTTTGCTTAAAAAAGGCGCCGAAATACTTCGTGACGTTCTCATCAGGGAAGGCGTCGAGGTCATCTTCGGATACCCGGGCGGGGTCGTTCTGCCGATTTTCGACGTCCTCTACGACGCGCCGATAAAGGTCATCCTGACCCGTCACGAACAGGCCGCGGCCCACGCCGCCGACGGCTACGCCCGCGCCACCGGCAGGCTCGGCGTCTGCCTCACCACCAGCGGTCCCGGCGCCACGAACCTCGTCACCGGCATCGCCACGGCCGCCTTTGACAGCGTCCCGCTTCTTGCGCTGACCGGCCAGGTGAAGACCACCCTCATCGGCAACGACGCCTTTCAGGAGGCCGACACCACCGGCATCACGCGGCCCATCACCAAGCACAATTACCTCGTAAAGCGCGTCGAAGAGCTCGCGCGCACGATCCGCGAGGCCGTCCACATCGCGACTTCCGGGCGCCCCGGGCCGGTGCTCGTGGACCTGCCCCTTGACGTTTCGACCGCGACCTGGGACGGCGAGATACCCGACGAGGTCTCCCTGCCCGGCTACAAGCCGCGCTACGTCGGCCACCCCCGGCAGATCAAGCTCGCCGCCGAGGCCATAAACTCCTCCGACCGCCCGGTCATCTACGCCGGCGGCGGCGTCATCATCTCCGGCGCGTCCGAGGAGCTCGCGCACCTGGCCCATAAGGCCAATATACCGGTTACGCTGACGCTCCTCGGCATGGGGGCGTTCCCCGGCGACGACCCGAAATTCATGGGCATGCTCGGCATGCACGGCACCGCGACGGCCAACTACGCCGTCCAGGAGTCCGACCTCATCATCGCCGTCGGCGCGCGCTTCGACGACCGCGTCACCGGCCGCGTGGACTCCTTCGCCCCGCACGCCAAGATAATTCACGTCGACATCGATCCCTCTTCGATTTCGAAGAACATCAAGGTGGACATCCCCGTCGTCGGCGACGCGAAGCTCATCCTCACCGAGCTCAACAAGCTCGTCGAGCCCAGGGAGCGAGGCCCGTGGTTTGAGAAGATCGCCGGCTGGCGCGAAAGGCATCCGCTCTCGTACAAGGATTCCGGCCTCAAGCCGCAGTACGTCATCGAAGAGATCTGCAAGGCCTCCGGCGAGAATACGCTCGTCGCCACCGAGGTCGGCCAGAACCAGATGTGGGCCGCGCATTTCTTCATTTACAGGCGCCCGAGGACGATCATCTCGTCCGGCGGCCTCGGCACGATGGGCTACGGCTTCCCCGCGGCCATCGGCGCCGCCATCGGCTGCCCGGGCTCGGTCGTCTGGGACATCGCCGGCGACGGCAGCATCCAGATGAATATCCAGGAGCTGGCCACCGCCGTCGGCCACAACCTTCCCGTGAAAGTGGCAATTTTGAATAACGGCTATCTCGGGATGGTCAGACAATGGCAGGAGTTGTTCTTTAACAAGCGCTATTCCTCCAGCGACCTGTCGATGAACAACCCCGACTTCGTCAAGGTCGCCGAGGCCTACGGGGCGCACGGCATCCGCGTTTCGAAAAAAGACGAAGTCCGGCAGGCGATAGACGAGGCCCTCCGCACCGACGGGCCCGTTTTCATCGACTTCCGCATAGACCGCGAGGAAAACGTCTTTCCGATGGTCCCCGCCGGCGAGGCCATCGACAGGATGATCGGCGGGATGGCATAGGGGCTGCACGGCAATGACCGACGAGCGACACATCATATCCGTCGTTGTCGAGAACAAGGCGGGCGTCCTCGCGCGCATCGCGGGGCTTTTCTCCAGCCGCGGCTACAACATCGACAGCCTCGCCGTCGGCGAGACGGAGGACCCGCAGCTGTCGCGCATTACCCTCGTCACCAGCGGCGACGAGGCGGTCATCGAGCAGATCCGCAAGCAGCTCAACCGCCTCATCGACGTCATCAGGGTCCACGAGTTCGAAGGCGAGGACTTCGTCGAGAGGGACCTGATGCTCTTGAAGGTGAACGCCCCTCCCGGCAAGCGCGGCGAGATCATGCAGATAGTCGACGTCTTCAGGGGAAAGATCGTGGACGTGGGAGCAAAGCACCTCATGGTGGAACTGTCCGGGCCGGAGAGCAAGATCAACGCCATGATCGACCTCCTGCGGCCTTTCGGCATAAAGGAGATGGTTCGTTCCGGGCGCATCGCCCTGACGAGAGGCGTCAAACAGATTTAGTTTCCGGAATCGCGTAACCGGGAGTTGATGTCTATATGGCCAAGGAGGAGAGATCATGAGAAAACGTGCATTGGTCGCCGTGCTCTTGGTTGCCCTGTGCGCCGTAGTGCTCATCGTCCCCGATGTCCTCGCCAAGCCTCAGTCGATGCTTACCAAGGTGCTGGCCGGGCTTTCCAAGGAGGGGACGACGGTCGTCGAAATACGCCGCGACAAGGACGAGAAGAGCTTCGACGCGGTGCTCTTGAAGGACGATAAACTGTCGGTCGTCAGGCTTCCTGACAGCGGGCCGAGGCAGGAATTGACGCCGCAGATCGACGTGCCGGTGGACAAGATAAAGGCGCTGGGCGGCTGGGCGGAAAAGGCCCAACAGGCGTTTGTCGATCATCCGCCGCTGGCCAAGACAAAAGTCTATTGCCTGTCCGTCACGCTGATCAATACCAAGGACGGCAAACTGATGTACTCGGCCGATACGTACCTGCTGACCGACCACAGGTATCGCAAGTCCTACATCGTTGACCCGGCGACGTGGAAGGTCGTGCGCGAGGGGAAGCTTGTGGTCGACCCGCGCAATCTCATCTGGAGCAAGGAGGACGCCGAAAGGGCTAAGGCCTCGCCGGAGACCGAGGGCGCGCCCTCCACGCAGAAAGAGGAATTCGAAGCAGGCAGAGGCCCCAAGGGTGGCGCGGCATAATAACGTCTCGAGATCGCCAAACGGCGGCGGGGCATAGCGCACCCGCCGCCTTCTTTTGGGCCGGGCCCAATGCGCCGCCGGGGCGCGTACCGCCGCGGCCGGCGCCGGCGCAATCTCGCGCGCAAGCGTGTAAGGCCTGGAGCAAAAGGCTCTCGGTCGCTTGAAATGATTCGGTCGTCCGCAAACCCGTCCTCTATGGGGGTGTCGGCGATGGGGACAGCCCGACGTCGTCTCGTCGCGGCCGCATGCTTTCTTGCGCTGCTCTTGTGTGCCGGCGGCGCCCTGTGCGCAACCGACGCCCTCGCGCCGTTTTTCGACAAGGTGAAGGACAAGGGCGCGCCGGTTGAGGCGCGGGCCTTCAAGGACGGCACTGCCCAAATCGACGTCTGTGTGGACGGCAAGGTGACGCGCTGGCGCGTCGACAAGGAGGGTAAGGTCGTCACCGTCCCCTCTTTGAAAGAGTACCGCAAAGAAGTCCTCGACAAGCTGAAGAAGTCCGCGGCCGACGCCGCTGCCGCGGCCGCGCGCCGCGATTACCCCAAGGACGCCGAGGTCCGCGCCGTCCTTCTCGTCGTCGAAGAGGACGTAACTGACTACGCCGCCGCGGCATACGACAAGACCGGCAAATTCCTCGGCTGGAATTTCTTCACCGTCGACGCCCTTCGCTGGGACGGCTGGACCGACGCCGTCGGCGAAGTGGACCCCCTCGCCGAGAAGAAATGACTTCAAAACACTTAGTTGCAGGCCCCAAAAGCAGCGGTACAATAGTGTTTTTCCATAGATCTCCCTTTTGACAGTGTCGGTCTCGCTGCTCTTGTTACCGGAAGGAGTCGGAAATGGTCCAAATGTACTACGATAAGGACGCGGACCTCGGTGCGCTGTCCGGAAAGACCGTTGCCATCATGGGCTACGGCAGCCAGGGTCACGCCCAGGCCCAGAACCTGCGCGACAGCGGCGTGAAAGTCATCATCTCCGAACTTGAAGGCACCCGCAACTGGAACCTCGCCAAGGAGCACGGCTTCGCGCCCATGCCCGCGGGCGACGCCGCCAGGCAGGCCGACTGGATCCAGATGCTCGTCCCGGACGAACTCCAGCCGACCGTCTTCAAGAAGGAAATCCGCCGCCGGATGAAAAAGTCGGCCGTATACGGCTGCTCTCACGGGTTCGCGATACACTTCGGCACCGTCGTCCCGCCTGAAACGGTCGACATCGTAATGGTCGCGCCGAAAGGTCCGGGCCACCTCGTCCGTTCGGAATTCGTGCGCGGCGCGGGCGTCCCCTGCCTAATCGCCGTTAAGCAAAACGCCTCGGGCAACGCCAAGAAAATGGCCCTCGCCTACGCAAAGGGCATCGGCGGCGCCAGGGCCGGCGTCATAGAGACCACCTTTGCCGAGGAGACCGAGACCGACCTCTTCGGCGAGCAGGCCGTCCTCTGCGGGGGCGTCACGGAACTGGTGAAGGCCGGTTTCGACACCCTCGTCGCGGCGGGCTACCAGCCGGAGATCGCTTACTTCGAGTGCATGCACGAGTTGAAACTCATCGTCGACCTCTTCTACCAGGGCGGCATCTCCTACATGTATTACAGCGTCTCCAACACCGCCGAGTACGGCGGCCTCACCCGCGGCCCGAAGGTCATCGGCCCCCGCAGCCGCGCCGCCATGCAGAAGATCCTCGCCGACGTCCGCTCCGGCAAGTTCGCCAGGGAATGGATACGCGAAAACAAGAAGGGCGCCCAGAACTTCAAGGCGCTCGAGGCCAAGGAAAAGGGACTCCTCATCGAAGAGGTAGGCAAGAAGCTCCGCAAGATGATGCCCTGGATAAACGCCAAGGAAGTCTGACACGCCTGCCCGAAGGCCTGCTTTTACGGGGCCGGACCCGAAAGGTTCGGCCCTTTTTCTCTTACCCCTCTCCCGCGTTTCTCGCGCGTGGTGCATTTTCCGTCCGCGTGCCCCATTACGCGGAAACTTGTTGCCAGAAGGCGTCTGTCGGATAGTATGTAGCTTGGGCGCAGCGCATCGTCGCTAATCGTGATACGGCCGCCGACCGGCCGCAGCAGAAGGGAGGGCGAGTTGGCCAAACGTGGTTCTTCGAAGATGGGTCCCAGGCAGATTCAACCCTGGAAGTCCTCCGGTTCGAAACTCTTCGCCGCCAGGAGAGGCCCGATGCCGAAGCCGGCCATCGTGCCCAAGATGTTCAAGAAAGGCGGGTCGGGTCCCAAGAAGATAAAGTAGCCGCGCCGCGTTCAAAACTCGGGGAAGGAGTGGGTGTAATGCTGTTTCCACGCGACAGCTCCACGCGCGAGGTCCGCGAACTCGGCGGCCTCTGGGATTTCGCAAAGGACAAGGAAAACGTCGGGGTAAAGAAGCGCTGGTTCGCCAATCCCCCCGCGACGCGCCCGATGGCCGTCTCGGCCAACTTCAACGAGCAGACGGAAGACGATGACCTCTGGGAGTATTTCGGCGCCGTCTGGTACTTCCGGAGGTTTGTCGTCCCGGCTTCGTGGACCGCAAAGCGCATCGTCCTGCGCATCGGGGCCGCCAACTACTCGAGCCGCGTCTGGCTCGACGGCCGCCCCCTTATGACCAACGAAGGCGGCGCGCTTCCCTTCGAGGCGGAAATAACCCGACGCGTCGCCCCCGGCGGGGAACATTTCCTCGCCGTCCGGATTGACACGACGCTCTCGGCCACGACCGTTCCTCCGGCGGTTCTTCCGCCCGAAAAGGGCCGGCCCTTCGAATACGAGTTCGACTTCCTTCACATGTCGGGCATTCATCGCCCCGTTCGGCTCTACGCGACCGCGAAGACATACCTTGCCGACGTCACCGTCGTCCCGTGGATAAGGGGCGCTGCGGGCGGCCTCGACGTATCCTTCAAGGTGGCGGGCAAGTATGACTCCGTAAGGCTCGCCGCCCTCGACGACAGGCGCCGCAAAGTGGCGTCGGCCGAAACCTCGAAATCCTCCCTCCGTCTCGCCATCCCCGGGTGCCGCTTCTGGAGCCCCGACCGCCCCTATCTCTACACCTTGAAAGTCGAGGTGATGAGCGGCGGCAGGGTCGTCGACGAGTATCCGCTTCCGGTCGGCGTCCGAACGGTCAAGGTACAGGGCACGAAATTCCTCCTGAACGGCAAGCCCGTGTATTTCAAGGGCGCCTCCCGCCACGAGGATTTCCCCGTCATTGGCCGCGGCCCGAACGACGCCGTCCTCGTAAAAGACTTCTCGCTCATGAAGTGGGCCAACGCCAACTTCTTTCGTACCGTGCACTACCCCTACGCCGAGGAGGTCCTCAACATGGCCGACCGCCTCGGCATTATGGTCATCGACGAGACCCCGGCCGTCGGCATGAACGGCAAGGGGCGAAAGGTCTTTACCAGGGGCATCATCGACGAAAGGACGCGGAAAACGCACCTCGCGCTTCTCGAGCGCCAGTACCAGCGCGACAAGAATCATCCCTCTATCGTCATGTGGTCGCTGGCGAACGAACCCGCGTCATGGGAGGCCGGCTTCCGGCCGTACATCAAGCCCGTCTTCGACCGCATGCGCCGGCTCGACCGCACGCGCCCCGTGTCGTTTGTGTCGGACGCCGGCCACCGGGGCGAGAAGGCCGGCGATCTCTGCGACGTGATACTCACCAACCTCTACTTCGGATGGTACTCGAGGACGGCCCAGTTGGACGCGATCGAAGACGAGCTCTCGCGCGAACTCGACGGCTGGTACGCGCGGTTCAAAAAGCCCGTGATAGTCACGGAGTTCGGCTGTGAGACGATCGCCGGCATGCACAGCCAGCCGCCTCTCATCTTCACCGAGGAATACCAGGTCGAACTCGTAAAGCACTATGCCGCGGTCCTCGACTCCAAGCCGTACGTCATCGGCGAGGCCATCTGGGTGATGAACGACTTCCTCACAAAGCAGGGCCTTACGCGCTGCGGCGGCAACCGCAAAGGCATCTTCACGCGCCTGCGCCAGCCGAAGATGGCCGCCCATTTCCTGCGCGAACGCTGGTCACGCTCTCTCGGGACCAGGAAGTGAACGCCGGCCGCGGGGGCAAGCGGCAATGAAGGGCATTGTCGACAGGCTCCTCAGATCGGCCGAGCCGTCCGTCGTCTTCAAGGTCCGCGTCAACGTCCTCGGCGAGGACCCCGAGTCGCGCTCGATTCGCGCCCTTCGTCGCGGGATTCGCACTTCCCCTCGCGTCGCCGCGCTTCTCTCCGAGAGGCGCTCCAACGGCGCCATCCCCTGGCATCCGTACGCGAAGTGGCACGGAGCGCATTGGGTGCTCGCGACGCTGGCCGACATTGGCTATCCGCCCGGCGACAAAGCGCTCGTCCCCCTTCGCGACCAGGTCTACGAGTGGCTTCTCTCGCCGCGCCACTTCCAGAAGGCCACCTATGAGGTAAACGGCCGCGTCCGCCGCTGCGCCTCGCAGGAAGGTAACGCCCTCTGGTCCGCGCTTGCCCTTGGCATCGCCGACGAGCGCGCCGACAGGCTCGCGGCCGAGCTCGTGAAATGGCAGTGGTCCGACGGCGGCTGGAACTGCGACAAGCGCCCCGAGGCCGCGAAGTCT
>Ga0315277_10004596_pt1 | contig 18378 bp, 12 predicted proteins | sample YL17G05_15_MG_FD_203695 | JGI IMG/M metagenome (GOLD analysis project Ga0315277, IMG submission 203695) | Sediment microbial communities from Yellowstone Lake, YNP, Wyoming, USA - YL17G05_15 | ecosystem: Environmental > Aquatic > Freshwater > Lake > Sediment | place: USA: Wyoming | collected...
ATGCGGCGCGTCTCGAGCTGCCGCAGCGCCCCGGTGGCCAGCGTCTTCGGCTCAATCGTGGCCGCGCCCCTGTGCATCACCTCTCCGGCGGAGCGCGCCAGCGGGTCGCGGTCCGCCTCCATGAGCCGCCGCAGGTCGCCGTCGGTGATGACCCCCAGCAGCCGGCCGCCCTCGTCCTGGACCGTGGTGATGCCGAGGCCCTTGCGGGACATCTCGTAGATCACGTCCTTCATCGCCGTGACGGGCGCGACCCTGGGTATCTGATCCCCGGCGTGCATCAGGTCGGCCACGGTGAGGAGGCGTTTGGCGAGCTTGCCGCCCGGGTGGAGCTGGGCGAAGTCCTCCGGCCTGAAGCCCTTGCGCACCGAGACCACCATCGCGAGGGCGTCGCCGAGGGCGAGCGCGGCGGTCGTCGAGGCGGTGGGCGCCAGGTTGTGCGGGCAGGCCTCGCGGTCCACGCCCAGGTTGAGGTGGACGTCGGCGTGGCCGGCCAGCGTCGAGGACGGGTTGGAGGTGATCGCGATGAGGGGGGTCCCGAGGCGCTTGAGGTACTCGACAAGGTGCAGCAGCTCGTCGGTCTCGCCCGAGTTGGAGACCGTGACCACGACGTCCCCCTGGGCCACCATGCCGATGTCGCCGTGGATCGCCTCTGCCGGGTGGAGGAACATCGCCGGCGTGCCGGTCGAGGCCATGGTGGCGGCGAGCTTGCGGCAGATGATCCCCGACTTGCCCATGCCCGTGCACACGACGCGCCCCTGGCAGCCGACCAGGAGGTCCACCGCCCTCAGGAACGCCGCGTCCAGGTTGTCCCGCAAGCGCAGGATCGCCTCGGCTTCCGTGGTCAGGACTTCTCTTGCCAGCTCGAGCGACATGAACCCTCCGACAGGCTGCCTACGGCCACGCCATTCTAGCCTGCCCGGGCCCTTCCGGGCGGTTGCCGGGCAGGATTCCAGGAATGATGCGGCGCGCGCAAGGTTTCTGCGGGTGTGAGGATGAGGGGCATGGTGGCGCTGGCGCTCGCGCCAGCGATCGGGGAGCCGGGGCCGCTGGTGCAGGCGTGCCCTTCGTGATAGAACGAGGCGTGTGCGATGCCCGGGTCGCGCTACCGGGGCCGGCCGTTCGTATCTCGGCGAGGGGGCGGGCTCACGGCCGCCACGACGGCCCGAGCGGAAAGGAAGGTGGTCACGGTGAGGAGCAAGCAGCGCGCGGCGGTGTGTCTCCTGGGCGTGATCCTGGCGGTCCCGGCGCTCGCCTGCACGTCCTCGCAGAAAGTCCCCACGGCCGATCGTGGCACGCTCGCCGAAGAGGCGTGTTTCAACGTTCGCAACGTCGACAGCTTCTCTCCCCTGAGCAACAGGTTTGTCTACGTGCGAACTACAGGTGACAAGCACTACCTGCTGACGATGGACGCCATGTACCCGAGCCTGCCCTACGCGACCGGCATCGCGATGTCTGGCAACTACGCCTGGGTGTGTTCGAACACCGGGGCCATGATCACGTACGTGGATGCTGGTCGTCCGGTCTTCTGCCGCATCCTGAGCGTCGAGGCCGTCGCTGGCAAGGAGGCGGCCCAGAAACTGGTGGACGCGCGCACGACGCCAAAGTGAACGGCTGGTCGAGCTCGGTCCGCTCTGGGCTCAACGGGCGCCCGCCTTGCGGCAGACGCTTGAGGTCGTGGCGGGACACCCCAACACGATGGAACTCGGGAGACGGTGGAGCGGGCGGAGCGTACACACAGGGCGATGAACACCAGGGCCGATTCAAGGCGATCGGGAGGAAAGATGAGGTGGCTGCGCTGGCTTTGTCTGCTTCTCGTAATGAGCGTGCCGGTGCTCTCGTTCGCAGGCGACATCCAGGTTCTTTGTGAGCCTGCTCTTCGAGTGTATCTCGATGGCAAGTTCGTGGGTACCTCCAGCGCGAAGGACGACGGGCTTTTCCTGGCGAACGTACCGGCGGGCGCGCACGTCGTTCGGGTCGAAAAGGATGGATTCGTGCCGCAGAGCTTCGAGGTAGAGGTCCTGAAGCTCCCGATCGAAGTGAAGGTGGGGGAGTTCTCCCCAGAATCACTGACTCGTCATGATGGGGAGACCGGCGGCGCCACGGTCAAACAACCCGTCGGAAACCTCGTGGTCACGTCGGCCCCTCAGGACTGCGTTGTCGAGATCGATGGCAAACCCGCAAACAAGAACGTCCCGCTGCTGCGGGTTGACGGCCTCGCCGCTGGTGAGCACCGAGTCTCCTTCAGCAAGACCGGATACGATCGAATCTCCGGCGTGGTCACGATCCAGTCGGGAGCCGAGGTTACTGTTCGAGGAGATCTCAAGGCCGGGAAGGTGGAGACCCTCTACGAGGGCAAGGGATCGCTGCGGGTGATTTCGACCCCGGAACACTGCACGGTTCGATTCCTCGGGATGGCACGGGAGAAGACCGACGCGAGGTTGAACCTCTCGTACATTCCTGCGGGAGAGCATCGGATCGTTGTTTCGTGGAAGAATCTAGAGGTGTCCTCGAACATAGCGATCATCAACGGCTACAGGACAGTCGTGGTCGTGAGCTTCATAAAAGGAGACAAACCGTTCGTCGTTTCATACGAGCCCAAGTGAGACGGCGGTCGCTTCGCTTCTTGGTCAAGGAGGTGGCGGTTGGCTCGCCGAGGTCGGCAATGCAGCACCAACCATCGGCAGCCAGGCAAGGCCGAGCGTCCGTCACTTCCCCTCCCGGGCACGCCTGACCTGGAGATAGTGGACGGGGCCTCTTGGGCTGCCTAACCGTGAACGGAAGGGCAACCATCGGAGCGGAATTCTCGTACTGGATTACGGGCCTGGCTGCCGTTGCGCAGCGCGCGCGACCGGGCTCGATAGTGGATACTGGAATGGTGATGACCATTTGTCCGAGCGAGCCGCATGCGTCGGTGAGACCGGCACAGGCTCGAACGCCTCGCCGACTCCCGGGAAGTTTGATCACGTGGCTTCGAGCCTCTCTCGTCTGTCTGGTGCTCCCCGCAGTTGCCTGTACCAGCGGGCGGGGAACCCTCAGAGGTGTGGGGATCACCCCCGACGAGCTCCTGGCGGGGGCCTCTCTCGGCGTGGCGAAGGACGCACCCGTGTCGCTGGTCGGGGAGCAGGAAGTGCTGGCCCTGGATCCCGTGATGCTGGCGTTCCTGGATGCCCACGTGGACCGCAAGGGCAGCGATAATCTCAAGCTGCGCCAACTCATCTCCGCGATCATCGACGCGGACACGTTCGGGGTGGAGTACGACGACAGGACCCGCACCGCATCCGAGACGTTCCGCGCCAGGCGTGGCAACTGCCTGTCGTTCTCCAGCATGTTCGTGGCCATGGCCCGCAACGTGGGCCTGCGTGCCCGGTTCCAGGAGGTGGATTTTCCGCCCGACTGGACACTCGACAGGGATACATACGTGCTGAACCAGCACGTCAACGTGCGCGTGGACCTGAGGGGGGCCGCCCCGCGCGCCGTGGATTTCAACATCGGCGACCTCAAGGCCAGCTACGAGATGTGGGAGATCCCCGACACGCGGGCGCTGGCCCACTACTACAACAACATCGGCGTCGAGCGCATGCAGGCGGGTGACACGGCCTCGGCCCTCTCGTGCTTCCGCAGGGCCATAGCCGATGGCGACCGCCAGTTCTCGCCGGCCTGGACCAACCTGGGCACGCTGTACCTGCGGAACGGCCATCCCGCTCACGCCGAGGCTGCCTATCTGCAGGCCCTCAAGGCGAGCGACTCGGATCTCGTCGCCATGAGCAATCTGGTCCGGCTCTACGAGCGGTTGGGCGATCCGGAGATGGCCGCCGAGTACCAGAAGAGGGTGATCTACCACCGCAACCTGAACCCCTACTATCGCTACGAGCTCGCTCGGCGAGCGTACGACGCGCAGCAGTACGATGAGGCCATCGGACATCTCAAGTTCGCCATCCGCAAGCGGCCGAATGACGATGAGTTCTACTTCCTGATGGGCCTGAGCTACCTCGGGAAGGGCGACGCCCAGGCTGCCCGGCGCTGGCTCGCCCGGGCCGAGCAGGTGGCCGCAACCGACGCGCTGAAGCGCAGGTACTCCAGCAAGATCGACACCTTGCTCCGCGACGCCCGAACCCGCCACTGAACACCGGCGCGCGGAGGTGAGATCAAGCGGAGCGGAATTCACTTCCGCGAAGCGGGGGGGTTTGGGGGGCACTTTTGCGGCGGAGGAGGTGAGGAGGGCCGCAAAGCCCCCCGCAAAACAAGCGAGCGTCCGGCTCTGCCGGCGCGAGCGGTGGGGGTTCGGGGGGCACTTTTGCGGAGGAGGAGGTGAGGGGGGCCGCAAAGCCCCCCGCAAAGAAAGAAGGCGGCCCCCGCAGGGACCGCCCCCTTTCCAGCTCTTTTCCGCTGTACTAGAAGTTGAAGTTCAGGGCCGCGTGGATGTACCGGCCGTAGGGGTCGTACGCTCCGTAGTAGCCCGGACCGTAGTCGTTGTCCTGCATGCCGGCCGCCAACGGGGGCTCCACGTCCATGATGTTGTTGACACCGATCAGGAACTGGACGGCAGGGTGGAACCTCCAGCTGAACGCGAGGTCGAAGTAGTTGAAGGCGGGGAAGTTGGCGACGTTGTTGATCGTCAGGTTCTCGACGTTCCCCGGGTCGCCGAGGAACGCATTGGGGCTGAGGTCATCGTTCTTGACGGCTGAGATGTAGCGCCACGCGAGCGTGAGGACGATCGGTCCCGTCTCCCACGAGGCGCGGAAGAGGTGCCGCCACTCGGGGACCGGACCTACGCACTGGTCGCCGAAGTAGCCCACGCAGTCGTACTCGAACAGGCCGGTGTTGATGTAGCTCGTCATCGTGTAGGAGCCGATGAGGTTGAAGCTGAAGAAGCTGTTGCCGGCGGGCAGGCTCCAGTTGAAGTTCGCGTCGATGCCTTCCGCCTCGCGCTTGCCGACGTTCTGGTTGGTGTCCTCGGTGTAGCCCTCCGGGTACAGCCACAACGTGTAGGCCCGGTCCCGGTGGATCAGGCTGCACAGGGTTGGATTACCGGTGGTGGCGCACGCCTGGATGACGTCATCGGGGGCGAGGGTGCCGATGGTGTCCGCGATCTTGATGTCGAAGTAGTCGAGCGCAACCATCAGGGTCGTGCCCGTCGGCGTGAGCACTATGCCGAAGGTCTGGGTGTCGGCGATCTCGGGCTTCAGGTTGGGGTTGCCGCCGTAGAGGTCGTTGTACTGGTCGGCCGGGTTCTCCAGGATCTTGCCGTACCTGTCAAGGGGCACACCCGTCAGCAAGCACTGCTCCTTCGTGTATGTGGGGTTCTCGCCCGCGCAGATGTCCCGGCTACCGGCGAGGTCGATTGCCTGCGGCGTGAACAGCTCCACGATGTTCGGCGCGCGGGTCGCGCGGTTGACGCCCGCACGGAACTTGAAGCCGGCCGTTGGCGCCCAGTTGCCCATCGCCTTCCAGGTGGAAGCAGTTCCGGTGGTGGTGTAGTCCGAGTAGCGGTAGCCGAGCTCCAGGCTCAGGTCCTTTGCCAGGGAAGCGCCCTGGATCAGGGGGATCAGCGCCTCGACGAAGACCTCCTGCACGCTGTAGTCGCCCGAGACGGGGACCCTTGCGCCGCCCTGACCCGAAGCGTCGCCCGCCTGATACGCGGCGTCGGGATAGTAACTCATGAGCTCTTTCCGGTACTCGGCGCCGACAGCGAGCGCAACGGCCGACACGGCGCTGGGGATGGTAAAGAGGTCACCGGTGACCTTCCCGCTGACGAGCTGCGTCCTCAGATTCGTATTCGACAGCAAGGGTAACTGGATGTAGGCGAGCTGCTCCTGGGTCACGGCACCTATCTTGAAGAGGTTCCAGGGAACGCAGCCGGCGTTGCCGGAACGGCAGTGCCAGGTGCTGGGATCGTTGCGGTCGCCATCCACGATCAGGGCATCCTGCATGCGGGTTGAGCTGAGGTCCTGGGTGTAGACCTCAGGGACGCGCGTCTCCGCGTGCAGGCCGTAGACGTCGTAGGCCCAGCTCCCGCCCAGGTCGCCCTTGAGACCGGCCTGGAGACGGAACGAGGTGTGCGTGATCTGGTCGACCCGGGGCCCACCCTCGACGTTGCGCTTCATGATCGTCACGTTCGCCATGTCGTTCGGCCCGTACCCGGAGTTCACGCAGATCTTCTGGTACTGGTCGGGGCTCAGCATCGGGTTGTCGCAGTTGAGCAGTGTCGTGGTGCCGAAGTTGCCCGAGGGCGCGATCTGCGCGTCCGTGTAGTCGTCCATGAGCATGACGCTGGCGTAGCCTTCAAAGTTCTTGTTCCACTCGTAGTTCACGAAACCGCCGCCGGCCCACCTCACGTCGGGGCGCTGCATGAAGTTCACGGCCCCGTAGTTGTAGACGTCGGTCGAAAGGCGCTTCCTGAACGTGTTGCCCGTGGCCTCGTCCAGCGTGTAGTTCCCGGTCTGGTTGTAGTTGGTGTCGAAGACGAGGAAGCGGCCGTTCGGGATCGTGCCTGAACCGCCGCAGATCGGACCGCTGCCGCCCTGGGCGAAGGCGCAGGCGGTGTAGTCGCGGTACTTCTTGAGGAGGGCGGAGGTCTTGCGGTAGTCGACGTAGGCAGAACCATGGCCCTTGCCGTCGGCGAACTTGCCGCCGAGGGACACGGTGGCCTCGAAGTTCCCGCCATCATAGACGCTCGACCCCGGGACGTAGAAGTTCTTAGCATTTAGAGCGGCTTGCGCCACATCGTTGTTGTTGCTGTGCTGGTAGCCGCCGCCCGCGAGCATGATCTTCGTGCCCGTGAACTCCTTGTCGACGATGAAGTTGACGACGCCGGAGACGGCGTCGGCGCCGTACGTGGCCGAGGCCCCGCCGGTGAGGATGTCAACACGCTTCAGGAGCGCGGCCGGGATGAAGTTCAGGTCGGGCGAGATCGCGTACCGGTCGCCGGCCGGCAGCCGGTTCCCGTCGAGCAGAACCAGCGTGCGTACCGCGCCGAGGTTGCGCAGATCGACTGTCGCGGTGCCGGAGGCGCCGTTCGCGATCGTGGAGTTCTGCGCGGCGAAGACCTGCGGCATGACGGTGAGGAGGTCCTCGAGGCGGGTCAGGCCCCGATAGCCGACCTCTTCGACCTCCACGGTGCTGACAGGGGCCATGGCTTCCAGTGTCGGGCGCGGGATCAACGTACCGGTCACGACAACTTCTTCCTTGACCTGGGTCTTGGGCTGCTCCTGCTGCTGTTCCTGGGCCATGGCAGTCGCGCCAAAGCCGACGAGCACGAATGCGGTGACGAGGATGCCACCAAGAAGAGCCAACCGAACGCCACCACTTCTTGTATGCCTCATTCCTCTTTCCTCCTTCCTGAAGAATTAGATCCGAATGTCGGCCGTGTTCATGCCGGTCGAGGCGGAGGCCCGCGAGAGCCGCGTCCAGCGGCAGGCCTTGCAGGCAGCCTCACACGATCCGTGGGCCACGCGGGCGCACGACAACCCTCGACGCACACCCTCGGCGCCGGGACGGCGCGCGAGGGGCACCCGGTTGCGACCCGATGGGGGGATTTCCCCTCTTGCACGATGAGCGGCACGCGCCCCATTTTGAATTACGTCATGCAAATGTCAAGCCTGAGACTGACGCAGTGCAATGAGGCTTGTCGCAGCGCTTTGCACGAGATTCCGAACTTTTGTCCAACTTTTTGGATGACCCAGGCTCCCAGAGGGCACGCGCGACCGCCGCTGGTGCGACGTCACCTCATCGCGTACTGGCGGCACTGGCACACCCGAGTCGGCCGGGTCAACGGCCCAGGCGGTCCCAGGACGGCGGAAGGAGCGAAGCGATGAAGGTGTCGGCGCGTTGCATCCCGGAGCTCTCGATACGCTTCAGGCGTGGGTCACATCCTTGCGCTACTCTTGCCTTGGCGGGCGGCAAGAGGGGAGCCCCATGACACGAACGACAGCTGCGGTCCTCGGGACGCTGTGCCTTGCGCATGCCGCGGCGGCGCAATTCATCCAGCAAGGGAGCAAGCTGGTCGGCAGCGGCGCCGTCGGGACGGCATTCCAGGGAAGGTCGGGGGCGATCGCGGCGGATGGAAACACTGCAATCATCGGCGGGCCCTCGGACAACAACTATGCCGGCGCCTCGTGGGTGTTCACACGGGGCGGGGGCGTGTGGTCGCAACAGGGCGGCAAACTGGTCGGCGCGGGGGCGGTTGGGGGCGCCTGGCAGGGTTTCTCGGCGGCGATCTCGGCGGACGGGAACACAGCGATCGTCGGCGGACCCTACGATCAGGACTACATCGGCGCCGCCTGGGTGTTCACGCGCAGCGGCGGGGTGTGGTCGCAGCAGGGACCAAAGCTGGCCGGCGCGGACGCCGTCGGGAGTGCCTGGCAGGGCTCCTCGGTGGCGATCTCGGCGGACGGGAACACCGCAGTCGTGGGCGGTTTCGGCGACAACTCCTTAGCCGGCGCGGCATGGGTGTACACGCGCAGCGGGGGGGTGTGGTCGCAGGAGGGAAGCAAGCTGGTCGGCACGGACGCCGTCGGGGATTCCCAGCAGGGCAGTTCGGTCGCGATCTCGGCGGACGGCAACACCGTGCTCGTCGGCGGGTTCGGCGACACCTCGGGACTTGGGGCCGCCTGGGTGTACACGCGCAGCGGAGGGGTGTGGTCGCAGCAGGGGAGCAAGCTGGTCGGCAGCGGCGGCGTCGCGTCTCCCGCTCAGGGCTGGTCGGCGGCGATCTCTGCGGACGGGAACACCGCCATCCTCGGTGGCCAGAACGACAACCTGGGCATCGGCGCCGCGTGGGTTTTCACGCGCAGCGGAGGGGTGTGGTCGCAACAGGGGAGCAAGCTGGTCGGCACCGGTGCCTCCGATCCCCACAACCACATACTTCAGGGGAAATCGGTCGCGATCTCGGGGGACGGGAACACCGCCATCGTCGGCGGGGACCACGACGAGGGATACGTCGGCGCTGTCTGGGTTTATACCCGCAGGGAAGGGGCGTGGTTCCAGCAGGGGAGCAAGCTGATCGGCACGGGCGCCGTCGGGGTTGCCCGCCAGGGCAGCTCGGCCGCGATCTCGGCGGATGCGAGCACCGCCATCGTGGGCGGGTACGGCGACAACGCGAATGCCGGCGCCGCGTGGGTCTTCGTCAACAGTGGCTGTGGCAAGCCCTGGATCATCGGACAGCCGCAGAGCGAGGGCGTCCAAAGCGGGCAGACCGCCACGCTTTCCGTGACCGCGACGGGCACGGCACCGCTCTCCTACCAGTGGTACCGGGGGAATGCCGGTGACACCTCGACGCCGGTGGGCGGTGACGTGAGTACGATCACAACGCCGCCGTTGATATCGACGGCCAGCTTCTGGGTGAGGGTCACCAACGCGTGCGGCACTGCCGACTCCGCCACCGCGACGATTTCCGTCGGGTGGCGCGTGCGCCGCCACCTCCAGAGGTCAACGTAGGCGGTAGTGGGCCCTTCATGTACCTTTGGCTCAGTCTGGGGAGTCGCATTTCCAGCACCATCGCAGAACTCGCTGCCGGCGGCTCCCCGGACAGGCTCCTAGCCCTGCACAATTCCCCCCGCTCTAGGGCTTGCCCAGGTACTTGAGCATCTCGCGCGCGGACTCGGCCTCTTTATCGTTCGGAGCGAGCTGCAGGAAGCGCTCGATGTTGCTCTTTGCCTCTGTGGTGGCGCCCTGGCTCACGTTGATGACGGCCAGGTAGTAGTACGCCTGCGCGTAGTTCGGATCGACTGCGAGGACCTTGCCGAATCTCTCCTTGGCTACCACCATGTCATTGGCATCGTAGGCCTCGAAAGCCAGTCGCAAGAGGCCGTTGCGTGCAATCGTGGGCTCGATCGGAGCCAGACCCACCAGCGCGTTGATGAGCCCTGCCGGGTCACCCAGGTTCAAGCACGCGTTGTACCGAATCCGTATCGCCGCTTCGTTCTTGGGATCCGCCTTCAGGATGTTCTCCGCGGCGGCAGCCGCCTCCGCGTTCTTGCCGATGCGGAGGGCGGCCGTGGCGAGCCCGAGCTGCGACGGCTGGAAGTTCGGGTCGAGGGTGAGGGCCTCCTGGTACTTCGCGAAGGCGCCCGCATAGTCTCCGGCCTTCGAGAGGGCGACACCCTCGTTGTGGATCCTCTTCGCCTCCTCGGTCTGGCGTCCGACTTTGTCCAGATCCTTCAGCGCCTCTGCGGCCTTGGCGTCATCCTTGAGGTTGCGGTAGGCCTTCCACCGAGCCAGCAGGACCGGCTCGTCCGTGGAGCCGAGGGCGATGGCCTTCTCAGCGGCCTCCGCCGCCTGCTGGTTGTGCCCCAGCTCCAGTTGGACCGTGCTGAGCGCCCCCCACGCCTGGCGCAGGTTGGGGTCGTGCCCTACGGACTCTTTGAGCTTCGCCTCGGCAGTTGCGTAATCCTTGGCTTTGAATGCCGTGATGCCACTGTTGTACGCGAGGATTGCCGGCTGCGAAGTGGACGCTGCCGACACGCTGCCGACCGCCGCCGATTCGCCGGGCTGCATCGTCCACTCGTAATACTGGCTGCCCAGCAGGTGCCACTCCTGCTGGGTCTCCATGGACTGGTAGCCTGGACTGTCGAACCGATAGCGGTAGGTCACGTCGATCTTCTCGAAATCCAACGTGAACATGCCCTTCTTGTTGGTTACCTGTATGGCCTTGTAGTCCGGGATCTCCGCCGACGTGGCGGTCACGGTCACCCCTGAAATCGGGTTGCCTTGTGGGTCGACGACCTTGCCGACAAGCTTCGCGAGTCGCTCGGCGGAGGCCAGCGCCGGGACCATCCAGATCAGGAACAGAAGCCATGCCAGTGTGTGCTGTTTGGTGCGCATTGTGATCCCCTCTCTTCCAGGTCGATTTTTGGTGGCGCCCGTGGCGCTACCGCGCCGTCGAGACACAGTCACTGAGCCAGTCTCGGTAGCCACAGGCGGGCCCGTCACGGGCGGAAGTATAGCGCCCGGCAGAACCTTGGCAAGTTGAACCGGCGCCGCGCGTCACCATGACCCCGACAGGCGCAGGATCGCTTCCGCTTCCGTGGTCAGGACGTCTCTTGCCAGCTCGAGCGAGATGACCCCTCCGCCGGACGGCTTCCGACCAGCGCATTCTAGCCTGCCCGGGGGCGGAGCATGCTGCCATGAGCGGCGTCCCCCGAGGAATGATGAGGTGTTCGAATCGCTTCTCAAGGAGTGATGGCCAGGGGGATCGTCGCTCTCGCTCTCGCGTTCGCCGCGCCGGGCCTTGCCCGGGCGGGGAGCTCGCCGAGGATCGTGAAGATCGTTGTTGAGGGGCCGCACGCGGCGGAGGGAGTGGCGACGGAAGTGGTGCTGCCTCCGGGGTGGCAGCCGGGGCAGCCGGCGCTCCTCATGGTCTTCCTGCACGACGGGTGGGGGAGCGAAAAGTCTTTCCGCAAGCACGACCTCGCCGCGGTGGCGCTGGGGATGATGCAGGGGGGCGCGATCCCGCCGGTCGTGATCGCGAGCCCCAGGCACCGGGGCACGTTCATCGTTGACAGCCCGCGCGGCCAGATGGAGAGCTTCGTCGCGGAGGACCTGGTGCCGGCTATCGAGCGCGAGTTCCGCGGGGCGGGCGGGTCGCGCGACCGGCGCTCGGTGTGGGGGATCTCGCTCGGAGGGTACGGGGCGCTCAAGATGGCGCTCCGGCACCCCGACGTGTACGGCCGGGTGGCGGCGCTGGCGCCCTGGGTGCAGCCGCTCGCCTGGGACAGCTACGAGGGCAACCGTACGCTCTGGTCGCGCTGGCTCCTGGAGCCGGTGTTCGGGCACAGTCGGGAGGAAAGCCGCTTCGAGGCGAACGATCTGGTCGTCATCGCGGGCGAGGCAAACCCCGAGCGGGTGCCGGCGATCTACGTCCGCACCGGGTCGCGCGACAGGTGGGAGAAGGGCGCACAGGAGCTGGTCGCGTTGCTGCGGGGGCGCGGCATCGCGGTGGATGCCGCCTCCATGCCGGGCGCGAAGCACGACTGGCCGGACTGGCGCGCGGCGACGCCCGCGGTGCTCGAGTTCCTCACGAGGTAGATGCGTCCGCCTGCCGCAGCCGGGGCGATGCGGGGTTGCGCACGGGAAGGCGGGCTGCCAAACTTCGCGGACGCTCGAAGCGTAGAGCGGCCGCTGTCGCAGACACGGTAACAAGAGGGAGTGGCGAGATGAGCGTGCAACACGGTTCGAAGGGTCCCGATCTCTCGGCGTTGAGGATCGACGACCGCGCCCGCAACAGCGGCGAGAAGAACACAATCTGGCGCATCGTGGCGGTAGCCGTCTTCGTGGTGGTGCTCGGGTTGGTCGGGGTCGTGTTCCTGCGGGCGAAGACCCCGGTCGTGGAGCTGACTGCGGCGAGGCCGGCCGGCGAGGGCAGGGCCGCAGCGCTGCTCAACGCCAGCGGCTACGTGACGCCGCGGCGGCGCGCCACGGTGGCGGCCAAGATCACCGCCCGGGTCGTCGAGATGCTCGCCGACGAGGGGATGATCGTGCAGGCCGGCCAGGTGCTGGCCCGGCTCGACGACTCCGACGCTCAGAAGCGGCTGGCCGCGGCGCGAGCGGGGCTCGACGTCGCGCGCGCCAACGTCCCGGTGCTCGAGGTCAACCTGGCCAACGCCGAGCGCGAGCTCAAGCGGCAGCAGGACCTCGAGAAGGAGGGCGTGGCCAGCGTGCAGGCCCTGGACTTGGCGCGGACGACCCGTGACGGGCTGAAGGCCCAGCTCGCCGCGGCCCATGAGGGGGTGCTCCAGGGGCAGGCCAACGTCGCAATGGCCGAGCAGGACGTGGAGAACTGCACCGTCCGGGCGCCGTTCGCGGGGATCGTGGTCTCCAAGGACGCGCAGCCCGGCGAGATGGTTTCGCCCGTCTCGGCGGGCAGCGGATTCACGCGCACGGGGATCGCGACCATCGTGGACATGGACTCGCTGGAGGTCGAGGTGGACGTCAGCGAGTCGTACATCGCCCGGGTGACGCCGGCCCAGAAGGTCGTGGCGACCCTCGACGCCTACCCCGACTGGCAGATCCCCGCCCGGGTGCGCACGGTGATCCCGACCGCCGACCGCCAGAAGGCGACGGTGAAGGTGAGGATCTCCTTCGAGGCCCTCGACCCTCGCATCCTGCCGGACATGGGGGTCAAGGTCGCCTTTCTGGGCGAGGAGCGCCGTTCCGACCAGCCCCGGGTGCAGGCGCTGGTCCCGCGCGAGGCGGTGCGGGAAGTTCAGGGCAAGCAGGTGGTGTTTGCCTACCGTGATGGGACCCTGGAGCGGCGCGCGGTGAGCGTCGGCTCGGCCAGAGGCTCCGATCTGGAGATCATTGCGGGGCTCTCGCCCGGGGACCAGGTGGTCGTGAGGGGTCCCGAAGGGCTGCACGATGGCGAGCGGGTGAAGGTCAAGTAATGCAGGCGTGAAGGCCTGGGTGGTGGGAGGGCAAGATGGTTCGAGTTGACGGGAAGGGCAACGGGGAAAGCCTGATCCAGGTGCGGGACCTGGACAAGAAGTACCAGCGCGGGAGCGAGGAGATCGACGTCCTTCAGGGACTCAACCTTGACGTGGACAAGGGCGACTTCGTCGCGTTCATGGGTCCCTCGGGCTCGGGCAAGACTACGCTGCTGAACTTGCTGGGCGGGCTCGACCTGCCGAGCGCCGGCAGCATCACGGTTGCGGACGACGAGATCACTCACATGTCGGCGAGCAAGCTCACCGCCTGGCGCGCGCGGCACGTGGGGTTCATCTTCCAGATGTACAACCTGATCCCGGTCCTGACCGCGTTCGGGAACGTGGAGCTCCCCCTGCTGCTCACCAGGCTGTCCAAGGCGGACCGCCGCAGGCACGTCGAGGCGGTGCTCGGAGTCGTCGGCCTGTCCGACCGCCTGGACCACTACCCCAGACAGCTCTCGGGCGGCCAGGAGCAGCGGGTGGCAATCGCGCGCGCCATCGTCGCCGATCCCACCTTCCTGCTCTGCGACGAGCCCACGGGCGACCTGGATCGGAAGAGCGCGGAGGAGATCATGGACCTCATCGACCGGCTGGTCCACGAGCACGGCAAGACCGTGTTGATGGTCACCCACGACCCGCGCGCGGCCGAGCGGGCGCACGCGGTGCTCCACCTGGACAAGGGGGTCCTCGTCGAGGGAGCGGGGGGCGGCGCATGAAGTTCTTCCGCCTGGTCTTGGCGCAGCTGCTGCGCAAGAAGGTGCGCACCACGCTGACCATCGGCTCGTTCACGGTCGCGCTCTTCCTGTACGGCCTGCTGGTCACGATCCGCGGAGCGTTCTCGGGGGGCGCCGACGTTGCGGGCGTGGATCGCCTCACCGTCATCAACAAGACCTCGCTGATCATGCCGCTGCCGTTCTCGTACCGCGACCGGATCCTGAGGGTGCCGGGCGTGTCCGGCGTGACGTACGCAACGTGGTTCGGGGGCGTGTACCAGGACGAGAAGAACTTCTTCCCTCAGTTCGGCGTGGACAAGGACACCTGGTTCGACGTGTACGCGGAGTACGTCCTTCCGAAGGACCAGCGCGAGGCGTTCCTGCGCGACCGTCAGGCCTGCCTGGCCGGCAAGAACCTCGCGAAGCGATTCGGCTTCAAGGTCGGGGACAGGCTTCCCCTGAGGGGCACGATCTGGCCCGGCGCATGGGAGTTCAACGTTGCCGGCATCTACGAGGGCAACAGACCGGAGGTGGACACGACCGGCCTGCTGTTCCGCTTCGACTACCTGGAGGAGCGGCGTCAGTTCGGGAAGGGCACGGTCGGCTGGTACGTCGTGAGACTCGCCAACCCGGACGACGCGGTCAAGGTCACCAGGACGATTGACGAAGGGTTCGCGAACTCCCCGTTCGAGACGCTCACCCAGACGGAGAAGGCTTTTGCCACCGCGTTCGCCAAGCAGATGGGAAACATCGAGTTCCTGGTCATGACCATCGGGTCGGTGGTGTTCTTCACGCTCTTGCTGGTCACGGGAAACACCATGGCCATCGCGGTGCGGGAGCGGACCGGGGAGCTGGCGGTGCTCAAGACGGTCGGGTTTTCGGGCCCGGGCGTGCTGGCGCTCATCCTGGCGGAGGCGGTCCTGATCGCGGGGCAGGGCGGCCTCATCGGCCTCGGCCTCGCGAAGCTCTTCACCCTCGGGGGCGACCCGACTCGCGGGCTGCTGGGGACCTTCTACCTGTCTTGGGGATCGCTGGGCCTGGGTTTCATGCTGGCCCTCGGCGTCGGGGCGGTCGCGGGCATCCTGCCCGCCGTCGCGGCGATGAGGTTGCGGGTCGCGGACGCGCTGCGGAGGGTGTGAGATGGCCATCCCGATCACCTACAACGTGCGCAGCGTCCTCCAGCGCTGGACCTCGGTCATCGTGGCGGTCCTCGGCATCGCGGGAACCGTAGGGGTGTTCGTGGCGATGCTCGCGATGGCGAACGGCTTCCGGGCCACGCTGGTGGCGTCCGGGTCGCCTCGCAACGCGATCGTCCGCAGGGCCGGCGCCGACTCCGAGATGGTAAGCGCGGTTTCGCTCGACCAACTTCGCGTGATCGAGAGCGCGGCCGGGGTCGCGCGCGATGGGCGCGGACCGCTGGTCTCAGGGGAGGTCGTGGTGATCGCGGCGTTCCCCCTGGCGAGCACGGGCACCGACGCCAACGTGCAGGTGCGTGGCGTCTCGCCGCGGGCCCTGGAGGTGCGGGACAACGTCCGCATCGACGGCGGGCGGTTCTTCCAGCCGGGGCTGGCCGAGCTCGTAGTCGGGCGAAACGCCGTGCGCACGTACGCGGGGCTCGGCCTCGGAAGCACGGTTCGCTTCGGGGGCGGCAACTGGGCGGTGGTCGGGGTGTTCGACGCCGGAGGCAGTGCTTTCGACTCCGAGGTGTGGTGCGACGCCAACGTGCTCAGCGAGGTCTACAAGCGGCCGACGAACGTTTTCCAGTCGGTGACCGCGCGCCTCGACTCGAGCTCTGCGCTGGGCCTGTTCAAGGATGCGCTGACGGCCGACCCGCGGCTCTCGGTGCAGGTCGAGCGAGAGACGGAGTACTACGAGCGGCAGTCGCGGACCCTGACGATGCTCATCAAGGTGCTGGGCTTCCTGGTCGCCGCGGTGATGGGGATCGGCGCCGTCTTCGGCGCGCTCAACACCATGTACTCGGCCGTTGCCGAGCGCTCGCGGGAGATCGCCACGATGCGAGCGCTCGGGTTCGGCGGCGGCGCTGTGATCCTCTCGTTCGTGATCGAGTCGCTCTTCATCGCCTTCGTGGGCGGTGTTGTGGGCTGCCTGGCGGTGCTGCCGATGAACGGGTTCACGACGGGGACCATGAACTGGCAGACGTTCTCGCACCTGGCGTTCGCCTTCAAGATCACGCCCGCGCTGATCGGTCAGGGGATCGTCTTCGCGCTTCTGATGGGCCTGATCGGAGGTGTCCCGCCAGCCATCCGCGCTGCCCGGCGTCCCGTCGCGGTTGCCCTGCGGGAACTGTGAAGCCGGCTCGCCTGTCATTGCGAGCCCCCGGAAAGGGGGCGAAGCAATCCCGGCATTCTCGGCGGGCGGTCTTCACACCCTGAGCCCGAGCACAGCGAGGGAAGAGCTTTTCCTCGTGCAGCAGGGCGGGGATACCGCACGGAATGTGGGGCCGGCGTCGTGACGGCTGTCTGTTGTTGCGGAAGAGAGACAGCGCGCCCGGCGGTCGCGCCCCACATCCCCGCGTCCAGCGTGGGGCCGGCGCTCCGCGCCGGCAGGCACGCGCGGAGCGCGTTCCCCACAGCAACCCTTCCTCGCGCCTCAAGCCTGGGCGGCCGGTTGGGACGTCAGAACTTCAGCCCGATGCCGATCCAGTAGTTCGGGCCGGTGAAGTCCGTGTCCGCGGTCACCTCCGGCGCCGGGGCGAGGGAGCCGCTCGCAGGCACGGTGTTGGTCATGCGCGCCCAGACGTACGCCCCACCGAACTCGAGGTACCACTTGTCCTTGGAGGAGAGGGGCACGTCGATGCCCACGCCGGCGGAGTAGGTCGGGAACCACCCGTCGTTGTTGACGACGAGCAAATCCTCGTTGATGAACTCGTTCTGGAGGTTGAGCGTGGTGCGGTCCTTCTCGTACCCGTACCCGATGCCGCCGTAGATGAACGGCACGACCTTGGTGCAGGAGGGGCAGGGAAGGAAGTGAGCTACCGCGTAGACGTCGAAGTACGTGTTGTACCTCTGCTCGAACGAGAGCTCGGCGGGGCCCGCCTCGGTCGGAATGGTGGCCGTGCCCTTGATGGCGCCCTGGCTGTAGTCGAGCTGCACCCCGACCTTCCAGTAGGGGGACACGCGCTTGAAGTACTGCGCTCCGAGGCTGAGGTTGGTGACATCGCTCCAGTCGTCGAAGTTCGTCCCGAGCATCTCGTTGATCTGCTGGATCTGGTTGTTCGTGGTCGTCTGCTTCGGGAAGCTCTGCTGAAGGTAGAACGTGAAGTACGAAGGGGACGGGTCGCCCGCGTACGCCGGCACGCTGCCGGCGAAGGCAAGGCAGACCACGAGAGCCGCCCAGACCGGCACGCGTCCGGCGCTCCTCGGCCGGCCGGGGCGAAGACACAGGGGGGCACATCCGCGTGTTGAGACCGTTGGCTTTTTCATGGCCGGATCTTATGACGAAACGCGGCGGGAGGCAATCGAGACCCGCCGCCCTGGTAGCCTCTCGTTTGCCGGCGTTCTTGGCCGCTGCTAGGATGGCGGGGCCCGCCCTGCGGGCCGTATGGCAAGCCACGAAACGCTGTTGATCCTGGACTTCGGCGCCCAGTACACCCAGCTCATCGCGAGGAGGGTGCGCGAGCTGGGTGTGTTCAGCGAGATCCGCAGGGGCGACCTTCCGGCAAACGATATCAAGACTCTCTCGCCCATTGGTGTCGTCCTCTCCGGCGGGCCCGCCTCGATCTACGAGGTGGGTGCGATCCAGCCCGATCCTGGCGTGTTCGCGCTCGGTGTGCCGGTGCTGGGCCTGTGCTACGGCCAGCAGGCGATGGCGCACCTCCTGGGCGGCCGGGTCGAGCCTGCGGGCAGCCGCGAGTACGGCGCCGCGGAGCTGGAAGCGGACCTCACATGCCCGCTGTTCGCGGGCACGAAGGCTGTGCAGCGGGTGTGGATGTCCCACGGGGACAGGGTCGAGCAGCTTCCCGAGGGCTTCAGAATCGTCGGGCACACGTCCAACGCGCCTGTCGCGGCGATGGCCGACGAGGCGCGCCGCCTCTACGGGATCCAGTTCCACCCGGAGGTCCGGCACACCGAAATGGGCGGCAGGATCCTCGACAACTTCCTCTCAGCGTGCCGGGCGCGGCGCGACTGGAACCCGGCCTCGATCAGGCGCGAGGCGGTCTCGCGGATCCGCGAGAGCGTGCCGGAGGGCCGGATCATCGTGGCGCTCTCCGGCGGGGTGGACTCCTC
>Ga0315277_10004597_pt1 | contig 18375 bp, 9 predicted proteins | sample YL17G05_15_MG_FD_203695 | JGI IMG/M metagenome (GOLD analysis project Ga0315277, IMG submission 203695) | Sediment microbial communities from Yellowstone Lake, YNP, Wyoming, USA - YL17G05_15 | ecosystem: Environmental > Aquatic > Freshwater > Lake > Sediment | place: USA: Wyoming | collected...
ACGGTGTGCTCTGCGAGCGAGTGTATGCCCCCTGGATGGACATGGAACAGGCCATGCGCCAGGAGGGCATCCCCCTCTTCAGCCTGGAGACCCGCCACCCCCTGGGCGAGTTCGATGTCATTGGCTTCTCCCTAAGCTACGAGCTGACCTACACCAACGTCCTGAACATGCTCGACCTGGCTGGCCTGCCGTTGCTGGCAGCAGAGCGGCGGCGGCCTCTGCCCCTGGTCATCGCCGGCGGCAGCGGCGCCCTCAACCCTGAGCCCCTGGCCGACTTCATCGATGCCTTCGCCCTGGGCGACGGCGAGGAGCTCGTCCTGGACATCGTCAACTATGCACGCCGCTTCAAGGAGAGGGGTGGCCGGTCGAAGCGGCAGCTTCTGCGGGAGCTGGCTGCCATCGAGGGCATCTACGTGCCCCGCTTCTGGGACGTGCGCTACCACGCCGATGGCCTCATCGCCGAGGCAAAGGCCGTGGATGCGGCCGCATCTCCTCGCCCGCGCAAGCGCTTCGTGCCGAAGCTGCTGCCGCTGCCCAGGCGGCCCATCGTTCCCTTCGTGCAGATTGTGCACGACCGCGCTGGCATCGAGATCCAGCGCGGCTGCACCCAGGGGTGTCGCTTCTGCCAGGCGGGGATGATCTATCGCCCCCGTCTGGAGCGCACGGCGAAGGAGGTCGTGGCCCTCGCCAGGGAAGTGCTGGCCAGTACAGGCTATCGCGAGATCTCCCTGCTGTCCCTCAGCACCAGCGACCACTCCCAGATCGTGCCCATGGTGCGGGCCCTGAAAGAGGAGTTCGGCGATAGCATCATCATCTCCCTGCCCAGCCTGCGGGTGGACAGCTTCTCGGTGGAGGTGGCTGAGGCAGTGGCTGGGCCGGGCAAGCACGCCATCACCTTCGCCCCCGAGGCGGGCAGCCAGCGCCTGCGCCTGGCCATCAACAAGCCGATGACGGAGGAGGATGTCCTGCGGGCCGCCGAGGCCGCCTTCTCTCGTGGCTGGACGAGCATCAAGACGTACTTTATGGTGGGCCTGCCCAGCGAGACCCCGGAGGACGTGCGGGGGATCGTCGAGCTGGCGGCCAAGGTGAAGGAGATCGGCCGCCGCTATCATCGCGGTCGCGCTCGTGTGCGGGTAAGCACCTCCATCTTCGTCCCCAAGCCGCACACCCCTTTCCAGTGGGCCCGCCAGAACAGCGCCGAGGAGCTGGCCCCAAAGCACGACCTTCTGCGCATTGGCTGCAAGCGGGCCGGCGTGGAGTTCTCCTGGGAGGACCCCGAGCACAGCCTGCTGGAGGCGGTCATCTCCCGCGGCGACCGGCGCCTGGGGCGGGTGATCCAGCGCGCCTGGCAGCTAGGGTGCAAGTTCGACGCCTGGCACGAGGAGCAAGACTGGAACCGCTGGCAGCAGGCCTTCCAGGAGTGTGGCCTCGATCCCGGCTTCTACGCTCACCGCGAGCGGGGGCTCTTCGAGAAGTTTCCCTGGTCTCACATCGATGTCGGCGTCAGCGAAGCCTACCTGCGAGGACAGTGGCTGAAGACGGCGAAAGGGGAGGCCACCGCTGACTGCCACGAGAAGCCCTGCAACGTCTGCGGCGTGCAGCGGCTGGAGGTGGAGGCCTGCCTGGCCAAGGTCGATGAGCTGGCCCGCAGGCGACGCGGCGAGCGAGTCCATCACCATCGCGCTGAGATTCTTCGCTCCGCTCAGAATGACTAGGTCATGTCGTCACCCTGAGCAAAGCGAAGGGTCTCACCGCCAGGGGCCTGGCGTCGCCCTTACCTGGCGACAGCACACCTTAGGACATCAAAAGAGGGGGATCCGACCACCCAACCCAATTACGTTGACACTCAAACAGCGCGCTGCTATCTTCGTAGTTAGAGAGGTTGTACATGGCCAGAAGGACTCGAAAGCATCGGGAGAAGCGGAAGCCCACCAAGGCGAGCAGACGCCTTCGCTACTGGGGAATTATGGCAGGCACGGCGGCAGCGGCGGTCGCCGTCATCATTCTCATCGTGCTGAACCTGAAGCCTTGGGAGAGCGACGGCTCGGTCACCGAGTTTGTCACCCCCACGCCGAGGCCAGCCGACATCCCTCGCCAAGGCACCATCCTGGGGAACCTCGACGCTCCCGTGACTATTGTTGAGTACACTGATTTCCAGTGCACCTTTTGTGCCAGCGTGGCTCGGGAGATCCTTCCCCAGATAGAGGAAGAGTACGTTGCCACGGGCAAAGCAAAGCTAGTCTGCAAGCATGTCGCCTTTCTGGGAGAGGAATCGCAGTGGGCGGCTGAAGCCGCCGACTGTGCTGACGACCAGGGGAAGTTCTGGGAATATTACGACATCCTTTTCGCCAACCAAACGGAACGGCACAATACGGGAGCCTTCAGCAAGGTACGCCTCAAGGCGTTCGCCGAGGCCTTGGGTCTCGACACGAGTTCCTTCAACGCTTGCCTGGATGAGGGCAAGCACATCAATGACGTGGCAGCTACTAACCTTGAGGCTAAACGCCGGGAGATCAACAGCACGCCCACCTTCTTCGTGGGGCAGACCAAGCTTGAGGGAGCCAAGTCCTACGCAGAATTCAAAAAGGCCATCGACGACGAACTCGCCAGGCTCAGCGGCACGCCTGAGGCAGAGTAGATCTCAAGCCCTGCCCAGAGGCGCCCCTCTGACGACGGGCGGCTTCTTGAGATGGGGAGCTCTGGCCGTGCTGGCGATGGCCGGCATGGGCGTAGCGGCCTACCTCACCTATAGCCATTATGCCAACCAACCCATAGCGTGTGCTGGCCTGCATGGCTGCCAGGCTGTGGAGAACAGCGAGTACTCGAAGCTGGTGGGCATTCCAGTGGCGGTGCTGGGCATGCTTTTCTGCGCTGGGCTTCTGGCCCTGGTGGTGGCGCGGCTGGTACGGCTGCCCCTGACGGAGGAGTGGGCTTCCGTGGCAGCCTTCAGCATGACCCTGACCGGCGTTGCCTTCGCTGCCTATCTCACCTACATAGAACTGTTCGTCGTGGAGGACGTCTGCATCTGGTGCGCCAGCTTTGCCACCATCATCACCGTTGCCTGGCTGATCACCATCGTCGATGTCCTAGCTCCAACCAAAGAATAAGCCTTGGGCGGAAGGTTCCGCTCAAGGCTCGCTAGGCTCAAGTCTGCTGGCTAGCTATTCGCTATCTGGCCCCCCATTCGGATTTTCTTCTGGCTCCTCTAGCGCTCCTTCCTCCCCGGGGACAACCTGAAAAGCGGCGGCCAGGGCGGATAGCTCATCGGGCAACCCTTCAGCCGCCTCGTCGGCCAGTTCGCTCTCCTCTAGCCCCCCTTCTCCGCTGGCCAGCAAGCCAGACGGCGCCATGAGCTCGGCCACTGTTCGCCGCTCGGGCACGCTAACGCGAGCACGGGCCGGAATCAGCTTGCCAATGATAACGTTCTCCTTGAGGCCCAGGAGGTGATCGACAGAGCCGTTGACAGCCGCCTCGGTGAGGATGCGTGTGGTCTCCTGGAAGGAGGCTGCGGACAGGAAGCTATCGGTGTTGAGGGATGCCTTGGTCACCCCTAGGAGAACGGGCTGAGCGGTGGCCGGCTCGCCACCTTCGGCCAGAACCTTGGCGTTCACTTCCTCGAAGCGAAAGCGGTCCACCAGCTCGCCCGGTAGGAGGGCAGTATCGCCGGGAGAGTCCACCTGCACCCGGCGGAGCATCTGGCGGACGATGACCTCGATGTGCTTATCGTTGATGTTCACACCCTGGGAACGGTAGACCCCCTGTATCTCTTCCACCAGGTAAAGCTGCACCGCTTCCGGCCCCTGGACGCGCAGAATATCCTGAGGGTTGACTGCTCCGTCAGTGAGCTGCTGGCCGGCGTGAACATATTGGCCGGTCTCCACCCGTATGCGGGCGGTGGGCGGCACGAGGTATTCCCGCTCCTCGCGCTCCTCATAGAGGATGGCGAGACGGTCTGGCCGGCTCCGCATGACGCGGCCCGCCATGCGAGCGGTGATGTCGGCATCGGCGGCGACGGGCAGGGCAGCTTCTTTACCCTTCTTAACACCCTTCGGTTGGGGTAGGCGAACCAGCAGCGTCCCTTGCTCCACCCATTGCTCGTCCTCGACCACAACCTCGGCCCCCTCGGGCAGGGCGTATTCATCGCGGTACAGTTCGCTGCTTACGATCTTGATGCGACGGATGGCACCTTCGCGTGCGATCTCAGCTGTGCCGGCGATCTCGGAGATAAGGGCGGCACCCTTGGGCACCCTTGCCTCGAACAACTCCTCCACTCGCGGCAGGCCGGAGGTGATGTCAAGGCCGGCCACACCGCCGGTGTGGAAGGTGCGCATGGTGAGCTGCGTGCCGGGCTCACCGATGCTCTGGGCAGCCACGATGCCCACGGCCTCGCCCCCCTCGACTAGCTTGCCACGGGCCAGGTTACGACCGTAGCAGGGGGCGCAGAGGCCTCGCCTGGTCTGACAGGTCAAAGGCGAACGCACGTGCACCCGCTGGATGCCCAGCGCCTCGACACGCTCGGCCACTTCCTCGGTGATCTCCTCATTGCGGCGAACAATGAGTTCGCCCGTCTGGGGGTCGATCAGGTCGGAGGCTGCCCAGCGGCCAATGATCCGCTCCCGTAGAGACTCAAGTACGCCCTTCTCCGCTGGCTCCGACAGCCAACTGCCAGCGGTAGTGCCGCAGTCATCCTCCAGGATGATGACCTCCTGGGACACATCGATCAGGCGGCGGGTCAGGTAGCCGCTGTCGGCGGTGCGGAGGGCGGTGTCGGCCAGCCCCTTGCGGGCGCCGTGAGTAGAGATGAAGTACTCCAGCACTGACAGCCCCTCGCGAAAGCTGGAGCGTATGGGCAGGTCGATGATGCGGCCAGTGGGGTCGGTCATGAGGCCGCGCATACCGGCCATCTGGCTTATCTGGCTGATGTTACCCTTGGTGCCGCTGATGGCCATCAGGTAGACGCCGCCATAGCGGCTCATCTCATCCTGAATGGCGGTCTGCACTCGCTCGGTGGTCTGCCGCCAGATGGCCACCGCCTGGTCGTAGCGCTCCTCCTCAGTGATCAGGCCCGTCTGGTACTGCTTATCCACCTCGCCGATGCGAGCATCGGCCTCTGCCAGCAGCTTGGCCTTGTCTGCGGGCACCTTCAGGTCGTTGATGGCGATAGTCATGCCGGACTGGGTGGCGTAGTGGAAGCCAACGTTCTTGATCGCATCGACCATCTCGGCGGTGTGCTCCATACCCAGCTTGCGACAGCATTCCGCTACCAGATCCTTGAGGTCCTTCTTGTCCAGAACCTCATTACGGAAAGCGAGCTCCTGGGGCAGCACCTCGTTGAAGATGATACGGCCCACCGTTGTATCGATGAGCTGGCCGCCGGTCCTTGGGTCGCGCACCTTGACCTTGGCCTGCAGTTCCACCAGGCCCAGGTCGTAGGCCAGCTTGGCCTCCTGAAAGCTGCCATAGACCCCCTGCGGAGGGATGCCTGGGCGGTGCTCGCCCTTGGCCCCCGCCTTGACCAGGGTGAGGTAGTAGCAGCCTAGGACGATGTCTAGAGTGGGGGCTACCGTGGGCTCGCCGTTGCTGGGTAGAAGGAGGTTCTTGGTCGATAGCATGATCTGGCGCGCCTCGGCCACCGCAGCTCGGGACAGAGGTATGTGCACCGCCATCTGATCGCCATCGAAGTCGGCGTTGAAGGCGACGCAGACCAGAGGATGGATGCGGATGGCGCTGCCATCGACGAGGACGGGCTCGAAGGCCTGGACGCCCAGGCGGTGGAGGGTGGGCGCTCGGTTCAGGAGGACCGGCCGCTCTTGGATGATCTCATCGAGGATGTCCCAAACCTCGGGCCGAGCCCGCTCCACGACTCGTTTGGCTGACTTGATGTTGTGAGCCAGGCCGCGATACACTAGGGCATGCATCACAAACGGCTTGAACAGCTCCAGGGCCATCCGCCTGGGTAGGCCGCACTGGTTCAGCTTCAGCTCCGGCCCGACGACGATGACCGAGCGGCCGGAGTAGTCTACCCGCTTGCCCAGGAGGTTCTGGCGGAAGCGCCCCTGCTTTCCCTTAAGCATGTCCGACAGGGACTTCAGCTTATGGTTGCCGGCGGTGGATACGGCGCGGCCGCGGCGGCCGTTGTCGATCAGGGAGTCTACCGCCTCCTGGAGCATTCGCTTCTCGTTGCGGATGATGATCTCCGGCGCTCCCAGCTCCAGTAGGCGCTTCAGACGGTTGTTGCGGTTGATCACCCGCCGATAGAGGTCATTGAGGTCGCTGGTGGCGAAGCGGCCGCCATCTAGCTGCACCATTGGCCGCAGGTCGGGCGGCAGCACCGGCAAGACGCCAATAACCATCCACTCTGGTCGGTTGTTGCTCTTGCGGAAGGCTTCTACCACCTTCAGGCGTTTGGTGGCCTTCTTGCGTCGCTGACCACTGAAGCTCTGGATCTCCTGTCGTAGCTTGAGGACCAACCGGTCCAGGTCGAGGCGCCGAAGGATGTCCAGAATGGGCTCGGCGCCCATGCCCGTCGAGAAGACGCCCGGACAGGCCGTCGCCAGCTCGTGGTACTTGGGCTCCATAAGGAGGGTGACAGCGTCGTCGCGGATGGGGTCCTTCAGATCCTCCAACTCCTCGATCTTCAGGCGGTACTCCTCGGCGATGGCCTGCCGCTCGTCGCGCATCTTCTGGCGCAGGGGCTCCATCTCCGCCCAGGCGGTATCCCGCACCTGCTGAATCTGGCCATCGGCCAGGACCTCGCTCTCGCTGCGCCGTCGACCGAACAGTTCCTCCAGTTCGCCTACTTGCTTCTCGGCCTCCTCCTGAAGCCGCTCTGCTGCCTGGGCAGTGACCTCATCGCCCTGGGCTACGATAACTGTTTTCGCCAAGGCCAAAGCCTTGGTGGCCGGCTTGCCCTGGCCCTTAGCTATGGCCTTCTCCAGAGCGGCAACCTTCTTCTTAAGGGCATCCAGCCTGCGGCTCAGCTCTTCATCCGGGGGAGCCAACTGCTGGGCTCGCTGGGGCTGCACCTGGGCGACGGTCTCTTCGCAGGCGGCCTCCCTGGCCGCTATCTTCTCGGCGTACTGCCTCTCGCGTTCGGTCGCCTGGGCCTCCATCTCCTGGCGCAGGGCCTCGATGGCCTGGTCACGGGCGGCCTCGTTCACCTCGGTGACGATGAACTGAGCGAAGTAGAGCACCCGCTCCAGGCTGCGGGGCGAGATGTCCAGAAGGAGGCCAATGCGGCTGGGCATGCCCTTGGCAAACCAGATGTGGGCTACCGGCGAGGCCAGCTCGATGTGGCCCATGCGCTCGCGGCGCACCTTGCTGCGGGCTACCTCAACGCCGCACTTGTCACAGATGATACCTTTGTAGCGGACCCGCTTGTACTTGCCGCAGTAGCATTCGAAATCCTTGGTGGGCCCGAATATCTTCTCGCAGAACAGACCGTCCTTCTCCGGCTTCAGGGTGCGGTAGTTGATGGTTTCCGGCTTGGTTACCTCCCCGTAGGACCAGGAGCGGATCTGCTCTGGCGAGGCCATCGAGATGCGAATGGCATTGAAGTCGTTTACCTCAAGAACCAAGTAGGTCCTCCCTCTCGAAGCCTGACAGGTTAATGCCCAACTCCGGAACCTCGGTTGCCGACGTATCCGCCAAGGCTACTCGTTCCTCTTCCTCGTTCAGCACCTCCACCGACAGGCAGAGGCTCTGCAATTCCTTTACCAGCACCTTGAAGGACTCCGGCACCCCCGGCACGGGGATGTCTTCGCCCTTGACGATGGACTCATAGGTCTTGACCCGCCCCACCACATCATCCGACTTAACGGTGAGGATCTCCTGGAGGACGTGGGCGGCGCCGTAGGCCTCCAGGGCCCACACCTCCATCTCGCCGAAGCGCTGGCCGCCGAACTGGGCCTTGCCGCCCAGAGGCTGCTGGGTGATGAGAGAGTAGGGTCCGGTGGAGCGAGCATGGATCTTGTCCTCCACCAGGTGGATCAGCTTCATCATGTAGATGTAGCCCACCGTAACCGGCTGGTCAAAGGGCTGGCCGGTGCGTCCGTCATAGAGGATCTGCTTGCCGAAGATGGGGGCGGTGGGACCACCGTCTATTAGAATCTTCTCGGCCAGAGCCTCCAGTTCCTGCTCTGGCCGGCCCCGCACCTTCTTCTTACCTTGCTCCTCCAGCCACAGCTCCAGGCAGGCGCGCTTGGCCTGGCCCGCCTGCGAGTCGTCGAACACCGCCTGGCTGTCGTAGCCCCGCTGGGCAAGCCAGTGCGAGACCTTTGCCATGTCCAGGTTCTCGCCCGCCTCGTTCCTGTCGCCGTTGGGCTGAGGCAAGAGAGCATCGGACTGCTCGGCAATCCAGGTGCGGGCGAGAGCATCCTCAATGGTGAGAGGGTTGCCGCCGTCGAACACCGGGGATAGGGCACGGAAACCAAGGACCTTAGCCGCCCAGCCCAGGTGGGTCTCCAGCACCTGGCCAATGTTCATGCGGCTGGGCACACCGATGGGGTTGAGGATAATATCTACTGGGGTGCCGTCAGTTAGGTAGGGCAGATCCTCCGGCGGCAGGATGCGGGCGACGACGCCCTTATTGCCGTGACGCCCGGCCATCTTGTCCCCTTCGGCCACCTTGCGCCGCTGGCCGATGCAGACGCGCACCATCCTGTTGACCCCCGGCGGTAGCTCGTCGTGGCTATCGCGCGAGAAGACCTTGACGTCGATGACCTTGCCTCGCTCGCCGTGGGGTACACGCAGGGAAGTGTCCTTTACCTCACGGGACTTCTCGCCGAAGATGGCCCGCAGGAGCTTTTCCTCGGCGGTCAGCTCCGTCTCCCCCTTGGGGGTGATCTTGCCCACCAGGATGTCGCCCGCTTGCACCTCGGCGCCGATGCGGATGATTCCCTCCTCGTCCAGGTTGCGCAGGCTCTCCTCGCCTACATTGGGTATATCGCGGGTGATCTCCTCCGGACCCAGTTTGGTGGCGCGAGCCTCGACTTCGTGCTTCTCAACGTGGATGGAGGTGAACTTATCGTCGCGGACGGCCGCCTCTGAGATGATGATGGCATCCTCGAAGTTGTAGCCTTCCCAGCTCATAAAGGCGCAGAGAAGGGTCTGGCCCAGAGCCAGTTCCCCCTGGACAGTAGAAGAGCTGTCGACCAGGGGCTGGCGCTTCTCCACCCGCTGGCCCTTGTGTACGATGGACCTCTGGTTGATACACGTCCCTTGGTTAGAGCGCACGAACTTGGTCAGCTCGTAGGTCTTCTCCTCGCCGCTGTCGTACTGGACGCGGATGTGGCGGGCGGTGCAGTTCACCACCAGGCCGTCATCCTCGGCGAAGAAGGCCTGGCCGGAATCGATGGCCGCCCGGCGCTCCATGCCAGTGGCTACCAGCGGCACCTCCGGCCGCACCAGGGGCACGGCCTGGCGCTGCATGTTGGAGCCCATGAGGGCCCGGTTGGCATCGTCGTGCTCCAGGAAGGGGATAAGGGAGGTGGCCACCGACACGATCTGCTTGGGCGAGAGGTCCATGAACTCCGCCTGCTCCGGCGCGGCGATGATGAAGTGGCTGCCATGACGGGCCTCCAGCTTGCTACTCAGGAAGTGGTTGTGCTCATCCAGGGGCTCGTTGGCCTGGGCCACCACGTAGCGATCTTCGTCGTCTGCCGATAGATAGAGGACCTGGCCGGACACGAAGGGACGGATGGGGATGGTGGTGGGCGGCAGCTTGGCCAGCTCGGCCGCCAGCTCAGGGCTCACCTGGGTCTCCGCCGAGGCGACTACCTTGCCCTTCTCGTCGCTGACATCCTGGCGCAGGAAGCGTCCCACCAGATCGGGCGAGTTGTTGGCCAGCTCCCGCACTACCTTGCGATAGGGCGTCTCGATGAAGCCGTACTCATTGACGCGAGCGTAGGTGGCCAGACTGCCGATGAGGCCGATGTTGGGGCCCTCCGGCGTCTCAATGGGGCAGATGCGGCCATAGTGGCTGTAGTGGACGTCGCGCACATCGAAGCCGGCGCGGTCGCGGGACAGGCCGCCGGGACCCAGGGCAGAGAGACGGCGCTTGTGGGTCAACTCGGCCAGGGGATTGGTCTGATCCATGAATTGGGAGAGCTGAGAGCCGCCGAAGAACTCCTTGACGGAGGCCACCACCGGCCGGATGTTGATCAGGGCGCTGGGGGTGGCGCTCTCAGGGTCGGTAATAGTCATGCGCTCCCGTATCACCCGCTCCATGCGCAAGAGGCCGATGCGGAACTGGTTCTGGATCAGCTCGCCCACAGTGCGCACACGGCGGTTGCCCAGATGATCGATGTCGTCAGGCTGTCCCTGGCCGTTGTTCAGGCGAATGATCTCGCGGATGATGGCTATGAGGTCCTGAGGCACCAGGATGTGGGTGTCCAGCGCCTTCTTGTAGCCCAGGCGCTTGTTAAGCTTGTACCGCCCTACCTTGCCCAGGTCGTAACGGCGGGGGTTAAAGAATAGGGTGGTGATCAGGCTACGGGCATTCTCCAGAGTGGGCGGGTCGCCTGGCCGCAGGCGGCGATAGAACTCCAGGAGGGCCTCCTCCTTGTTCTGGGAAGGTTCGCGCTCCAGCGTGGCCTGGATATAGCGGTGGTCGGGGTTGGTATCCACGGCCTTGAACAGGGCCAGGAGGCGTTCGTTAGAGCCGAGCTGCTTCTCGTCCTTGATCTGGGCATCGTCGTCGATGGCGCGCAGGAGGGTGGTGATGGGTATCTTGCGCTTACGGTCCACCTTGACGGAGATAACGCCCTTGTTGCTGGTCTCGAACTCCAGCCAGGCGCCTCGATTGGGAATGAGCTTGGCGTAACAGAGGTCGCGACCACTGGTGGCGTCGCGCTCCAGGGTGAAGTAGACCCCTGGCGAGCGCACCAACTGAGAGACCACCACCCGCTCGGCGCCGTTGATGATGAAGGTGCCCTCATCCGTCATCAGGGGGAAGTCCCCCATGAAGATCTCTTGCTCTTTGACCTCGCCGGTCTCCTTAACCTTGAGCTTAACGTTGACCCGCAGGGGAGCGGCATAGGTCATATCCCGCTCGCGGCACTCAGCCTCGCAGTACTTGGGCTGGCCAAAAGCGTGCTTGTCGAAGTGCATCTCCAGGCGGCTGCCAGTGAAGTCCTGGATAGGCGAGAGCTCGTCGAGCAGCTCCCGCAGCCCCTGCTCTTGGAACCACTGGTAGGAGTCGAGTTGGACGCGTATGAGGTTGGGTACCTCAATGACCTCAGGGATGCGTGAGTAGGTCTTGACCAATCGGGACACATCATCCCTCTCCCGGGAAAAGTCCCTGGCTGTCGTCATAAATAGAACCCCCTAGGGGCCACTAATGTCCGCGGCCTCTGTCGTGGCTAGAAATGCACAAGCGGCTATGGTGAATAGCTAACAGGGGAACAAAAACTTGGGGAAAATCGTCCCGCCATCAATAGGTTAGTATACTCCAATCTTAGCAAATTTGTCAACCGTTTAGGGAGCGATAGATTAGAACAATCTCTCTTTTCTCCTGCTCTCCCCGTGTGCTATATTTGGATTGTCTACCAGACAAACGCTCACCCAGCAGCGCCGGCCGGAAGCAACAGGCTTTCGGCTTTCTCTTTGCCCGATCCTTGGAATGGGCAAAGGGCTCACTCAGGCGTTCCATACCGTTCCCTTCAGCCTTTGTGCTATATTGATGGTAGCTGGCGGAGCGAAGCAAGGAGAGATGGTCGGTGTATCAGGAGCTGCGCGTATTTAGCGGCAACGCCCACCCGGAGCTTGCCCAGGCCATCTGCGACTGCCTGGAGATGCCCCTGGGGCAGTGCGAGGTCATCAAGTTTAGCAACGAGAACATTTTTGTGCGTTTCTGCGAAAACATTCGCGCCCGCGATGTTTTTCTGGTCCAGCCCATCGTCTCCCCAGTGAACGATCGTTTGATGGAGCTATTCGTCATGATCGACGCCGCCAAGCGGGCCTCGGCCGGGCGGATCACCGCTGTCGTCCCGTACTACGCTTATGGACGCAGCGACAAGAAGGACCAGCCACGGGTGCCCATCACCGCTCGCCTGGTGGCCAACTTCCTGGAGACAGCCGGGGCCGACCGCCTGCTGACGGTAGACCTCCACGCTGGCCAGATCCAGGGCTTCTTCAACATCCCGGTGGACGAGCTGACTGCCCTGTACATCCTCAGCCGTTACTTCAAGGATAAGGGCATACCCAACCTGACGGCGGTAGCCACCGATGTGGGCGACGCTAGGCGCGCCCGCAACGTGGCCGACCGTCTGGATGTTCCCCTGGCCATCGTGGAGAAGCGCCGAATCGGTAACGAACAGCGGTCAGAGGCGGTCAATATCATTGGCGAAGTCAAAGGCATGAACGCTCTCATTGTGGACGACGAGGTAGACACCGGCAGCACTCTGATAGCGACCGTGGATCTGCTGCAGCAGCACGGAACAGCCGCCATCTACGCCTGCTGCACCCATCCCGTGCTCTCGGGGCCGGCCGTGGAGAGGATCGAGCAGTCGGCCATCAGGGAACTGGTGGTGACCGACACGATCCCCCTGCCGGTAGAGAAGCGTTTGCCCAAGATCACCGTCTTGTCTTTGGCACCCCTGCTGGGGGAAGCCATACAGCGCATCCATACCGGCCAGTCGGTGGGGGAGTTGTTCCAGTAAGGGTTCGTCATGCTCAAGTGGCTCAAGGGCGTCATCAGTGATAGCAGTGAGCGGAAGCTGGAGAAGCTTCAGCCGCTGGTCGAAAGGATCAACGCTCTCGAGGACGAGGTAGCCCCCCTCAGCGACGCCGAGCTGCGGGCCAGAACCGATCAGTTTCGCCAGCGCCTGGCCGATGGCGAAACCCTGGATGAAATCCTGCCCGACGCCTTTGCCGTGGGGCGGGAGATGGCCAGGCGGCGCCTGGGCGAGCGCCACTTCGATGTCCAGCTCTTGGGGAGCATTGTTCTTCATCAGGGCAAGACCGCCGAGATGAAGACAGGTGAGGGCAAGACGCTGGTGGCCACCCTTCCCCTCTATCTCAATGGTCTGGAGGGCAAAGGCGCCCACCTGGTGACGGTGAACGACTACCTGGCCAAGCGCGACACCACCTGGATGGGCTCCATCTATCACAACCTGGGCCTGTCGGTGGGCTGCCTCCAGCACGACGCCGCCTACATCTACGACCCTGATTTCAACACCGACAACCCCAGCTTACGCCACCTGCGGCCAGTGCCTCGCCGCGAGGCTTATCTGGCCGACATCACCTACGGCACCAACAACGAGTTCGGCTTCGACTACCTGCGGGACAATATGGTGTCCGATCTCTCCCAGGTTGTCCAGCGGCCATACCATCCCCACCATTACGCCATCGTGGACGAGGTGGACAACATCCTCATCGACGAAGCGCGCACCCCCCTCATCATCAGCGGCCCGGCCGAAGAGACGGAGGAGGTCTACCGCATGTTCGCTCGGCTGGTGCCCCGCCTCCAGCCGGAAGCGGACTACACCATAGACCACAAGAGCCGTTCGGTGTCCCTTACCGAGGAAGGGATGGCCAAGCTCGAGAAATGGCTGAACATCAAGAACATCTACGACTCTCAGAACTATCGCTTGACTCGCTTCCTGGAGGCCGCCCTTAAGGCCCACGCCATCTATCAGCGCGATCGCGAGTACGTGGTGAAGGATGGCGAGGTCGTCATCGTCGATGAGTTCACCGGCCGCCTGATGTTCGGCCGCCGCTGGTCGGATGGCCTTCACCAGGCGGTCGAGGCCAAGGAGGGCGTGCGGGTGCAGCGGGAGAGCGTGACCTACGCCACCATCACCCTCCAGAACTGCTTCCGCCTCTACGAGAAGCTGGCCGGCATGACCGGTACCGCCTACACCGAAAGGGAGGAGTTCCACACCATCTACGGCTTGGACGTCATTCCCATTCCCACCAACAGGCCGATGAAACGCCAGGACAATTCCGACTTCATCTACCGCACACCCGAGGGCAAGTTCCTGGCGGTGGTGAAGGATATCGAGGAGATGCACGCCCTCGGCCGGCCGGTGCTGGCGGGCACCGTCTCCATCGAGATATCCGAGCACCTAGCTGATCTCCTCAAGCGGCGCAGCAAATGCCGCAACCCCGAGTGCGGCCAGTACCACCCCGTTTGTCCCCTCAAGGAGCCTCAGGTGCTGAACGCCAAGCACCACGAGCGCGAAGCCCAGATCATTGCTCAGGCCGGGCGCTATGGCGGCGTCACCATCGCCACCAACATGGCCGGCCGTGGCGTTGACATCATCCTGGGCGGCAACCCCGGCCGCCTGGCCGAGGAGCTCTACCGCAAGAAGGGCATCGACCCCGACACCGCTCCCCCTGAGGAGCTGGAGCGCATACGGCGAGAGGCCCGCCAGATATGGCAGGCCGACCACGATAAGTTGGTGGAGGTAGGCGGCCTGCACATCGTCGGCACGGAGCGCCACGAGGCGCGCCGCATCGATAATCAGCTTCGCGGTCGTGCCGGCCGTCAGGGCGACCCTGGCAGCTCCCGCTTCTTCGTCTCATTTGGCGACGACGTGATGCGCCGCTTCGCCCCCGAATGGGTAGGGGGCATGATGGGTCGCCTGGGCATGGATGAGGACATGCCCCTGGAGAGCCGCATGGCCAGCAGGGCCATCGAGTCGGCCCAGACCAAGGTGGAGGGTCACAACTTCGACATCCGCAAGCACGTGGTTGAATACGACGACGTGATGAACACCCATCGCGACCTCATCTATACCGAGCGGAACAAGATCCTGGAGGGGGCTGATCTCAAAGTCAACATCCAGGGTATGATCGCCGAGGAGATCAACGAGCTGGTGGGCTCCTACCTGACCGACCATCAGCAGGAAGAGCGGGACCTCAAAGGGCTGCTCAATGAGATGAAGGCTGTCATGCCGCTGCCGCCGCATTTCACCCAGGCTCACTTCGCTGACATGTCCCGCGAGCGCATAGCTGAGGAGCTTCTGGCCCACGCCCAGGAGGAGTACGAGGCAAAAGAGCAAAAAACAGGTGCCGAGAACATGCGCATCCTGGAACGCCTAGTGATGCTGGGCACTATCGATAGGCTGTGGGTGGGGCACCTGACGGCCCTGGACGAGATGCGCCAGGGCGTCGGCCTGGCTGGCTACGGTGGTCAGGATCCCTTGGTAGCCTTCAAGCGAGAAGCCCATGACATGTGGCAGCAGCTCATGGATCACATACGGCGCAACATAACCCGCAGGATATATCACGTGACCTTGACCCCTCAGGCTGTGCCCGCGCCGCGGCGGCCGGCAGCGGTGGGGGCGCGGCCAGGCGGACGGAGGCGGTCGAGCGGCGGCCGACCCGAGGGAGGACCGCCAGCAGCGCCTCGCAAGGTGGGCAGGAACGACCCTTGCCCCTGCGGCAGCGGCCTCAAGTACAAGAGGTGCTGCGGCAGGGCAGCCTAGGCCGCCGCAAGCTGGACGAGGGAAGCGGCAGTACCCATGAGCGCAAGGGCTGTGGCCAGGAAGAAGTCCATTGAGGCCGAGCAACTGCTGACCAACCTGTGTCAGGAGGTGGCCGAGGGCAAGCCCTGGTTCATCGCCCTCCTGCAGGCCATCGCCCGCTGGCCTCTGCCCGAGGAGACGGTGGGCGAGCGACACTACCGCTACCTTGTCGGTGGCGAGGCCTTCGACTGGCTTCTATTGGCGGAGCGCCTGTGCGAGGCAGTGGGCGACCTGATCCCACGGGAAGAGCATGAAGCACTGCTGTTCTTCGGGCAGCCGCCTCTCGACCTCAGTGAGGAGGAGTTCCGCCACCTCATGGGCCACGCTAAGTATCGGGCTCACCTCAACTATCTCTACGGCGTCACCCTGGAGGAGATGCTCCATCTGGTGATTGAAGAGGATGTTCGCAAGGAGCAGCGCTCGCGTGTGTGGGAAAACCACCTGCCGGTGGACGAAGAGGCCTTCCAGCGCCTCTATGGGCGCTCCCGCCAAGACCTACTGTGCCAGTTCCGGCAGGAGCAAGGCATAGGAGAGACCGACGCCGTCTCCCTGATGGAGGCCAAGGAGTTCACCTACTGGTTGTTCAAGTATCGCCTACGCTACTGCGATCCGGCCAGAGTAGCTTGCGACATCCGGCGTGCCCTGAGCATGCTCCGCCGCCTGGAGCCCTGCCGGGCACGCTGCCTCAGCAACGTTCTTCGAGAGCCCCCCAGCGTCATCGAGGTTCCCTAGCGGCTGGGTGAAGAGAGGGCGGCGCCCCGCGCGGCGCGCCGCCCTCTCCACTGCGGTTGATCCCTACCTGAACGAGATCAGATCGCCGACGTACTCGTACTTGCCCTTGCCTTCCGGCGTCACCGTAGCCTTCAGCAGCCTCATGGATTCGACGGCGTAGTGGTCGGTCGGGCTGAAAGTGAAGGTGATGCCCGGCAGGCTGAGGTCGCTACTGACGTCCTGGAAGGTGTAGATGGCGTCCATCAGGCCCTGGCGCGTCAGGTTGCCATTGTTGCAGGCCCTGGTCAGAGCGTTGACCATCGTTTCGGCCGCCAGCTGGCCTTCAACGGTGAAGTTGCCGGGAGCAATGTCACCGTACTCCCTCATGATCCGGTGGTGCTCGGCTATCGCAGGGTCGTCAGTCCAGGACGCCATCTTGTTGCCCTGCATGGTCATGACCCCTTCCATGACCTTCGCGCCGCCGGCATACGTGAACATGGCCTCGTCAGAGTTGACGTAGCCGATGAAGAACTGGGCATCCCAGCCCATCTGGTCGGCGGCCTTGATGGCCTGAGCCATGTGGCCTGGGATGCCGCCCCCAACGACCACTTCTACGCCGGCATTCTTCAGGTTGGTGACCTGAGAGCGGATGTCGACGGCGGTGGCCTCATAGCTTTGCTCCGACACCAGCTCGTTCTTGGCGGGGTCGAGGCCGTTCTTCACGCCGGCCAGCTCGTCCTTGCCGTAGTCATCGTTCTGGTAGAGGACGCCCACCTTCTTGCCCGGCAGGTTCGCCGAGATGTACTTGCCGAAGATCGTCCCCTCGACGAAGTAGTCTGGCAGGATGGAAATCGACCAGGGGTGCTCCTCGGGGGTGGCGCCCCACTTGTGGGCCCCGGTCATGATCCACAGGTCGGGCACCCCTTTTTCGTTGAGGTACTCCCAGACGGCTGAGTGGGCGGCCGTCCCCAGGCCGAAGGCGATGGCTAACACCTCGTCCTGCTCCACCAGCTCGCGCACGGCTGCGGGGGAGTTGGCGGGGTCGTAGGCATCATCAATCACCTTGATCTCGATGTCGCGGCCACCGCAGGCGGCGATGCCTCCTAGCTCCGCATTGACATATCTGAAGTAGGCTTCCGCGCCCTTGATCACAGGAGCGAACGCCGCCCCGTAGGTGCCGGTCTTGGCGAAGTGGCTGCCCAGGAGTATCCTTTCGTCGTTGATGCCTTTGATGTCCTCCACCTGCATTGCAGCAGGTGAGGGCTCAGTGGTGGGCGCGGTGGTAGGCGCGGTGGTGGGTGCGGTGGTAGGCGCCGTGGTAGGTGCGGCGGTAGGTGTGGCAGTCGCGGCGGCGGTAGGTGCGGTGGTGGGTTTGGTGGTGGGTTTGGCAGTCGCGGCGGCAGTACTAGTGGCGGTCGCCGCCGGACGTGTGGCGGTGGGGGTTCCCTTCTCCTCCTCGTCCCCCCCGCAGGCCGCTGCCAGCACCAGCAACAGCGCCCCTATCGCAAGGAAGACCAAACAGAACTTGCCTATCTTCCGCACGGCTCCTTAGCCTCCTTTCATTGGATTATCATACCTGCTCTCCCTATCTCAGGGAGAGCGATGATATCCTAGCCCACCAAAACAGTTTTGCGCTAGGGGCTGCCGGTGGCTGTTGGTGGCCCAATTCATCAGGAGCTTGCCTTGCCAAACCGAACACACCCCGCTGTGAGGAGTTTCCCTTGCACCGCGTGGCTGCCATCACCCCACTTTCATCTTTCAGCGTCTGGATGGTCCTGGGATGACGGAGCCTCTGGTCCCGCTTCGGCCCGTCCTGGCGATCCCAGGGGGCTCCTGAGCGCCTCGAACCAGCGGCTGTAACTACGTGCCCCCACCCCCACGAGTGGCGGGGCCCAGACCCAGGCCGTAGTTACCAAGAAAGCGGCCAGGCCTAATGCGAACCCCACTCCTGCAGCCACAGCGACGCCCACCACCAGTCCAACCAGGATGCCGGCACGGGAGCGCGGTGCCCAGCTAGACACCCGCCTGACGGAACGATGGAAAAGGCCCGCCAGACCATAAGGGGCGAAGATCATCGTCAGGATGAGAGCGCCGCCGTAGAAAGCCCAGGAAAGGTCCTGGCTGACATTGAAGCCGGGGATATGGCCCAAGAGGCCCGGCAGCTCGGAGGGCACCAGGACTAGGCCGGCTGCGC
>Ga0315277_10004598_pt1 | contig 18374 bp, 15 predicted proteins | sample YL17G05_15_MG_FD_203695 | JGI IMG/M metagenome (GOLD analysis project Ga0315277, IMG submission 203695) | Sediment microbial communities from Yellowstone Lake, YNP, Wyoming, USA - YL17G05_15 | ecosystem: Environmental > Aquatic > Freshwater > Lake > Sediment | place: USA: Wyoming | collected...
ATCCGCTTGCATCAACAACCACGCTACCTTTCAGGTCTTTCTTTTCACCTGTTTTCATGTTCTTGGTAGAAACGCCATCTACAAACCGTTTCTCAATGAGCGGTTCCAAACATTGGGTTGAATCCACAAGGGTTGCACCTTCATCAACTGCCTTCCGAAGCAGCCACTGTCCAAACATCCGCCTGTTCAGCAGATAACCCACGAAATCCTCATGTTCAACAGTAAATACGGTGTCGAGATCCGGTGAATATATCTTGATGCCCTCGATCCTCTTGTCGAGTTCTCCGCCCTGCGGCTTCTCCAAACCGAGAGTCTTAAGGTGGTGTTCGCCTAGCGCGTCGCCGCAGACCTTCTCTCCGACTTCTTCCTGTCTTTTGCGTTCGATAAGGCATACGTTCAAACCTGCTTCTGCGGCGGTTTTTGCGGCGAGACATCCGGCTGTGCCTGCGCCCACCACTATTATGTCATACTTCATGTGTATCGTCTCCTTGAAATTGGCGATGCATTTTCTATACTTATAGTCAACCCATATAAATTGTGGAGTAAGCTCTTCCACACTAGGTTCGCATTCAGGGCAGACGGAAAAGATTGATCAGTTAGGTAGCAAAGTGAAGGACTATCCATGGAACTTTTTTCTCTCAGGATGTTCAATTACCATTAATACTGATTAGTAATTCATAATGGTTTAATATATTCTGGAAGAACGATGTGAAACAATAGCAACTCATTGAAAAAGGATGTGTAGAGAAAAATGATGAAAAAAGCAGAAGTCAAAAAAAGCATGGCTTACGAGATTGATCTGACGAAGATCGACGGTGACGGAGCTTTTCCATGCCCGAAATGTGGGGTTGTAATATCTCCTGACGACGAGTCGGAGGAAACTTACCATATCGTCGACACAAAAGTAAAGAACGACGAGCTTGCAGAACTATTGATAACGTGCAAGAAATGCCGAACCATAATCAAACTTGTAGGCTTTGTGTCACAACCCGAAGCTTAGTTCAGGCCCGTTTTGTTGTTCTTGTCGACTTTTCTTGTGTCAATCTTCTGCTCAGACCAGCGAAAAGCAACCACAGGGTTCCACCATAAACAATCCCGTTGAACAGCGCGCTAAAGTATCTAATGTTTTCGAATACAACCCCTCCGACTAGCTTGCAGAGAACGTTCCCTGGAAACATTGGCGAAGGAATCAGCATGGACGCTGCTAAAAACAATCCGAAGAAGACCAGGAGGATTATTGCGCCCTTCATCGTGATCGCACTTCTGCCATTTTCCATTTTCGATTTCTCAAGTTGTGCATCTACAATAATGTCTAGTATCGCAATATTTAATAAACCTTCCCGTATACTCGTAGAGCAGTTATACACATTGACAATCAGTATTCTAGACGCCGAAGACTCCCATGAGGATGTAGATTAAATACTGCAGAAACGAACAGAGAACGAACACTGCGATCAATCCGACTGTAACGAGTTTTCTTCTGGTTGAAAGTGGGGAAACATCGTCCAGCGGCCCCGGATGCTTGTACATCGACATGAAAAGAACAAGTATCGCCATCGGCCAGAATTCCGTGACCACCAACATCAGTATAGACAAGAATGTAAGAACCATCCTGGCCTTGTCGCCCAGAATGGAACGAGCAACATGACCTCCATCCAGCATCGATGTTGGCAACAAGTTCAGCATGGTAACTATCATACCAACCCAGCCGGCGAAGGCTACCGGGTGAAGAAGCACGTAGTAGTTCGTTGGAATATTGATGAAGAAGATAGCGAAAAGTTCGAAGAATAATGGCACGGGGAGCCCTCCCACTGGTTCGGTGATTGGCAGAATTGGAGAGAATTTCAATCCCACAACGGTAGCTATCGTTGCAAGTATGAAACCGATGACTGGACCACTAGAGCCCACGTCAAACAGGGCGTCCTTGTTGGGCGCCAGAGACTTCTGCATTATGACTGCCCCGAAGGTTCCGAAACCTAGGATACCTGCTATGGGTGGTGGACCGGGGATGAAGTAGGGTGGAGTGGCGTCTACGCCATTTCGGTCGGCCGTCAGCTTGTGGCCCATTTCGTGAGCTCCTAGAACCGTCATGATAGCTATTGTGAATGCGGCAGCTCCGATGAAGGGGCTGGACATCAGCCCTCTAGCTGCAAAATCAACTGAAAGCAGGTAGCCTGTAAGAAATGTCGTTCCGATCGTGGCAAACAGCAGCACCCAGTTCCAGAGTATGTTGCTCTTTCTGACAGGTGGCTTCGGAACAACTTTCAAAACTATCCTCTTGTCCATCCTTCGCAGGAGCGCTATCAGATTCATTGATTCCAAGTTCTTCAGAAGCTTCAGAAAAGGCAGTTTTGTTTCCTGAGGCTGCTTCAAGTAGTACGTGGGAAGTCCGTGTTCCATCAACGATTCTTCAATCTGGAACTGTTCAGTCACAACGTGAGTTATCTTTTCGAAATCTGATTGCTGAAGCAGAGGTATAGCAGACGAGTTCTCAGGTGTTGAAGTCATCCTGGTCTTATCCTTTAAATTGTTGTCTTACTACAGTATTCAGCGAATAGAAAAGCCTATTGTAGTCTTACAGCAATTCTGCTTGATGTTCTGTCCGGCGCGCGTACTAAAAGCCCTTTGGAGCTTGTTTCTTGCTTTGACGAAGCACGAGCTGCATTGACTGACAATTGGTTTTTAGCGCGCGCGAAAGTAGCAGAATAGGCATGTGTAAACAGTAGCGATTTGTTATCAAAAGACGTGACATGCCAAAACGGTCTTATATGGCGAGTCTGGGCGCGCGACTTTTCGTCTGTACGGCCACTTGAATCGTTGATTGTTGAACGAAAATAGTTGCATCAGGCAGGCGTGAATGAGTAACTCTTATATTTCAACTTCCACAAACTGTAGGTTCAGCATGGTAGCTGTAACTTGCTTGCTGTGGAGGACATTGTGTATGGCAGAACTGGGCGCAACGGAACCGACTCAATTCGCGCGGGCGCGCTTGAGAGTCAATAGTCTAGAGATGCCTGCAACGCTGGCAAGCTACGCACCAAAGTTGTCGATCCTACTGCCAGCATACAACGAAGCTGATGTTCTCAAACAAAATGTAGAATCTATAGAAAAAGTGGCTGCGCAGATAGCACACCCCTTTGAAATAGTCATCGCTGAAGACGGTTGCTCCGATGAAACACCAAGAATTGCATGCGATATCTCTAATAACTCATCGCGCGTGATTCACCTTCATTCTAATCATCGACTGGGAAAAGGCATGGCCATAAGAGAAGCATTCAAGGTATCAAAGGGACAGATAGTTGTGTTCATGGACGCAGATTTGTCCACGAGTTTGGATCATTTACATGACGTAGTAAAACTGATTGAGAACGGTTACGATGCGGTCATAGGATCAAGATACGCGAGAGGATCCATCGCAACACGACCAGTATTCAGGACGGCAGCAAGCAAAGCTTACAACTTCTTGGTTAGGCTCTTGTTTCAAGATGGCGTTCTAGATCATCAGTGCGGTTTCAAAGGCTTCAACCGCCCGGTGTTGAAGGACATACTCGACGAGGTAACCGAAGACGGTTTTTCGTTCGACACTGAACTGATATTGAGAATGAAGATGAAAAAACTCAGAGTCACTGAAATACCAGTGATTTGGACAGAAATTGACGAGAGAACATCTAAGTTCAGGTTGCTTACTGACGGAATTCTTATGGGCCTAAAGCTTTTCAAACTGAAACTGCGACTGCAAGTCCCTTAGTGTCTGCGCGTTCTTGGCGGACGCACTGATGAGTACATGAATGACCTTCGATGCCCTCCGCGCGCATGAGAAAATCAGTTCGTCTGTAGTCTGGTAACGTTGAGAAGCCAAGAAATATAAGCGGTTGAGAATATTGATTTCTGAGTTGTATTCATTGAATAGGCCGAGAGGCAAGATGAAGAAAGAATTTGTTCTGTTTATTTTCTGCGTAGTGACTTTAAGCGTCGCACTCATTACTTTCTTGGTCTTCAAATCCGAAAAACCGATGGTCCTGAACATCGCTTTGATACTCTATAATGACGACGTAACAAGATCAGACCAGATAATAAGCTGGATAAATTCAACAAGTCCCACATTCGTAAAATGGAACTTCATTTGCGAAGTCAACATTACCACGAATACAACACTTATCAATTTCCTAAGGCAAAGGGGTGAAGTCCTCGCACAGACTTTTTATCCCCAATTATACAGTCCAGGCGATAGAGAGAAATCTATAGATTTCCTGAAAACGACTTTTGACAGTATAGGTGCTCCTACCAGTGGCATCTTCATGTTTCAGCCCGACACGTACACTTTGAACTATGCCAAGACCAAGGGTTTCACGCACTGTGTTGGTTATTGCTTCGACCAGTACAGAATAGACCACATGACCATGAAGGGTGGATGGCAACTACCCTACTATCACAATGAAAACAATTCGCTCAGGCCTTCAGAAAAGAATGATGGACTAGTTGTCTACCCTCATTTGACATGGGACTGGGCGGCAAGTCTGACTGTCAGTCATCAATGTTGCACGCACATTCTCGGCGTCAGGTATGACTTGTTCCCTCAAGACGACGAGCGCAGTGCGCGCTATATCTTCGATCTCGTGAAGGCGAATCTAAACTCTGTTGAACCCTTCGGCTATGCTACATACATGTTTGAATGGAATTGGGCAGTCAACCAACTAAATCTAAGTGACTACTCACGGGTGGTGACTGCGGAGATCATCAAAGAGTTTGGAAGTTACGCAAAGACCTATAAGGAAACGACTGAATGGTTCAGAAGAGCGTATCCAACAGAAACCCCAACCTATCATTTCACGTTCACGAGTCCATATGATGGTTCGACGGCAGAATGGTACTTCAATAAGGTCTGCCGAATCGCACGGATAGAAGGCCAGGTAAGAAGCTATGTTTTGTACGTGAATCAGACCGACAGATTTCTCGAACAACCCTCAACAATAAACTGGAGCAATCCCAACTCTGCGGTGGACAATAGCTTATCTTTTGTCATAGATGATCTTGGAGGGGGCAGATATCGTGACATCCCTCACGGTGGAAGTCGTTTCTTCGATGGAGATCTGGAGGACTTTCCTACAATCGACCAGTCTCAATCCCCTCTGTGGAAGGCTCTGCCAGCAATCTCGATCGTTGCGAGTGGAATGGCTACTTCAGTCCTTCGATGGAAGCAGAGAGGGCAACGCGCTATGAGGGTGATACGCCACAATTTTCTCAAGAATAGCTCTAGAGTACGCCGATATCTAACCAAGAAGCCTTACGTTTTCCTTGTTATTGTGTTTCAGGTGCTCATCCTTATGAGCGGTACTTTTTTGGTACAGGGGAATCCAGAGCTAGCTAATAATCTTGCCATCTGGGGGTTCTGTTTCCTGATCGTAGGAGTCCTGCTGCGAGCGATCTCACTTGCAAAACATGAAGAGGATGGCACGGACTAGTGGGACATGACAACTTCGAACCGCAAATCGCAACAGCATACTTCAGTCATGATATGTTGCGAGAACGCAATTCAGGAGACGAAGAAGAGGATAGAGAGCGCAGCGTCATGTCAGATTCTGACACCTTGGTAATGAAGACCTTCAGGGGACAGCATATTGCAGATACTGTGGTTTAACTGGCGTTGTTGGCATAACCCTCAAGCTGGAGGAGCAGAGACTCATGTCAAGGAGATTGCGACAAGATGGGTGAAACTTGGACATGACGTCACTCTCTTCTGCGGAAAATACGAGGGCTGCAGAGAGCGTGAAAGACTGGACGGGATTGAAGTAATAAGAAAAGGCAGTCCTTACACTGTGTATCTGTACGCTGCAAATGAGTATTTGCGCCATTTGAAGAAAAGGACGTACGACTTAATTATCGATGACATCAACGGAGTACCCTTTTTCACTCCCTTGTATGTAAGGAGACCTAAGATTGCAATATTGCATCATCTGGTCGGAGACATATTCTTCAAAGAGATATCTTTTGAGAAAGCTATTTTGGGTTATGCTGCTGAAAGGAGTGTTCCTCTCGTCTATCATGACACTCCATTTGCGACAGTATCCAATAGTACAAAAGAGGAGCTCATGCGCCTAGGAATAGCAAAATCTCGCATAAGAGTGGTCCACAACGGTATTGATCATAACCTCTTCAAACCCAACCCTCTCAACAAGAGCCCGTATCCGCACGTCATCTACTTCGGCCGAATCAAGCAATACAAGAACATAGATCACGTTTTGAAGGCTTTCACCATTCTTGTGAACCGTTTGAGAAATGAGGAAAGAAAGAGAATCAAATTGACGATTGCAGGTAGAGGAGAATACGAAGAGCTGCGGAAACTGGCCAGAGGTCTTGGCATATCTGATAATACAGAATTTGTTGAAGAAACAAGCGATAGTGAAAAAGTGAGTTTGCTCCAAAACGCTCGATTGTACGTGACAGCTTCAATGCGTGAAGGATGGGGATTGACAGCCATGGAAGCAATGGCATGCGGAACTCCTGTAGTAGGCTACAATGTGCCAGGACTCAGAGATTCAGTCGTCGATGGTAAGACAGGCTTTCTGGTGCGCTATGGGGATATTCAAAGACTGGCCGACGCAATGAGCAGAGTCTTATATGCGACAACTTTAGAGAATAGGTTTTCCAAGAATGCACATGAGTGGGCCCTGAATTTCACATGGGACAGAACAGCCGAAGAGTTCCTAGAGTTTGTTGAAGCTTGCTTGTGATTTCTCCTCCGCTTTGAGAGAAGGCCTGCTACAAGCCTGAACACTACATCAACCTGCCGGCAAGAACTACTCCCATTCACAGACTATGATTTCAGAAGCGCGCGCGATGAGACGGTGTAAGAATGACTCTTAGTGGACGATCATACTTCATTCCTCGGGCTCTTAGCCCGTCAAAATGAAAAACCTATAAACTCGATTATCGTAGACAGAGGCAGTCATTGGGTCGGTGTAAGAATTCATCAAACGCAAAACCTTGGTTTCGGTCATCATTCCGGCAAGAAACTCAGAGGATACAATCCAAAGATGCTTGCAGTCGATATTTGACCAATCTTACAGAAATTTGGAAGTAATCATAGTAGACAACCATTCATCAGACAAGACCGCAAAGATTGCCGAGAAATATGGTGTTAGAATATGCTCAAAAGGCCCAGAGAGAAGCTCGCAGATCAACGAAGGTGTTGAAGTAGCAGAAGGGAAGTATGTATATAGAGTGGACTCGGATTTTGTGCTTGATTCTGACGTTGTTCGACAAGCGGTTGAAGCATGCGAAAGGGAAGGCTATGACGCCATTGCTATCCATAACACTTCCGATCATACGGCTAGTCTTTGGGCAAGAGTCAGAAAAGTAGAGAGGGACTATTACAGGAACGACGATACGAACATTGCATCCCGCTTCTGGAAAAAAGAAGTATTCGAGAAACTCGGAGGATTTGACGCAAGTCTCGTGGCAGCAGAGGATTACGATTTTCACAACAGACTCGTAGAAGCTGGTTATAAGGTTGGTCGAATCCAGGCAGAGGAATTGCACATAGGCGAGCCAAGAAATCTTGCTGAGGTTGTCCAAAAGCACTACTATTATGGCAAGAACATAGGAAGCTTCATCAAGAAGAACACCCGAAAAGCTTTGAAACAATTAGGACCTTTCAGGCAGAGTTACTTTAGAGCTTTTTCAAGCTCTATTGGTGATCCTATGTTGGCGACTGGCTTTGTAATATATCAAGTTGTGAGATATACTGCTACTGGTTTTGGATTGATAGCAAGAATCATTGGAGCTTCAAAAGACATAGCAGAATGAATAAGTGGCGACTCTATGAAACAGAGCTTGAGGTCCAATCAGGCACTACGAATAAATACGGATGATCGTCAGAACAGAGAACGAGACCCCCGCTTCGGTCTTGGAACTGTTGCAGTTGATGGAAAGAAACAAGAAACAAGGAGAGCGCGTGCGCTCAGCAAACCAGAAGACTCTGGAAAGAAGAATATCTCTGTGATTCTCCCCAAAATCTCGTATGAAGGAGTTGCAAAGGTTGGTCTTGTCCAAGCGAATCTTCTTCAGACGCATTATTGCGCCCGTGTTGAGATCCTGAGCTTAGTGAAAGAACAAAAAAGGTTCGAGGAACTAGTCAAGAACTTGATCGTCAGGTACGCTGTTCCGGTTGCTATTCTATCCAGAACCTCCTACTATTTCTTTTCCAGATTTGTCAAGATCGAGTCAGACATGATTTTAGCTCACAACATTCCATCCACAGTTGTGGCCAGTAGGATGTTCAAGAACAAGGGAATCCCTTATGTTGCCTACATTCATGATGCAGCTTTTGACAAGATTCCAGGAAGCCTTCCTTCATTCGCGTATGGTAGAATCAGGGAGTCACTGAAACAATCGGCCATTGTGTTTACTAACTCCCAGAAGACACTCAGAGAGTTGGGAAGAAGATATGACGTTGAAGGCTCTCCTCTTTATCCTGGTTGTTTCACTATCAAGCAGCCAAACGGCGTAAAAAGCGACTTCTTCCTGTTTGTGCATTTTATCTCCCCCCGCAGTTCGTTCAAGTTCTTGACAAAACTGCTAGAAAGAGAGAGTTTCGACCTCATAATTGCTGGTGGAAGACGGTGGCGTTGGAGAGAGGTTCTCAATTCCTTCAAGAAGTTCGGAGAAAGAGTCAGATTCGTTTTTGAGCCCACTGAGAGAGACCTGTCGGCACTGTATCAACAAGCTAAAGGATTGATATTTCCGGAGGTGGAGAACTTTGGCCTTTCTCCTTTAGAAGCTGCAGCCTGTGCTTGCCCCTCGGTCGTAGCAGACGGCTCAGGAGTGGTCGAGGTTCTGGAAAAAGGAAGAGAAATATTAACTTGCAAGGAAGGAGATATCAATGGTTTCAAAGAGGCGCTGCAAGTTCTTAGGGAAGACGAGAAGTATTCTCGGCAACTGGGGAGGGAGGCGTGGAAAGCTGCCCAAAAATGCTCATGGCAAGCGCATGCATCAGTGCTAGCCAAGAGCCTAGAGACTCTAGGTAGGGATTAAGACGAGATTTGGTGCGGACTACTTGAAAAACCATGAAGGCCTGCATTCAATCAAGAGCGCTCAAGTACTTGAGGAAACGTACTTTCCCAAGGTGCTGGAAGCCAAAGAATTAGACAGGAACTGTAAGATCCTGGATATTGGTTGCGCCTCGGGGTATTTTCTTAGACTTTGCGATCTCGTGGGATGTGATACATACGGCCTCGACGTTTCTGAACAAGCAATCAGCCAAGCGCGGATCGTAACGAGGGCAAAGCTTTATGTTCATGACGTAAGCAAGGGTTTGCCGATGTTTGGTGATGATATTTTTGAACTAGTCACTATGTTTGACATAATAGAGCACTTGGATTCACCTCTGTTCATGCTAAGAGAAGTCAATAGAGTCCTGAAAGCAAACGGTAGAATGGTAATCACAACTCCCAATCTCAATGCAATTGGCAGGTTGGTATGGAAGTCAATAGGAAGGGAAAGCAAATGGTATGGATTCATTGACAAAACTCACAAGAACCTCTATACTCTCTCATCGTTGGAGCATTTACTTGAAGAAGCCAAACTCAAAACCCTCAAGCTGGAAACCCCTTTTCACCCTGCACCAAAAATATTGCAGAAGCTCATAAACAGAACTGGACTAGGCGGCCAAATATGGTTGGTCGGCGCGAAAAATGGTAGCAGAGTCGAAGACGTTCATCGCCGTGGTCGCGTCGAGCGCTGCGGTGAGAGTGCAGAAATCGCGCGCGTGTGAATGGACTAAGGAGCAGGCAGAGATATGAAAGCATGGCATAATGTTGATTTGTCTAAATCTCTTCCTTTCTTGATCATATTCGTTGCTGTCATGATAAGCGTGAGGACGATAATTGTCAAAGAGGGTTTTGTGTTCAAGGATGATATGGCTTTTCCTTTTGATCGCGGGCAAGTCAGAGAGTCTCTGACGAACAGGTTTTCTGTTTGGTACGGAAAGATTGGCGGAGGATTCATGCCGACGATGCCATCCAGTATACCTTTCTGGTCGATATATAATCTACTTGCCTTGGGATTTGAAGCTGATGTCGTGAACAAAATAGTTGTTGTCATGCCTTTGGTCTTGGCTGGCTTTTTCATGTATATCTTTTCGAGAAGACTGATCTCGATATCAGGCAGTTTAGTTGCTGCTTTTCTTTACGTGTTCAATCCCTGGGTTTTTGACCGCTTCCTGTCGGGTCACCTGAACTTAATAACAGGATATGCCATTCTCCCCATCGCACTGATGTTTGCCTTGAAATCTCATGAGGAGGCTAGTCCAAGAAACACTATCCTAGGTGGACTGGCCTTGGGGTTGACGCTTACGTTTACCATGCACATGTTTGGTCTGGCAGTTTTCCTCGTCGCGCTATACGTGATTTTCACGGCAGTCTCTGCAAGAAAACTCCGTAGAAATTGGGTGCTGAATATCGTCTTCATGTTCACGCTGGCAATCATTCTGAATTCTCATTGGTTGCTTCCGACTCTTACACACTACGAGTTCGTGAAAACCTCGATGATAGCTCCGGCACTAGAGGGCCACACAATTGAAACAATCAACTCTAGAATGATAATGATTAATGCGGTTCGCCTCACTGGATATTGGCTGCCGTACTTCAGAAATGTGATAGGCGATCTTGGTTCCTTCTCCTCCATCTGGGTTCTTTCCTCTTTCTTTGTCCCCGCACTCGCTTTCGTAGCTCCGCTCATAAGCAAGGAAAAAAAAGTGATCTTTTTTGCCGGTTCTGCGGTGCTGTTTCTGATACCCACAATTGTAGCAAGTAGCTATCCGAGTGTCTACCTCGAATTGATCAACTACTTCCCGCCCTTGGCACTGTACAGGGACTCAAACAAGTTTATTGCGGTGTTGTGCTTCGCGTACTCGATTCTGATAGGCAATCTGATTGATGCTCTTCTGTGTGAGAGATCGAAAATCAAATATGACTCTGGCTCTTTCGTGCACACGCGCGCTCATCGCAAAGGTGTCAAAACTTTCTTGCAGTGGCTTGCCCTCAGCCTAGTTCTAACGTCGGCCCTAGTATTCTGCCTCCCTAACATAGTTTCAGGGGATTTTATGGGCAGAATTCAAGTCGCGACTCCCCCCACGTACTGGTTCGAAGTTAAGAATTTTCTTGCACAAGACAAGAGCAGCGACTGGAGGGTGATGTGGGTTCCGCCTTTGCCTGAATTGCAATACGACTGGTCAAGTGTCGGCAGCACCGATCCAGTTGACGAGTATCTGACAGATTACTATGCACCGTCTCTGAAGACATCCAATCCATTCATGAAGGACTATTTGGAGTCGATCATTAGGGCAATTTACGGAGAGGAAGGTGACCGTGACTTGGCAAAGATGCTGGCTCCATTAAGTGTCAGGTACATTGTGTTGCGGCTAGACGCGCTCTACAGATGGAATGTTGATCTGTATCCTCCGTCCAGATTGCTGGGATTTTTTGAACGTCAACAGAATCTTGTGAAGGTATTTGGATCTGGAAAATGGATTGTGTTCAGAAATGATTATGCAAACGCATTCATATCAACCACGCCATCGGACGCCTTGGAAAGCGTGCTGTTCAACAATAGCGAAGATAGAACGACACTGACGCACCATACCGTTGATTTGACCGAATATATGAACCAGAATGTCAGTTTCGAAAGGCTGAGTCAAACGCGCTACGCAGTCAACGTGTACGCAACCAGTCCGTTTCTGCTCTCATTGTCCGAAGCCTATGACCCACATTGGGTCGCGTTCTGCAAGGGCGAAAGGATAGAATCGATTCCGATCGATTCTTTGATAAATGGCTTCTATATAAATCGGACCGGGTTTCTGGAGATAACCATTGAGTATGAAGAGCAGAACTGGTTCTATTACGGGTCCGGTGTATCAGTAGTGACGTTGTCGGGATGTATGATATTCCTTGCATACAGGCCGCTGAAAGGATTGTTTTTCCGACGCGCGCGTAAGAGCACGCATGAGGTCCGCGGAAAAAGGAAGTTTTCTTTTCCGTAATCGATACCTCGATAAGTATATTTCCTGTTTTAGCATTTGCGGAAACTTCAGGTTCCGAACGTGCGGGCGAACCGAAAGTCGCGAATCGAGCAAAAGATTAGGGCTCATAAAGTAGGCCCCTGTACAAGTGGCGCGTGGGCTTATGATACTTCGCAAACTAAGAGACAGACATGCACGTTAGTATGCTAAGAGATGACCTTCAGCAGGTAGGCTTGTGATTGAGGAATTTGACAGAGATTTCCCTTCTTCAATGTGTTTGAAGCGGTAGCCGTAGCCAGCCAGAAACGCTATGATTCTTTTGGTTTTATCGCCTGGCTGCTCAGAGCTCAAATCGTGGATCTCGATGAGTAGGGGAGGTTTATTCTTTGTGATTGTGTTTTCCATTCCTTGTAAGACTTCATATTCTGCGCCTTCTACGTCAATCTTGACGAAATCTGGAGGAGGTATTCTGAATTCACGAACGCATTGGTCAAGTGAGCAGATTTTGACATTGAATATGATGTGTGGTTCGCGAATTATCACGGACTGTATTTCGTGATCGATTGTGCCCATTCCACTTGCAGACCGTAAGGCTACCAAGGATTCTGTGCGGGTTCTATTGCCTAACCCGATTTGGAAGATTCTAACGTTTCTTGAGCTGTTCAATCTCAGATTTTCTTGCAGTATGCCGTAGTTTTCAGGATTGGGTTCAAATGCAATTACCCTGCCCCCTTCTCCGACAGCCTTGGCAAAAAACAGTGTTGTGATTCCAACATGCGCACCAACGTCATACACGCTCTTGTTTTTCACGCTTAGAGTCTGGAGAAATTGCTCCTCTTTTGTCATCGGTCTTATTGGAAACAACCAGATTGACAATGGAGTTCCCCTCATTCTGAAGCCTTTGGCCAATCCATGTCTTACCGTCATCACGCGATTTTTGTATATCCTATCGACAAACCGAAAAATCCAAGAAGGCCCAAAGAGCGATATGCGATAAGCGGCGCCCCCCAAAGATATTCGGTGTCCCGCACTCCTATGCTTTTTATTGAGGTTCACAGGCCTCGGCTCCTCAGACAAGATTCTCACAAACCAATTGGGCGCTAGTTTCCTTCGCGCGTGCCTTCGAAGTCTGCTCTGCGACTGAAGACTCCTGTCATATGAAGCATTCTAGCAAGCACCATGGCTGGGCCGCGCACGAGGCGGACGACAGAAGACTTCTCATGACACAAGTTCTTCCCTTTTTGAACGTACCTTCCTGTGATTGTATTACTCGTGTTGTTAATAACATTTGGCACGCTACTGTGCGCGTTAGAAATATTACCTATTTGACCCTTCTAGGCCGCATGAGTTTGTCTACACATATCCATATCAAGAATATGCCGTTTATCCTCTGATTCCTGGCGCGATGCTTTTGGTCATGGGTCTCGACTTCCTGTGGCGAGCTAGTGTTGAACCCATCGCATCGATTCCTGTTCACCCTGCAGCGCGTGCGGCGTGCGCACTTGGTGCCCAAACTGCGGAGCAATAGTCCCCTCAAAATAGCGACGCGCAGGCAGCAAAGTGCGGTTCTAGTGTCGTTCACCCTGAGCAAGAAGTTACCACAAGTACTAAAACGGAAAATGTACTTATAGAGAACTCTATGACGGGAAAGAAGAATTGGATTCCCGTTGACTTCATACGCGCTCTGGCCATAACGCTCGTTGTCGTGCTCCACGCGTCATCGGAGATGCCACTGGCTCAGCAGATACCAAACGAAAATGTGTGGCGTTGGTGGGCAGCAAGCATATACGACACTTTGGCACGTCCCGCTGTTCCGCTTCTTGTGATGTTGAGCGGGGCTTTGTTGCTGAATCCTTCAAAGACCGAAGAACCTCTCCGCACGTTTTTTCGAAAAAGAGTGGCGCGAATTGCATTGCCTTTCCTATTCTGGGGTGCATGCTACTTCGCTTGGCGGTATTTCGTCAACCATGAAACAATGACTTTCGACGTTATTTGGCGTGGGTACGTGGAAGGTTATCCATACTTTCATTTCCGGTACATCTACATGCTGATTGGTCTCTACCTGGTTACTCCCATGCTACGAGTACTAGTTGCCCACGCTAGCCCGCGGCTTCTCTTATACTCTGTCTCACTATGGTTCACAGGCGTAGCCATCTTCCCACTCCTTGGCCGATTTGGTTCAGTATGGCCTGGCGACGGACGCTTGGGGGCGGGCGGCCTGTTCGTCGATGCATCATGGCTAGCTATGTTCATTGGATATTTCGTCTTGGGTGCATATCTAAGAAACATTCGTTTGCGTTCGTCGATCACTTTGGTGATGTGGCTCTTGAGCTCCTTGTGGACGGTTGTCGGTACTTGGCTTGTATCTATCGGTGCGGGCGGACACGTCGACGAAGTTTTTCGTGTTTACGTGAGCGCGAATGTAATCCTGGCCTCAAGCGCGTTGTTCCTATTGCTATACAGAAGGTCTACCAATCAACTAAGAAAAAGGCTCCCTCGTACTCATAATCTACTTTGCTTCGCAAGTCAAAATAGTCTGCCAATCTATCTATTTCATGTGATGTTGCTAGAAGGATTCCAGAAAGGATTGTTTGGATTCCAGTTGAGCGTCACAACGCTCAATCCGATTCTTGAGATCCCATTAGTGTCTCTGCTCACTCTTACCATCTGTCTCGGTGTAATCTGGCTGCTGAAAAAGATCCCAATTCTGAGCAATGCAATTGGTTGAAATAGCTGTGCAGAAATTGAGAACAGAGCAAAAGTGAATAGGCACGCACGCTCGCCTTCATGCTTGGCGCAGGTTCGAACCCCATGATCTGGAGCGGAAAGAAGCGCGCGGCTTATGCTTTTGTTTTTTGCGTGTACTCGTGGCTTGGGGGTTAAGGGCGCGCCCGCACCCTCCTCGGATGGATTCTTCTTTCGATGAAAACAAGCACAGAAAGAGTGACTTTGCCACTTGACCCCCACTAGGGCCCCTTTCCTACCCGTGAGCCAGAAGGCAACCTTGCGCGCATAATCAAAGAATTGGCTCAGAGAGACTGACAAAAGACTGTTCTATTTCTGTATGTTTGTCTCACTTTTTCACTGAGCAGCCACAAACGCGTGCGAGGTGCCGTTTTTTTTGTTGGTCAGTGGCATCGGGCCGCCTGGAGTTCAGACGACTCTATATGCATGATTAGCACGCGCCATTATGTCCAGCTTCAACCTTGATGTCGGATATTAGAAACAGCGCCAGAAAAAGGAAAAAGAGAGCAACGGGTTTTCCAAACATTGTCGAACTCTCGGCTCTCACCGGTTTCCATTCTCTGGACATCAAAATAGCAGAATTAGAAAGTAAAGTCACTGGAGAAATGCCGCGCGCGCTGCATAACATAGACTGCATTGATGAGAGTTATGCGAGACTCTTGTTCTGTAACTCAAAAAAAACGAGAAAAAAATAAAGGGGGTTGTTTGTTTATGGATCTTTGTGGATTGTTGGGAATTTGTCGGTTACCCAGGTCTCTGGCCACCATGGGAACGGCAGCCACATCTGTAAGGCGGTCTGTTCCGGTACGCTTTGCGGCATGTGTTCCAAGAAGCATGCTTGTGCATCGAATTCACTTATCGTGCCAAGTGCTTCCTTGATTGTTACGAAGCAGTAGTCTGTCGGATGCAACGTGTAGTCAAATTCCAGTATCAATGTGGTTACGCCTGAAGGCATAAGATGCCATGCTAGCTCTAGCACGTCGCTGTGCATGAGTGCCCAAGTAGTGTAGTATGTGTCTTGTCCTGTGTAGCCGTAGACCACGAACCACACTGTTCCGTTGATATCTCTGAATGTTGAAATCATGCCATAGCCAACTGTCTGGACTCCTTCTGCGAACTGTGCCGCGTATACGTTTTTGCTCCAACACGATGTCGAGAACATCCAGTTCGTTGTAAGTCCGGCTCCTGTCCATCCTGGTATCGTGAATAGTGCGTCGGTATAGTCATTTGTATATTCGGTCGCTATGTTCGCATACGGTCCGCCGATGGTGATTATGTTGCTGCTCGCTATTGGTAGGCCGTAGAGCCAGTCGCTTGATTCGTCTTTGTGGCATGACCAGTCGTCTTTAAGGGCCAGTCTGCCTTTGTTGAAAGTGATTTCGGCGTCTCTGTAGCCTCTGCGGTCAGGTAGCAAAGCGGTTCTCAGTGGGTCTAGGATGTATGGCGCGAGAGGACCATATGCCGTGTTTTGCATTTCTGATCCTGTCATTTGCACTATGTTTCCTGTCCAGTCCGCAAGGAAGTTGGCCACCATTGGTGCTCCTTCAGAGTCTATCGAGTTCGAGTCTTTGCCGACGACTTCCCATTCCCATTGTCCGCCATTCATGTCGTTGTGCGCGTATGCTGAGAACAGTATCTTTATCTCTGCATCTTCCGCGGGTGATTTCGTGAAATGTATGTACGCGTAGTACGGGTTCTCCACGTTAAATTCTACAGTGTAGTTAACGTCGCGTTTCATCAGTACGCCGCCAACGAGTACTCTTTCTCCAAAGTTGGGGTCGTCGTAGTTGTATCCGGTCCAGTCGTACTGTGATTTATCGAGATTATAGTATCCGTCGAAATTATTGTACCATGCAAAGTCATCCTGTGGGACGTTTGGCCAATCCTGTGTATCACCCTTTACTGGGAACAGGTCTGAGTATTTCAAGTAAAAGTCATCCTGTTCACCGTCTCCGTCGTATTTTGTCACCCATCTTCCATAGTCTTTCTTGTTGAGAACGCTGTCAAGGTCCCATGGAGCAAATACTTGCTGAAGCTGATACATGACTTCTCTGTCAATCCAGTTTCTGTACATTCCTACGAAGTTTGCATCTGTTCCGTCGTTCAAGTCTGTGACACCGTAAACGCTGACTCCTCTGAAGTGAATATCAGCTGTTATCGGGCCAACCGTCTTGTGGTCGTCTGCCAGCATAAAGTCCCATTCTCCAACTGTCAATGGTGCTAGGAATGGTTCATCGTTTGGAGTAGCAAATGAGTCAACGTCGTGGACTTCGTCGTAGCCTATTGCTCTGTACCATTGGTCTCTTCTGCCACCGCCTGCGTCTGCAGACCAGTCGCTGAGGCTTGGCCAGTAAGCAGAGAAGCCTACGTATTTCTTGTCATTGGATATTATCTGGGCAACATCGTACGTTCCGCCTCTCACATCTGGGTAGGGCTCTGGTCCCCATGCGTTCGTGCCGTTGCCACCAAGTCTCTGACCAACAACGCTTGTGTTGGTTGGAAGAGTTGGAAGCACCGTGTACAACTCATCGTATGGAGTGTAGAGACCTTCCATGATGTTGTCACCGATTGCTGTTCCTTCAGTGTAGAAGTGCACATAGCTTGCATACTTTGGTGTTGTCAAGTTTGTGCCAAGGTCCCATTCTTCCCTGTTGCTGAATTGGCACAGGATACCGAACGGAACATCCAATTGAGTCGGATCTGTACCGACTGTGACTCTCAATGGAGATATCTGGTACTTGGCTTGGTCAACAACTTTGACTTCTTTGTAAATGATTACTTCTTTGCTGACTTTGTCAAAGATTATGGTGAACATCACGTTGACTACGTTCAATGTTGCGTTTGTCAGTGCATAAATGTCCCATATGTGTGTCTCAAGTTGGGCAATGAATTTCCTCGGACCATGGTACAATACTGTTATGGGGTCGGTTGTCGCTGAGGCGTTTGTCTTTCTACCGCCATTCATCAACACAGTGCCTGTAACTGCGCCTGAATCGTTGATCTCGTAACCCGGCTTCAAGAAGGTTTCTTGATATTCGTAAGTGCATGACTGTGGAGCTTGCACGTGTAGCCATGGTTTTCCATAGTCTGACAGATCACCGAACAAGGCACCAGCCCAGAGGTTTCTGAGACCCCAAGACGAGTGGTTGTAGGTGATGTCAAGGAACCAACCGTTGATCCACACTTTCTTCGGCAACTTCTGTGTATCAAGGCCTGATCCAGCCGGTTCTGCCCATGGATCACGGGCGTGGTTGTATTCGAAACCGACGTTTGTGTTGTTGTCGATGAGTTCGCCGAACTTTGAGAATCCAAGTTCAAGGTGCCCTGCCTTGTACGGGTAGAGCGAGTAGTAGTCTGTGTCGAGTACGCCGTCAACTTTCATATACCAACTTGCAGGATCTGGTGCAACTGCGTAAGCTTTTTGAGTTAACATTACTGGTGCTAAAAGTGATAGTACAAACATTGCTGTAGTAATTGTTGCTATTAGAGATTTTTTCATTCTTTTTTCCCTCTTATATAATGGTCTTTGTATAGTGTGTTAACCTCAGATTTAAAAGGTTTTCCATTAAGAAAAGAGGGTAGAATAGCCTTAATACTGCAAATCAACCATATT
>Ga0315277_10004599_pt1 | contig 18370 bp, 14 predicted proteins | sample YL17G05_15_MG_FD_203695 | JGI IMG/M metagenome (GOLD analysis project Ga0315277, IMG submission 203695) | Sediment microbial communities from Yellowstone Lake, YNP, Wyoming, USA - YL17G05_15 | ecosystem: Environmental > Aquatic > Freshwater > Lake > Sediment | place: USA: Wyoming | collected...
CGGACAGGTTCTCGTTGAACAGCTTGACGATGTGGAAGTGGTCGAAGACGAGGACGGCCTTGCGCAGATGGGTCTGCACGGCGCTGATGTAGGCCGGCGACATGTCCATCGCCACCGCTTCGATCTTCGGGAGTGGTCTGGGGTCAGAGCTTGATTAGTGATTAGCAAGGCGGGACCTTGTCGGGCTCGGAGGTTGGCATTCCTTTTGTTGGTTTCGGGTGGCGAGGAACGGTGTGGACGGCACAGCCTGCGGCTGTCGCCTGGTCCACAGGCGGCAGAACGCGTGCGGCAAGTGCGAATTCAGGTCAAGAGCCGACTCGCAACAGATTGTGATCGAGGGTCGTGAAGGGCGGAGTAAAAGTGCGGCGGGCGGCGGACCAAAACTGCAACACCCTGCTTTACCTTTTCAAACCAAAAACCCAGTGAAAAAACCCTCCTTTCTAAAAATATTGTTGTTTGATTTTCACTCCAATCACCAGAGCCAAAATCACAACAGCCACACCAATACCTATCCAAGCTAGTGTGCCTATTGCAAGCATACTATGCCTCCTTTTCCACAGATCAATGACTATACAGTCTGCATAAATGGGGAAAGGCAGAAAGTTGCTTTCCGTATAAGAAGTCCCCGTCTCTTCTCACATTTTCATCCAACATCTTTCACATCAACGAGAGCATAGCCGTGTATCATCCTTCCCTGTGTCTGGTCGTCTATGGGGTATAACCCGACCTGAGGGGCACGCGGGACAGACACCGCTCTTCTTTCTGGGCGAGGGGGCGGAGGTTCGCATTCCTTTTGTTGGTTTCGGGCGTCGAGGGATGGTGTGCACGGCAGAGCCTGCGGTTGTCGGTTGTTTCCTGGGCGGCGGGGGGGTGCAGGCGGGGAATATTGGGGGGGGGCTCTGGGGTGGACACTTGAAGTGGCGCGCTGGGGTGGGTACCATGTTGACTTATGACGCAGCAGAGCTCGGATGAACAAGGTTGCCGGCCCTTTGCAGAAAACGATGAGAAGAAGATCGATTGTCATAGGCGTTTGTTCCGGCGTGATCGCCCTGGTGGGGATGTCGTTCGTATCGTGCAGGTCCGAGACCGTGGGGCCGTACATTCAAATTGCCCGCAAGCCGGCCATTGACCCTGACTACTCCGACATCGTCATCCCATGCAACATCGCCCCCCTGAATTTTCAGATTCTTGAAAAGGGCCGGGCCTACCGTGTCAGAATCCATCCGGATCGGGGTGCGGCCATAGAAATCGGCGGCAGGACAGGCTCGATGCGCATCCCTCCCGGACAATGGCGGGCCTTGCTCGACGCCAGCCGGGGTCATGAGGTCTTCGTGGACGTCTATGTCAAGGGCGCGGACGGCCGATGGTCGCAATTTCAGCGCATCACCAACACGATTGCCCAGGAGGGTATCGACGAGACCCTCGTCTATCGGTTCATGAGGCCCATCTACAGTGCGTGGAAAGACATTGGGATCTATCAGCGCAACCTGGCCAATTACGATACGTCGGTGATCCTGCACGGCCGTTCCTTTGGCGAAGGGTGTCTCAACTGCCACAGCTTCGCAGGCAATTCGCCGGACACCATGACGATCGCTCTGCGCAGCGAGAGGTACGGCAGCCACACGCTCCTGGTCCGCAAAGGCGCAGTCGACAAGATCGGCGCCAAGTGGGGCTACACCGCCTGGCATCCCGGCGGCCGGCTGGCTGTCTATTCGATCAACAACGTCGTTCAATTCTTTCACACCGGCGGCCTGGAGGTGCGGGACGTTGTGGATATCGACTCGGCCCTGGTCTGCTATCATGTGGATAGCGGAAAGGCCGTATGTCCCCCGGCGCTGTCGGACAAGAACCGGCTGGAGACCTACCCGGCGTGGTCGCCGGACGGCCGATATCTATACTATTGCAGCGCCCCCATTCTGTGGAAGGATCGAAACGCCGTTCCTCCTGAAAACTATGACAAGGTGAAGTATGATCTATGCCGGGTCGCCTATGACGCCGACGCGGATCGCTGGGGCGAAGCCGAGACGGTCCTGGCCGCACAGGACACGGGGCTGAGCATTCTACTGCCGCGGGTTTCTCCGGACGGGCGATTTCTTCTCTTTTGCATGTGCCGGTACGGCTGCTTCCCCGTCTATCAGACCAGCAGCGACCTGTACCTGATGGACCTGGCGACGAGGAAATACCAGCGCCTGGCGATCAACAGCGACTACTCCGAATCGTGGCACAGTTGGTCCAGCAACAGCCGGTGGATCGCGTTCAGCAGCAAGCGCCAGGGCGGCGCCCTGACCCGGACCTTCTTCAGCTACATCGATGAGACGGGTCAGGCTCACAAGCCCTTTGTCCTGCCGCAGAAGGATCCCGCGTACTACGATTCGCTGTTGGAGACCTACAGCGTTCCTGAACTGCTCAGAGGCAGGGTCAAGGTGAGTAGACCGATGCTGGCCCGCGCTGCTCGCGCGGAGCCTTCCGCGGTTGTCGCCATTCCTATTACGCAGGCCACGCCTCAGGCCCGCCCGCGCGAGCCATGGCAGGAACGCGAGTGACGATCGGCTTCAATCACGGGCCCGTACGGCCATGGGAGACGCAAAGACGTGCTGCACAGAATAAGACAGGTTCCCCACAATCCGGTGTTCTTCCTGCTCGCTGCGGCGTATGTGGGACTCGTCGTCGAGCCGCGTCTGATCTATCCCTGTTTCGGCACGATTCTGGCGGACGCACCCACGTTTCTGACTGGATGGCCTTTTCTGCAAAGTTCGCTCGGCTTGCCCGGCGGGCCCGTTGCGTATGTCGCCGGATTCCTCTCCCAGAGCTATTACTATTCGTGGCTGGGGACCCTGATCATCGTGTCGTCCGCCCTGGGTCTGTGCGAGCTGTCCAGACGACATCTCGCGATTGCCGGGTACGCGCGGGCGAGCATCCTGACCACATTTGCGGCGATCCTGCTGTTTCTGATGTACAGCGGCTACGCACACCCCTTGCCCGTCTGTCTGGCCGTATCGCTGGGACTGCTGTGGTCGCTTGTCTTCGAGAGATTGCCTTTGCGCGGGTGGGTGACCCGCGTGGCGGCGTACTGCCTCATGGCGGCGTCTGTCTTCTGGTTGGCCGGTGCAGGGGGGCTGTTGGTCTTTTCGCTCATGACGGTGATCTACGCAGTCTGCGTCCGCCGGGATTGGGGATTCTCGGTACTGGTCGTGCCGGCGAGTCTTGCGATCGTCTGGGGCCTTGCCCTATACGTCTTCCTCATATCGCCCCGACAGGCGCTTCTCATATTGACCCCTGCTTCCGCGTCGGTGACGGAAGGCATGAAGACGTTCTCCAAGGTCTTGCTCATTCTCCTGTACGTCTTCGTTCCCTTGAGCGTGTCGCTTCGGCTGCTGAGCAAGGAGGCCCTTGGCAGACTCGGACGCGCCCGGAAGAAACCTTCCAAGGTCGGCAAGAGAAGAAAGGGACATGGCGCACCCAGACAGGAGAGGCTGGCTTGGACTCTCTTGAAGGAATCGGCCATGATCGGCGTTCCGATAGCGCTGATGGCCGCGGGACTGTGCTTCAGCCGCGATTCGAAGAGCAAGCCGTTTCTGCTGGCGCACGACTACGCTCTCCGGGGACAATGGGACAAGATCCTCGAGCTCGGCCGCAGCTTGCCCCAGGGCGAAAGCAACGTGTATTTCGATCATAACATCATTGGGGCGCTCTACCATACGGGCCGCCTGCCTTATGACTTGTTTGACTTCCCGCAAACGCCGCACGGGCTGTTCCTTACGCACGAAAAGAGAGTGTCCTATCTGACGCAGTTGAAGCTGTGCGATACGTATTTGGAGCTCGGACTGGTCAACATGGCGGAGAAACTGGCGTCGGAGATCCTGGCGACGAAGGGCCATTGTGGATTTGTCGTTGAGAGAATGGCGTGGATCAACATCCTGAAGGGGCAGACCGGCGCCGCCCGGATCTATCTGAACGTCTTGAAGAAGGACCTGGTCCATCGCGGCACGGCCAACGCCTTGCTTGGCGCTCTGGACAACGGGTTCACGCCGGATCAGACGGCCTATGTTGACAGAATCCGTTCCTGCATGCCTGGAGAGGGCGATGCCGGAACCGGCAGAGATTCCATCGAGAAGATGTTGACGGGATTGCTCGAACGCAATCCCCGCAATCAGATGGCCTTCGAGTATCTCATGACGCTTTACCTGTTGACGGGGCAGGTGGAGAAGCTTGCCGCGAACATCGGGCGGCTTAACAACCTGGGGTACCAGACCATCCCCACCCTTTATGAGGAGGCCATGCTCATCTACTTCGGCTCCCACGGGCAGAAAGTCGACCGGAGCAGGTTCGCAATAAAGCCGCAAACCATCGAGCGCTATGCGAAATTTGTGCAACTCTGTAGCACGATGGAGCCTCGGAATCGCCAGGCGGTGCTCGGGCGAATGATCGTCGAGTTCGGCAACAGCTACTTCTTCTATCACACATTCGGGTGTGTCGGTTTGGCAGGACCCTCCGGGGCACAGCGGCGCACGGGCCTTTGAATTGATGTCCGGTCCGTCCCGGCCCTCTGTATGTCCCTTCTTCTGCCACAGAGGTCACCGAGGGCTCAGAGAGAAATGAAACCGCAGACGCACACGGATGAACACGGATTTACCTATTCAGACGTGGATTTACACGGAGGGACACAGATTCTCATGTCATTCCCGCGAAGGCGTGAATCCAGGTTTCCGTAGCGTGTGCATGGCACACCCTACGGGTATTGGCTGTGCCGGGGCGGCGGGGGCTGTTCCGCGTGGGGGAATATCGGGGCGGGCCTTTGTGCCGGATGCTTGAACCACTTGGCTCTTGCCGATAGCATGTTGGTTTATGACGCTGTCAAATCGACTATTTGTCCGGGTGGTGCTGGCGAGGAGCTGTTGGATGCTTCTCTGTCTCGTTGCGCCGGGGCATCGCGTATCGGCACAGACGAGTGACGGGGGGACGGCTTTCGGGATGGGGACCAGCGCGGAGTCACGGGGCGAGCATGCGACGCTGTATCCGGAGCTGAAACGGGCCGGGGTGACTCTTATGCGGGCGTGGCCGGAATGGGGGCGAATCCAGTCCGGGCGGGGACAGTGGAATTGGGAGGAGTGTGATGAGTTGCTGCGAAGCGCCGGCAGCGCGCGAGGCAATCACCTCGAACTGATCGGAGGTCTGTGGTATCTGACCGACTGGGCCTCTACCAATGGGCACTTCCCTTTGCAGGACGCCAACGACTGGTCCAACTACGTCGCTGCCATGGTGTCCCGGTATCGCGGGGCGGTGAAGTATTGGGAGTGCTGGAACGAATTCAACGGGGCGTTTGCCAAAGGCGGGAAAGTCGCCGATTACGTTCAGCTCCTGCGGGGTGCCTACCGTGCCGCCAAACAGGCCGATCCCGACAGCCGGATAGGGATCAGTTGCGCCAGTGTCGATGTCGCCTTCTTCGAGGCGGTGATTGACGGCGGGGGGCGCGACTGTTTCGATTTCATCTGCATCCATCCGTATGAATCCTTTGGAACCCTGGTGCAGGATGGACACGTGATGTCGTTTCTCAACATCCGCAAGATGGTGGTGGCGATGCTTAAGGCCCATCATCTGCCGGCGGATATGGAAATCTGGATCACGGAGTGCGGCCATCCGGCGAAATTCGGCGACGCCGCGGATGAACAATTGCAGGCGGAGGCTTTGGTGAAGCTCTACACGCTGAGTTTCGCCCAGGGGATCAGCAAGGTTTTCTGGTTTGAAGGGAAAGGTCCCGACTACCCGGGCGGCAATTTTGGTCTTGTGCGCCGGGACTGGAGCAAGCGGCCGTCGTACCATGCCCTGGATACCATGACCGGGTTGCTGGGAAGCCACCCAGTGTATGGGGGATGGCTGACTCTGACGGAGGAGAGCTACGGCTTCGTTTTTAACGGGCCGGCACAGCCGGTGCTGGTCATCTGGTCCGGGAGCAGCGATCGTCTGAGTCTTCCCTCTGATGTCACCGTCACGGAGCTGAACGGGTCCAGTCGATCTGTCCCTGCCGGGCAGGAGATCACCCTCACGCAGACGCCGCAATTCATCACCGGATTATCGCCGGGCCTGCTGGGGGACGCCGCCGGTCATCTTTCCCAGGAATTTCCCTGGTCCACGTACAGCGGCTCCGGCCCGGCCAGCGTGGTGTTTGACGCCGTGCCTGTGGAACGGGGGCTGTATCAGCTCAATGCCTTCGGCCGGGTCGTGCCCGGACAAGTGGATGGCGAATGGGCGGTCAGAACGCCTGCGCGGACAGGGTCGGAGTTTCGCGGCGTGGCCTTCGATGTGGATGATGCCTGTGTCGGCTATGGCGACTACAAGGTGGAAATCACGATCACGGCCCGGCGGGTCGATCCGGCCGTGAACACCGGGATGAACCTCTTCTACGAATCCACCGCCGGATATACCAATTTCGGGCAGTGGTGGACCATTCCCGCGGGGCCCGGGTGGCATCAGAAGACCTACACCCTCGACAATGCCCACTTCGTCAACAAGTGGGGCTGGAATTTCTCCTGTCAAAATGAGACCTCCGGCGACTTCTGGATCAGGGAGGTCCGCGTCACAAAGGTCGCCTCCCCGCCGCCGCGATGATCCTGAGGGGGATCAGGGTCAGCTAACATGAAAGGCAGAACCTCCTCGCTGCTATAATAGCAGCGACAGAGGTTGATAAGATAAGGAGGTTCTGCCATGTACGGCGCATTAACATGCGAAGTGCAACACGGGGGCATGAGGGACGGATACCGTTTTTCTTTCTGGGCGGGGGGCGGAGGAATATCGTGGTGGGCCTCTGGGATGGATGCTTGAAGCGGCGCGGTCTTGCGGATAGCATGTTGGTTTATGACGCTGTCAGATCGAAGATCTGTCCGATTGGTGCTGGCCGGCACGCTCCTGCTCGTGGCAGTCGCCCTGACTGATTTACCGCCCTCGCCCGAAGAAATCCATCCGGGCGAAACTCGGACTGACGCGGCATTGACTCAAGGCGTGATTGACCACATGAGGGCGGGTGCCGGCTACTACGATGCGATGGAGACCGCACTGCGAGCGCAGGGTTACGCGATGCGACCGTTCTGGAGTTTCCGGCTGCCTCTACTGGCGAAATTCACGGCGGCGTTCCCGACAGATGCCGTGCCCCGGCTACTGCTGGTGACTCTGTCCGTAGCCGTCTGGGTGGTCTGGACGCTGCGAATGGAATCGCGATGGAGTCTGGCAGTCGCTGGAGGCCTTCTGACGTTTTCCGTGTTCCTTGCATGGGCTCCAGGATGGCTGCTCTTTCACGATGTCTGGGCGGGCCTGCTGATCGCGCTGGCCCTCGGCCTGCATCCCCGCTCCCGGTGGGCCGCTGTTGCCTGCGGGGTCATCGCCCTGGGAGTACGTGAACATGCCGTCATATTCGCAGGGGTCATGCTTCTGTGCGCCTGGCGCGACCGGTACGAGCGCCTTGCCTGGTCGGCAGCGATAGCCGGATTCACAATCTACGTCCTGATACACGCATGGATCGTCAGTCAACACGTTCTGCCCGGCGATATCGGAAAGAACTGGGTGACGGTCGGCGGCTGGTCCTTCATCGTCTCGACAGCGCGATGGACGTGGCTGACGGCCTTCTCGCCCACACCCGTGTGCGCCGTCGTCATGCCGGTTGCGCTGTTGGGATTAGCCTACCTGAGAGACCATCGGCCACTGGCGGTCGTCGGGGCGTACGTGGTCCTGTTCCTGTTTGTCGGTATTGCCGATGACTGGTACTGGGGTCTCCTTTACTCACCGCTGTTGGCCGTCGGCATCGCCAATGTGCCGGCGACAGTATTGGGTGTGCTGAAAAAAGAGGGCGAAAGTCAGCCCTTGTTCTAATCTTTCGTGAAGATCAGAGGCTCTCAGGGCATCTGGCGGGATTCGCGTCATATCATACGAAGACTGTGTGACCTGAGAGTAAGCGACGCCATCAAAGGAGCATCGATGTCAGGAAAGGAGATAAACACGGCCAAGGAGCGGGTCTTCCCGGGTATCGTTCTGTTCATGGTCATCCTGCCGGCTCCCTCGTCGTAAGCAAAAGCACCGGCCAGCGCCGGCGACGATCAGTTCCGGCGATGACCGGCCTGTTTCGGCTGAGAACTGAGTTTCATGTCCCCGGATATATCCACCGCATGCCAAATATGTGCTCTTACGGCACGGAGCACGAATCCGTAGTCTCCAGGTTCGCCGAAGGATCATAGGTGAGTGAGTCGGTCACATCGGTCACGGTCGAGGTGAAGGTGCCCGCGAACGGCGACCGGACGAACAGGGTCGCCGTGCCGTCGGGACCCGTGGCAGCCGTTTGGGATGTCGATCCACCTTTCGGCAGCGTGGTCGTCACGAGAACAGTCGCCCCGGCCACCGGCTGCGGCGAAGGAGTTGAGTTATCGACGACGGCCACCTTCGTGCACACGAAGTGGTCCCGGCCGGTCTTCGCAGACCACATGTCTATGGCCGACACGTGCATCGTCGTAGGCTCTGATGCATTGGTCACCACAATGTTGATCGACTGGCTTGCCGTCTGGCGGATTGTATCCACCGCCACGGCAGTCACCTGGTGCGCACCGTTGTCTTCCCGGCTACAAATGGCACTCTAATACATACGCACAGGGACTTGCGGCGAGGTTGGTGTGTTCGGATGCCGATGAATATGGTTTCGGACGGCGAATCATGCGCGGTGGACAAAGTGTGCTATTTCAGCGGAGGATCGTAACCATCGAGAGGACCCAGGTTGGGAATCTGCCGGCAACGATCCTGATGATCCTTTGTCTGTGGCAGTTTCCGGCTGCGGCCCTGGATCGGATGGGACCGGCCATCAGCCAGTTGAAGCAGGGTCAGCTCAGCATCGGGCTTGATTATGCCCAGAGCAATACCGACCTTGACGCCTCCGGACGCAGTGCCTTTACGTCTATGAACATGTCATCTGGAACGCCGGTCGTGACACGGACGGTTCGCCATCACGTTGTCGGATTGGATGGCGTGGACATGGACAGGCTCTATGCGGCCGCCGAGTATGGGATCGGAATGCACTCGGATGTGTTCTTTCGGCTTGGTGAAGCCCAGGTCGATTGGAGAGACGACGGTGGTGTTCACTGGGCCTTCAGCGGCGGCATCCGCTCGACATTCTACGAAACCGGCCCGTTGAAGATCGGTGGACTCGCTCAACTGAGCTGGACTGAGGCGGAGTACGACGATATTCCCTTGTCCAACCCTTTCGACAGCCGGGATTGTCCCCATGCGCGGCGAACTGTCCCTCTACGAGATTCAGATTGCTCTGGCGGCATCGTATCGGCTCGCAGAGTGGGTTTCCATCTACGGCGGTCCCTTTGCCTATTTCGCCGATGGCGACCTTGACGTGGAGAAGGACAGTCCGTGGGCAGTCTGGATCCCCGAAGGCAAGGCCCTGCTGCTTGAGAGTTCCTATGACATCGACCAGACCACCCAGTTCGGCGGCTATGTCGGGGCCCAGTTCGATCTCACGGGGCGGCTGGGACTCGGAATCGAATATCAGCACACCGCCGGCACCGACGCGGTGACGGCGGGGCTCGCCTGGCGGTTCTAAGCCCGATCCGGATCAGCCGGCTTCATGAGCGGGTTATTGTATGGCTTGCCGCAGACTCACTTCGTGTCTGCATGAATCGGGCCAATGTGCGGTCTCATTGTCTCCATGTCTTCTGCGGCCTCCGGGGGGGGGGAAAGACTGCTCTCTAGTGGTCCCCTGTGCGGAAGGACCAGATCGGGCTCAGGACGATGCCGTCTACTGTGCGGGCGCGGACCTGCCAGTGGTAAGTCGTGTTGTTGAGGAGTCTAGTTGGGGCGAACCACGGGACGTTGAGTCCGGAGGCGATCTGGGGCAGGGTGTTGGGGTCGAGGCCGAGGTAGACGTCATAAGTCGGGACCAGGGGACTGAAGTACGCGGCGCGCGTGATCCATTCCCAGCCATCGCAGCGGCCTTGCTCGTCCGGACAGATCAGGGAACAATCGCAAAGCCCTCGATAGGCGGCACTGGGGATGAAGTCCTCGTTTCCGGAGAACAGGATGCCCTCGACTTCCAGGGTGGCCCGGCGCAGGACGGGCGAGCCGGAGCTGCCGGCGTTAACATCGAGATCGGTCTCAAAAAAAGCAGGCAGGCTGTTGGCCAGGACTCTTCCGCCGCTACTGTACTTGCGGGGCAGGCCCAGCGGATGCCCGATCACCAGCAGATCGTTCACGTCATCGGCCAATCGGCCCTGCCTTCGAAGACGCAGTGGAGTGCGGTCCGTGACCGGCCGATCCAACTGCACCAGAGCCCAGTCGGGGACGCCATCATTGTAGGCGAGGACCTTTTCCATAGTGTAGAGTTGTTCGGGCCGCACGGTCACGGCCGCCGTGTTGGCGTCGGCCATGACAAAGTCGAAGACCACGACTTCACTCGGTGCGCCAGTGCCCGCACGGGAGACCACGTGCCCGACCGTGGCCATGATCTGCGGCGCCACGAGAAACCCGGTGGCCATGCCCGGCGCGGGCTGATCGCGAAAGCGCTCTTCGGGACACAGCAGCCGTCCGGTGCGCAAGGCATAGACTTCCGCCAGGGACCCGCTGAACAGGGTCAAGGCGCCCTCGCCGTTATCCAGGAGATGGTCGGGCGTCACGATCATGGCGACGGCCCAGCCCGCCGCAAGGACATCCGCGTCATGGACCTCGTACTCGTCGCGCCGGCCATCCGAGCCGTAGATCGTTGCGGCCCTTATCACGGATGCCTTCGCCGTTGAGACTGACTGCTCCCCCGTCCGGACCACCTTAGCAGGCACACCGTCCCATCGCAGACTGCTGCCGACCGGCACAGCCTCGGCGCCATCCGCGGGGGAAGGCGTAAGAACGCAGGAGAAGGCCTCGGAAGTCACGCGGCAGACCTGCAACTCGTATTGGCCTGTAGCGCGGGCATACCCAGCCACGCGAATCAGGAGCTTCGTCCCGGCCGCCGCGGGCATCTGAATCTGAGGCAATCCGAAACCGCATGGCCTGTTGCTGCACGCCAGCTCCGTTACGTTACAGGGATCAAAAACGCTGAGCACCGCCTCAAAGGACCGGCTGACGATCCGGATCTTGAGCAAGCCGTCGCCGGGGACGGTTAACTCGTGCCAGACATCGCAGGTATCGCCGTAGCCGCAGTGGCTCAAGGCCTCGCCTGTGGCCCCCTCCGTCGAGCCGGCGTAGACCTGATCCGGCTCAATCGCCGCTGCCTGATTCGGCTCATCGTGGGGATGGGCCGCACCCGCTACGGCTGCGCACCCTGCCACCACTAAAGCGGCGCAACACACGAACCGTGATCCAACCGGCCGTCGGCACATCCACACATACCCTCCAGAGTGCTCATTTGCCCAATACCTCTTCATTATAGCAGACAAGAACCGCAGAAATTGTGGAAAATTCCTCTTGCATCCGTTCGGGCTGCCAGGGTATATTGACACCAGCGGATAAACGAAGGTAGCCGAATAGTTATATAACGTGCTTCGTCATCATACTCGTGTCCGTCATCATTCTCTACCTTCGAATGCCGATAGAATAGATCGGTCTTTTCTTCAACGGTTTCTCGTACGCGCGTAAAGCAGGGCGGAAGAACCGTCCAAACCTGTTCTTATCATTCATTTCATACTGAAGGAAGAACACTATGACACGGATCGCACTACTTTTACTGACAATCGGGGCATTTCTGTATGCTGTTTGGCTTGTGCTCAGGGGCAGGCCTTTGCCTCAGCCGGGAGGAACACGCGGCCTGAAACGCCGATTCCTGCTGGCCACACTCCTGTTCGTCGGCCTGCTGAGCCAGGTCTCCAGAGGGCAATCCGCCGGCGCCCCGGACCCGAACGTTCTGGACCCTAATACCGCCTCGCAGGTGGTCGCGCCGGAGGACCTGTGGGTCACGATCAAGACTGTCTGGCGGACCCTGGACCCGAACCAGGCCGAGGTCTTTCGTCAGCATCTGGAGACCGCCGTAGCAGACGGCCAGGTACGACAGCGAGTCGCCGACATCCTGTCCACGGCCTTTGCCCAAATCGCGACCTACAACTCGCTCACACGTCAACCCCCAGGATCGGGAGTGCGAGCCCTGGGGAACTACCCTGAGCCTCTCGCCAAGTACGCCCTGTGGGGAATCTGGGACTTGCGAAAAGCTCTGAAGACGGGGTCCGCGAGCGAACCCGCCTCCCTGTCTGCTCAGTCTGTCTTGTCCAGGGAGATCGAGATGATGTGGCTTCTGGAGCGGGCGAAACCTGATGAATACATGGCCCTTGATTCGCTGTACACACGCTACTCGTCATCGATGCCCCGGATCGATTCTGCGGTCGTGGCTGCCAAGATCATTGTGGAATCCGAAGGCGGGACACTGTCGTCTTTGACTGCCGCATCGCGACTTCAGACGATGCGGAACCGCGTGGACGACCTGTTTTATGTCGGCCCCGTCTTCAGCGACTGGGCGAGCCACAACGTCTCGCCGCAGATCGAGGGCATGCTGGAGGGTCTGGGACTGGTTAGTCTGCGGCGCCATGTGACCTGCTATCGGAGCCTGACCAGGCTGACCGAGCGGACGGCGGAGCTCAAGGACCTTCAGGCCGTGCTGTTGCAGAAGTGCGTGGATGCCAACGTCATTGACGAGCAGGTCGCCGCCTGGGCGGCCGATCCGAACGGGGCCGATCCCAACGCCGTGGACTCCCATGCCGTCCCGCTGCCTCTGGACTTTGCCGTGGAGGCGGAGATGCGCGCTTTCCAGAAGCAGATTCGGTGCGTGATGGTCGAGCTTTACAACCGCGGCGAAGTGCCGTCGTCGTTCGTCCGGGACGTGGAATTGGCGGCGGACATCGAGATTCTGCCCGTCGATTCCAGCGAGGCCCGGCGCCGGGATATGGGCTACTTCCTCCACGCCCTGCTGGACTGCCCCTCCAAGGAGCCATTTGTCTCGGCTCTGGAAGCTCGCGGCCTGATCCCGCCGGCCCAGAACCACCGCATGGTGACCTACAACTACGACAAATCCTGTGAGGCCGACCCCCATGAAAGCCACGTCCTGGAATTCACTTCATTGCTGGACAGCGGCGCAGATGTGACTCTGGACAAGGATCAATTTCTCATCTGGCCTGCGTCCTTCCTGCCTAGCGAGGACTTGGAGTACCGTATGACCATACGCCGGGCGTGCCGGATCCTCACCAAGCTGAGTTATACAGACACTCAGTGGCTGATGGCGGTGGATCAAGCCATCGGCATTCCGGTCGTCGCCACGATCGGCGAAGAGGCAACAGAGATCGTAGATACGAGACCAAGGCCTAGATAAATCATCGTGGCATGGAGTAGACTTCACAACTTGCTGAAACGCTGGTCGCACGAGTCTCTGATCTACGAGGTGACGGCGCGCTGCAACCTCCGTTGCCAGCACTGCTACAACGTGTGGAAGGGCGGCGATCCGTACCCTCAGGACGAACTGCCCACGGACCGGGCGTGCCGGCTCATTCGCAAGGCCGTGCATGACAGCCGTTGCCGCTATTTCACCCTGACCGGCGGCGAGCCGCTGCTGCGCGACGATCTCGAAACGCTCGCGGCCACAGCCAGGGCCCTGCGGACTACCGTCACCCTGATCACCAACGGCACGCTCCTGCCCGAGGCACGAATTCAGTCCCTGATCCGCTCAGGCGTGTCCTTGTTCGAGCTGCCCTTGAATTCATCCGACAGAGACATGCACAACCATATGGCCGGCGACCTGGACTGCTTCGACAAGGTCACTCGCGCCGCGGCCTGCATCCGATTTCACGGGGCCCAGGTGGCCTTTGTCTTTGTGGGCACCAGGCTCAATATCGAGCACTGGAAGGGGGCATTGGAGCTGGGCATCGCGCTGGGTGCACAGAGCTTCCTGCTGAACCGTTATAATGCCGGCGGCGAATGTCACGGCCATCCGGAGACCCTCATGCCGTCCGTGGACCAGGTGCGGGACAGCCTTGCCATCGCCGAGACATACGCCCGGCAGTACGGCGTGGACATCGGCGCGTCCATCGCGATCCCGCCGTGCCTGATCGACCCGGCCGACTTCCCCCATGTGGGATTCGGCTTCTGCGCCGCAGGCACCGACCGTGCCTACTACACCATCGACCCCATGGGCCGGGTCCGACCCTGCAACCATACGACCACCGTCCTCGGCGACCTGTTCACGCAGTCCCTCAAGCGCATGGCCCGCTCAAAAACCCTCGCAGCCTTCAAACAGGTGCGTCCCGCCCTCTGCCAGGGCTGCCGCTTGGAGGATGCCTGCCTGGGGGGCTGCAAAGCCGCCGCCCAGGTCTGCTACGGCTCGCTCACCGTCCCGGAGCCCTTCCTCGGACTCAACCGATCCCGCATCAGGAAGGCAACATGACCTCTTGCCCACCATCCGCGCCAGGGTGACTCGTTTCACCAAGTGTCCAATCGGCTCTGGCAGTACTGAGATTTCCGGTTTTCCACTTGCAATTGGCTGCCGAGACCCATACACTGTGTGTCTTAACGTGTGTCGCACCGTGGGTGGCGACGCCGTTGCGAGTGTCGTGACAGGGATGGCTTCACGGGAACTGGGGAGAAACAGATGAAAAAGGTTTTGGTTGCGTTGCTTGTTCTGACCATTGCGGCGGGCTGCGCCAGCACGGACCGCAAGGGGCTGGTTGCCCTCGGATACAGCCCGCAGTACGCGGACGGGTACGTGGACGGGTACTGTGCCGGGTGTCACACCATCGGTCATCCGTTCTACCAGTTCACGCGGGACATCACGCGCTACCGGCAGGACCACCAGTACAAGAAGGGATGGGAGGACGGTTTCTCGATCGCCCGGACGGACTATGCCGCCATGTGGTAAGTCGCTGTCTGCGGGAAGCCTGAGATTCTACAGCGACATCGTTGCGTAAAGCGCTGCCATCGGCAGGGTGGCAGCATCAAGCCCGTTTGTAGTGTGCCCGAAAGGGCGTACCGAAGAAACGCAACATGTTGCGTTCCTACCGGCGTCGCCACGAGCAAGGCCTTGACGATGCCACCCGTCTGCGTAGCTTGGGTCAGCTCGATCCCAGGAACGCGGAACGTTGTCAACACGTTCGGCGATCTTGTTCTCTTGCCGGCCGTCACAGGACGACAGAGTAGGACGACGGCTTGTACGTCAGCACTCTGAGCAGGTCGAACCCCGCCGGAATCTCCACCATCGCGGCACGGTCGAAGGTCATGGAGATGTTGCCATCGACCCTGGTTGCGGCCGGCGAGTAGCTGATCATCGTTCCCTTGACCACGGCGCTGGCGTTGCTGGAGAAATACAGACTGCTGGCGACCATAACGCCGTTGACCGACGAGAAGTTGCCGGTAAAGGAGACACCGAAGCCCGGCGCAAGGATGGACGAGCCGATCTCTTTGCGAATCTCGTCGAATTGAGTGCCCGGCGGATACGGCCCGGAGGCAAAGTTGCCGGCGAAACTGACCTGGTTCGTGCCCGGCTGGTTCGCATCGCCATCCGCCACGATGATCCCCTGGAGGCTCACGTTCCTGGTGAACGTCACCTGGTTGGGCTGCTTGATGAACAGAATGCCTTGAATGGTGGCGTTCCCGAGGAAGGTCGGGTTGGTCCCCGCGGCGATGACAGCGTTGACCAGCGTCATACTGCTGGACAGGTTCGTGGTCTTGTTGATCACCGGACCGGTGGCATAGTCGAAAAACGGCTCAGTCTCCGGGACGGGGAATTCGACGGGATCGGCGCCAAACGTGATGTGGTTGTCGATCGCGGGCTGCCCGTGTTGACCGGCGATGTTGACGTCTCCGTGGAAATCGACCGTGGCCAGGGCGTTGCCGATATCGATGTTGCCGTCGAAGTTGGTGTTTCCGCCCACTTCAATGGCCGTGATGCTGCCGGCGCTCTCCACATAGATATCTGCCTCCCAGTTCTCCACGGCACCTCTCAGCGTGGGGTTCTGCGGGAACTGCAGCGCCCCCTTGGTGGCAACGCCGTAATTGAAGATGGGGAAATGGTACGGCTCGATCGTGAACTCCACCCGGATCGTGCGGGCCGCCTCCCCGCTGGAGCCCGTGACATAAACGCACAGCACCGTCGGCTCGCACGGATCCATGGAAATGTGGCCGGAGAAACTCTGCCCGTTGATTGTCTCGATGGCCACCGGCGGAATTGACCCGTCGCTGTTGATCGCCAGATTCGAGACCCCGTTGGTCAGCAGGTCCTCCTGGACGTTCAGGATAACCGCGGTCAGATACTGTGCCGCGGGCGTCGAACTCGGGAGGCGCACGCGGCTGAGCCAGTATCGTACTACCTCCAAACCGGATTCGGCACTGGCGAACGCCTGGTTCGCCTGATGCTGGTTGTTGGCGATCTGCAGATTGCCCCCGGACATAGAGGCCACGCCGACAGCCAACGCCATGAAGACCACCAGAAAGATCGTGCAGAGGATCAGCGCACTGCCCTTACGAAACGCGCGGGACTGCATGAATGTCCCCTCCTAAAAGATGCCCCCGATGGCGTGCGTTGCAATTTGTACTTCAAGAATGGGATGTCCCAATAAATCATAGAAAACAAAACGCGAGGTCCAAAAGACAAGCACGGATCGTTTGGCGGGGCGGCAGGTGATACGTATATTTTCAAGGGGGATTCCCCCCGATGCCAATGGTACGACGTTGAGTCGTGAATCCGGCTTTGGCCGGATACATCGGTAGGTGGCACGCACCATTCCGCCGCCTCAGGTGCGTGTCACTTTTTTTCTGCGCGCAAAAGACGCCGGCTTCACGCCGTGCGAGACGGGTGGTTTCGGGTTCCCGGGCGCGCGATGCCCGGTGGGTGTGCGAGAGGGGCCGCCGGCCCCGCGGCGGCGAGGGGACGGATTGCTTGCGGCTGCGAACAGACCGCCGTTCCGCTGTGATCGGAGTGCTTCTCCCCTCGCCATTACAGCAGTGCCGAAGCGGAACGAGCGGCCTGTAAGGTATGCTCAATGGAGCCGCGTTTGACGGTTACAGGATGATCTCTTGTGACTCACGCTGCTGCTGCTGCTCGTGTGCCTGCGACTGGTATGCCTGCGGCTGACGCTCCTGCGGAGGCTCGACAGGGATAGAATAGGGGTCTTGGCCCGCCGCATCGCAGGGGTCGAACGGCGACCACCGGTTGCGTGCCTTCTTGACGATCTCGATCAGCCGTGCGATCACGACGTCCGGCGTGTCGTCAAACGGGTCGATTACGAAGCTCTTCAACTGCTCATACAACTCATCGGATACTTTGAACGTCCTCATCGCTTTGCTCTCTACAAATGTCTGATGGTTCCTTTGCTTCGTGCCTTCAAGCGTGCGAATCGCACCACATAAAGTGTAGAAACAATTCGATTCTACGCCAAAGTGGGTCATGTCCCGCCCGACCAGGGGCCATATTATGACAGGTTGGGTCTTGGCGATTTGCCCGCCCATCGAGAGATTGGAATACTCTACTATAGGGTCGGACGGTCCCTGTGTGGTGATACCGGACCGCTCGATCTGCTTAGATGTGAATCCGGGGGTTTCATCAATCATCAGAGGGGAGAAGAACATGCCTCAGTCACACGAGGACAACAAGAAGAAGGGCCGAACGACTCGAAGTCTCGCCCTGGTGCTTCTGGCCTGGGTGTTCATTGGCGGTCAGGGCTTGCTGGCGGCGGGAAGCTTCTACGATTATGGCGGCGTGGACCAGAAAACGGGTGCGGCGAAAATGCCCTGGAGTCTGGTCGGCCAGGGCGCGCAGAAGATGCGGCTGGTGGCCACGCAGGCCAAGCCCGATGTCATCGGCAATGTCGCGATCTTCCTGGCGGTCGCCAACACACTGGGCCTGATCGCGATGGGCTGCGGCCTGCTGTCCTGGTCACGCTCGAAGCATCGCAGCGGCAAACTGACCGTCGCGGTGGCCGCCGCGGTAATCCTGGTCAACTCGATCCTGAACCTACCCTACGCCTAGGCCGGCGGGCGTTTGTTGAGCCTTAGGCAGATGAATGTCACGCTCGGGTGGCAGCGGCAAGCGCGAGCTTGTTTGTAGAAGATATGGAACGACCGGCTCTCGCCGATACAGAGATTGTTCGGCGTGCCGGAGGTCTCCGGCACTATCGCGGGTTACTATCAGCGATAGCAGAGCCGCACAACAATCACCCTTGGTTGGGAGAACCGGTCGTGAAGACGAGTATAACGCATGTAGCCATGGACACCCACAAGAAACAGCATCAAGTCGCCTGGGTTCACCCGGATACCGGAGAGATCCAGGAATTCACGGTGGCCAACACCGCCAGGGAGATCGAGCGGATGGTCAAGCGGATCCGCAAGCAGGTCACCGGCGAGATCCACGTCTGCTATGAGGCGGGCCTGT
>Ga0315277_10004601_pt1 | contig 18368 bp, 24 predicted proteins | sample YL17G05_15_MG_FD_203695 | JGI IMG/M metagenome (GOLD analysis project Ga0315277, IMG submission 203695) | Sediment microbial communities from Yellowstone Lake, YNP, Wyoming, USA - YL17G05_15 | ecosystem: Environmental > Aquatic > Freshwater > Lake > Sediment | place: USA: Wyoming | collected...
AAACCTTATACTGCCGCAAACCCAGGCTGTCCACCAGCTCACAGACGCATAGCTCGTTTCGCAGCAGGAGATCGAGAATCCTGAGCCGCCTCTCGTCTCCCAGGATGTTGAAAGTTCGACCAATCTTCTCAAGATTCATCGCTCTCATATATGCAGAAACATGCATATGCTATTCTCGGATTCCAACAATGTCAGGCCAAAAAGGCTGCTAAAGCGGCTTCGGTGTGGCGCGAGTTTGCGCACTTTCAATCGGCATGAATGTCGTCGCCATCGCCCGTTTTAGCGACAGGGCTTGGTGATGGCGTCCGGCCTGATCGCTTTGCTCCGAGTACAGCACTCGGCGTAAAGAAAGGTGAGCAGTTCCTGCAGCGCCTCGGTATTCGCTGAGTACCACAGATACGTGCCATTGCGTCGGACGGTCACCAGCTCTTCGTTCTTCAACTTGTCCAGGTGATGAGAGAGGGTAGAGGGGGGGATTTCTAGCTCGGACTGGAGAGCGCCGGCGACCATTCCCTCGTGGTGTGCCTTGAGCAGCGACCGCAAGATGCGCAAACGCGCCTCGGTGCCCATCGCAGAGAACATGTCGGCGTAGCGAGCGACCTGTTGCGCCTGTTCTTTTGTTTTCATAATCGTGGCTTCAGTCCCCTGAGTCGTGGGTGCCCCAGCCTTCCTTCGACAATGGCAAAAATACCGTAGGACTCGCACCGCCGGCAAGGACTTTCACGAGATTGGAGAGTTTGGGGGCCGAAGGCCCTCTAAGGCCCTTGACAACAGTTCGATATTTCCGCTATATTCGAAACATGTGGCGCCGGAGTGAAATTGATGTGACCCGCTACGCCGACATACTGGCGGCCATGGGGACGGAACCGCGACTGCGCATCATGCGGCTGTTGCTATCGGCCCACCCTGGCGGGATGGTCGTTGGCGACATTCACGAGTCGCTCGGCATCGCCGGTTCCACGTTATCGCACCATCTCGATAAGTTGAGGAATGAGGGTTTGGTGCGGGTTCGCCGGGATGGGACGTTCCTATGGTACTCAGCGAACACGGAAACGCTTCGCGAATTGCTGACGTTTTTGTGCACCGAGTGCTGCGAAAGCAACCAAGTGATCGAGTTCAAGAGCATCATGACGCATGCTCGCAAAGGATGACGCCGTCTGGGCCGACTGAGAGGAAGGGCGAGTAACGTATGGAACAAAGTATCATTTCAAAAGAGGCCGCTGCGGCCAAGAAGCTGAACTACTTCGAGCGGTACCTGAGTCTTTGGGTTGCTGTCTGCATGATTGTCGGCGTGCTCTTGGGTAAGCTGCTGCCGGTCTTCATTGACGGCTTGCGGCGGTTGGAGTTTGGCAACAACAGCCAGATCAACATCCCGATTGCCGTCCTCATCTGGCTGATGATCATTCCCATGATGATGAAGTTCGACTTCGCAGCAATTCGCGACGTCGGCAAGCGGCCCCGCGGCCTTTTCGTCACACTATTCATCAACTGGCTGGTCAAGCCGTTCTCAATGGCGCTGTTCGCCTGGCTGTTTTTCCGGTTTGTGTTCTCTGCCTGGATCCCGCCCGCGGATGCCGATCAGTACATTGCAGGCACGATCATTCTGGCGGCGGCCCCCTGTACCGCCATGGTGTTTGTGTGGAGTTACCTGTCGGACGGCGACCCTGCGTATACGCTGGTGCAGGTTTCAGTAAACGACCTGCTGATGTTGTTTCTGTTCGCTCCCATCGTGAGATTTCTCGTGAGCGGCGCCTCGAATCTCGAGGTGCCTTTCCGCGTGCTCCTCTATTCAGTTGCCATCTTTATCGTCATTCCGCTTATAGCCGGCGTGCTTCTGAGACGCTGGTTCGTAGGCCGGCACGGAAAGATCTGGTTTGAAGAGCAACTGCTGCCGCGGTTGGGACCTGTCACCATGACCGCCTTGCTGGCGACCCTCGTGTTGATCTTCGGCTTCCAAGCGGACAACATCACCGGCAAGTTTCTGCACGTGGTCCTGATCGCCGTCCCGATCCTCATCCAGGTCTATTTCAACTCCTCGCTCACGTACGGGCTCATGCGATTGTTCAAGGTCGAGTACGCGGTTGCGGCTCCGGGAGCATTGATTGGAGCCAGCAATTTCTTCGAACTCGCGGTTGCGACTGCGATCGCCCTGTTCGGTCCGGGTTCTGGCGCCGCCCTGGCCACGGTCGTCGGAGTTCTCATCGAGGTGCCCGTCATGCTCTCGGTTTGTTCGGTGTGCAACCGAACGCGGCACTGGTTTCCGGCGCCTCAGCCGGTACGTTAAGGAGGAAAATCACCATGCTCTCAAACATCATTGTTGCCTCTGACGGTTCCGAAGCTTCCGAGCGGATGGTCGACTGCGTCCATGGCCTCGCTCGAGTCGGGAGCCGCCAAGCCGCCTTGATTCACGTGTTCAATGTGCGCGATGTTGGCGGCCTTTACGCCTCACTACAGGAGTTCATGCTTCCGAAGCTGGAAAAGCAAGCCGGCATCCTGCGGGATGCCGGCTTCGAGGTGGACGTTCAAACACCTCTCGGCATCCCGTTTTACGAGATCAATAGAGTTGCCCGCGAGCGTTCCGCCGCTTTGGTGGTGGTGGGTTCCCTCGGAGCCTCGCTGGTAGGGGATGTGCTGCTCGGTTCAACGGCTCATTCCGTGCTCCAGAATGCTCAATTGCCGATCCTCCTGGTCCGGCTCCAGATAATCCAAGAAAATGGCGGGCAGCGGTGCCAGGCGGCGTGCCAGGATTTCTTCCAGCACATCCTCTTTCCCACCGATTTTTCCGGCAACGCGGAACACGCCTTGCTGTACCTGGAGCACATTGTGCGGGAGACCAAGGCGCGCGTCACCCTGATGCACGTGCAGGACGAGTCGAAGATCGAGAGGCATCTCAAGCACCGCCTGGACGAGTTCAACCGGATTGACGCGGAGCGCCTGGAAGGAATGAAGTTGCGGCTCGAGCAGAGCGGCGCGGCCGGCGTCACGACGGAAATCCCCTATGGCTCCCCGACCAAGATGATTCTGGATCGCGCGCGCAGCAACACCTTCTCATTGATTGTCATGGGAAGCCAAGGGCGCGGCTTCATCGAGGAAGTGTTGATGGGCAGCATCGCCAACAATGTCGCGCGGCTCGCCCCGTCGCCGGTGCTGTTCGTGCCGGCGGTCCGGTAGAGAAAAGGTCCTGCGGCTGCTGACCATTCGTCGGCCGCGTGGCCCTAACCGACGGGAGGTAAGCATAATGAACAGCGTAAGCGAAATTCGAAAAGCCATTCTGCAACTGACACCCGAACAGTGGGCCCGGCTCATGACCGAAGTCGGACCGGACCTTTGCCGGTCTGTCATGCAGAACCCGGAGATCATGGCGCAGATGATGCCGCGCTGTCAGGAAACGATGATGAAGAACCCCGAGCTTATGAAAGCCATGCGCCCAATGATGGAACGCATGATGCAAAGCATGATGGGAGGAAGTGGGCGACAGGAGTGACACCCATGGATGCACGAACTGGCGTTCCGGGCGGCCCGCCAAGGGCGCTGATCCAGGAGGGGAAAGCGACGAGGCGCTCTCCTTGATTCTCATGGGCAGCCCGGGACGCGGTTTCATCCACGAGGTCTTCAAGGGAAGCCTATCGAAGAACCTCGCGCCTTTCGTCCCGTTGCCCGTATTGTTTCACCCGGCCCATCTTCGGTGGCGTCTATGAAAATATTCATCGGATCCGACCACGTTGGATTTGATCTGAAAAGGAAGCTGGTTGCGTTCCTGCGGGGGCTTGGCTACGAGGTGGAGGATTGTGGTGCGCATGAGTTCGATCCCATCGATGATTACCCTGATTTGATACTGCCGGTCGCGAGACATGTGGCGATGGACCCGGAATGCGTCCGCGGAATCATCTTGGGCGGTTCCGGACAGGGGGAAGCGATTGTTGCGAATCGCATCCCCGGTGTTCGCGCGGCCTTGTACTACGGCGGGAATATCGAGCTGATTGAACTGTCCCGAAAACACAACGCCGCCAATGTCCTCTCGCTGGGTGCGAGGTTCATTGACCATGCGGCCGCGAAGGAGGCGGTAAAGCTCTGGCTCGCTACTCCTTTTTCCCAAGAGGAAAGACACGTCCGGCGTGTCAGGAAAATAGACGAGCCATTTGCAGGTCTATTCCCTTCGCAATCCGCGGAGTCTCCAACCTGACCCTTTCTGTCGCGGAGTTAGTGCTTGACAAGGATCTGGAGGAAGGACTAATATGCAATATCATGCATATAGTCTCGCAGTGGCGGACAGATGACAGTCTTGAGATGACCAGCTCGATTTTGAGAATGTTTGCGGACCCACGCCGGCTGAGGATTCTTCTTGTGCTGCTGAAGCAGGAACTGTGCGTGTGCGAATTGGTGGACACCTTGCTCCTCCCGCAATACGAAGTATCGCGCCATCTGGCCAGTCTAAAGAAAGCAGGCCTCGTCGAGGACCGGCGGGAAGGACTCTGGGCCTACTACTCGGTTCCGAGATCGGTGCGAAAGGAACCCATCAGGGGCCGACTGCTCGAACTGCTCAATCAGCAGCTTGCACGCAACGCAGCGATGGCGGACGATTTCCGCAGACTCGAGAAGCGCCTGGAGCGTCGTGTCGGCGGTGTCTGTGCGATAGGATTCCGGACTTGATTTTTTTTGGCAAAGAATATGCGGATGTACGCATATATTAGAAACTGGAGATAGTTGATCATGACGAACAATGGCGTTATGAGGGTGGAGATCTACGATCCGCCGATGTGCTGCCCAACCGGCCTATGCGGACCGGCGGTGGATCCGGCCCTGCTCGACATCTACGAGAGCATCCTCAAGATCAAGACCGAGCACAACGGGCAATCCGTGGTCGAGCGGTATGTGCTAGGGCAACAGCCGGCGAAGTTCATGCAGCAACCCGAGGTGGTCCGCCGGCTGAAGGCGCACGGCGTGTCGGTGCTGCCGGTAACAGTGGTGAACGGCGTAGTGGTCAAAGAGAAGGTTTACCCCTCCTACGCTGAATTAAAGCAGTGGATCAATGACGGTCCGCAAAGTTCTATGTGAAGGGAGCTGAATCATAAATGTCTACTCGTTATCTTTTCTTTTCTGGAAAGGGCGGTGTTGGCAAAACCACAATGGCCTGCGCGACTGCGGTGCAGGAGGCGGACATCGGCCTGAAGACACTCATCGTCACAACCGATCCGGCCTCCAACCTTGCCGATGTATTCGAGCAGCCCATCGGGCACCAGGTGACGCCCATTGCGGGTGCACCGAATCTCTGGGCGATGGAAATCGATCCGGACAAGGCCACCGAGGAGTACCGCGAACGTATCCTGGGACCGTTCCGCGCGCTGATGCCCGAAGATGTCATCAAGGTGCTGGAAGAGCAGTTCCGCTCCCCCTGCACCACGGAAATCGCGGCTTTTGACCGGTTCGTCGATTTCATGGACGGCTCCGAATTTGATCTCGTGATCTTTGATACAGCTCCGACTGGCCACACGATCCGCCTTCTGGAGCTGCCGGTGGATTGGAGCAAGTTTATCTCGGACAGCGTGAAAGGCGCCGGCCAGACGTGTCTGGGGCCCGTTCAAGCGATCCAGGAATCGAAGGACAAGTACGACCGGGCGATCACCCTTCTCAGAGATCCAAGCTACACCCGCTTTGTGTTTGTGCTGCAGCCTGAGCAGACTGCCATATTCGAAACCGAGCGCTCCGCTGCCGAGCTGAAGCGGCTCGGCGTCGAGTCGCAGGAACTCATCGTTAATGGAATGCTCCCGTCCGAAGTGTGCGACCAGCCTCTGTTCCGGAAGCGCTACGAGATGCAACAACGGCACTTGACCGAGATCCGCAAGCGCTTCTTCCTGCCTGCCCGGGAGATCCTTCTTCAGGATGGCGAAGTAAAGGGAGTCAAGAGCCTTCGAAAGATGGCCCTGGCGCTGCAAGGCGACCGCTCAGTCTCCGTTGCGGCCGGAGCGGTGGCCGGCGCAAACGGCAGCCAGGCCATCCGTGGCATCGAACCGGACGAACTCCAGGCCCTGCTGACTCCCTCAAATGGAACGGGCAAGGCGATCTTCTTCACCGGCAAGGGTGGCGTGGGCAAGAGCAGCATTTCCTGCATTACTGCCGTCCACCTGGCGCGGCAGGGTCTCAAGACGCTTTTGCTGACGACCGATCCGGCCGCGCACATCGGGCAGGTGCTGGACGTGCCGGTCGGCGATCATCCTGCGCCGATGGCGGCCGTCCCCGGCCTATGGGCCGCACGCATCGACCCTAAGAGCGCCAGCGAGGAATACAAAGCCCGGGTCTTGAAGGACGCCAGTGCGCGGTACTCCGAGGACATGATGGCCGCCCTGCGGGAAGAGCTGGAGTCGCCCTGTACCGAGGAAATGGCAGCCTTTGACAAGTTCGCCGAGTACGTCGACAGCGACGATTACGACGTGATCGTCTTCGACACGGCGCCGACCGGCCACACGCTACGACTCCTCGAACTCCCGTTCGATTACAGCCAGCAGGTCGAACTGATGGTCGCCACTACTCAGCAAAGCAGTGACATTCGCGCGGAGACACGGGCGCGTTTTGAAAGCATCATTTCTCGCCTGCGAGATCCCGAGCGCAGCGTGTTCGTTTCCGTCGTCTACCCGGAGTCAACGCCGATCGTCGAGGCCTATCGCGCCATGCTCGATCTCAAGGATGCGGGCATCCCCACCCAGCTCGTCGTTGCCAACCAGGTCATTCCGGAGGATCAGGCGACGAACAGCTTCTTCAGGAGCCGGCGGACAATGCAGTTGAAGTATCTCGGCGAGATTGAGGGGCGGTTCCGCGTGCCGGTTCTCGTACTGCCACTCCTGGATCAGGAGATTCGCGGGTTGCCGGTTATCAGCCGCGCGGCGGCGGCACTCTTTGGCGCGGGTGCGTCCGGCACGAAAAATGTCAGCGAGGAGGTTGTTCGCACATGACTTACGAGTACAAGTGTGATGATTGCGGCGCGTTGCTCGAGATTCGGGCGACGCTAGCGGAGAAGGAGCGCGGGCTGCGCGTTAAGTGTCCGGTTTGCGGGAGCGCCAAGGCCACTCAGGTCTTTACTACGGTGAATGTGCTCACTCGGTCGGGGCGCGGCAGTGCGCTGCCCCCCGGTTGCGGACCGGGCTCAGGCGCAGGATGCTGCTGATGATCTCGAAGCCGATCAATGTACGTGTGTTCGCGGCGCCGGACGCGTCGTGCGGCCATGGAATGACGTGGAGCGCATCGAGCGCACTCATTGGCGAGGGCTTGAGGCGCCGGTTTGGAGATGCTGTGATTGTAGAGCACATCGAAATTTTCAGCCCCCGCAGCTTTGAGTTTGCAGAAGTGATGGCCACGATTCAGGCAGGGGGTCAACTGCCGGTTGTGATGATCGGCAATCGGATCGTCAGCCAGGGAGGAAAACTCTCCGGGCGGATTATCCGCCAGGCGGTCGAGGCGCTGCTCACGACCGAGGAAGGAACATGAGGAGGAATTGCCAATGAGCGTGTCGAATAGGCAAGGCGTCATCGAGGTGGACGAGGGGGTGGCTGCTGCGATGGAGGCTGCCCGCTCTCTCGGCCGTGCTCTCGGAGAATCGTCGGCATTCAAGCGGTTCGAGGCCACGTATGAGGTTTTTCAGGCCGACGAAGCGGCACGGCGCAAATTGCGGGACTATCAATCCCGCCAGCAGGAACTCAGAATGGCGGCAATGTGGAGCGGGGCGGACCGGCGCGAGCAGGAGAAACTCGAGCGCGAATGGCGGAGCATTTCTTCGCTGCCGAGCCTCAGCGGCTACCTTCGCGCGCAGGAAGACCTCACGGCCTTGCTCCGCGAAGCCGTCGGGAAGATCTCCGAGGAGATCGGCGTTGATTTTGGCGCCGCCTGTTCGCCATCCGGCGGGTGTTGCTGAAGGAGCATCAACATGGAAAAAACCAATCTTGATGGCCGTGAAAGGGTGCTGCGGTGCACCGATGAATTCATTGAAGCGATGAAGGCCACTCCCGCCGTCCGGCGCTTTGCCGAAGCAAAGCGTCAATTCGAGGCGGACCAGGAAGTGCAATCGCTCATAGGGACGCTCCAGCGTTTCCAGCGGGCCCAGCAGACCGGAGAAGTTCTGTCCACCGGATTACAGGATGTGCGGGGTGCCCAGGCGCGGCTTCGGGATCATCGTGTGGTGCAAGAGTTTCTTGCGGCGCGAGACGCTGTCGGCGCGTTCCTCCAGGAAACAAACCAGGCGATCAGCGAAGTCCTGGGCCTGGACGTCGGCCAGACGGCGGGTCCGGCCGGCGGCGCCTGCTGAGGTGCGTCATGCTTGCAGGTAAACGCGTCTTGCTTGGAGTCACGGGCAGCATTGCAGCGTATCAGGCCGCCGACCTGATCGGTCTGCTGAAGAACCAGTTGGCCAGCGTTCGTGTGATCATGACACGCTCGGCAACGCGGTTCATAACGCCGCTCACGCTCGAGGTGATCTCCGAACACCCTGTGACCGTCGACATGTTTGAAGGAACGAGTCACGAGCACGTGGAGCATATCGCCTTAGCGATGGGTGCCGACCTTCTGCTGATTGCTCCGGCGACGGCGAACATCATCGGAAAACTCGCAAACGGCATCGCCGACGACATGCTTTCGACGACAGCCCTCGCCATGACGGCCCCGCTGCTGATTGCGCCGGCCATGAACGAGCGAATGTGGCTGAACCCTGTGGTAAAGGCCAACGTCGAGCGGCTGAATACGTTCGGGGCACATTTTGTGGATCCCGAATACGGCCCAATGGCCTGTGGCGGGGAAGGGTGGGGCCGCCTTGCCCGGCTTGAAGAGATCGTGCGCCGCGCTTCCGAGGTTGTCCGGGATACGGCTGCAATCGCATCTGACCGTCGTCCCGAAGAGGTTGTCACATAGGCGCGACAGGAGGACAGTCATGACGGAATGGAAGGTTCTGGCCCGCGGTGAGGACGGGGTCGGCGTTTCCCGTTGCCCGGAAGACCACATTCATATCGAACTCGGGGGGGGAGAATTAACGCTTCGCTTCGACGAAGCGCGGTTTCTGGCATTCGCCCGCACTGTCTCGATGGCGGCGGCTGCGGTCGCCGGTCACAGGTGGGCGAGCCCCTTTGAAATCCGTCGCGACACTCGGCTGTCGCGCAATTGAGAGCGCGCCATGGTTACCCAAGAGGAAGTGCTTTCAGGCTTGAAGGAAGTTATCGATCCGGAGATCGGCGCCAACCTCGTGGACCTCGGTTTGATCCGGGAGGTCCGAATTGAAGACGACCGCATCCAGGTGCGGATGGTGTTGACCATGCCCGGCTGTCCTCTGGCTGGATACCTTGTTTCGCAGGTCGAGAACAAGGTCCGAACGGTTGCTGAGGGAAGGACAGTTGACGTTCAACTGCTCGACGAGCCGTGGACTCCGCCTTGGACGTAGTGGCGTAAAAAGGGAGACCTGAACGGATGAGATATCGGATACTCCCAGTATTTGCGCATCCTGACGACGAGGCGTTTGTCGCGAGAGACACCTTGGCGAAGTACGCCGCCCGCTGCGAAGTCTTTCTGCGGTGCGCAATGCGAGAGGAGGTGGCTTGTGGCGTATGTCATAGCTGAACCGCGCATTGGTGGAAAAGATGCGGCGGCGCCAGGATCCCTCAAAGTCGCTCCTGATACGGCCGGGCCCGAAGATGAACGGGGCTTTGCCCTCTCGTTAATAAAGCATACGGGCGAGCCCGTGCTGGATGTCGGCACCGGGGATTGTGCCTGCGTCGCCAGCATCCTCGCCACCCAGGGTACGCGGGTGGTCGCCCTGGATAAGGACCGCGGGACGATTCGCGCCGCGCAAAGGTTTCTCACCACCCGGAACGTCAAGAAAGCTGTTCGGCTGTTGCGAGATGATATTACCGCCTCGGGCCTGTCTTCCAGCTCGTTTCCGAATATCATTTGTTTTAATGTTCTGCACCACGTCCCGCGATTCGATAGCGCCTTAGCCGAACTCAGCCGAATCTTGGCTCGGGACGGCCGGCTCATCATCAGCGACTACGACGAGAACGGGGACGGATTTCTGGAACGATTGGAAGAGGCGGTGGGTCGCCATTTCCGGAGCGTGACCGTCGACCGCCGGCCGAGCGGGCGCTTGGTACTGATTTGCGAAAAGTGACGGCAGGCACGAAAATGGATCCGGAGATCGGCGTCATTGGGAGCCGTGGTGGCTGCGGGCCGGCCGGGAGTGGTAGCGAGCGCAGCCAGGTCGAGGTTGGTCCAGTGCTTCGTCGAATCCTGGCGATCTTCGCTTATCCGGACCATACAGCGGGATCAACCTGAGCGGTATGGGCGGCGGCGTGCTGGGGCCGGATACGTTGTTCGACTACCTGAGGCAGCAGTCCATGGTGCGACTGCTGTGATAAAGCAGGAGGTACTCCAATGCTGATTTCTGAACGCGCATCAACAATACCCGATTCCCCGACTGCAGCATGGAACAGACCCGTTTCCCAGGCCCATACAGTCCGGTTCTCCGACGGCACGGAGGAGATGCACGGAGAGGGCCATCCAGCTTTCACGCTGATCGTTCGAGATCGGCGGCAAATGCAGCGGCTGCTCGGCGCCGACGCCTATTCCGCGGCGCTCTCGTTCATCCACGGGGACTTCGACATCCAGGGTGACCTTGCCGCAGCAGTGCGGTTTCAGCTGGGCAGGAAACACCTGGGCTGGCGGCAATTGTTCTACGCGGCGGCGGCGCGCCTCGCTCCGCGCCGTATCGAGACCTGGTTTCAGACGCGGGCGCGCGCGGCGCGGAACATACGCTACCACTACGACCGATCGAACGAGTTCTATAAGCAGTTCCTCGATCAGCGCATGGTTTATTCATGCGCCTATTTCCGCCAGCCGGGCATGTCACTCGATGAGGCGCAGGTCGCCAAGCTGGACCGGATCTGCCGCAAACTGGATCTGCGAACCGGCGACCGGTTCCTGGATATCGGCTGCGGGTGGGGCGCGCTGCTGAATCACGCTGCCGAACACTACGGAGTGCGGGCGACCGGCTGCACGTTGAGCCGAAGCCAGGCCGAGTACGCAAGAGAGTCTGCCAGATATCGGGTGACTGGGGCGGAAGTGGCCGTCCACGAAATGGACTTTCGCGAGATCAAAGGCGAGTTTGACAGAATTGCCTCGGTTGGAATGTTCGAACACGTTGGGCGCCACAGGCTGCATAGCTACTTCCGCAAGGTTCACGATCTACTGCAGCCAGAGGGGCTTTTTCTGAACCACGGCATTGTCCGCCCAGAATTCGTCAGGGATAGCGCACAGACCCTTTTTCTGCAACGAAGAGTATTCCCCGGCGGAGAACTGGCGCATCTATCCGATATCATTCGAACCGCTGAGCTGACTGGCTTCGAAGTCATTGACGTTGAGGATCTGCGGCCACATTACGCGCTCACTTGCCGTGCGTGGGTTGGGCGCCTGCAGCGAAACGCCGCCGCATGTTTCCAGGCGGTTGACCGGGCATCTTATCGAACCTGGCTGCTGTACCTGGCGGGTTCCGCGGCCAACTTTGAAGACGGACTCACCAGCGTCTGCCAACTGCTGCTGGCCAAGCGGAGCAGCCCTTTGAGACGGCTAACCCGCAATTACATGTGCACGGGAACGAACCGCCAGCGCGGGGAGGCAGAAAGCGTATGTTAAAGCGCCCTCGTCTCAGTTGGAGGCAAAGTGAAGAAGTTTAGGTGCAATACACGTTTCGCGGCGCATCGGTGCCGACCCTCCTTTCGTACGGTTGCGACCCGCGCAAAGCCCACGTGATATTCTCCCAGTGCCTCTTTTATCAATGATGCCGAAAGAAATAACGAACCTGAATCGGATCACAAAAACTTGATGAATCTCAAAGACAGAGGCGATCATCATGGCAGCGATATCTACAAAGGACAAGGAAAAACCTTTTATACTTATAGGAGCGGTAATAGTAGGGATTATCATTCAAAAGATAGTCGGCAAAGACATTCCTGAGCTAATCTATCTTACGGAAATAGGAGTATTCTTTGTCATACTTGCTGTGATGCATCCCGTTGAGATAAAGGATATCGGAAGAGCATTCTCGAAAATAAAACCAACTGTTCTAACCCTCTTTGTCAATTTTGTCTTTATTCCTGCGTTCTCATGGACGATGGGATGGCTTATATTGAAACACTATCCTGACTTTTGGGTTGGAGCGATTTTATACACCCTCACCCCCTGTATAGGATGGTATCTCATATTTACGGATATTGCAAAAGGCGATGTCCCATGGGGAATAGCACTTCTGCCATGGAATATAACACTTCAGGTAGTGCTCATGCCTCTGTATTTGTATATCCTTGTTGGAAGGATAATACCTGTTGACATCATGGCGCTCGCAAGGAGTGTTGGATTATTTCTCGTGGCGCCGTTCGTATTGGGTTATATCGTGCAGAAGGCGATAATAAAGGGGAAGGGCAGGGATTACTTTTTCGGTTCATTTAAGTCATCGATGGGTGAAGTAAAGTTATGGGCATTGGTAATAGTAATATTGAGTATGTTTATCTCACAGAGATCCCTTGATCTTTCAGATATTAACAAGGTCGGGCTTCTCATCATTTTCCTCATAGCCTTTTTCCTCGTCTTATTCATTCTTGCCATAATCATTGGTAAGGTCCTCAATCTCGGCTACGAGGATACCGTTACGATGGCATTTAGCACAACTGCAAGGAACTCAGAGGCGATTATCGGCGTCGCTGTTTCTGCGTTCCCTGGACATCCGCTGGTTTATTTAGCCATCATTATAGGGCCAATCATAGAACTGCCGATGCTCCTGGTTATAAGCAGAATAATGTTGGGATACAGAGACTTACTGAACAAGGAATCGGAAGAAGAAGCAGTCTGAGAAATGGCATGTGCAGGGCGGACTGATGGACAGAAGCAGACAGCGAGGCAAGGTGATTGTGGCGACCTATGAACATGCCTGTCCGCAGTTCTGGCACCGCAACGGCGGATATCAGCTGAAGAGCTCTGAGAGTAGCGGGCGCCGGCAGTGGAATGTTGCGCCGTCCTGCCCTCTATTATCGGGGCCACCGAGCTGACGGGGTTTGAGGTCGTGGGCGTTGAGGATGTGCGGCCACACTACGCCCTCACTTGCCGTGCGTGGGTCGGGCGTCTGCAGCGAAACACAGCCGCATGTTTCCGGGCGGTCGACCGGCCACGTACCGAACCTGGCTGCTGTACCTGGCGGGTTCCGCGGCCAGCTTTGAAAACGGGCTCAGCAGCGTCTGCCAACTGCTGCTGGCCAAGCGGGGCAGCCCCTTGAGACGGCTAACTCGCAATTATATGTGCACAGGAGCGAACCGCCAGATCGGGGAGGCAGAAAGCGCATGAGAGCGTATGCTTTGGTGCTGTCAGACAAGGATGGGAGTTCTATGACAAGATCTGTCGCAGCCTTGGCCTGGATCATTGCGGCTGGCCTTTTTGGAGCAATTGCCGCATCTGCGGACGATGTGGAATGCGTGGTCGGGCCGTCCGGCGCTCCGGTCAAAATTGAGGTCTTTTCCGACTACCAGTGCCCGAGTTGCCGCACCTTCTATCTCGAAACGCTGCGTCCGGTCATCGAAAACTACGGGCACACCGGCAAGATCTGCGTGATCTACTACGATTTCCCGCTCCAGCTGCACCCCCATGCCCGGGAGGCCGCACGTTTCGCAATCGCAGCCCGGCGCGTAGGGAAGGCGCAATGGCTACAGGTGAGTGATGGACTGTACTCGGAGCAGGCGCTCTGGTCCGCCGACGGCAAGGTAGAAGCTGCAGTCGCGCGCTCCCTTTCCGTCGAGGATTTTGCCCGGATCCAAAAAATGCTGGACGGCCCCGCAGTGGGTCAGGAGATCCAACGGGACATCATGATCGCCAACGGCCGTGGAGTTGCGTCCACGCCGACTCTATTCGTGACGGCGAGAGGTCGCAAGCAGAAGGTGGTGGGGGGCGTGCCCTACGCGGTCCTCAAACACTTCATTGAACAAAACACCAGATAGGCGGGTGATGGTCGCCCGCATCCCGGACACGGCGGCACGCCTCGTGGTCGGAGGAGCGTTCATCTATGCCTCCGCTGTCAAGCTGCAGGGACCGCTTCAATTTGCTGCAACCGTCGAGTCGTACCGACTCGCGTGCGCCCCGCTGGTGCCCTGGATCGTGTCCGGGTTGCCGTGAGCGCATCTGTGCCGGATCATGCCCACCCGCCTATCCACAGTTTTGGCACCCCAAGGGGATGTCATCTAACGATCTCTGAAAAAAACAGGCGCCAAAAGTGGAGGTTTGCGCCGTCCCTCCCCTCGACGCCCCGTTTCCAATCATGAACAGCCGCTGGTTTCGCCGCAGTTCGGGCACTTGTAGCACGCGCCGCTTCGGAACATGATGCTTCCGCAAGCCGCACAGGTCGGCGCATCATCAAGGGTATAGATGGCACGGATGTCGTCGGCCTTGGTGTTGTTCCCGGTTTCCACCGCCTTCGGCGCGGAGGGTGCCGTATCGGCGACATGGACCCCCGCCTGCACCTGCTCATCGCGGGGCAAGAACTTGGCCGCCAGCCAGCGGAATATGTAATCGACGATTGACTTGGCGATGGGCACTTCCTTGTTGCCGGTGTGGCCTGAAGGCTCAAAGCGGACGTGCGAGAACTTGTCGATCAACACTTGGAGCTGAACGCCATATTGCAGGGCAAGCGAAATAGCCGTGGCAAAGGAATCCATCAGGCCCGAAATGGTGCTCCCCTCTTTGGCCATGACCAGGAATATTTCTCCCGGTTGACCGTCGTCGTACATCCCGACGGTGATATACCCTTCATGTCCCGCGATGCTGAATTTATGCGTGATGGCACGGCGCTCGAGCGGCAGCTTGCGTCGGACCGGCTTGGAAATGAGCGGCTCCGATTCCTTCGCCTTCGTCCCCGCGCCGGCGCTGAGCGGCTGTGTGCGCTTGGAGTTGTCGCGGTAGATGGCTATGGCCTTCACGCCAAGCTTCCATGCCTGCATGTAGGTTTCGATGATTTCTTCGATCGTGATGTTCTCGGGCACATTGACGGTCTTCGATATAGCACCGGAGATAAACGGTTGAACCGCGCTCGTCATTTCAATGTGGCCCATGTATTGGATCGAGCGCTTGCCTTTCTGCGCCTTGAAGGCACAGTCGAATATCGACAGATGCTCCGGCTTCACAAACGGAGCGCCCTCGATGGTTCCGCTTTCCTCGATGAACTTGGTAATCGCCCTGACCTGGCTTTCGGAATAGCCGAGTTTGGCCAGCGCCGCAGGGACGGTGTGGTTGACGATCTTCATCGTTCCGCCGCCCACGAGCTTCTTGAACTTGATCAGGGCGAGGTCGGGTTCGACGCCGGTGGTGTCACAATCCATCATGAAGCCGATGGTTCCAGTCGGGGCGAGTGCCGAGGCTTGAGCATTGCGGTAGCCGTGGACGGTCCCTTCCAGCACGGCGTTATCCCAACACTCCTGCGCAGCCCGCAGAAGGTCCTTGTGCACGTTGTCGGGATTGATCTTCTGGACTGCATTGCGGTGCATGCGCATTACTTCAAGGAACGGCTCCCGGTTCCGCGCATATCCGGCGAAAGGCCCCATGCTGGCGGCGATGCGCGCGGACTGAAGGTACGCCTCGCCGGTCAGCACTGCGGTGATCGTGGCAGCGAAATCCCTCCCCTGGTCGCTGTCATAGGCCAAGCCTTCATACATGAGCAGGGCGCCCAGATTCGCATAACCCAGTCCCAGGGGGCGGTATTCGTTGCTGTTGGAGGCGATCTTCTCGGTAGGATAGCTGGCATTGCCCACAATGAATTCCAGGGAGGAGATTACGACATCGACGGCATTCCGGAAGCTGTTGATATCAAAACTACCTCGCGCATCGACAAACTTCATGAGGTTGAATGAAGCCAGGTTACAGGCGGAGTCGTCGAGGAACATATATTCGGAGCAGGGATTCGAGGCATTGATCGGGGCCGTGTTCTTACAGGTGTGCCAGCGATTGATGGTGGTGTCGTACTGCATCCCCGGGTCCCCGCAGATGTAGGTCGATTCTGCTATCTTGCGCATTAAATCGCGTGCTTTGTAGGAGTTCACGACCTCACCCGTCCGCCGCTCCCGTGTCTGCCACACACCGTCCTGCTCGACCGCTTTCATAAATGCGTCGGTCACGCGGACGCTGTTGTTGGCGTTCTGGAAGAAGATGCTCGAGTAGGCTTCGCCATCAACCGAAGGATCGTAGCCGTTGTCTATCAGGACCCAGGCTTTTTTCTCCTCTTTGGCCTTGCACTCGATGAACTCCACGATGTCCGGATGGTCGATGTTCAGGATAACCATCTTTGCGGCGCGGCGCGTCTTCCCCCCACTCTTGATCACGCCGGCGAAAGCGTCGAATCCCTTCATGAAGCTGACCGGCCCGGAAGCAGTGCCGCCCCGCGACAGCTTGGCGCGCGATGAGCGCAGCGGAGACAGGTTGGTGCCGCTGCCAGAACCGAATTTGAAAAGACGTCCCTCGGTTCGTGCCAGGTCCAGAATCGACTCCATGGTGTCTTCCACGGAGTTGATGAAACAGGCTGAACACTGCGGTTTGGGCTCGATGCCGCAGTTAAACCAGACCGGAGAATTGAATGAAACGTACTGGTTCAGCAGTAGAAACGCCAATTCATCGTGGAATATTGACGCGTCCTTTTCCGAGGCGAAGTAGCCGCCCCGGCTGCCCCAGTCCGTCATGGTGCGCACAACCCGACCTACCAGCTGTCGCACGCTGCGCTCCCGGTGCGGTGTCCCGATCTGCGCGTGAAAATACTTCGATACCACGATGTTCGTAGCCGTCTGCGACCAGTTCCTTGGGACTTCAACGCCCGTCTGCTGAAAAAGTATTTCGCCCTTCTCGTTCGCGATAGTGGCGGTACGCACATCCCACTCTATCTCGTCATAGGGAGAGACCCCCTCGCTGGTGAAATGACGATGAAACTCCAGTCCGGAATGCGCCTCCTTTCCCGCTTCAGCCGCATACCCGGCTGGTGCATAGCTGCCTGCGGGCATTGCCTTGCTACTACTCATTTACCCCTCCTCACGCTCTCGTTCATGCGATCCCTGTTCCTTACCGGGGACACCGTCATACTTTGGCAAGTTGTCCTCGGAGCCTCCTAGCAACAACCCGTCGAAATTGAGATGCCCTAATTCCCGTTAAGGGATTATTGGAATCGGCCCTCATTCGGGTTGCGCCCCATGAGCATCCGTATCCGGAGTTGCGATCCCTGAGCGGTTATTCTAGAAAGACGGTATAATAGGGCCAAGTCTCACATGACGGGAGAGAGGCAGTCAATCAAAAAATCTACCACATATTGTATTGTGAAGATGGCTATACCACGACATATAGCGCACTATGTCGTCGATCGTAATGGCATCGAGGAGCATTCCGACAGTCGCGTCGCGTCAGTTTTTCCAGCTGTTCTCTTCGACCCTGTGCGCCTTTGCCCCTCGGCATTGAGAATGGCAAGGGCGACGAGCAATGTTCGAGTTGCGATAGCGCTCAGACCCGTAGCCGGAGGTCCTGCAAAAGCCTCTTCATGTCCTCCTTGTCGGGGAAGGTGATGGCCTCATTCTCGCAGGAAATGACGCACCGGTCGCACATGGGAACGCAATTGTACGGATTGACGACCTCCATCTTCTGATCGGCCTCGTCCAGCAGATATACGTCATTGGGGCAGAAATCGCGGCATTCCCCGCAGCCGATACACTTCGCGTGATCGATGGTAGGCATCCATGGAATCATCTCACGCGGAATACCGAGATAAGCTCTAGCGGCCATAGTCGATTCTCCTAGTTCTCCGGTTCCGAGGATGGCGTCAGAGCCGCCTTGATCCGGGAGTAGACGGTCTCCGTGTCTTCCTTGGACATGTTAACAGGGACCCAGTGGTCAGCATCCATCGGCACATTCGCTTTTTGGTAGCCGTCACGAAGCAGCTTGGCTTGTTTCTTCTCGAGGCACGCTGGTGTAATGAACTGGACGGAGTTGTCCAGCAGGTGCGCCATCAAGCGCTCACCATCCTCCTCGCAAAGGCGGGGATGCATCGCGAGGAACTCGATGTGGTTACCGAGTTCAAGCCGAACTCGTTCGCTCAGTTCCCAGAAGTCGATCTTCGTCATGCTGGGACAGGAACCACTGCAGGTGCAGAAAATGACGGCCTTCTTCTCGGGCTTACCGTTGGTACTCATTGTTATGTTTTCCTTTCTTTCTGCAGTTCAGACAGTAGAGAAGGGTAGCTTTCCACCCGCGGCAGCTTAGGCTTCGACGTATCCCCCCAAAACAATTCTCTCTTGGCCTCCGATTTATTTACTTGCTTTTTCCGCTTCTGTATGTAA
>Ga0315277_10004602_pt1 | contig 18359 bp, 20 predicted proteins | sample YL17G05_15_MG_FD_203695 | JGI IMG/M metagenome (GOLD analysis project Ga0315277, IMG submission 203695) | Sediment microbial communities from Yellowstone Lake, YNP, Wyoming, USA - YL17G05_15 | ecosystem: Environmental > Aquatic > Freshwater > Lake > Sediment | place: USA: Wyoming | collected...
TCTTCTATCCTTTTCAATTTCTTTTACTCCATCAGCTGGTCGAACTGAATTCTTTTCCATATTTATGAAAAGGTATTCCAGGTATAAAAATTAAATTTCTTTTTTAATTAATATGATAGAATTTCGCCCAGACAGCAATTATATATTTGTCCAGTTATATCCCTATCATTTTCTTTTTTTGTGCAAGCTAATTGGTTTTTATTTTGGAGCAAAGCGCCGAACCATCGTTTTTTTATGAGCCACGTATGTAAGGGCATATAACCCCACGATCCAAATGAGCAATATGCCAATATCTAGACCAATCGGAAAATATGACGGGGTTCCTACACACCATCCAAGAGAATCAACTAAATAAGTCACGGGGGAGCATAATGCAAGAATGACTCCAGTCGGGGTAAGAGTGGAAAGCGGAATGAAAACCCCACTAATAAAGAGGAGCGGAAATTTGACTAAATTGGCAATTATGTTGATGTTCGCGACTAGGTCCGTTGGAGGGGCAGAAATCAGGACGCCAAGTATCGAACCGAGAAGCGCCATGAGAAAGAGCACACTAAACATCACGAGGAAGTTAGTAGAAGGCATTATCGGGAGGACTAATACGCCGATGAAGATGAGACTAATGGTGAAAGTAATTATAACAGAATAAAGACAGGATGCGCTGATGATACCACCCAAAATTTGGCTGAGCGTAAGGGGCGATGCAACTTGCCGCTCAAGTGTCTTTTCCCGCGTTTCCCACGGTAAAACTACAGGGCTAATAGCGGTTGCGGTGAAAAAGGATGTCATAGACACCACGCCAGCATATAATTGGGTAGGTGGGAGGTTTCGTCCGATGACCCAGGAAAGCATCAAGAAAACGGGAAACAGAATACCAAAGATGACCACAGGCCCTTGCTTGATGTAGAGGTCAAAGTTCTTCTTGCACAGGACGGCGATTTTTAGTATATCCGATCGAAAACGCACTATTCGTGAGGAACCCGATTTTTGGCGTTCAGGCACTTTTTTCGCCTCCTGCTCGAATAAGGTGGATGAATGTATCTTCTAATGTCACGTCCTCGAGCCTAACATCTGCAACCTCAATGTTATTAACTGTACAAAAATGGTCCAACGTGACAAAATTCTTGAGAGGATCACTTGAACTAAACTGCAAGTAGCCCGTATTCGGGACTTGCCGGATTTTTTCGGTGCCAACTAAAGACTGTGAATTGAGGATTTGTTGGGGGTCTAGGGCATTAACTGGCTTAAATGCGATTTGCTTTTGTCCTCCGAACAAACCGCGGAGTTTATCTGGGGAGTTATCTGCAATTAGGATGCCATTATTCATTATTAATACCCGATCACATAATTTTTCAGCTTCTTTCATATCGTGGGTTGTCAAGAGAATCGTCTTCCCCTCCTTGCGTAATTCTAAAATTTGGTTCCGCAATATTTGGACGGAGAGCGGGTCCAAGCCAGAGGTGGGCTCGTCCAATATTAAAAAGGCGGGGTCGTGAACTAAATTCATGCAAAAACTCAGGCGCTGCTTTAACCCCTTTGATAGAGCCTTGGTTTGGATATTTATTTTTTCCATTAACCCAAAGTCTGCGAGCAATTGATTCATGCGTTCTGTAATGGCATGACGGCTTAGCCCATTGATTCTGCCGGCAAAGAACACATTTTTAGAAACGGTATAATCTAGAAAAGCATTGCTCACTTCGGGAATAACTCCGAAGAGAGTCTTAATGTAATTTGCGTTCTGTCGGAGCTCTTGTCCAAAGACCTTGATCGTGCCTGGAACGGAATATGGAATGACCCCCGTGACCATCCTAAGGGTCGTCGTTTTCCCTGCTCCGTTTGGCCCGAGCAAACCGACAATTTCATGCTCTTTTACCGTAAAGGAAATTTGGTTTACCGCAATTAGAGTGCCAAAGTGTTTTGATAAATTGCGAACTTAAAGGGCAATCTCGTCACTACTCATCTTCTATTCACCTCGTTAGGGAAAATATAAAAAAAGTTGAACGAGTAGTGATCTACTCATTCATTTTATTTAATACTTCTTCTACGCCAAGAAGCTCCTTTTCCAATTGTTCCTTGTATGTTTTTAGTAATTTTATTTTCTCTTCCTTGCTGAGAAAATGTCTGCGAGGGGACAGACACCCTAGATTGCACCGACATTCGCATGCATCTTGGTTTGAGCGAGGTTGTTCACAACACATAAGTTATTCACCAATTTACATTTAATAGTTAGTATAACTATTGTATCAAGTATTATTTCGAAAGTTTAAAAAGAAGGAAGTTTATGTATTAATAGGAAGTATTTGAGAGGAAACTTAGTATGTCTAAGAAAAGTAACTGCAATCACTCAGTAGAGTCCCCCTGCCCAATTCGCGGTATTATTGAAATTATTTCGAAAAGGTGGACAATCTGCATTACAAGTCTTTTGGAGCCAGGGAAACCCATGCGATATAGCGAATTAAAGAATAAGCTCCGCGGAATCAGCCCCAAGACCCTTTCGGACACCCTCAAGGTTTTGGAAAACGAAAACTTCATTGAAAGAAGAGTTTACCCTGAAACCCCTCCCCGCGTTGATTATTCATTGACTGAAGAGGGAGTGGAACTAAAGCAAGCCATAATGCCCCTAGTTCGCTGGACGCAAAAAAGGGGAACACCTCATATAGGAGACCACGTTTGCTAAGATTGGGATTGTGAATCTCCAATCCCACTATTTGCCCCCGTTAAGAGAACAACCTTATTCGATAACATAATTATTACTTTATTTCATTAGTTTTAAATAATAAGTGGGTTCAGAAATTTTCGATGAAAAACAAAATTATTGAAATTGAAAAGCTCACAAAGCGCTTTAAAAATACGATCGCAGTGGATAATCTCACCCTAGATATCCATGAGAATGAAATTTTTGGCTTGTTAGGACCGAATGGGGCGGGAAAGACCACACTCATTTATTTATTGGCGACTATTTACAAGCCCACTTCCGGGACAGCCCGAATCGCCTCATATGATATCCTCAAGGAGTCATCACAGATCCGAAAAATAATTGGAGTTTCATTCCAAGAAGCGAAGTTGGACTGGACACTAAATTACGAGGAGATTCTAAACTGGCATGGGAAAGTCTGCGGAGTACCCAAGGAAGAGCGAAAAGACCGTATAAAATTACTCGTAAAGGAATTGCAAATGGAAGATGCAAAGGGCAAACCCTCGTATAAACTGAGCGGAGGACAGAAGAAAAAGGTTGAAGTTGCCAGGCTGCTATTGCAACGCCCAAAAATAGCCTTTATAGATGAGCCGACCGCCTTCTTGGACCCCTATATTAAAAAACGTATCTGGGAGTTTATCCTGGAACTGCGAGACACCGGCTCTACTATAATTCTTGCGACGAATTTGATGGGCGAAGCTGAATTTCTCTGTAAAGATGACCGGATCGGCATTATGAATCAGGGCAAGCTTATCAAAATTGGCACGCCCCCTGAATTGAAGGATACGATCCCCGGGGGCGATGTTATCCAAGTCGAGCTGAAAAAAATGGTTCCGCAGATTGAAACGCAATTACGAGCAATTCCGAATATCATTGATGTGAAGATTCTTGAAAATAAAGTCATGATTTACTTGAATAAATCAGAAGAGGTTGCTTCCGATATCCTCAAAATCTTTTTGCAGAATGGCATTGCAGTAGATAAATTTCAAATGAATGAACCCACTTTGGATGATGTATTTTTCAAATATACCCAAAAATCTTTAGATACTTTAGAATAAGATAGGAATTCTTATGGGAAATATCTTAAATATCGTCGAACGGGATTTAAGACGCCTTTGGAATTATAAACTTTTCATTTTCACTGAAACACTTACCTTCCTAGTTCAGATATTTATTTATGCCTATATCCTCTCTTTCTTAATCGATCCTGCTGAATTAAACTACACGCAATTTTACGCGGCGGGTGTAATGATACTAACCCTCTGGTCCTTCGGAATGTGGGCGGCTTGGGAGATTGTCGATGAAAGGAGCGAGGGGATCATCGATTACCACCTCACCCTCCCAGTTTCCCGGGCTGAATACGTCATAGGACGCATGATTGGAGGTGGGATTCGCACTCTAATCTATTCAGTGCCTTTAATTTTCATTTTTTTATTTGTCACTGGGCTCGAAAGTATTTGGAATTTGTTAAGTGTGTTTGGACTTTTGATTCTCTTTGCCTTTGGTGTCACAGGAATGGGAATCATCATTGGATCTAGCACAATGGAGCATTCCAAGTTGAACTTTATTTTGGGATTAATTGACGCCTTTATAATTAGATTAAGTACGGTTTATTATCCAGAATCTGCAATGCAATACTGGATGAAATTCGTAAGTCGGATCAATCCGCTAACCCACGCGGCTGACGCACTTCGCTGGGGGTTAGGCCTTCCGAATAGTTCTATTACATTGTATGCAATTCTCTTTCTGGTTGTTTTTTCAATTATTTTTATAGGAGTGGCAATCCGCCTTTTGGCGAAGCGAATGGAAGGAGGCCTCGCAACATGAACAATATGTTAGCAGTAATTGAACGGGATTTACAGAACTTCTTGAAGTACAAATACTGGATTGGGGTTCTGCTACTCACAAATATAGCAGATTTACTGATTATGGCTGCTAACTTCTCTAATCTCGTGACTTTTGGAGCAGGAACGTTCAATTATCTCTTATTCTTTGCTCCTGGATTAGCCGTCCTTTCACTCTTTGGGGCAACCTTCATAATGGGAATTGAAGTCAGCGGAGAGCGGCAGTCACAGCAAATATATTATTTATTATCATTACCGATAGATCGGTTTCAATTCACCGTTGCCCGGGCCTTTGCAGGCGCAATTCGATCAATGGTATTTTGCATTCCGTTACTCATCATTGCTTTTGTCATGTTAGGGGTCCCTTCATTTTTAACTGTGCTATTAATTATATTTTGTTTATTCACGCTTGCTATAGGATTAACATCTTTGAGTATTGCTCTTGCTACCGCAATCATGAGTACAAGGCGTTATCAACTGGCGCGCGGCATTGTGAGCATGTATCTGATGTTTGCCTCCACGGTTTTTTATCCCTACCAGGCAGGTGGAGTGCCGATTCTGGCACAAATTCCCATTCTTAATGTAGTCGCCGAATTAAATCCCCTCAGTTATGGAGCTAACTTGCTGCGAAGTTTATTAGATCCAGTGCAATATGGCGAAGTACAGTTATTAGATGTCTTGGGATTAATAGGCTTTACGATTATAATGGTATATTTAGGGCTTTTCTTTTACAATCGATTTACTAGGATTGCATAAAAGCGAAGCAAATGTTGGGTAAGTGAATTAATCGGAGATATTCCCTAAATTGTATGATATCTTCTTTTTCCCATTTTAATCAGGGTAAAAGTGTAACTGCATTTTTTATTCCTCGGATAATCATAATAAGTTTCATAATATTCTCTTTTATTTTAAAAGAGCTTCAATTCTAAACTCATTAAGTCATATATCGTCGAATTTGAATTAGGAGAAAAAAGTTTAAACCAAGTCTAACAAAGGTTATAGCAGATATTCTAAAATATCATCAGAACATATTCGGAGGAATTTAAATGAAATATGGAATTAAAACGCTTGAAGACGTGGATGTTAAAGGAAAGAAAGTCCTTGTTAGATTCGATATCAATGCCACAATTACGAAGAAAGACATGAAAATTCAGAATCCACTTCGGTTAAAGGAAATCGGAGATACTTTAAATGCATTAAAGGATGCTGCCGTTGTAATTCTTGCGCATCAAGGTCGAGCTGGAGACAAAGATTTTACCACTTTAGCCCCCCATGCCAAAGTAATGCAAGAATTATTTGGCAGTAAGGTTAAGTTCGTGCCAGATATCCTTGGTCCGGCTGCTATTGATGCCATAAAGAAGGTGAAGCCCGGAGAAATCTTACTTTTGGAAAATGTGCGAATGCTAGCTGAAGAAACGCTAGAGGCACCTCCCGATCAGCTCGCCAAAACATATTTGGTGGAGACCCTAGCCCCACTCTTCGATGTATATGTCAATGATGCTTATGGTGCTGCGCATCGCGGGCAAACTTCCCTCGTTGGTTTCACAGAAAAATTACCCAGTGTCATGGGAAAAATCATGGAAAAAGAACTGGATGCCATGGATAAGGTCATGACAAAGCCAGCTAAACCCCGGGTATTTTTAATCGGTGGCGCAAAGGTGGATACGAAATTCGATGTAGCCAAGGCACTCCTCGATAATGGAAAGGCGGATAAGTTGCTAGTCTGCGGATTGCTTCAAAATGTATTCATAGAGGCAATGGGGAAGAGTGTCAAGGATGTAAATAAGAAACCCATCAAGAACTTCGATAAATACATTCCGGAAGCTAAGAAACTCTTAGAAAAATATAAAGATATTCTGGTTCTTCCCGACGATTTAGCAATTAATAAAGACGGGGTACGAGAAGAGGTTTCTATCGATAACTTATCCGATAAATACGCAACCGCTGATATCGGCGAGAAAACAATAAAGAAATTCACAGATATTATCTCAAAAGCGGGTACCATTGCCGCAAATGGCCCACCAGGTGTCTTTGAAACAAAAGGATTTGAAAAAGGATCGAAGGCGGTTCTAGAAGCGATGGCGGCTTCAAAAGCTTATGTCGTAGTAGGCGGCGGTGAGTTAGGCGGATATGCAGACGATTTGAAAGTAAAATTATCTTTCATTTCGACGGGCGGCGGTGCAATGCTCGAGTATATGACGGGAAAAGAGTTACCGGTTATTGCAGCACTGAAAAAGGCTGCTGCACCAAAAGAAGCCAAACCTGCAGCAAAACCTGAAGTTAAGCCTGAAGCTAAACCTACAGCCAAACCTGAAGCCAAACCTGCAAAAAAACCTTAAATCTCAGATTCTTTTTTTTTATTTTTACTTCTTTTTTACTCAATCTAAAATTGTTGAAGACCTACGACAAAAAGAAATACGATTCCAGCGAAGTTGCTAAACATCAACAGGAATACTCCTGCAAATATCAATAAAATAGTACTCACCATGTCAGAACCTTTTTTTATTCTATAAATCCACTTAAAAACGCCATATGCAAGGAGAAAGAAAACGCAAATTATAAGATCAATTGGGACTGTTAAGGCTAATTTCGAAGAGATTTCCCACTCAGGAGGGAGAATTGTCCATAAAAGCAACGATGGCGAAAATAGCATTACTAAACTATAAACGATTCCTAATATGCTTCCCGCTATAATAAGGAAACGTTCAAATTTCTGCCATGTATCTAATTTCGGAGGGTTACTCCTGTTTTCTGAATTCATAAAAAGCCTCTAAGTAACTGTAAGCTATTTCAACATCTTTTTTTGGGAATTTATAAATATATATTTATTTGAGATTTTAATTTAAACCTCATCCGAATATAAAGAACAAAACAAAGAGAAAGGGTTTTTATGCAAGGAATTATGAAAAATAGTCCCCGAAAGGAAAAGAATTGGGGTAAAGTGAAGTTTAACGAGCCTTATAAGAAAGCTACTGAACGATTTCGCAAAGATGTCCTCACCCGCACTGATTTTGACCCAACAACGCTCTTTCAATTTAGTATTTTCATGGCGAAGAGTCTCCTGCAAATGCTTGAAGATGTGGAGGAGAACTTTGGTCTTGAAGGGCAGAAGGTGTGTAATGAATCACTGATAAAAGTGGGGCGAGATATGGCGGATCAGATGTTTGGAGGCCTCCCGATTCCGACGGGAATGTCAATTATAGAATTGGTGAGTTTCATTGCGACGCAGATAAACACGGTAAGCTGGACTTCAGTTGAGGATCCGCATATCATCAATGACCAAAGATGCGAGTTCGATATCCTCTGGTGTCCTCTCGAAGATGAATATACACCTTTCGATTGTAGAATCCAGCGCTATCTCGTGCAGGGCATCTTAGATCGTGTGCGCGAAATGTATCCCGCCGGAGATTTCGATATTGAATTTAAGAGCACAATCCCCCAAGGTGCTAAAACCTGTAAATTCGTGATAGCAAGAAAGCAAAAAGGAGCGCCGGATAAGTGGAAACTCTACTCGGAACTCCTTGAGAAACGTGCATTAAAACGCTGGAAAGCAAAACAAGAAGCAAACAAGAATAATGAATAATTTTAGAATATTAAAGAATAAATTTTTTTTCTTTATTCCTCTTTAAAGAGTTTGATATAAATTTATTCCTTTTATCCTTTTAAAATGCTCTGTATTTCTCGTATATAACATTATATTAGTCTCTAATATTATCCCTGCAACCATCACGTCTCTAAAATCAATTAACTCTCCTATTTTCTCTAGTTCAGCCAATATTTTCCCAGTGATATCTGATGATTTATTAGTGAATTTTAATGCTTTAAATCTCGTTGTTAATTCATCAACCGCTTTAACATTTTTATCCGCTTTTTTGCTTTTGTATGCACTATAATATAATTTAAATAAATTTATAGTGGTAGTCGTAATTTCAAAACCTTCCTCTAATTGGTTTATTTTTTCTGTTGTTAGAGGGTCTCCTCTTAAGAAATCTATAAGAATATCACTATCTAAGCAGATAATTTCCAATTTTTCCATCCTTTTTCCAGTGATTCTTTAATTTCCTTGATTTCATTATCTTCAATTTCCCAAGAGCCAGCCAAATCGCTAATTTTTTTCCACAACAAATATTTTATTGCATCCTCAATTGAAGCAGGTTTTTTATTATCCATTTGTAGTTTACCGGCTATTTCAACTAACTTTTCATAAATATCATGACTTATTCGAATCGACTTTGTAGTCATAGTAAATTATGTAGACAAAGTAGTATTAATATTATAACCCGAAAATAAGATACGATCAGATAAAAGAATAAAAGGAATGAGAGGAAGAGAATAATAGTATATTTTTCTTTAAATGATGCCCTTTTTCTTTAATTCCTCTAATTTCTCAGCAGGAAAACCTAATAATCCTTGATAGATTTCTTTGTTATGTTCCCCCAATTCAGGTCCTTTCGTGTCAACCGATCCGGGAGTTTCTGAAAACTTCAAGACAGGACCGGGAATTGTCGCTTGTTTTACCCCTTCAAATTGGAATTTTCGAACAAACATGCCCCGGGCTTCCAATTGGGGGTGCGATCTGACCTCATCGACGGTTAAAACCGGACCACAAGGAATATGGCGTTTTTCGAGAAGATCCACAATTTCATCCCGATCTTTGGTGACGGTCCATGCGCCTAGAACCTCATCTAGGAAGTCAACGTTCTCCATTCGTTTAAACATATTTTTCAAGCGGCGGTCTCGATATAATTCCGGGCGCCCGATGACTTCCATCAGGCGTTTAAATTGTTTCTCTGTGAGGCTGACGATCGTTACACGACGCCCATCCTTTGTCGGATACTGATTGTAAGTGGGGAGAATTCGGGTCATATACTGTTCATGACCTTTTTTCGAGGCTTGATCGACGAACTCACGCGTTTGAGCGCGGAGATTTACGGCATACATCATATCCTGCATCGAAAGATCGATAAATTGTCCCTTTCCGGTTTTTTCACGCCAGTAGAGCGCTTGAGAAATCCCTAATGCAATAAGATGCCCTGCGGAATAATCACCCAACGGGATGCCGGGCGGACCGTCAATGCCCATTGCATGAAGAGTTCCAGCAGCTCCTTGGATGATGAGATCAAAGGCAGGTCGATTTCTGAGCGGTCCAGTCTGACCATATCCCGAGATGGCTGCATAAATGAGCCGGGGATTTACTTTTTTCAAAGTTTCGTATCCGAGCCCCCAACCTTCCATCGTCCCAGGCGTTAAATTCTCTAAAAGGACATCGGATACTTTCACTAAGTCCTTGAAGATGCCTTGCCCTTCGGGAGTTCGTAAATCTAGGGTGATGGATTTTTTATTACGGTTTAAAATAGAAAAGAGCGGCGCAGTCTGCTTATTGAATAAAACGAAAGTGCGCATCGCTTCCCCGAGGCCACTTTCAATCTTGATGACCTCCGCGCCTTGGTCCCCAAGAAAGCAAGCACCCCACGGACCTGAGATGAATTGGCTGAGATCTAAAACGCGAATACCTTCCAGTATTTTAGGCATAGAGGTTCCCTTTATAGAGCTAAAAAGTGATTTAAGAAAAAAGTTAAAGGTAATTTATTTTAAAAGATGTTTAAATTGTGTTTTGACTCTGCTAGCGGCTTCCATTCCAGCTTTACCTTTCAATTCCTTAGCCATTTCTTCGAATGAAACCAATTTTTTAACAATATCATTCCAAGGCGCTGAAAATTCATCGACAGTACCCTCGTAGAGCAGCCTCTTGCGAATCACACGGAAGAGACCTTCCTTGTTGAGTTCGATAGATTTTCGCTCACAATTGCCACAGTAAATACACAACTCTTCATTGACTTCGAGCTTACCGGCAGGAGTGGTTTTTAAACAATCTGTAGGACATATTTCCACACAGGGTTTGCAAGCTTTTGTCCATTTCTTTATATCAATATTGAGAAACCCTTCAATGAATTTCCGCAGCTTCTCTTTCTTGCCAGTTATCTCCTTAACCACCAGTTTCGGCAATGATTTATTCTCTACTAGGAGGTTTTTACGTTCCCCTTTTATCATTAATTGGAACGCATCTGCAGGGCAGATATAATCGCAAGTTCCGCACATAACACATTTGGTCATATCGACTTTATTGAACTCTACGCCCTTTTCCGCAGTCCTCTCGATGGCTTCTTTTGGACATGTTTGGATACAGAAAAGACAGCCTATACATTTGTCCATATCGTAGAGTAGTTCAGATTTGTAGACCAGTAGCCTAGTCTCGTATTTGTGAATATGCTCATTCACCTTTGTCATACCTTTATACGGAATCACTGAAATCTATCTCCAAGTCTTTATCATATTCCTAATCCATTAAAAGGAATAAAAATCTATTTACTAGTTTATTCTATTAATTCGTTTGAATTAATCATTTGCCAATCGAACGAAGAATTTACAACTCTTAAATAGCTTCATTTCAAATACTTTCCATTATAATTTTCTATCTCTGCTTTGTTAATCTTGATAAATCTCAATTATAAAGCAAACCCATTTCCTCTCTGCTTTATGCAATAGTATATCTTCAAAATTATCGCAAAAAATCAACTAAAAACCACAATTATTGCATTCATCTTTATCTTATCCCTTGGTTTTAATAAATAAACATGTAAGATATATCGGCAAAGGATAAAAATGAGAATGGAGATGGTTTGATGCAAACGGAAAGTGATGAAATACAGTATGAGTATACTGATGAGGAAGAGAATAAGCATCATTCAAATGATCAAAATACTTTAGCTAATATCGAGGAAGAATTTAAATCACGTGATTTTGATGATGATTTAGGTGCGGATATAACAGATTTAGATAACACTACTTACTTTGAAACAACCCGTAAGCTAAAATCAGATAAGAAAGGAGAATGGTGAATGAACCCCGTAACCTGACTAATTATTCAACTTCTTATGCTATTTTTTAAGTCTATTGTTAGAAGAGTGGTCCCATGGCGATTAAAATCAAGAGAATTTATCAAGAACCAGAGGTAAATGACGGCTTTAGAATATTAGTTGATAGACTCTGGCCCCGAGGTTTAACTAAACAAAAAGCTAAAGTAGATTTGTGGATGAAGGAAATTGCCCCAAGCAATGAATTAAGGCAATGGTTTCATCACGATCCCACACAATGGAGCGAATTTAAGAACCGGTATTTTAAAGAATTAGAGTTGAAGCAAGACATCATCAAAATCATTTTGGAAAAAATCCATAATCAAGATATCACACTACTCTTTAGCGCAAAAAATGAAGAATTTAATAATGCAATCGCATTGAAAGAATATATAGAACACGCAAGTTATTAAACGACGAATTTAACCAAGTTTGAGAGATCTTGAGTGAACTGAGGAAGATATGTATTGATCTGATCCAAGCTTCGTTCATATTTGTTTCTAAAGCTTCAATAATATTTTTAATTCGTTGGTGGTTAAGCATTTAATTCTAACTTGTTCTTTAAGATGATTGTCATAACTCCAAATGATACCCTGAACATGGAGGGCTAATGCAAGTATGGGAGTATCTTTTTGATCAATATTTTTCATTATATTAAGTGCTTCTGCAATTTTGTCTTGAATTTTATTTGATGGATAAATTTGAATCCTTTCTTTAAATAAAAAGTCCAAAAGTGTTAATAAATCATTGTCCGAGAGATTTTGGGTATTCCACCGGGAGCGATATTTCCAGATTTCATCAAAACAGAAATCTAATAGAAAGACATTAAAAATGCGTTTTAGTTGTTTAGAAAACAGAATTTGTCGAGTTAGTCCCTTACTTTTTAGGCAGGCAATTAGAATATTAGAGTTAATAATTAATGGCGTCTTTATTGGAGATTCTCTTTTTTCCATTTTTCCCAAACATCGTTTTTTTCTTGATGATGTAAGTTTATTCCTAAATTTATTGCGTCTTCTTCAGATAAATCGGATAATCGGTCCATTATATCGAGGGCATCTAGATATTCAATAATTTTTTGTCGCGCTACTTCACTCCACTTAATTTCTCTGTATTTTTTCATACGTCGTAGAAGATTTTCCGGAAGAGATAATGTGATATTTCCCATTTTAATCCGGATAAAATATGTGAATCCACATATTTATTGTTGTTGTTATTAAAAAAAGTTAAACAACAAATTTGACTAAGTTTGAAAGATCCTGAGTGAATTGGGGAAGATATTTATTGATCTTATCCAAGCTTCTTTCCCGGGAGAAGAACACCAAGTAGAACCGGTTTTTCTCTGCTCTTCCGGGGATTTCAAGCAGGATTTGGAATAGCCAGCCATCCTCCATTTGTGCCTCAAAAACTTTCGGAGGTGTAATAGTGAATTTTAGGAGCTTCTCAATCATATTGGCGAAATAAGGACCACAAATAGAGCAGACATTACGTTTAACATCATCAGAAAATGCTTCGCCGAGGATTAAGGCATTTTCATCGAGGAGAAGTGCCGCATCGGCATCGGCATTCTTCATGAAATCATTGAGGGATTCTTGGATGACCTGTGTTTTCGGGAAGACTTTGAAAATGCCGGAGACGAATACCCGTGATAAATTCTCACGGTCATAGATGCTGGTCTCAAAAGACTCAATTTTTAGGGCCCTGTTGGAGGTATAGTAACTACTAGAAATCAGATTCTGCAATATTTTAAGGTTATCCCGAACTTTCTTGGAGTTCTTGATTTCCGGATCTACCTTATGTAACAAAAGGATGACGATAGGCGGGGGAAGTCCGATTTTTGTTAAAAATTCGAGTGATTTTTCGAGATATTCAATTGCATCACCGTATCTTTTTGAATCTTGAGTATCAATAACAAAAAAGATCAGGTTCGTTTCTCCAAAGATAAACCCTTTCTTCGAAAGATACTCATCACGATATTGCTTTTGACCCCCAAGATCCCAAATTTTTACTGGTAATCCCAAAATTTTGAAATCTTCTCTGATTTGAAATGAAACTGTCGGTTTAAGGGAATAAAAACTCGCAAAGTTCTGTTCTAAGGTGTAAATAATCGAGGTTTTGCCTGAATTGTCTAACCCCATAATTAAAATTTTTAAGATTTCGCTCTTTGGACTTTCTGTTCGCTCTTTGGTCATTTTTGTCCGCTCTTTGGAATTTTTGTTACAAACTAAATTAGCGCCATTTATTTTAAACTGGCGTAATTATGATGGCTAGCCCCCTTTATTAATTTTCACAATAATGAGGCATTATCGATGAATTAAGCGGAAAATATAGAAAAACAGACCCTTTAACTACATTTTTAAAAAATTCAAGAAGATAAGGGGGATATGAAAAAGTTACCCGTAATGGCGAATAATTTTAGGGATTCCCATTTTTCAAAGAGACGGGTTCCTCGGACTCCGCAAGCTCCAATTCCTCAATGGCTTTGGGCTTCAACGCCATCTTTAATTGGCAGCCTTTTTCAGTATATTCGGCTAAAAGATTGCAATTCCCAACCGCGCTCATCTGGCGCAGGACGGGAAAGCAGCCGAAAGTGCAGATGTAGCGTTCCTCCAAATTCTGAAATTTCAACGCCTTCAGGGTCCGTTTGAATTGCTTCACGACCGGACAATCTGTGATAGAAATTATTTCATAATCGTCGGTTGATTCGGTAATCGCGATATTCTCCAATCCAACGAGATACTGAGCGTTCTCTATTATGATTTCGGCGAGCTTAGCCATGAGTTGGCGCGGGAGCAGTTTTGCAAGTAGTTTCGCGAACACCTTCTTCATAGTACCGACTTTAAGGTGTTCAGCCCACCCTGGATTCTCCTTTAGAAAGAATTTTTCCACCGCATCTATACCGTAATGATCTAAAAGGAATTTCATCATCGTCGTGCGTTGCTCGATCATATCCGCGAATGCCACTTGGTACTTCGTCTTTAAATCCCATTCATTCACCATTCTTAGATGACCTCAACAAAAATATTATACAACTAGAAAATAGAGGATAACTCTCGTTTCTTTCATCTTATAGGGAAAGCTACCTTTTAAGTATTTTTAGCCGTATTTTACAGTTTTTACTAGTGGATAAAGATATTCCCAAAGTGGGATATTTAAAATAGGCGGATGAATCCCAGATATTCGCGTCCATTAAAAACCGCATCGAGGATCAGAATTCATGGCATCCGGTCTTTATTTAAGCATTGGTCCTGCTGCCGCTTTATTGGGTGTCTGCCCGAAGACTCTGCGTCGATGGGAGTATGCAGGTAAATTGATCCCTTCCTTCCGAACTTCTGGCGGGCATCGGCGCTATCATCGCACTTGCATTTTGTCCTATCTAAATCCGCGACCGGAGGATCCAATGTCGGCGGCTCCCGAGCTGGCTTCCCTACCGGTTCGTCCGCGCGGGGCTATCTACGGACGCGTTTCCGCCTCGAAACAAAAAGTTACCGGCGATCTAGAGCGCCAATTAACCGAACTCAAGCAATATTGTGCAAACAAAGGGTACCTACTTGCTGGGATCTATTCTGATGTGGCATCTGGCTTGAATGATAAGCGCAAAGGGCTCTTAATGTTGTTGCGGAGCGTGGCGGCGGGGAAATTTGATGTCGTAGTGGTCAATTATAACGACCGACTAGCCCGCTTCAGCTTACAGATTCTCCGAGAATATTTAACCAGCTGGGGCGTCCGTCTAGAAGTGATTCATCCGACTATCGTCCAATCCTCAGTCCACGCCGAACTGATCACCGATTTAACCGCGATCCTCTATTCATTCATGGGCAAACTCTACCGGCTCCGCCGACCCAAGCAGGTGAATCCTGCTGGTGAGAATATCTGCCTCGAAGTCGGCTAAGCCAGATTTCTTTTTTCATACCGCGCTCGTTCGTATTCGATCCATGAAAGTTTTGAGTGGGGAGGAAGTCGGTCAAAAGTCACCCGAATCGGATTAAGCGCATCTTTTCCCCTCAAAACCTATATTAAGCGCTTTGAACAGAAAAGTTTGCATTACGGATGTGGTTCATCACCACAAGACCTAGCGAACATATAATTGGTCGAGTTGGAGCTGTGAATGCCTGACCTGGTGGATCGGAGTAAACGGAAAAAAGAAGCTTATCAGCGTGACGTGGAGCAGAAATGCAATAAGTACGCTAAAAACCAGTCCGACCTCTCGCCCGATGAGCAGAAGAAGGTTGCCGACGGCTGTCGAGTGGATGGGTTAGCCGCTTACGAACGCAGGGAACAGGGCTGTGTTATCGATACGACGCCGAAACACATCCTCAAGGGATGGCGCTACGATCGCTGTCTCGAGCGGAGCAAGACCCAGGAGCCCTTCGATCCAGAACGCTCGGTCCACCAGAAAGCAAACGAGCTGCGGGTCGAGAAACAATTAACGAAGGTACTGGATCAATTGGAGGAGGATCAACGTCTCCTGAACTTCAAGACTTTCGTGGCCGAAGGACTTCCTGAGTCCATGCAGCGAGAACTGCTTCCTCCGAACGTCCGCCCCGCATCGCTGGAAGCCGCACTGCGCCCCACGCCCCGTCCCACGGCTCCGGAAAGCACCGCACCGCACCGTCCCCTTATCCTCGATGCGACGCCGGCCCCGTTTCCAGAAGAGGATACCGAACTCACCGCAGAAGCAGAAGAAGCCGAGTTAGAAGAAGACGAAGAAGAAGCAGTAGCATCGCTGCGCTTTACAACGGCACAGGATGCTACGGCGCCACCTTTGGCATTACTACGTACCTACAAAGCGGGCTTGCGAGTGCCGGCGAGTTTATTGACCCAATTCATGCCACTGGTGCGGAAGCGCCAGGTGCTCCAGTTTCTCGTGCGAAGGCAGCTGCAGCGCTTTTCCAAGAGCCAGCAGCTCCGGCTAGCTCCCTTGAAAGGCGCCTATGCAGACCCTGCGGTGCAGGCGTTCGAGGAGTTTAAGGTGTTAAACACGCTGGCACGGGCGCCCCCTTCCTTATTAGCGGATTATCAGGCCTTAATTAATTCGTATGGCGTTTATTCCTTGCGACCACTCCAGGACGAATTGGTCCGCGTGAAAGTAGCGCTGGCGGGCTATAAAACCAAGAAACCGCAACTGGGTGCAGTTCGATTTGAGAAATCCGATGTACCGCAATTCCAGGATCCGGCGAATCCCGCACCCACAGAAATTTCGCTGCATGATTACCAGTACTTAGCCAATCAGAGTCTGAAGCGCCTCTGTGCGCATTTGAACCAGTTTGCCACCGAGTATATTAGTCAAATTCCCATCGACCGGGCTGACCTCATTGCCCGGGCGGCAGCGGCTAACCCCGATCTCAATATCCGCCACTTGCGAAGCCACCCCTATAAGGCCGCCTCCATTGTCCTCGGGAAAGGGGCGAATCTGGACCAAATGGCACTGGAACCGATGCTGGGGATGCTGGAAGTCTATACCACCATGCAAGAAAAAGTGGAAACGGTCCAAGCTTTACTATTTCCGCCAGCTACCGTAAGGGCTAATCCCGATTTTACGGATGTGCCACCGGTTCTCCTGCTCTACTATTCTATCCCCAGTCATTTTCTCGCCTACCTCGCCACTACTTGGAACGTGGAACGGCAGTGGGTACGGAATACGCTGGTGGGCTGGCGGCGCAAGCTCGACCCCGCCCTGCCGAAGCAGTTTCAAATTGAAGCGGTGCGGGATTTAATGACGCAGCTGGCGGATTATTGTGCGCGTTATGCACGCACGAAGGAACTGCAGCGTGTTCTCCAGTTCCTCCAGCGGCGCCACGTGCTGCATTTACTGCAGGACCCCACGGTCGATCTCCGCCCCCTATGCCCGCCCACGTTACAGGCGGCATATGCCCAATTCCAGCAGGTGGTACCCCCGTTCCCAGCGGCGCTCATCGCGGCGATTCGCGCCCAGATTACGGGGCTCACGCCGGCGCAGCTCCAAGCCGGGGCGGTGCAGTGGCAGGCGCAGCTCGAGGCGGCGTGGCAACGGTTGCCGCCGGGATCGCCCCGCGCCCGGAACCTCCAGACGCTGCGGAATAAGGTGACTCGGGTTATTCCGCTTCTGGCACGCTTTCCAGCATGGTTTGCGGCATTTCTCCCAGGTAATCGCTATACCCGTGCGATGGAACGGATGTTCTTGACCTTAAATGAACTAAAAACCGCGCGAGTGACACGGCTTTTTACAGTCCTGCGCGGGATCATTGCGTTCACATTCGCCCAAGGTAATCCCGGGGCGACTGGTCACTTACAACGCGTCTTGACCCCGCAGCACTGCGTCACACTGCCCTATACCAGTGTAAAACGGAAAAAGCGGTTTCTGCCGGCACACTTAATCTTCAATAAATGGGTGATTGCACGGCAGGCGTCTCCGGAATTGAAACAGCAGAGTGCCAAAGGCGAGTGGGTTCCGATATATCTCACCAATGCAGAGACAACCCAACGGTTTCAAGCGGGGCAACCGATCTGGCTGGGAATCCCGATCTATGCGCCTGCGCAGTTGGTGGGTAACTACCTCCAAGGATCGCGCAAAGGACGCTTCTGGTTCCAACTAAGCCCCAGTGCCAAAATACGGGAGTGCATCCAGCGCGGGGCAAATGTCCAGACGATCCGGTTGAATGTGCCCAAAGGACCGACCGGAAAAATTGTAGCGGACATCATCCTGAAAGCCACAGACCCGAGTGCTTTCCAACATCGGGGGCAATTCATACGGAGCTGGGACACGCAGTATGCAACGGTGCCCATCCCGCCAGGACGCTATCTCGGGAGCGATCTCAATCCGCTCGGGGCGCATGCGCTGGCGTTGGCCACGGAAGCCCACGAGATTAACCTGAAAGCCGGTTCGAATTTGCTGCGGGACTTCATCAGGGCGTCTCAGCGGCTGGAGAAGTA